>Ga0209448_10000172_pt1 | contig 23422 bp, 27 predicted proteins | sample BogFormECP14_OM2_FD_188245 | JGI IMG/M metagenome (GOLD analysis project Ga0209448, IMG submission 188245) | Bog forest soil microbial communities from Calvert Island, British Columbia, Canada - ECP14_OM2 (SPAdes) (version 2) | ecosystem: Environmental > Aquatic > Freshwater > Wetlands > Bog ... | reverse complement strand
TCGATTGGCGGAACAGTGCATCGAGAGAACATCACGGTGCGGAAGAAGGTAGTTCAGCACGGTGAAAATGGATTTCTTGATCTCTCCCGCGTAACGCGTCCCCCCGATGAGAATGATGCCCGTCTTGAAGTTGATCGCGATGACCGCTTTCGAACGCACTTTGTCGACAAGAGGGTCTGCTTGAAGGCCGGGAGCAACGACGACGGTGAAGTCCGGGGATAGATTGTGAGAGTCGTGGCTCTGGGCGCGTATGAAGAGTTGTTTTGCGAACAAGGCGTGCCAAGCGTATTCCGAGATCAATCGGACTCTCAACTGGTACGTTGTGTCAGCGCCGGCGAGAAGGTCTTCTACAAAGATCTCTTTGCCTTTCAGATACCCGAGGAATCGTTCTGCAAGCCGATCGAAAGTTTCTGGTTGCATGGGCTGGTTAATTTCTCCCCAGGCCACCTTCACCCTTGTTTCATCATCCACAACGATGAACTTGTCCTTCGGGCTCCGGCCCGTATATTCGCCGGTCAAGGCAACGAAAGCACCGTTGGATGCGATCGTGCCTTCTCCTCTGCGTTCCGCAACCGCTTGTAGAGTCTCGATGGGGTTGTTCTTAGGGCTCTTCGCAGAGTCTTCGAGGAGCGTGTGAAAGGGCAGAAGGTTCGACGACAGGCTAGTGGCCATATTGATCCCCTTCTAACGGAAACGAATTAAATTCCACTGCCTATCCTAAAAGGCAGCTGAGTTTCCTCAAGTGATTTCTTCGTAGGCGGCCGATGGTTCTGGCGGCCCTGATTCGGGCTCCGGTTCGAGGACATCCGTGCTCCTTCGGCCCCAAACCGTTCCCACGGGATGATGTTTCGCGGCTTCCGGGTAGAGTGCCCTGGCGCGGTTCAGCGCTTCCGCGATGCTGTTGCACATATTCTCGGGTCCGATGTGGTGTTGAAACTCAGCCTGATGCATGAGTCTCGAAGGTTGTTCCCTGGCTCCGCAGAGAATGAGTTCTCGTCCCGATTCGTGCACCCGGTCCGCCAAGCTCTCCAATGCTTGGAGGCCGGTGGAATCGATTGCGGTCATGTTGCGCAACCTTAGAATCAGGATCGGGGGCAGGCTGGGCAACCGGGTTGTGATCTCGTCGATCTTGTCAGTCGCGCCAAACAGGAAAGGCCCATGAATTCTAAAGATCGCGACATACGCGGGGATTACCTTGTGCTGTAGGATGTGAACATGTCCTTCGCGGACGTACTCTTCGGTCACCTCCGAGACTGACGTGGTTTGCGTGACTTTCCGAATGAAAACCAGCACCGCGAGAATCATGCCCGCTTCCACAGCGACCGTCAGATCCGCAAACACCGTCAATAGGAAAGTGGCGAGCCAAGTGGCAATTTCCATCCGAGAGAGCTTCAAAAGCTCCGGGATTTCCCTCCACTCGCCCATGTTGTAAGAGACGACCAAAAGGATCGCAGCAAGGACCGACAACGGAATGAATCTTGCCAGGGGAGCCGCGAAGACTACGATGGCAAGAAGCGTCAAGGCGTGAATCATTCCTGATACGGGAGTTTTCGCCCCCGAACGGATGTTCGTCGCCGTTCTCGCGATGGCGCCGGTGGCCGGGAGCCCTCCGAACAACGGAGACAGAATATTCGCGACCCCTTGCCCCACGAGTTCCACGTTGGGGTTGTGCTTGTCTCCGCTCATACGATCAGACACTACTGCGGACATTAGCGATTCGATTGCGCCCAGCATGGCGACAGTGATCGCCGGCGAAATTAACGGCCGGAGTAAGTCCAGCCGAAAGTGGGGAACCTTAAGCGTCGGAAGCCCGGACGGAATGCCGCCAAAGCGAGTGCCGATCGTTTCCACGGGGAGCTTGAATAACAGAACCGCCGCGGTGCCAAGAAAGAGAGCAACGATATATCCGGGAACTCTCTTTACATAACGCATGAAAACAATAATCACCGCGAGCGCAACAATGGCAAGAGTCGTCTCGAGAGGAGAGAAGGAAGAGAAATTGCGCACAACCGTCTGAATACGAGCGAGGAACTCTCCCGGAACCTTGTCGATCTTCAACCCAAAGAAATCCTTGAGTTGCGTGCTGGCGATAATAACCGCAATGCCGTTCGTGAAACCCACGACCACGGGCCGCGGTATGAATTTCACGGCCGTGCCTAGACCGGTTACACCCAGAATCAGCAAGAGAATACCGGCCATGAAGGTGGACATAAACAGTCCGTCCACACCGTACTTCGCGATGATCCCGAAGACAACGACCACGAAGGCTCCGGTTGGACCCCCGATCTGGGTTTTGGATCCGCCCAGAGCCGAAATCACAAAACCCGCGACGATCGCGCAGTACAGACCGGCTTCCGGTGGAACCCCGGAGGCGATGGCGAAGGCCATCGCTAGCGGAAGCGCGACGAGACCAACGGTTATGCCAGATAGAAGGTCCGCTACGAATAAACGCTTCGTATAAGACTTGAGGCACAGTACGGATTTAGGTAGCCAGTTATTCATTGTATTTACTCTAGTGTCCGTTCTTTCAGATTCCCTACAAGTTGCCCGGTCGCGCAGCCCCGGTTGCGGAGAATGTTCGACTTCTCTAATTCGAATTCCTGATTTGTGTCCAATCTCGCTTCTAGCTACCGGCCGGCTCGGCCCCGAAAAAGCGGGCTATTCTTGCGACCTGAAATCGGACGGCGGACGAGGAAAATTCGATTTTACTTGGTTGCCTTTGATTCGTAATTTGGATCTTTACTCTCGGGAGGTGCCTGCCTTCTACCCAGGCCTCCCTCGTTTTCCAGAGCAGCTTTCAGTTCCAGAGCGAGGCGACTCAGGCGCACCATCAGCGCTTTGAGATAAGGATTGTGAATGTTCTTTTCTTCCTGCAAGGCCCTTTCGGCCAGCGCAGTTAGAAGCTCGGGCTCAATTGACTGAAATTCTGTTTGCATCGACGCTTCCCGGATCGACCTCCTTATCGAGCTCATACGTCGTTTACCTCTCGGGGATCATTGTTTGCGGACCAACTTCCTACTTCAGGGGAATGCGAGAAATGGCTCTGAATATGAAGTCAGAGCACACCCTCTAGTTCGCTGGCATCCTCGAAAAAAGTATGTCATTTCATTTCCTTCGGTTCCGCGCGCATTTCACCAAAACCCTATACAAATAGCCTCACGCTACGATTCAGTCGCTGGCACTTTGCTGTGTCTACTCGGCAAGATTGATCCAGACTGTCCCAACCTTTCACTCCCGCAATCTGGTCCGGAGGGGCGCCGAGACGCACCAAGAAGTGCCGAACCACTTCTGCGCGGCGTTCCGCAAGCGCCGTGGTACACGCCTCAGAACCTGAGTCGTCACAATATCCGACGATGAGAATTCGGGCCTCATGGTGTTCATGCAACCACGCTGCTGCGCAAGTCAGTGTGTTCCTGCTCCTTGCGGTGAGGTTGAGACCATTCGGGGTGAACAGTAGAGGCTGTTTCAGAAAAATGGGCTCTTGTAACGCCTCAGAACTGGATGGTGCACCCTTACTTGGCGTGCTCACGTGAGCGAGCCTTGGATCGTCCGTCTGTTCGTTGCAGTGGACGGCGAGGAGCGTAGTATCAGCTACGGGCCTCTCCTCGATTGCCTTCTCAACTATCGCTCGGTCGAAGTGCTTTCCTTGCGCTGGGCAATCGGACGCAATACCGAACGAGGAGAACACCGTTAGTGGAGTCAGGATGTTTATAGCAAATCTCATGGAAATGACTCTTTGCTATTCTTCGGCTAACTGAATGAGGCGTCTGATTCTGGACGCTCGTCTGCCTTCAATCGGGTTTAGCTCCTCGTACTCCACCCAGTCCCCTACAATGAGGTCCTGGGGGTCCAATCCCTGGAGCGAGGATTCATCAAACTCGACAAGGCGTCCGTCTTCATCAAGGATATAGCCGGGACGCCGATTTCGAATCAATTGGGTGATCGATCCCCTCGCCTTCATTTTTTACTCCTAAGTTCACTGCAAATCTCGGGCCCATCGCATCGCGTCAGTCAGCTATTGCCTCAAGTGCCCGGAAATCTACTTGGGAAGGGAAGCTCAACTCCCGCTTGCGGATTCACTTCGAGAGTGCGCTATGACCTTGACCCCAGAGGCCCGCAAACGTTCGTGCCCAAAGTGTTCCTGGTATTCAACTATTTTCCCGATCGAAAGCGCTCGGATGTCGATTCCTTCCAGTGAGGAGAGATCGAAGTATGCTTCGCAACCGTCTTCGCCAAGGATGAACCCGCAACCCACCTTCTTATTCAATCGCGTAATAGAACCCCGCATACCCGCTCCCTTCTTCTGATCTCGCAAATTCAAGTTATACAGGGAGTGACGAAACCTGCTTGGTGGCCAGCAGAGTTGCGAACTCACGCGCAGCGCTTTCCATTTTCTCCGTGAACTGGATCACAAGACCCGAATCCTCGTAATGTCCGCATACGACGCCGAACACCTTCAGTGTCTTTTGTCTTTTCCATACATGAACGACGACGGGAGTCCCTACTTCCAATTGGAGACCCATCACAAATATGCCTTTCGTACCTACGAGAGCGTGTTCGGAAGCGATGAAAAAGCACTCCCCGCAAGTTTGAAGCTCAATTGTGAAACCTGCGCCCTCCACTTTTGGTTCAGCCATTTTCTGCGGCTTTCTCAACCAGCACGGGGCGCACGTCCACCGCTTCCTTGCCGAGCCAACCGTCCTGGACCTGGTAGCTGACCCTCTGGCCCGAGGAAAGCACGTAAAACTCCGCTCCACTCAAGGCCGACTTTCGGAAAGGTACTTGTGCTCCGTCATCACCGCGAATCATGCCTTTTTGCTGGTTGCGATAGATGTGCCAGATCACTCCTTTCATGCTTCGAACTCCTGTTCGTTCCGAAATACGCAACCTCCATTTCCTTTCGCGCGTCCGGAGAATGGCCCCTCTGCTTTCGCGCAGCCCGGCCCAGCAGGACCCAGAATACGAGGGCGTCTCCTCCGGCCCCGACGACTCGCAGAGTTACACGACCCCAGTCCCACCAGCTCTTGTCGAAATTACGCTTCCCGCATTCCCCGTCGTTTCGGTTGGGACCCCGACCGCAGGCTGCACATTAATGGCACTGGGAAGCTTCGCGCCGGTGGCGAAGAAGATCCCGTAAGACACTTTTAGGCCGAGGCTAAGATCACCGTAGCTCAGGCCCACGACCAGCGATTCCTCATTGAAGGTCACGTCGTATCCGTCGTATCCGTGAATCATCCCAGTGCTCGGCGAGCGAAAGAGCTGAACAATCTCCCCGCGGAAGCCTTCCCTCTGCATCAGTTCCCTGACTTTGAGACGCCTTTTCATGTGGCCTCCACGGAAAGATCAGCATCGGATATCGCCGGTATTGCGAGTGATTCGCGTGCGCCGTGGCTTTCCTTGCTTCGAGATTCTGCTGGGACCAAAGGGGCACGCCTTGGCTTGCCACGCTCAAATTCGAGCGCCCCGGCTATGAGTTCGTTGAGCGCGGAGTCGACCAGTTGTGCGGTGCTCATGATTGCGTTTCCTGCCATCATCAGTTGCCGCGTCCGCTGCGAGACCAAGGCGCACAGAAGGAAGGGATTGGAGATCTGTTTCTCCGCTTCCGCGAGGAGCCTCGACCGCACGCTCATTTGGTTTAACCCTCTTTCGACTCTTGCGCTGGCGTTCGCCGCACTTGGAAAACCAGACTCCTCTTGAACCACAGGAACCGCGGGATCGCGAGGCTCTCCACTTCCAAACGGCCCGCCCAAGTTTCCTTGTTGGAGCAAGCCACGCGGCCAGCCCACGGGCTCAACAGCTTTTCAGCCGGTCCGGCTAAGAGCTGGCCAGCAGCACCACACAATGCACACAGCAACAATCCGCTGCCGAGATCTACTCCCTGGAAAAGGCTTAGCGCGGCTAAGCCTCCAGCGATTAACCATAAAGCAAGCAGAAACCGCATCGTCTTGCAGCCGGTCGCAGCTTCCTTCGCCGAGGGTTTTTGGCACATAGCTCGCCAAGCAGTCTGTGATGCCCACTGAATCTGAGTCTCGTTAAAGGTGGCACCGACTAAGAAAAAACCGCCACGGGTCGCGCAGCCATCTATTTTGGCGAGCGAATCTCTGGACTCTCGGAGCAGACTTTGCGTCCGATGTAGCCAGAAGTGGTTCGCGCGCACCTTACCGCTCAACACGAATTCCAGAGCTTCCCAAGGAACCGTTAAGAAGAGAGGAGATGGGTCGGCAATCTCTTGCAGGATGAGGACGAGTCCTGCGCCGATCACCGCCATCGGGAACACCCGCCACAACATGGAAGCCGCCAAAAGAAGAACTAGTCCACCAGCAAACGGGAGCTCCCCTGGGGCTAAGTTCTTGATGTTTCGCAAGCGACTAACGCGGGAGATGAGCCAAATGCGCCAGCTTGGAAAGCCACGCGAATGCCAACTCCTTGTTGCCATGACCTAATCCTTCGTCGCGCTCGTGTGCGCCAGCCAGCGTTCTTCCACCCTCGCGAAGGCCTCTTGCAAATCTATTTTGTCTTTGCGTGCCCAGCGAAGCGCGGCGCGTAAGCAGTGCGCTTGGCGGGAAGAAAAGAAGAGCCTACCGTCATTTACCGTGGGCTGGAGTAAACCTTTCGTCTGGAGAGCCGCGATGGTGGCTTCCGCGATTCCTAGCGTCTGGGCTAACTGCTGAGAAGTGTAGAAGTCCGGCATGGCTATCGATCTCCTCATCCAGACCCAAGGATGAACCCAGCAGCCTGCAAACGCTGTTGCATATGCGAACATTTGCATATGGTGGACAAAATTTTTTCGCCCTACTGGACCGCCTCCATCTGCTGAAGCATGTCTCGCACGCCCACCAAGTGGTTGTTAAAGATGTCTTTGGCGACGTCAAGAAGCCGGAACAGAGTCGTGTCGGAGACGGAGTAATACACATTGCTCCCCGCTTTGCGTCCAATCACGATGTTGCGCACTCGCAGAATTGCAAGCTGCTGAGAAACGTTTGCCGGCTCAATTTTCAAAATCTCGCTGAGCTCATTGACCCCCTTCTCGCCGTCACGAAGACAATCCAAGATTCGAATGCGGATAGGGTGCGCGAGGGCCTTGAAGAACTCAGACTTGAAGTTGGCAATCTGCTGTGGCATGCTCATCCTTACGTACAGGCATACTTTAATCTGCGAAGTTTACCATGTCAAGTGCTGCTGTTTACGCGTGTGAAATTGTGGATTCCTTCTGCTAGAAAGAACAAGCACTTACAGCACTCGCAGAAAAGGGCGTTGGCGTCGCGTCGGGGCGACGCATAGCAGGAGGCAGCTATGTCTGGCAGACCCAAGTTCTCTGCATTTCGACCTTGGGTACAGCCTTCACCTTTAAAGAAGACGAATGGCCACAAGCTTCGTTTGCTCACCCCCTCCGTCGGGGGCTTGGGGGAAGAACGAAAGGCCAATATCAAACTCGCCTGGTTTTTCGCTCTGGTCGCTTTGTTGTTTGTGCTGGCCAATCGCCTTGGTCGAGTGACTGATGGCAGGGAAACAAGCTTCGGCCCCGATTCCCCAGCACTCGTGAGTTTGACTTTGTCCTCCCCAGAGAGATCTGGCGATCGGGCCGGGTTCTCTGTGCGGTTCCGGCTAAGCAACAGGGGAAACCATCCTGTCTTCTATCCGTTGCGTGCAGCAACAAACGTGCCGATCGGACAGCTTGTCGGGCGGACATCTTCGTCATCGGAATGGATGAGCTTATCCGGTACCTCGAAACAGCGAGTCCCCGCCGTACGGGAATCGATGGACTCGAATCTCACGTGGATCGAGATGCCTCCGGGCGGTTGGGTTGACGGCGAATTTTATGATGCTGGCGAGTCTCCCGGAGAGCATGCCTATGTGATCTACGTGAAGCCAGCACGGGATGCCAATGGGAATAGGATCATCTCACAGTCTTATACCTCTTCCGCCAACTAGTGAACGGATAGTGTAGTTCCGCTTCGTAAGTTAAACAGCGATATGGACGGTTAGCTTTTGGAATTCTGCGTCGATGGGCGGAAAAGACAGCAAACAGTCGCAAAGGGAAGATGCTGCCGTGCAAAGACATTGCCATCGTAACGGAAAAGTTCACCGAAAACTGTGGGACGACATTATTCGAAAGCTCTATCATCTGGTTATGGTAAGCAAGTCATGAACACGCTTCCGGTTGCTGCGACCTTCACGCTGAGTGTTGCCCTCTACTCGGTCGGCGCGCTTGTGTCTCTCGCAAGTTGGCGAAAGCCTGCGCTCTGCCGGCACATCTGTTGCGGCACCGCCTTGGCAGGCGCGATCTTCGGCGGCCTCGCCGCAGTATTTGGAATTCTTCAAGGCACTGCGGTTCGCTGGTCGATCTCCTCAGGAATTCCACTGTTTGCGTACAGCTTCGACTACGACGCACTCGCTGGATTCTTTAACTTAACCCTTGCGATACTCGCAGGTGCGGTTTCCATCTACTCCTTCAGCTATTTGAAAGAGTTCGAGGGTAAGAGGAACATCGGCTTCTTCGGATTCTTATTTCATCTCTTGCTTCTCAGCTTGACGATCGTTTTTACCGCCGCCAATGCATTGTTGTTTTTGATCGCGTGGGAAGTGATGGCGCTCGCTGCCTATGGTCTGGTCACGTTTTACCACGAAGATCGGGAAACCCGGCGAGCTGGGTTGCTCTACATCGTCATGGCCCACATCGATGCCGGATGCTTGCTCCTCGGTTTCGCTTTATTGATGCAGGTCAGCGGAAGCGCGGACTTCGCGCAATTCCGCACTGCCGCCGTGCATTTGTCCAGCAGCCAGCAGGCCATCGCGTTTGTTCTGTTCTTCCTAGGCTTTGGCATCAAGGCTGGTGTTATTCCGTTCCACATCTGGCTTCCAGCAGCCCACCCCGTTGCGCCGAGCAATATCTCGTCTCTGCTTTCCGGAATCGTGCTCAAGGCAGGGATCTACGGGATGGCGCGCATTTTCCTGGAAGGGCTGGGTGTACTGCCGTCCTGGGCCGGCTTGCTGGTGCTGATTGTAGGGGTTGGCTCCGCCGTTCTCGGTGTGCTGTACGCTTTAATGGAGCATGATCTCAAACGGCTATTGGCTTACCACAGCATCGAGAATATCGGTATCATTCTCATCGGCCTTGGCGCGGCTTTGGTTTTCCGCGTTGCAGGGCATCCACAACTCGCCGCGGTAGCTCTGATCGCCGCGTTGTTTCACACTCTGAATCACGCGATCTTCAAGTGTCTCTTGTTCCTGGGCGCCGGGTCGGTGCTGCATTCGACGGGATCACGAAATATGGAGGAATTGGGCGGCCTGATCCGTCCCATGCCGGTCACAGCCTTCTGTTTCCTGATCGGAGCCGTCGCCATTTCCGGCCTTCCGCCACTCAACGGATTTGTCAGCGAGTGGCTGACCTACCAGAGCCTCCTGGCTGGATTTGGAGTGACCGGAGGCCTGACGCGAATCCTCTTTCCCCTCGCTGGATCGATGCTCGCGCTGACAGGAGCCTTGGCCGCGGCTTGTTTTGTGAAGGCATTCGCGATCACGTTCCTAGCTCTGCCGCGTAGCGCAGAGTCCCGCAGCGCTCACGAAGCCCCTCGCTCCATGCGCATTGGCATGGGTTGCCTAACAGGGGCGTGCCTGGTCTTGGGCTTGGGCGCTACCTGGTTTGTACCTGTATTCGATGCTCTGACGGAGCAACTACTTGGACCACGAGTCGGCACGAATCTGATCACCGCGCACAGGTGGGTGCTTTCCGCAGGAACGCCTCATGGCGGGTTGGTATCCACCTCGGTCATTGCGATTGCACTTCTGCTCCTGCTGATTCCCGCTGTGCTACTAGTCTCGAGTGCGGGGAGGCGGTTCGCGCGGAGGCGGGGGCCAGCGTGGGACTGCGGCTTGCCCGGCCTTTCGGAACACAACGAGTACACCGCCACCGGATTCTCAAAAGCATTGCGGATGATCTTCTCCGTTTTGTACCAACCACGCCGCGAGATTCAAACTGTTTTCGATGTGTCCCCGTATTTTCCGAAAGCGATCCGTTTCGAAAGTGAGATCGAGCCGACGTTCGAGAAACGGCTGTATGCTCCTCTGAAAGATCTCCTACTGCGGTTTGCCACGAGAATGCGAGCCATTCAGGCAGGCAGTATTCATGCCTACTTGGCATACATCTTTGTAACCCTCGTCTTGCTTTTGCTCTTTGGAGTTCGCCCGTGATCGGCCTGATAGCCAAAGCAGGCCTGCAGTTGGTGTTGGTGTTGCTCGTTGCTCCGCTCCTCAGCGGCATCATGAAGACGATGAAGGCCAGGCTGCAGACACGTCGCGGGCCGAACGTCCTGCAATCCTACCAAGACATCTTGAAGTTGCTACGCAAAGGGATGGTCATACCGGAGACTGCGTCGTGGATCTTCTCAGTGACTCCCTATGTCGTCTTTGTGACGGCCGCTCTTGTCGGACTCATGATTCCGATGACCGCGACAGACGCCCCGCTCAGCCTCTTCGGTGGTGTTCTCGCGGTCGTCTATCTTTTGGCGCTCGGGCGCTTTTTCCTGGCTCTTGGCGGGCTTGATGCAGGCAGTTCGTTCGGCGGGCTCGGCAGCAGCCGGGAAATGACGATTTCGGCGATCGCCGAGCCTGCGATGATGCTCGCGATTTTCACAGTGGCCTTGGCCGCAAGTTCCACTAACCTAAGCGAAATGGCCAAGGTGGCCGTGAGCCAAAGCTGGAAGTTTCTGGCGCCGTCGCAGATGCTGGCGTTTGCCGCGCTGTTTATCGTGCTGATCGCGGAAACGGGCCGCATCCCGGTTGACAACCCAGCGACACACCTTGAACTAACCATGATTCACGAAGCCATGATCCTGGAGTATTCCGGACCCTACCTTGCTTTGATCGAATATGGCGCTTCCATCAAGCAGCTCGTCCTCATGACTCTGGTAGTCAACACGTTCTTCCCGTTTGGTTTGAGTTCCGACTGGACGCTCCGAGGACTTACTCTGGGTCTGGTTTTTTACCTTATCAAGATGCTTCTGCTAGCGTGTCTGATCGTCATGGTGGAAACGACCAACGCGAAACTGCGCCTCTTCCGAGTGCCGGAATTGCTCATGGTTTCTTTCATCTTTGGGGCGCTCGCGCTCATTTCGACATTCCTATTTTGAGGCTTTGCGTGACCTTTCTCCAAGATCCCGAGTTCGGCGACAGAATCATCACGCTGATGGCGGCACTGGTCCTGGTGCTGCAGATCGCCGCGGTCGGGCAGCGCTGGCTGGTTTCGAGTATTCGCATCTTCGCAGTGCAGTCGTTCCTCTTGGCGGCAATTGCCGGCATCATCGCGTACTTCAACCACGCCAGCCATATATATATCGCGGCTTTGCTGACTCTCGTCTTGAAGGCGGGCCTACTTCCTTGGTTGCTGGAACGTCTCGTAAGGAGAATCCAGATCCGGCGGGAGATCGAACCGCTGATCAACGCTCCGTTGTCGATTCTCATCGCAGGCTGCCTGACTTTGGTGGGCTACGTTGTTGCGCAGTCTTTCTACCACCCCGAAGAGACTTCGGTCCGGGCCGCCCTCGGGCATAACACTCTCGCCGTAGCAATCGCTCTATTCCTGATTGGTTTCTTCACGATGTTGAATCGCCGCAAAGCTTTGACGCAAGTACTTGGGCTGCTTTCCCTGGAGAATGGCCTTTTCCTGGCTGCGATCTCGTTGACGTACGGGATGCCGTTGGTGGTTGAGCTCGGGATTTTTTTTGATGTTCTTGTCGCAGTAATGATTCTCGGCATTCTTGTCTTCCGAATCCGGGAGGCGTTCGATTCGATGGATGTCAGCAAGCTTCGGAAGTTGCGAGAGTAGACACCCGTATGATTTTGATCTGGCTCCTAATCGTTCCTCTGGCCGCCGGCCCGCTGGCCTTCTTCCTGCGAAGACGGCACCTCATGGAGGCGGTCAATCTCACGGCCTTCGCCGTTCTGCTGTGTTTGGCGACCGCGCTGAGCCTTCAAGTAGGTCGGAGTGGTCCCGTCTCCGTTTTGGATGGATTCTTTTATGCGGACGCCTTAAGTGCGTTAGTCGTTCTCTTGTCCGCTTTTGTGGCGCTCATATGTTCGATCTATGCTATTGGCTATTTTCGTCATGATGAGAGTAACGGAGTTTTCCAGGAGGGCGAAAAACTGGGCGGCGGTCGCGCCATTAATAAACTGCGAGAATACTACACGCTTACTCCTCTGTTTGTTTTTTCCATGATTCTCGTCGCTCTCGCCAACAACCTTGGAATACTCTGGGTAGCGATCGAAGGAACCACATTAGCGTCTGTGTTCCTGGTCATGTTCTACGGACGCGAAACCTCTCTGGAAGCTGCATGGAAGTACGCCATCATCGGAGGCGTTGGCCTCTCAATGGCCCTGTTCGGGACCATTCTGACCTACTATTCTGCGCATCAGGCCCTCGGAACGGACACGCTGGCGGGTCTGAATTGGTCTGTCCTCGTCGGAAATGCCTCTCAGTTTGATAAACCCACCATGCGGCTAGCCTTTATCTTGATTCTGCTGGGGTACGGAACGAAGGCCGGCATCGCTCCTATGCATACCTGGAAGCCAGATGCGTACAGCGAGGCACCCATCCCGGGCGCGGCCATGCTCGCCGCGGCGGTCCTCAACTGCGCTATCTATGGTCTCGTGCGATTTTACATTTTGACTGCGAAATGTTTAGGGCCGGGGTTTGCATCGCATCTCTTGATTCTTTTCGGACTGCTTTCAATGGGGGTAGCTGTTCCGTTCATCCTCGTCCAGAAGAATTTCCGCCGTATGCTGGCCTATTCCAGCATTGACCACAGCGGGATCATGGTCCTTGCTCTCGGCTTCGGTGGGCCTTTGGGGGTACTTGGCATGCTTCTTCACATGACATTTCATTCGATTACCAAGCCCCTGCTTTTCTTTTGCGCCGGAAATGTCCAGCAACAACTGAAGACAGACCTATTCCGCGAGGCCAAAGGGGGCCTGATCCATTCGATGCCCTTGACCGGTGCTGCTTTTCTCATGGTGACTCTTGCGGTCACGGGAGCACCTCCCTTCAGTTTGTTTCTGAGCGAGTTCACGATTCTCCGCGCAGGGTTCAGCAGAGGCTATCTTGTTCTAGCTATTCTGTTCATCACCTTTCTCGTGGCGATTTTCTCCGGATTCCTCATCCACATCGCCAACCTTGTTCTTGGCCCGGACCCAGGCCTTCCTTCCGCTGAGACCTGCCGCTGGAAGAAGTCCTCTGTCGTGGGCTTGGCTCTGGTGATTATTGTCATGGGCTTCTGGATACCCGCTCCGTTGTTCAGGCTTATTCAGGGTGCAGTAGACATTGTGACGAGCGGACGATGAGGCAAGCTATGTCTGCATTCTTTGAGGCCCTTCAACAGAAGTTTGGTGCGCTGGTTCAATCGATCTCTCCGGAACGTGAAGATGAAATCTATCTTCTTGTCGGTGATCCGGACGTTCGGGCTCTTACCGATTACCTGCGAAGTGAGTTCGAAGCCAGGCTGGTTACAGTATTTGCCGAGGACCGGCGTTCCGCAGAAGGTGTTTTCTTCAACTACTACGCATTTGAACGGAAGGGCGACACTCGGTATTTAATCGTGCGGGCCCCAGTCCGCGCCGACCATCCCGAGTTTCCATCACTCTCGGCTCAACTGCCAGCGGTCAACTGGCAAGAGCGAGAAATTCAGGATTGGTTTGGCTTGAAGGCCGCTGGACATCCCAATCCTCGCAGGGTCGCCCTCCATGACAACTGGCCGGATGTTCATCCGTTGCGCAAGGACTTTCCGCTTGAGACGCTACTTCCTCCGTTCGAGGGAGAACGCCACATCTACCGGCCCGCGCTGGGCGAAGGGGTCTTTCAAGTGCCGGTGGGGCCGGTTCATGCAGGAACCATCGAGCCCGGCCATTTCAATTTCGCGGTCGCGGGCGAGCCGATCCTCTATTTGCAGCTTCGCATGTTCTATACGCATAAGGGCACGGAAAAGCTCTTTGAGAAGCTGCCCATACCTAAAGCCGTGTTCCTCGCGGAGAGCATCTCCGGGGATTCGAGTTTTTCCCATGGCACAGCTTTCTGTCAGGCCATTGAACGCGCGGCTCAGATGGAAGTTCCGTTGCGGGGTCTGATCATGCGAACGATCCTCCTAGAGCTAGAACGAATCTACAATCATGTTGGCGACATTGGGGCGATTGCGACCGATGTCGGCTTTGTCGTTGCCAATGCCCACGCCAGTCGGCTGAAGGAGATGCTGGTCACCCTAAACGAAAAGTTGACGGGCAATCGTCTCTTGCGGGGCATGATTTGCGTCGGAGGCGTGCGAAGGGGCTGGGATGCCGTGCAACTGGTCTCGCTCCGCGCCGCAATCGATGCTTTCGCAAGCGAATTTCAGGATCTCATCGCGCTGATTGACTCCTCCGAATCCACTCGCGACCGCTTGGAGCTGACCGGAGTTCTCCGCCCGGAAAAGGCAAAGGATTTGGGCATCGTGGGTGTGGCCGGACGCGCCTCAGGAATGGATCTGGACGTTCGCCGCGATCACCCGTATGCGGCCTATGGCCGCTATTCCTTCCGCGTACCCGTTTATCAGATTGGCGACGTGAGCCACAGAATGCAGGTGCGGGTCGACGAGGTGAACGAATCGCTGGGCATCCTCCGGAACGCTGCCGTGGAGAGCTTGCACGGAGAGTTCCGTGCGCAAGTCCCGCCCATCCCCGCAGACCGCTGCGCGCTGAGCACGGTCGAGGGATGGCGCGGTGAAATCATCCATTGGATCCGCACCGGCGCTGATAATCATCTGGAGCGCTGCAAGATCAAGGACCCCTCACTCAATAATTGGCCGGCTCTGGTCGAGGCGGTTCAGGGAAATATTATTGCGGACTTTCCGGTCATCAATAAGAGTTTCAATCTTTCTTACTCGGGAACGGATCGATAGGCGATGTTCAAGATCATTCACAAGACGATCCGCACCGGCATTGTAACCAAGGCCTACCCAGCCGAACTAGCACAAGTCTCCGAACACTTTCGCGGGCGGCCGCACTTCAATTTCGAGAAATGGACGGATGCCCGGCCCGCTGCGGAAGTGTGCCCCACAGGGGCAATCTCTCTTCGCGACAGCGACGACTCTCGCAAAGTTACCGTCGATTATGGCCTGTGTGTCTTCTGTGGCTTATGCGCCGACGCCTCGTCCGACAAAGCTGTCCGAATCACGCAAGAATTTGAATTGGCAACAAAGAACCGCCGCAACCTCGTCCTCACAGCAGAATACACGTTGAATGCCGACCGCACGCATCGGCAAATGGGAGCGGTGCATCGGGGCTCCGGGAACGGTGAAGCGGATGCGGAGAGCGTTGGGGAGAAAGCGCGCGAAACGATTCACAAAGTCCTAGGGCGTTCTCTCGCTATCCGGGAAGTGGATGCTGGGTCATGCAATGGATGCGAAGTGGAGATCGTCGCGCTCAACAATCCGATCCATGACATCGAACGGTTTGGAATTCAATTCGTGGCGTCTCCTCGTCATGCCGATATGCTTCTGGTAACCGGTCCGGTTACCCGAAATATGGAACTGGCCCTCTTGAAGACCTACCAAGCGATGCCAGAGCCGAAGGTAGTCGTCGCGGTTGGCGCTTGCGGCATCAGCGGTGGTATCTTCGGCGAGAATTACGCCTCTCTTGGAGGCGTTGACAAGGTTCTGCCGGTGGACGTTTACATTCCCGGATGTCCGCCCCGGCCACAAGCTCTCCTTCATGGAATCCTACTCGCTGTCGGGCGGCTCGGAGAGAAGCTGTAAACAGTTGATATCGACAGGGTAGCCTACACTTGGGTTTTCGGTCGCCAATTCCGTAGATTGTTCGCGTAGAGACCGATGCAGAAAAGATTAGCTGGAACGAATCCAAATTGAGCGCTTCGCATACCGATCACACAAATGATGATGCTATTTGCTCCCGCAATGACCCAACCTTGCCATAGTTTTTTCCCAATTAAAACCGTTGAGATAATGGTCAAAATGCAGGATAGGTAGTCTAGCTTCAGCATTTCTTGTCCCTTGCACACTTTACGTACGCTACTTCCAATCGCTCGTCACCATTGTAAGCACCCAACTGGGTGACGGCGATAGTGGTCAGCCGGACAGGCGGCACGGAAGTTGAAATGAAGCTTGCGACACACAGAAGATCCGGTCAAAAACAAAATCCCGGTATGGATAGGGGAGTACAATGAATTGATGAACTGCAAAGTGAAGGACGAACTGGTGAGTCAGCTTATCGCTTTGAATAACAAACTCAATCTGCTCAGTCCTGATCTGGTCCATGGGGACGAAGAACGCGCGGAAGTGCAACAACGACGTGAGAGCTTATACGCCGAGATCAAGCACCACAGGGCGAAGGGACACGAAGGCAAACCGTGCCGGGCGGCAAAACAGGTTTAAGCCAGTCGCCCCTGCCTGGCTTCGCAAGCGAATAAGCGCAGAAATTTGACACCACAGCGGGTTCTATTTTCCATCATTTTCCAATTTCGCAAGCCTGATAAGGGCGAGGTCGGTGGTTCAAGTCCACCCAGGCCCACCATTCAAATGAGGATATGCACGCGAGAATATTCGCCTTCCCGTATCCGAGAACTCTTTGCAAAAGCCTACTTGCCGACCTTTTGGGAAATCAAATACGCCAAAGTCGGGATGTAATCTGGACTCTCTTCCTTGAACTATTCTGATGTACGATGATCTAGAGGGTTTTGTTATGGCGCTGGATTGGTCACAATGCGTGGCTGTCGAGAGCGTTCCCGGAAAAGTAAGCGGGGCATGGGTCTTCCGTGGTACACGAATGCCCGTCGCAACGGTCTTCGAGAACATCGAGGCAGGGGCTAGCATAGAAGACATCATCGAATGGTTCGACCTGACTCGCGAACAAATCACGGCGGTACTAGAATTTGCCGCACGCAGTCTGGAAGCTCCAGCTCCTCGCTAAATGCTCATTCTCTTTGACCACGGAACTCCCGCTCCTCTTTGCTCATATCTCTCGGACCATACAGTCAAAAAGACGAAAGATCTTGGTTGGGATACACTGAGCAACGGCGAACTCCTAAGAGCCGCGGAAGAGGCCTTCTTTGAAATCTTCCTTACAACCGACAAGAACATCCGCTACCAACAAAATCTCGCGGACCGGGTCATTGCGATCATTGTCCTCGGCAATTCACGATGGCCGGTCCTCCGGCGGTACGTAGAACGCGTCGTGACGGCAATCGGTTCCGCAAAGCCGGGTACTTATACAGAGGTAGAAATCCCAGATCGATGAATTTAAATGGCCGCGGTGATGGGTGTCTTCTTCACAGAAGCGTACAGGGTCTTGTCTCGTATGGACGCGCCCGGTGGATCGAACGAAACTTCCTCTCCCTTGAGGGTCGTAACCCCGACGATCGTTTCCTTTTCTGGCTGGGCTACGCTTGTGGGAGGCAGCTGCTGAACTTTTTGCACGTGGCATCCGGAGCCCAGACAAAGCAAAACTGCGAGAACGATCGCAACCATTCGTTTTGGCATGGAGGACCTTTCATAGTAAGTGAGTGATATTCAAGGGAGCCGTTGCGAGGGACTATACGCTGCACGATACCTCAAGTCTATTTCAGATCGCGAGAGCCGGTCCGACTGGCATCGGCAACCGATTCTTGCCACGCTGCTTTCTTTGCCTGGACGATTCCTATTGGCAGCACTTCCACAACCGGTGAAACCGCGCCGGACAACGGGCTAAGGTAGGAGCGTGATCCGCTCTCCGCACATTCCGGGCGTATTGTCGGCAACCCTTCCTTTATCCGATTACGGAAGAGTTGCCCGTCATCCGCCCACGACCGCAGCCTTTGCCCAAGAAAACGCGCAAGCCGAGGTTAAAACCACGGAAGTAAAAGCCGGATCTCCTCATGTCTGGTCCTGGGTTATGCCGATTGGGAAAAGAAGTCGCCCAGCTTCACGCCAATTGGGATGGACTCTTCAAATAACGGTCTACGATCGCGTCGGCTGTGCGGTAAGTAAGAGCCAAAAGAGTAAGCGTAGGATGTGCCGACGGATTCTGCGGAAACGTCGATGCACCCAAGACAAACAGGTTCGGGACTTGCCAATGCTGCAAGTACGGGTTGACTACAGAACGGTCGGGAGAGCTCCCCATGATGGTTCCTCCCTGAATGTGGGTGAACTGGTAACGGTTGGCGTCGTAGTTTTTCAAGCCCGGGAATGAACTAACTTCCTTCGCTCCCATCGCGCGGGCAAGTTCGAGTGCTTTGGGAGTCACAAACTCCGCCATCTTCCGTTCGTTCTCCCCCCAGTTGATCGTGAACCGCAGCAGTGGGTCACCGAAGCGGTCTTTGTACGTAGGGTCGAGATCCATGTAGTTGCCTTTATAGGCGAGATGCTCGCCCGAAAAACCGATTAAGCCAGTTCGGTCGTAACACTCGAGGGCTGCTTTCTTCCAGCCCGATCCCCAACCAGCTTTCACACTCGGTGGAAGTATGCCGAAATTTGCGATAGGCCGGTAGCCCATGCTCATAGCCACCAGGATTCCTCCACGCAGGAAAGGAAGTCCGCTGTGATCGAATAGGTCTCCATCAAAATCACTGATGCAGACACCGGCAGCACCAGAGCCCATAAACCGATTCAAAGGCTTCTCGAAGAACGCGGTTGCCGCGCCAATAGACACCTGGTGGGTGAGGTTTCGCCCCAGCGTACCTTTTCCGCTTTGGGCGTTGTAAGGCTCTCCAATCCCGGAGAGGAGTAACAGGCGGGTATTGTTGAGAGTCCATGAAGCCAGGAAAACCAATTCCGCCGGTTGAAAAACCTCTTCACCTTTATCGTCGAAATACGTAACACCCTGTGCTGTTTTCCCGCTGCCGGCGGTGCCATAGATCACGCGGCGGACCGACGCTCCGCTGCGAATGGAAATATTTTTCCGCTCGTGGATGAGTGGCAAAAGAGTGTTGGTGGGCTGCGCCTTAGCGCCAACCATGCAACCGAAGCGTTCGCAAAATCCGCAATAGAAGCAGGCAGAACGCGAGACTCCGTCGGGGTTGGTGTATGGTTCGCTCAAGTTGGCGGCTGGACTCGGATACGGATGGTATCCGAGCGCCTTTGCGGCGTCGCCGAAGAGGGCAGAAAAATAAGGAATCTTGGTGGGTGAGGTCGGGTACTCAGCACTCCGCCAGCCTTCGAAGATATTTCCGCCGACGATCTTTTTTCCCCTGATGTTGCCCGCTTTCCCTGAGATCCCCAGCATGCGCTCTGCGCGCGTGTAGTATGGCTCCATTTCATCGTAGGTGACGCCCCAGTCTTGAATGGAGTGATCCGCAGGCAGCCGCTTGGCGCCATACTTCTCCACGGTTCGTGAAAACAATTCAAAACAATCCGGTAGGAAGCGGGGACTTATCCCATTCCAGTGTTCGCCTGCGCCACCGACGCCGGTGCCGGGAAGAAAAGACCCGTACTGTCGCATGGGCAAAGCCCGCTGGATGGAATCGTGCCGAACCGTGACTGTCTCCAGGGAGAGATCCTGCATCATGTGAACGCGTACCGCGTAATCCAACTCATCCATCGTGCCGGGGTAGTCGGCCGACTCGCGATGCTTTCCGCGTTCCAGTACGGCCACCGAGAGACCGGAACGAGAACCAAGTTCCTTGGCCATGAGCAAGCCAGTCCAGCCGCCGCCTACGATTACTACATCCACCGCGGGCAAGGTCTTCATTCCTCGTCCTCGCTCGGACGAAAGTTGTTGCCCTCCGGCGTCTCTCGCAAGCTGACCGGTTTGGGGCGAAATGCCTCACCAAAGTGTTTATCAACGTCAGCATAGTTGCTCATCCGCGGTCCCGGGTATCCGATCAGCTGCCAACCGACCATATCAATATTTCCGCCGTGGACAGGATCGCAGAACATGCCCTCGATGGTGTTCCGGCGCAGGAGTGAGAAAAACAGAGTGGTCTCAATTTGCTTCAGCTTGTTGTCCTGTTCAGCCGGTGGCAATTGATCGAAGCCCTTCAAGTCTTTCAAACCCTCGCGATAAACGTGCCGAGGTGTTGCTTTGCCCTGGTAGCCGAATTCGGCAGGGGTGTTCTCTTCGAATGGTTCCTGAGTGTACCGATAGCGATCCCGTCCCCAAGGCCCGGCTAATTGTCGGTCGATGTAGACCGCAACCCCGGCTTCCTGCGCTCCCGGACCGGCTTCGTCGCTCGGAAAAATTCGTGAGGCCGCGGCTGCGACAATCAGGGCTTCCGGCTGAGTGAAGAATCGAAGCGGGATACGAACCGATTGTTCGGTTTGCGCGAAGAATCGAAAAGGTTTGCGATCCAGGGAGTAGACGAGCATACCGCCAATGCTCGTCGCAGACAGGGTGAGAAACTCACGGCGTCGCATGGCGCCAGAGCATACCAGAACATGCTTGGTTCTGAAATGGGGAGGACAATTCTGCCAATCCCGCGTTCGCAAGGAAATCGATACGGCTACAAGTGCAATCGCCTGTTGACGACAGTTGGAAATCACTTCGCCAGAATCTTCAGCAAGATCGCATCCGCTACCTGCCTCACGTATTGCCGATCATCTAATCGAGCTTCCACTGAGCAGCAACACGCTACCGCAACTTTGCGCACTCCACCTTCGCTTTTTTCAAGATGGGAATCTCGGAATCGGCGTCTTTCCAAAGGGTGAGGAAATCTTGGTACTTCTTGCGAGCTTTGGCTGTGTCACCTTGCATTGCGTAAGCGCGGGCCATGCCGAGATGCGCAAGCACGCCGAATGCGTCGCCAATCACGATTCCGCGGTGATCCACAATTTTTTGAAACTCCCTGGCGGCTTCGGCGCCGCGATGCAAAGCCAGGTATGCTTGGCCGCGCAGGTAAATCGGATAAAGGGCTCCGAAATACGCAAATGTCGCGCTGCGTGGCGAGCTTAAGTCGTAGGGAACGTTAACTTGGAGAAGTTCAATCGCCTTTGCAGGATCGCCATGTTCTAGCGCCAGAGACGCGTAAACTGACGGGAGGTAATTGAATCGGATGGAAGTGTCCTCGGGGAAATCTCTTTCCAAATCATTGGCTAGGGACTGAGCTTGGGAAGCATCGCCCGACATAGCCAGTGCGAGAGCTGCGCCATACCTGTCCTCCCGGTTCTTGGCAAGTGCAAGCGCATCCTTGGCCGTCCGCTTTGCCATAGGTGCATCCCCGAAAAAGGCTTCCCACAGTGCGGCTCTGGTTTCGAATAGAGCTGCCCTTTCGCGATGTCCTGCCTGTTGTGCCAAACTGATTGCGATCTGTGACCACCTCCTGGCTTCTTGCAGGCGACCGGTATAGGCGAGGGCAGAAGCCTGGCGGTCGGAGATCCAGTCTTCTACGCCAGGTTTTCCTTGAGCTGCGGCCGCTTCGCGTTGCATGCCCGCGTTGTCGCGTTTCGAAAAGGCAAGATCGAAACGCAGGAGAGACAAGGAAGGGTATTCGATTTTGTGCTCAGTAGCTGTTCGAAGCGTGTCTTCGGCGTCGTCCAAACGGTTCAGATAAATATAAGTATAACCAAGGTGGAAATATCCAAGGCCATAGTCCGGCTCGAGCTCAATTACTTTTTGCGCCTCTTTGGCCGCCCCCTCATATTTTCCCAGCACAAGCTCAACAAAACCCGACAAGAATGAGTGGGGCAGGGACTCACGAGGATAAGTTTGCGCCCAAACTTCACAGGTCTGCTCCGCCTTTTCCTGGTTTCCGGTCCCCCGCCCGTCATAGTAGGCAGTAATGAAAAACTTCTCCTTGTCACTTGTCCGATCGCGTAATTCATAGGCTTTGCGAATGTTCTCTGTGGCGAGATCAGACTCACCGGTCGAGCCGTAAAAGAGCCCGAGCGAAGCATAGCCCATCGCAAATTTCGGGTCGATCTCCACCGCGCGTTTGAAAAAAGGCAGACCGGCCTCGGTACCCGCTGAGGCGCTACGTTTCCAGCCCATGCTATAGGCTTGCAAAGCCTGGAGCGAAGACGTGGTGGCTTCCTCGAGGGGGACGTCATACTGCTGAACCGTGGCAAGCGATTCGCCGACGCGCGTTCTAAACTTGCTGGCCATTTGACTCAGGGCACTCAACACATCTTCTTTCTTAGCGGCTTCGACCAGTTCGTCATCGAGGACTTTTCCAGTGTGGCAGTTTTCCGCTCGTAGTCCCAGGACATACTGGTTCCCTAGAGCTGCGATTGAACCTTGCAGCACGGCGGCACTGGCGGTGCGCTGACAGACTTCTCGCGCGAGTTGCGGAGTCAGGTGCGCATCGGCAGGCTGGCTCATCATGCGCAGCGTTTGTTGGACTCGGTCCTCAGGAACAAGGCTTAAGAAAGGAGATTGTTCAAGTTGCACCGCCAAACCCTGCCGCAGTGTGCCGTCGAAAACCGGATCGCCGGTGGAGTTGGCGAAGTCCGCGAGGACGATGGTGTCCTTGTCGGTCAGCGCGTGAACCTTACGGGAGAAAAACAGCCAGCCGCCCAGCGCCAGTCCGACGACCAGAATTGATGCGCCAGCGACCGCCGCCCAACCAAACCGAGTGGTTTTCAACTCGGCGTGGCTTGTAGCGGTGGCTGTGCGACCCAACTCTGTGTCTCGCTTCAGCCGCTGCAAATCCGTGCGAATTTCGGCCGCGGATTGACAGCGCAGCTTCCGGTCTTTCTCCAGCGCCTTTGTGGTGATTTTCTCCATTTCTGGTGACAGGTCGGGATTCAGGCGCACCGGCGCAAGCGGAGTACGATTCAGAATTGCCTCCGCGATGACGCCCGCGGTTTCGCCCCGGAAGGGCAGAACCCCTGTCGCCATCTCGTAGAGCACCACGCCAAACGAAAACAAATCTGTACGTGCATCCAACTCTTCGCCACGCACCTGCTCGGGTGACATATACGCGAGGGTGCCAATCGCTGTGCCAAGTCGCGTCAGCTGTTCCAGCTCGCTGACCGTGGGCATCGCTGAAAGATTCGCGCCCCCGCCCGCTGGCGCCAGCTTGGCTAAGCCAAAATCCAGAATCTTGGCGTGTCCTCGCTCGGTGACAAAAATGTTGGCAGGCTTGATATCGCGGTGAACGATGCCCTTGGCATGCGCGACACTGAGCGCGTCGGCAATTTGAATGGCCAGTTCCAGCATCTCGTCGAGAGGCAGCGGCTTGCCAGAAATTCGGTGCTTCAAAGTCTGCCCGTCGAGAAACTCCATCGCAATGAAGGGCTGGCCGTTGTGTTCGCCGATTTCATAGATGGTGCAGATATTTGGATGGTTCAAGGCGGAAGCAGCCTGTGCCTCACGGTCGAAGCGGCTCAGAGCTTGTGAGTCTGACGCGAGCCCGTCAGGAAGGAACTTTAATCCAACGAAGCGATGTAGCTTGGTGTCCTCGGCCTTGTAGACCACACCCATCCCACCACCACCGAGTTTTTCGAGGATGCGGTAATGCGAGATGGCTTGTCCG
>Ga0209448_10000171_pt1 | contig 23437 bp, 16 predicted proteins | sample BogFormECP14_OM2_FD_188245 | JGI IMG/M metagenome (GOLD analysis project Ga0209448, IMG submission 188245) | Bog forest soil microbial communities from Calvert Island, British Columbia, Canada - ECP14_OM2 (SPAdes) (version 2) | ecosystem: Environmental > Aquatic > Freshwater > Wetlands > Bog ... | reverse complement strand
CCGACGGACCCGCTCCGCTAAGCGCGGCGCCGAGGATGCCAGATTCTCCGGTGAGCTCCTTGAGCGCGGGCAGCAGCGGACAAAGCGGCGCGCGATAAGGTTGGTGGATGCGGTCTTCGAGCGCCGATGAAAGCAGGTCGGGACGATCCTGCGTGAACGCCGCGAGCAGCAGCATCGAGTTCTGAATGTTGGTGGTGGCGTCGGCACGCGAGTACTGGAACGGCAGCACGCGGCGCGCTTGCTCGGTCGAGAGCAGCGCGTCGGGGACCGCCAGCAGCAGCGGCCACTTCCCTTTCGGCTTCACTTCAACCACCTGCGCCTGTACCTGATTGGCCATGCGAGCCACGGTGAGCGCGCCCATCCAGCAGGCGGAGGCATTGTCGGGATGGTGCTCGCGCATCGAAGCTTCGCCGACGATGCGGTCATTCTTCCAGCGCAGATGTCCAAAATGCACGGCCAGCGCAATGCCGGCCAGACGGGCGGCGGCGGACGATCCGCAACCTCTGCCGATGGGAATCTCGTTTTCGAGGTGGATGCGCAAGGGCGCGATCTTGCGGTTCTCCGATTCGAGCACCTCGCAGTAGGTGGTGACGATGAGGTGGTTCTCCATGCGAGCGCAGGTCAGCGCGTCGCGCCCTTCGGCGGTGACGAAGAAATCGGGGGCGCGCTCGGCCCGCACACGGAGATGGAAATCGAGGGCGAGGGCAGCCGCGTCGAACGCCGGGCCCAGATTGGCGGAGGTTGCCGGCAGCGCCAGGCGCAGCGAACGATCTAAAGATGTCGGACGTGAAGGCATAGCTTAAAGAGCAAACTCCTCGGCGACAATGACCGGCCGAAACGGTAGAAATGGAAGGCTTTAGCCAGATCGGACCTAGGCGGAATCCCTAACAATCGCCGTTGACATTGAACTGTGTTTTATACACGAATTTGCGGCGAACTGCTACGAATTTCTCTGGAACTGTGTCTTTGGGCATACCCATTGCGGCCAGAGCTAACGAATAAACTGCCATAAAATCAGGAAGACGATAGCAAGGAAACCGCCACCGATGAAACGAGTTGCCCGAATGTGGTTATCAGCCGTGGATCGGCCATGACGCTCTAGCCACCGCTTCGGATTCGCAATTAGGCCCAATCCCAGCCATGTGAAGACCGCAATAATCCCAATATCGGCGACGAATATTGCGATGGTTCGTGTCAGAGTCACCGTTAGCCTTTCCTAATTTCTCTCGGCCGCGTCGAGGGCCGCAATGACGGCACCCAGATTGGCATCGAGCACAACCGGGGCACGCTGCAAATAGTTCGCCTGGGCAGCCTCGGTCGCATCCGCCATTCCGCTGAACAAATCGCCGCGATGGAACTTGATGGTGAAGTCTGGATCCTTGAGCAGATGCCCGGTAAGGATTAGCACGACCGACTCTCCCGCTTTGACGAATCCGCTCAGGCGCAGCTTCTTGAGTCCAGCCAGCGTGACAGCGGAGGCCGGTTCGCAACCGATGCCATCGGCGCCGATTTCGGCTTTGGCTGCGGCGATTTCGACCTCCGAAACCTGTTCGACTTCGCCGCCAGTCGCCTGCAAAACGCGCACCGCTTTCTTCCACGATGCCGGATTGCCGATGCGTATAGCCGTCGCAAGCGTGTCGGCAGTCATCGGTTCGAGTTTCTTCCCACCAAACTCATGCACGCAGCGGTAGAAAGGATTCGCGCCCTGCGCCTGGATGATGGAAAGCTTCGGCAGTCGCGAGATCAGTTTAAGTTCGCGCATTTCGACCAACGCCTTGCCGATCGCCGAACTGTTCCCTAGGTTGCCGCCGGGGACGATGATGTGGTCGGGTGGCTCCCACGCGAGTTGCTCCATGAGTTCGATGGCGGCCGTTTTCTGCCCTTCGATGCGATACGGATTCACCGAATTCAGGAGGTAGACCGGCTTCTGGCGGACGAGCTCGTTGAGGATATGAACGCATCCGTCGAAATCGGTGCGCAGTTGGCAGGTAAGGGCTCCGTAGTCGAGCGATTGCGAAAGCTTGCCCCATGAAATCTTGCCATCCGGAATCAGCACCAGGCTACGCATGTTGCCGCGCGCGGCGTAGGCGGCCATGGACGCCGAAGTATTGCCGGTGGAGGCGCAGGCCACCCATCTGAATCCTCCCTGGTGCGCAGATGAGGCAGCGAACGTCATGCCCGTGTCTTTGAACGATGCGGTCGGGTTCATGCCCTGGTGTTTCGCGTGGAGATTCTCAACCCCGGTCACGCGCGCGCACCGCGGCAAGTGGTAGAGCGGCGTGTTGCCCTCGCGCAGCGTGATGACATACTCCGCCGGAATGTGCGGGAGAAGTTCGCGGAAGCGCCAGACTCCGCTCTGGTCGAGCGCGTTGCGTGAACTCCGGCGTTGGAGCCAGAGAGATTTCAGCGCAAAAGGGTCCGTGTGGTGACGGGGCGGAGCCTGCCCTGAGTGGAGCCGAAGGGCCCCGTCGAGCTGGTCGGGCGTCCATCCGGGGAAAAAGAATTCCAAAAGGTCGCCGCAAGCGGTACAGCGGAAGTCCTGTCCGGCCGACTCAGGCGTGGCGCCGCAGGCAATGCATCGGAGTTTCGCGGTGGTTTCCGTGTTTTGAGCGATCGACAATTTGCCTTATCACCCGAGCAAAAGGACATGTACATCATACGAGCTAACCGCAGAGATCGCAGAGTGCGCAGAGGTTTTTCTGGTTTTGCCCAATCGAATTTCTCTGCGATCTCTGCGTACTCCGCGGTTAGGCTTTCTCTCACCGCAGATAGTCGTCGCTCTTATTGATCCAATCGGCGCGAGGCGGGTTAAAGATATCGAGATCGACAGTATCCACCAGCGCCTCGGCCCAGTGCGGCATGTTGGGAGGAATGGTAAGGACCTCGCCCGCGTTCACCACAATCTCTTTGCCATCGATCCCGAATTTCAGCGCGCCTTCCAGGATGTAGGTGATCTGCTCGTTGTGATGGCTGTGTTCGGGAACCATGCATCCCTTCTTGAGCAGGACGCGAGCGAGCATGACGTTCTGCCCCACCACGAAATGGCGGCCCAGCAAGGGGTTCAGCGCCTCGACTTCGACCGAACTCCACGGAATGTGGCGCAGTTCGGCCTTGACCGGCTTGCCCTTCATGACGGTGCCTTTAAGCGCGACTCGACTCGCTGGGCGCGCCGCTTTAATCGTCTTCCTGGCAGCGGATGTTTTTCGCGCCGATGCTTTTCGGGCCGGTCCTTTTCGGGCGATCGTTTTCAGTTTCTTCTTTTTCATAGGCGTATCCCAATTCCAATTCCAATGAAGGATATTACTACCGGCCGCGTGTAGCCGGCCATGTCTTGCGCCTTGCCGCGGCCGAGCAGCGCAGGTAATCTTAAAGGATTCCGGTTTTATTCTGGACGGATTTCTTGGGGGTAACATGGGCGCCGCTCGTTACATATGGATCGATGATTCTTTGAGGCCCGCCAGCGAAGGCGTGGTTCCGTTTGTGAGCGCCGCCGTGCAATACGGCTTCAGCGTGTTTGAAGGCATCCGCTGCTACGCGACCGCCCAGGGGCCAGCCGTGTTTCGGCTCAACGAACACGTCGACCGCCTCATGGATTCCGCTCACATCGTGGGCTTTCGCGAGCTGCCGGTTACGGCCGAGCAGGTGAAGACCGCCATCCACCAGACGATTGCGGCGAACGAATTTTCGTCATGCTATATCCGTCCGATGATTTACCTGGACGGTGCGATGAGCCTGACGGTCGAAGCCGGTCAGCCGCACTTCGTGGTGGCGGCGTGGGAGTGGAAGGCCTTTCTGGGGGCGGAGGCGAAGGAACGCGGCATTCGCGCCAATATTGCTTCGTTCACCCGGCTGCATCCGAACATCATGATGACCAAGGCCAAGGTCGCGGGAAATTATGTCAGCTCGATTCTGGCCAAGACCGAGTCGCACCGCGCCGGATTCGATGAGGCGATCATGCTGGGCCCCGATGGCTACGTGGCCGAGTGCACCGGCGAGAATCTTTTCATAGTTCGTAATAAGGCCATTTCCACCACGCCGCGCGCTGGGATTCTGGAAGGCATCACCCGTGACACCCTGGTCACGCTGGCTCGGGATTTGGGCTACTCCGTGGTCGAGGAGCCTATCTCGCGCGATCAGCTTTACATTGCCGACGAAGTTTTTGTGTGTGGCACAGCGGCGGAAGTTGTGGCGCTGCGCGAAATTGATTTCCGTGTTATCGGCGATGGCAAGGCTGGTCCCGTAACCCGTGCCTTGCAACATGAGTTCGACAAAGTGGTAAGCGGCCGGCACGCGAAGTCGTCCGAGTGGCTGGCGCCCGTGCCCGCGCTGAATGCGGTGGCGGTAAGAATCTAGGGTAGAGACGGGGCTTGCCCCGTCTGCCTTGGGCACTGCCGTAGACGCGGCAAGCCGCGTCTCTACAGGAGATCCGGTATGAAGAAGCACAAGTTTCGCCAGGAAACCGAGGCGGTCCACGGCGGCGCCAGCCTGGAAAAGAAAAACGGCCCGCTCTCCACGCCCATCTATCAGACCTCGACCTTCGAAGTCACCGACATGCAGGAGCAGTTGCGCGTCACCACCACCGACAGCTTCTACACCCGCTACGGCAATCCCACGCACACGGTCGCCGAGAACGCCATCGCCGAACTGGAAGGCACGGATGCGGCGCTGCTCTTCTCTTCCGGCATGGCCGCGATCACCACGTCGATTCTTTCGCTGGTAAAAGCTGGCGACCATATCGTCGCGCAACGCGATATTTATGGCGGCGTGATCAAGTTTTTGTCGCAGTGGCTGCCGAAGCTGGGAGTCGAAACCACATTCGTCGACACCAATGACATCGAGCAGCACGAGCGCGCCATCCGGCCGAATACAAAGATCCTGCACATCGAGTCGCCGACGAATCCGACGGTGCGGGTCGTCGATCTCGAAAAGCTTGCCGCGCTGGCCCGCAAGCACAACCTGATCTCAACCATTGATTCCACCTTCGCCACGCCCATCAATTGCCGTCCGGCGGAGTGGGGCATCGATCTGGTGCTGCATTCCGGGACAAAATATTTTGGCGGACACGCCGACATCATTTGCGGCATCGCCACCGGGCGCCGCGATCTGATCGAACAAATTCATCACACGCGCACCACGCTCGGCTGCTGCATGGATCCCCACGCCGCGTTTCTGCTGCTGCGCGGCATCAAGACGCTGGCCGTCCGAGTCGAGCGCCAGAATAAAAGTGCGCTGCGCATTGCCGAGTTCCTGAGCCAGCATCCCAAGGTGGCGCGTGTGCACTATCCGCTGCTGAAGGAGAATCCGGACTACGCCATCGCGAAAAAGCAACTAGCCGGCGCGGGCGGCGTCCTGAGCTTCGAGGTGGAAGGCAACGGCGCTGACGCGTGCCACGTGGCCGAGGCGCTAAGTCTGTTCACCCTGGCGCCCAGCCTCGGTGGAGTGGATTCGCTGGTGACCATCCCGGTGCTGACCTCGCACGCCATGGTCGCTCCGGAGCTGCGCAAAAAGATGGGCGTGACCGAGCAAATGATCCGCTTATCAGTGGGCCTGGAGCATGTGGAGGATCTGATCGCCGATCTGGAGAAGGGGCTGGCCGTACTCAGCCGCGCGCGGAAAGAGGCGGCGGTGGCGGACTAAAGGGACGCTCGGGCCGCTCGTCGGTTGAGTTGCGAAAAGAAAATCCTGGCTCGTGTGTGAACCAGGATTTTTTACACAATGCGTCACCCTAGAAAATGAACTTCAGTGCTAGCTGCAGGATGCGCGCGTTGTGGGCAGCACCTGGGCGCAGGAAATTGTTGGGATTGGAGGGGTCGTTGACGCAACTCGGGTCACCAGCGTTCCCGTTGGATGGCCCATAGCAACCCACCGAACTGCTCCCACCAGTAAACGAACCGTTCCCAGCGGCCGAGCCTGAACCGCCGCCAATGTAGCCCCACTCGGTATGGTTGAAGACGTTGAACGCCTCCGCGCGGAATTCGAAGGCCGCGCTCTCCTTGATGGCGAAATGCTTGTACACCGCCATATCGAAGTTGATTTGATGTGGGTTGCGCGCATCATTCCGCGGCGTAGTACCAAAGGTGAGTCCTTGCGGCGCAGCAAAAGCCGCCGGATTCACGAGCAGCGGGCCAAAGATGTTCGAACCGTACCCCGCAGGGATTGCGCCACTTGGATTACCGACAAGGTCCGGACGCGACCCTGCAGTGACGACGCCATTGGCGACACCTGCGTTGTCAGCGGGGACAGCCAGCGTAGGGGTGCTCGCACCCCCATTGGTAACGGTAAAGGGCGCTCCGGTCGAAAACTCAGTAATACCGGAATATTGCCAGCCGCCAAGAAGCGAATGGGTCAATCCAGCGCCCTTAAAGAACGGCAGGTCATAAATGTAACTTGCAGTGAATACATGCCGCTGATCGAAATTGGAGCTGGCTCGATTCGCACGGAAGTCGTAAGAATCGACGAAACTGCTGTCCGACGCGGATGAAGCGTCATCGATGGAGTGGCTGTAGGTGTAGGAAAGGCTCATCTGAAGCGCGCCCACCGTTTTCCGAGCCGACATCTCGAGCCCGTGATAGATCGATGAAGCGGCGTTGAAACGGGCATGGATAGTGCCATACCCAAGATACGGACGGAAGAATGCCGCATTGCCTCCGCAAGCAGTCCACATGTTTATCCCAGCTCCGGATTGAGCCTGTGGGTTATCTGGGTTAAAGGACACAAAGGGGCTTCCATTGACTATCGTTGTAGTGGTATCGGGATGAAAGCCTGGGATGGCGGGGCCACCCTGTCCGGCCGTTCCGGCTGCACAGTCACCGGGGTATGTTTGGACATTCGAAGCATTACTGATCGAGCCCGTAAATGGTTGGCCGGGGTTGTAAGGATTCGCAATTCCCTGCTCAGCCACCGACTTGAGCTGGTTGATATCGCTTTCGGTTCCCAAATGAGTGCCCTTGCTGCCCACATAAGAGACGATGCCAACGATATGCCCCGGCAATTGGTGCTCGATGTCGAAATGGAATTGCTGCACGTATGGCCAAATCTGCTTTTGCGGAAGCGATATGATCCCGCTTTCTGGGAATGCTGCATTAAGGCTTGAGCCCACTTGCGAATAGCCAGAGGTTACGATCTGGCCGCTGCTGTTGAAAACCGCCCCGATTGGACCCTGTGACGGATTCTGCACTCCCGGCGGCGAGCCTTCCAATTGGGTGGCGACCGCCTCGTTGCCGTTGGTGTGCTCGAAGAAGATGCCGTATCCGCCACGAATTGCCCATTTCCCGTCGCCGAATGGATCGTAGGCGAAACCAAGACGCGGAGCGGGATTGAATAAATGTCCCTGGGCGCAACCGGTTGGGATTCCGGCTGCCCCGCACTTCACCATTCCGTTGAATGAGCCGTTCAGTCCGGGCAAGGTATTGTAGGGATTCACGTAGGTTCCGCCAACAGTGCCGTCGGGATTGATTACGGTCGCGCCAGGCGTGAAATCATACTTTGCCGGATCGAAGTCATATGGAATCCCTGCGCCCGGCACGTCCAACCTGCCGTAGATAGTGCCAAACAAACTGATCCGCAGGCCGAGGTTGAGAGTCAGCCGAGGAGTGATGCGCCAGTCATCCTGGAAGTACGGCTCAAAGATCTTGTACCGCAGATAATATTTACCCTGGCCGCTGGCCTGTTGAAACGAACTCAGGTTACTAGACAGAAGATCCGCGAAGGGGTTCCCGGTTGAACTTGATGTGGGAGAGCTAAAGCTGGTGTCAAGCGTGATCAGCCCGTTTACCGATGGGTTGACCTGCGGGATCTCATTCTTTTGGGAGGCCACGAAATATCCGCCCATGGTCAGGTTATGTTTGCCAATAATCTTGGAGACGTTGTCGCGGTACGTGTAACTCGGGTTCGAATTCACCGGCCCATTGGGGACATAACCGGTGTCCAGACCGATTCCGCCGCCCGCAAATTGATTGCCTCCATTCATTATGACCCCCGGCAACCTGTTCCCACCAAAACCATTCTGGAAGAGACCCAGGTTGTATCCTGCGGGCCGCTGCGATGGACCCACATTCTGCATCACAATGTGGTTCGCCGAGTAACCGGCAACAAACTCGTTCAGAAGGGTTGGGGTAATCGTCGTAGTGACGTGGATCACCAGACTGGTTGTGGGTGATGAGTAGGCGTCCTGAATCGTCGGATAACTGGTAGCATCGGTCCACAAGGGAACGGGGCTTATCGAGTTCCAGGAATCGTGAATGTAGCGGACATTGGCGTGCCACTTTGAATTGATATTCTGGTCGATCTTGAACAGTTCTTCCGTGAAATTAGTCGGGCTCGGAAAACCTGCGGTGTAATTCCCGTACCCAGAAGCAGGTACTGATGTGGGATATGGGAAGAACGCCAGCAGAGGTACCGATAAGGGATCGATGGGAACAAGGACAGGATTGAGCGCAGGTCCCGAACCCGAGTAACTCGGATTCCCGAACGGATTTCCGTTCACAGGATTGATTGGGCAGTCTACGCCTGGGCCCGTGGCAGGGGGGGGAACTCCTTGACAAAGCGCACTAAAATCGCCGAAGGCGGCCTGCGTCCCCGTACAACCGACGCCGCTTGACGGAGTGGTCAAGCCGCGCTCCTCGCAAGTGGGCACGGCCACGTTGAAGTTCTGGCCGGGGACGCGATCACGTCGCCATTCCTGCGAATAGAAGAAGAACGTCTTGTTCTTGCCATCGTATAGCTTCGGGATGGTCACCGGGCCGCCGATTGTAAAACCAAAATCATTCTTCTTGTACGGCGAAAAACCCGTGAAGTAGTTGTTGGCATTAAATACGTCATTCCGGACATACTCAAACACATCGCCGTGGAATTTGTTGGTACCGGACTTCGTCTCAACCTCTACGGTACCGGAACTGTTTCTGCCATACTGCGCGCCATAGTTGGAACTCATCACGCGGACTTCGGCAATGGAGTCGAGGCTCGGATAAGACAGCAACGTGGTGTTGCTGCCGTCATCCATGTTGTTGCCACCGTCGATCTCCCAGTTGTTGTATTCCGTGCGGCCGCCATTAACGCTATAGGCCACGGTGGACAGACCCTGACCGGGCTCGTCCTGACCCGACTGATTGGTCGCCCCGGGAGAGAGTGCGAGGAGCTGCGTGTAGTTACGTCCGTTGAGCTGAAGCTCGCTGATCTGCTTGCCGGTCACGGTTCCGGAGAGATCAGAGGTTTGGGTTTCAACCTGATTCAACTGTTCGCCCTGAACGACGATCTCGGTAGCGATATTTCCTATGGCGAGGGCTGCGTCCACGCGAGCCTTCTGGCCGACGCGCAACACGACCCCGTTGGCTTTGAACGTCTTAAAACCCTTCGCGCCAACGGTGAGGTTGTAGGTGCCACCCGGCAGACCGGCGGCCAGGTAATCGCCATCGGAGTTGGTGGTGGTCGATCGCTCGATGCCACCCGCTGCGCCGCTGACTTTTACCTCGGCTCCCTGGATCACCGCTCCGGTGTTGTCACGGACCGTGCCGGTGATTTCGCCGGTATCCTGGGCGCAAACGTTCACTGCCGAAAACATTCCCAGCAGCGCCACGATTCCACAGAAGAGACGGATTCTCATATCTAACTCCTTCACCGATTCGACGCACCAACAAATGCCAGACGCTCTTCAGCAAGCCGCTCTTACCAAAAATCGCCCGGGCTCCCCACTCAGGACTGCTTTGGCCAGAACGCGTGCCATTCATCTTTACCGGCGGCACCGGTGTTCTACGCCAAAAGCGGTCAAATGCCTCTATTAAAACGTATCAATAGTGCTTTGAGAACTCGCCATCTGTCAAGAGAAAATGCAGGGCCTTTTGCCCTCCACCTACTTGACGCTGCGGGTCGACTCGCGCACGATCAACTCGGGAACGATTCGGCGATGAATGGTGCGGGCCGGCTTCTTTTCGAGAGTGGCGTTGATGGCTTCGAGCACAATGGTGGCCGCGGCCGTTCCCATAATTTCCATGGGCTGGCGCACCGTGGTCAGCGCCGGAGAATAGATGGCCGCCGGCGCCACATCGTCAAAGCCCACCACCGAGCATTGATCGGGAACGCGAATCCCCGCTTTGACCAGCGCGCGAATGGCGCCGAAGGCGGTCATGTCGTCAAAGGCCATCAGCGCGGTAAACGGCCGACGGCGGCGCAGCAACTCCTCCGTTAATTTGTATCCTTGTTCAAAACTTGAAAACGGATCTCCCGATTCTGGTAGGTCGACGATCAGCCGCGAGTCGAGTTCGAGGTCACGTTCGCGGGCCAGAGTCCGCACGCCACGCCACCGAGGCTCGGTGTCGGACAACTGGTGAGGGCCGCGGATGAACGCGATTTTGCGATGGCCGAGCGAATGGAGATGTTCGAGCGCAGCGCGGGTGCCGGCAGCGTTGTCCACAATTACCGAGCTGATTTTGTCGTTCTTGAGTTCGCGGCCCACGGTCGCGGTCGGAATGTTGTTCTTCTCCAGGTCGGCGAGGACGTTAATGTCAACGAACAACCAGTTGGCCAGGACGACCAGCCCCTCGATCCGGCGGTCGAGCAGCATTTCCAGATAGCGCTCGAAGCGGCTGCGCTCATTATGCACATCCGTAAGAATGGGCAGAAAAGACGACTGAAACAGCGTGTTCTCAATGCCGCGCAACACCAGCGTGCAGTACGGGTCGGTCATGTCGAAAACCATGACGCCGACGGTGTGGCTGCGCCGCCCACGCAGCGAGCGCGCAAACAGGTTGGGACGGTAGCCGAGATGCGCAGCGGCGCGCTGGATGCGCTCTTTGGTGGTGTCGGGAATGTAGCGCGCCAGTGGCGCGTTGTTCAGCACGATGGAGACCGTCGCCGAAGAAAATCCGCTGCGCTCGGCAACGTCGCGAATGGTGACCGCAGCCGACTGCGACCGTTTACGGGCGGGCTCGGATTTGCCGCGGGATTTCGCCGAGGAGGTCTTTCGCGTAGGCTTCGAATCAGCAGATTCCATGAACTCCTTGTATTTCATCCTCTTGCTGGCGGACACTACAGGACGATGAATCGAGTGTCAAGCATCCGCATGCCTTTCGTTATTCTTTTGCTGCTTTTTCTTTCGAGTAGGGTAACAAGTGGTGTAACGAATCAGACAATTGCCCAGAGCACGGCGCCCGAAAAGACGCCGACGGCGAGTGGAGCCGCGCAGGAGCGCAATCCGCAGAAACTGTTCGAGGCCGGAGAAGCCGCTCTGCATGCGGGCAAACTGGATGAAGCCGAGCGCCGGTTCCGGCAAGTGCTGGCTATCGATCCCGCAGTGGCCGGGGCTTACGCCAATCTCGGCGTGATTCAGATGCGTCGCAAGCAGTGGCCACAGGCTCTCGAAATGCTGCACAAGGCCGAGAAGCTGGCGCCCGACATGGCGGGAATCCGCCTGAACATTGGCCTCGTATACTTCCGTCAAAACGATTTCGCGCGCGCGATCCATCCCTTTGAATCGGTCGTCAAGCAGTCGCCCGATTCCTATCAGGCTCGTTATTTGCTCGGCCTTTGCTACTTCTTCAACGATCGTTGGACGGATGCGATCGGCGCACTCGAACCATTGTGGACAAAGGCTTCGGACCAGCTGAATTATCTCTACGTGCTCGAGCATGCGGCGGACAAGGCCAAGAACGCGGCGCTGGAAGAAAAAGCCATGAGCCGCCTGGTTGAGGTCGGCGAAGGTTCTCCTGAATTTCATCTGCTGATGGGCAAAGCGCATCTCAATCGCGAAGAGTACGACGACGCGCTGAAGGAGCTGGATGCAGCGGCGCAGGTCGATCCGAAGCTGCCCTTCGTGCACTTCAATCTGGGCCTGGTCTATACCCACAAGCAGGATTACGACCGGGCGCGAACCGAGTTTCACAAGGACATCGCACTTCAGCCCGACGTGCCCTTCGCCTACGAACAGTTAGGAAATGTGGAATCGACGGTCGGCAACGAGGACGAGGCGGCGAAGAATTATCGCAACGCGTTGAAGCTCGATCCACAGTCGATCAGCTCGCTCATGGGCCTGGCGAAGATTGAAGAGCACCAGCGGCACTACGCGGCGGCGCTCTCGCAACTGGATCAAGTCATCCGGCTCGATAGTAATCACGCCAGCGCCCGCTATCTGCGCGGCCAGGTGCTGGTGCGCATGGGACGCGAAAAAGAAGGGCGCGAAGAATTGGCTGCGGCAACCAAGATGCTGAATGAACAGCGTGCGGCGCGGCACAAAGAACTGGAGGGAGAAACGGTGCCAAGTCCAGAACTCGCGCGCGAGCCAGAGTAGAAACGCTACGCCTTTTTCTCTTCCTTTTTCTCTTCCTTGGGAGGAACCGTGAGCCCGAACACCGAAAGCTGGCCCTTGCCCGCGACGTTCATCCCACGCGGGTCGTCGGGACTGGGCAGGTAGAGCGTCTGACAGAATTCACAGCGATACACTTCGCGGTCCGCTCCCCAGGCTTTCTCCACGCAGCCGCATTCCTGTTCGAGCACGTCGGCGGTGTAGAACCAGCGTTTCAAGTGTCCGCCGCAGAATTTGCCCTTTTCGTTTTTCTCGTTGCAGGCACGCTGGCCCGTTTTCTTGATCTTGACTTTGTGTTTAGGAAGCTGCGGAATCGTGGCCATAGTTGCGGTTGACGTTTCGCCGGAAGCCATTCTTTCTCCTGCGCGCCTTGCTGAAGGCCGCTTCCCGCTATTTTACTCAGCCGCGGCCTTCTGACCAAGGACGACCCGCAGACCAACCGATTGTCTGTGCTGAACGAAAAGGCCTGGTATCTTGTTCTCGTGCGGCGGCGCTGCCGTTACGCCATTTTCCTGAAGTCTGATGGTCAAAATTCCTTGCGCGGAAGCGCCTGATCCGCACCAACGCGTCCCACGGTGATTTCGGCTACGAAATAGTTCTCGCCTTTCATCGGGACGCCCGCCACCCGCCGCAGCATGGCGATCTGCCCGACGTGGGTAAGCGCGTCGGCGATCGGCCCCTGAAATAATTTTTCGCCGGAGACCTGCAGCGGCTTTTCCGAAGCCAGGTAATCGTCAAACTTCTTCAAGGCGGCAAAGAAGCGCTCGCATTCTTTGTCCCACGGAAGGGGCAAGGAATCCTTCCACTCGCGGCCGCCGTCGGCCATGGCAAGACCCCAGTCCATGAGGTCGCCGATGTGCGCAAGAATCTTCGCCGGCGTGCGCGAAGTTTCCGGCAAGCCATATTCGGCAAAGTTAGGCCCAGCGTTGCGGATCGCTTTCGCCCCGCGATAGGCAAGGGTAGCAAGCGTGTGACGCAGGAATGTGCGGGAGTCGGTCATGATTGTTCTACTCTCTTGTCATCTCAATTTACTCTTACATCATTGTCATCCCGAGCCAAGCGAGGGATCTGCAGTTGGCCGCAAAATGCAGATCCCTCGCTTCGCTCGGGATGACAAGACTCTTAGGGGATAGCACAACTCCAGACTACAGTTTTCGCCGCCACAGCGCCCCAGCCGCGCGCACTCCGGCCTTCAGCTTCTCGCGCAGCGAGCGCACGTACAGCAAATCGAGGAAGCCCTCCATCTCACCCGCGAATCCTCCGCCGTACCCGAACCACCAGATTTTCTTCATGCGCGGAACCAAATCGCTGTCGACATACTTCACGCGCACCATTTCTTCCAGACCCCAGCGCCCATGCGTCCGCCCCAGTCCGCTCGACTTCACGCCGCCATGCGGAGCTTCGCTGATGCTGAAACACGACACCGCATCGTTCACCATCACCGTGCCGGCGTTGATCTGGCGAGCCAGTCGCTCGCCGCGCCCGCGATCGCGCGTCCACACACTGGCGGCTAATCCGAAGTCGGAGTCGTTGGCCATGCGCACCGCCTCGGCATCGTCGCGGAAAGGCGCAATCGGCAGCACCGGCCCGAAGGTCTCCTCCTGCATCACGCGCATACCGTGATCGACGCCGGCCAACACCGTGGGCGCAAAAAATGTTGGGCCAAGGTCGCGCAGTCGCGTGCCTCCGGCCAGCACGCGCGCACCGCGCTGCCTCGCGTCCTCCACCTGCGATTCCACCACACGCACTTGCCGTTCGTGAATCATAGGGCCGATTTCGGTAGCCGGATCCATCCCATTGCCGACCCGCAGCTTGCGCGACTTCTCGCAGCATGCGTCCAGGAAAGCCGGATACAAACTCTGATGCACATAGCAGCGCTCAACCGACAAGCAAGTCTGCCCCGCGTTCACAAAGGCTCCCCAGACGGCGCCGCTCGACGCGACGTCGACATCGGCGTCGTCGAGCACCAGCATGGGATCCTTGCCACCCAGTTCCAGCACCACCGAAAGAAGGCGTTCGGCGGCGACCTGCGCGATTCGCCGGCCCGTCGCCACGCTTCCCGTAAAGACCAGTTTGTCGATTTCGCTTTTCACCAGCGCCGCCCCAGTCTCGCCCTCGCCTGGCAGCACATGGAAAACGTCGTCTGGAACTCCAGCCGCGCGCAACAGCGCATGCAGTTCGAGTGCGATCAGTGGCGTCAGCTCTGAAGGTTTGAGCACCACGGCATTTCCCGCCACCAGCGCCGCCATCACCTCGGTCGCCGGAATCGAGAATGGATAATTCCACGGCGAGATGATTCCGATCACGCCATACGGCTCGTGCAGAATACGCCCAGCCTTAGTCTTCATCGCGGCATTGCCGTGCGGCAGCTTTTCCTCGCGCAGGATGGCGTATGCGTTGTCGATCAGGAATCGCGCCGCATCGAGCACGACCAGAACCTCGGTGAGCAGCGCTTCGACTTGTGGCTTGCCTGCTTCCTGCGTGATGCGCCGCGCGATGTCGGTCTTATGCGCAAGAAGTATCTGCTGAAATCGGCGCAGCACCGAGACGCGATTACGGATACCCCAGGCATTCCACTCCGGCTGTGCGGCACGCGCGCGGGCCACCGCAGTGCGCACTTCGGTGGGACCGGCGCTATCCAGTTCGCCCAGAACTTCACCCGTCGCCGGGTTCACGGAAGCGATGCGCGACACGGCGAATTCCACGTTGGTGGCCATCTGCGAAGAAGTGTACGCGGGACGGAACGGCCGCGCCAGAGGCTGTTTCTCTACGAATTGTCATCCCGAGCGGAGCGAGGGATCTGCAGTCCGCGGCAAAATGCAGATCCCTCGCTACGCCCGGGATGACAAAACTTCGGTGCCGTCCGCTTCAATATTCCACCCCAACCAGATACAGCCCGCTGGCCGGCGCGGTCGGCCCGGCAGCGGTGCGCTCCCGCGCGTCGAGAATGTGGCGCAAATCCGCCAGGCTCACCGTTCCCTTCCCCATCAGCAGAAACGTGCCGACCAGGTTCCGCACCATGTGGTGAAGAAATCCGCCGCCCCGAACCGTGTAAATAAATTCGTCGCCTTCGCGCGTCCACTCGGAGGAGAAGACGGTGCGAACGTTACTGACCTGGTATTCTGTGTGTCCCTGTGTTCCCCCGTGTCCCCTGTGGTTAAGATCTTCCTCGGCCTCCATCCGTTCCGCGCGCTCCGGATCCACGGCCGCGAACGACGTAAAATCGTGTTCGCCCACCATCACGCCCGCGCCCGCAACCATCGCCGATTCCTCCAGCGGATACGGGTAATGCCACACATAGCGCGCCAGAAACGGCGGGCAGATCGCTCCGCGGTAAATGCGATAGCGATAAGTCTTGGCGCGCGCCGACTTGCGCGCGTGGAACTCGGGCGTGGCCTCCGTCAACTCCAGCACTCGTATCGAGGCAGGCAGAAGGTCGTTCAGCGCTTTCATCCAGTTTTCGACCGGAATCGCGGACGCGGTCGCAAAACTCGCCACCTGGGCCAGTGCGTGCACGCCAGCGTCGGTGCGGCCGGAACCCTGGGGCAGTACATTTTCCCCGCTCAATCGTCCAATGGCTGAGGCCAGCGCGCCTTGCACCGTCGTCCGGCCTGGCTGCACCTGCCAACCCGCGAACTCGGTGCCGTCATAAGAAAGGATCAATCTGAGATTACGCACGTTCTTTTTCGCGTCCTAAGCTGCCTGACCATCATCGTTAGTATTTACAGGGTTTCATGGCCGCCGTCACAGAGAGTGCGGCGGCGCGTCAGCTATACTATTTTACTTGCGATCACTTTCACTTACGATCCATGGAAAAAATTGTCTTACCCGGCTTCGCAATGAGACTACTGCAGGAACCAAGAACAAAGATTCCAAGGAACTCTTGCCTGCCGTTCTACGTATTAGCGAGTGGTTAGTAAACGTGTGATTAGGGGATTAGTACGTCCGATCCTCTCAAGCCGGAGCGCTCGAGTGTGATCGCTGCTGTGTGATCGCTCGGGTGCGATCAATGGAGATGATGCGAATGCAACGTTCTAGCGTGTTGACAGCGTTTCCGCGGGCCGCCGCCCTTTTCCTTGCCGCCGTCTTCCTTGCCGTAATCATGGTAACTGCCGGGTGGGCGCAGGATGCCGCGCTGGTGCCCAGCGCGCCCTCGGCGCAGACGCCGGGCCAAAAGGCGGTATCGTCATCACAGCCGTTCGATGTGCAGGAATATGCGAAACCGCGGTCGCCTTTCCCCAACGTGCTTGCGCCCTACACCGCGCGCCACATAGCCCCGCCGAACCTGGCCAACACGCCGCGCATCGACCAGTTGATGCACGACGGCAAACTCTATATCTCCATGAACGACGCGGTTGCGCTGGCGCTCGAGAACAACCTCGATATCGCCATCGCCCGCTACAACCTGAACATCGCCGATACCGACGTCTGGCGCGCCAAATCCGGCTCCAACACCCTTCTCGGCGTTAACAACGGTGTCGTGCAGAATACGCCCGGCGGCGGAGTAGGCGGACTCGGCACACAAGTTGGCTCGGGCCAGGGTGGAACCTCGGTCGCGGCGGGCGGCGCTGGCGTCGGCTCAGCCGGCCTGGTTGGATCAACCTTCGGCAGCGGCCCCCAGATCACCAGCTTCGATCCGATTATCACTGGTACGTTGCAAGTCGATCACGGTAGTATTCTCCCGTCGAGTACCTTCAGCCCAGCCTCTGCGATAAACACCACCACCGGGAACTTTTCGTACCAGCAGGGGTTCCAGTGGGGCACCAATGTGTCGGTCGGGTTTAACAACCAACGTCAGACGATCGCGGACGCGCCTTTCAATCCATTGAGTCCGCAACTCAATTCCAGTTTCAATTTCCGGCTAACGCAGCATCTGTTGCAGGGCTTCGGGTTCGCTCCAAACACTCGCTTCATTCAGATTGCGAAGAACAATCGCGAAATTTCCGACGTGGCGTTCCGCCTGCAAATCACCACCACCGTCGACCAGATCGAAAACATGTATTGGGACCTGGTATACGCCTACGAGAACGTCCGGGTACAGAAGGAGCAACTGGCTTTTGCTCAGAAGACGCTCTCCGACAACCAGAAGCAGGTGGAAATCGGGACGCTCGCGCCGATCGAAGTGGTACGGGCACAGAGCACAGTCGCCTCCAATCAGCAGACCCTGACCCTGGCGCTGACCAATCTTGAACTGCAGCAACTCCTGATGAAGAATGCGCTCAGCCGCACGCTCGTCGATCCGGTGCTGGCCGATGCCGAAGTGATTCCCACCTCGACCATGGAATTACCTGCGCAGGAAGCGGTCATCCCCACCCAGGATTTGGTCAACGATGCGCTCAGTCATCGCCCGGAACTCGCGGAACAGCGGATCACCCTTGCGAATACCGAAATCAGCAACAAAGCGATCCGCAGCGCTCTTCTCCCCACCGTGGACCTGTTTGCCTATTATGGCGGGGCGGGTCTCGGAGGAGCGCAAAACCCGACCAACCTCTGCTCAAATCCAAACGCTGTACCGGGCTTTTGTGCCGGGCCTCCCGGCGAGATCCCCATTGCTCCTACTGCAAGTTACGGTGCCACCTTAAACCAGCTCGTCAATTCGACGGCGCCGGACAAAGGTGCTGGGATCACGATCAACATCCCGCTCCGCAACCGTGCCGGTCAGGCCACGCAGGTGCGCTCGGAATTTGAATACCGGCAAGCCCAGTTACGCATTCAGCAGATCGAGAACCAGATACGCATCGAGGTGCGCAACGCGCAGTTTGGCGTGCAGCAGAATCGTGCCAGCGTCGCGTCCGCGCAGGCCGCGGTGGATCTGGCGCGCCAGTCTCTCGACGCCGAACAAAAGAAATATGCGCTCGGCGCATCCACTTCGACTCTCGTGCTACAGAACCAGGCGGCCATGACCCAGGCTGAGGTCACGCTCGTCTCCGCCAAGGCGCTGTACGAAAAGGCGGAAGTCGAACTGGATCGGGCCATCGGTCTGCTGCTCGATCACGCCGGCATCCTGATCGCCGACGCCGAGCGCGGCCAGGTCACGCGCACGCCGAATATTCCCCACGTGGCGGCGCGGCCCGCCGACCAACTAGCACCGGCGAACCCACCGGCGCAACCGCAACAGTAGCGCCGCAACCGCAGTAAGAAATCCTTCGATGGAGCGCCGGGCGTCCCCGCCCGGCGTTTCCCTTTTACGCTTCTGCCGTCTCTCGCGTATCCTCTCTCCGTGACGTTCTCGGACATCGGCAAGGCAAATGTGGACGATGCTCGTGTGGGGACGGGCGTCTTCGCCCGTCCAAGCCGAGCAAGCCGGGGCCCCCGGCAAGCCCGGTGTTGGCTTGACGGGGTGGAAGAGCCCGGCAAGCCCTTGGCTGCTAGCGCCAGGAGCTCCGCGTGATCCTCTCCGTCGTCATCATCACCCACAACGAAGAGTCCAACATCGGACGCACGCTAGCCAGCGTGCAGCCGCTAGTAGCCGACGGCAAAGGCGAGATCATCGTCGTCGACTCCGGCTCAACCGACCGCACCCTAGAGATCGCAAAATCCTACGGCGCGAAAATCTTTGTCGAGGAGTGGAAAGGTTACGCCGCGCAGAAGAATTCAGCCATCGAGAAAGCAACTGGCGTTTGGATTCTCAGTCTGGACGCGGATGAAGAGGTCGAGCCGGGCCTGGCAGCGGACATAACTGTTCTCTTCCCGCAAAGTCGCGAAGAGGCCCTCGCACAGGCGGGAAAGGGATCTCCGGTTACGGAAAAATCTGTTCGCAAAGTAATCAAATTGGCGAAAGACACAGGCATGCTTGCCAAAGCGAGTAAAGGAGGAGTGTGGTTGCCGGTTAACGGGTACTGGATCTTCCGCAAGAACGAATTTCTCGGCCGCTGGATCAGGCATGGAGGGTTCTGGCCCGATCCCAAGATACGGCTCTTCAGAAAGGGAACGGCGCACTTCGAAGATCGCGCTGTACACGAAGACGTGAAGCTTGTTGAAGGTATATCAGTAGCCCTGAACGGCGCACTTCTTCACCACTCCTACCCCACCCTCACCGATTACATCGACCACATGAATCGCTACTCGTCCCTCGGCGCCGAGATGGCAGTCGCCAAGGGTCATGTCGGCTTCAGCCCATTCAACATCGTCCTACGCCCGTGGGCAACATTCGTCTACAACTATTTCTTCCGCCTCGGATTTCTCGACGGCCGCGAAGGCCTGCTGCTGCACCTCTATCACGCCGTCTACGTCTCCTGGAAATACGCAAAGGCCTGGGAACTCGCGCACAAGAAAGAATCGTAGTAAATGATCAACGGTAGAGACGCGGCTTGCCGCGCCTCCGGTAGCGTCGACTATCCCCGCAGCGTGATGCGCATGATATCGAACTCCACTGCCACCGAACGCTCAGGAAACTTCGACTCGACATGAGCCTTCACATCGCCGACCGACGGAACCCCGTCCCGTCCGGTCAATCCGCGCGCGTCGTCGAGCAGGATCATGTGCGGGTACGGATGGCTCAGAATCATCTCCAGTTCAGCCGATAACCGTTGCTGATCGCCCTGCTTGCCCACCCAGCCGTAGTAACCGGCGTCCAGCCAGAACAGCGCCGGCCCTTTCAGCAATGCCAGCACCTCGGGCATGACCACCCGGCTGTCTCCGCAGAAAATTCGAACGTGCTCATCGCGCGCGAATTTGCGCGCGGCTCTCTCCGCCAGCTCCGGAACATATTCAATGGAATAGACGCGGTCAAAGCGACTTTTCATCGCGGCGACCATTTCGCCGTAGTAAGTTCCAGTCTCGACTAATGTCTGCAGCCCGAATTTCTCGCCATATTCACGCACGACTTTCTGTTTCAGCAGATGAGGAGATCGGGACGGCCGCCCGCGCAGTATCCAGTACCAGTAATCGGGATAGTGGCCCAGCGCCTTATACGCGCCGTACACCGGAGTACGCTGCAACAACCGCCGAAAGGCTTTCAGATTCTCCTCCGCCGAGACGAAGACCAGCATAGGTGCCGAAGAAAACAAGCGTCAAGCAGCATTAGGCACCTGACGATTTCCTCTGTGTCCTCTGTGCTCCCCTGTGGTTAAGAATTTGATTTTGACTTCCACCAACCGCTCGGTCGGTCGAGCCGTTTTGCAGCATGGCGATCGGTCCTCTATCATCAAAGTCAGGCTGGGGAACTGAATGCGCGAGAAAAAACCGAAAGCCGACCTGTCGAAGACCGTAGCCGAGAGCCCGGTTTCCGACGTCCTTGAAGACCGTCATCCCGCTCGGTCGGAGAAAGAGTGGGCGGAGAAGACACTAGCGCCGACGCTGGAGAAGGCTCCCGAAAAACCAATTGGCGCTCACACCGGCACCAACCTCGACGAGCACGGCCACGCCCGTTTCAGCACCATCTCGAACGCCCCGATCCGCCGTCTCTATACGCAGGCCGATCTCCCCGTCGACTGGAACTACGAGCAGTACCTCGGATATCCCGGCCAACCGCCCTACACGCGCGGCATTCACTCGACCGGCTATCGCGGCAAGCTCTGGACGATGCGCATGTTTTCCGGCTTCGCCTCGCCCGAAGAAACCAATCAGCGCTACAAATATCTGCTCGAACACGGCGGCGGCGGACTCTCCGTTGCCTTCGACCTGCCTACGCTCATGGGCTACGATTCCGACCACCCGGCAAGCGAGGGCGAAGTCGGCAAGTGCGGCGTGGCCATCGACTCGCTCGAAGATATGGAGATTCTCTTCGACGGCATCAGCCTCGAAAACGTCACCACATCGATGACCATCAACTCTCCGGCCAGCGTGCTCTGGGCCATGTACCTGGTGGTGGCGGAAAAGCAAGGCGCCGACTGGAAGAAGATTTCCGGCACCATCCAGAACGACATCCTGAAGGAATACATCGCGCAGAAGGAATATATCTATCCGCCCGCGCCCTCGATGCGCCTGGTGATTGACACTTTCGAATTCGGATCGAAGTTTACGCCGCGCTTCAACACCATCTCCATCTCCGGCTATCACATTCGCGAAGCCGGCTCGACCGCGCTGCAGGAACTCGCGTTCACGATCTACGACGGCGTCGAATACGTCGAGTGGGCACGCCGCCGCGGCCTCGACGTCGACGACTTCGGGCCGCGCCTCAGCTTCTTCTTCAACGCGCATAACGATTTCTTCGAAGAGATCGCGAAATACCGGGCCGCGCGCAAGATCTGGTATCGCCTGATGAAAGACCGCTTCGGCGCGAAAAACGATCGCACCCGCCTGATGCGTTTTCACACCCAGACCGCCGGCGTCTCGCTGCCCGCGCAGCAACCGATGAACAACATCGCGCGCGTCGCCCTGCAGGCGCTGGCCGCCGTGCTCGGCGGCACGCAGTCGTTACACACTGACGCCTACGACGAAGCCCTCGCCTTGCCCACGGCCGAAGCCGCCCGCATAGCACTGCGCACGCAGCAGATTATTGCTTTCGAGTCGGGCGTGGCGCAAACTGTCGATCCACTCGGAGGAAGCTACTTCGTAGAGAAGCAAACCCTCGACATGGAAAACGGCGCCTTCGATTACTTCGAGAAGCTGGACCAGATGGGCGGCATGGTCAAAGCCATCGAGCGCGGATATCCGCAGAAAGAAATTGCTGAAGCCAGTTACCAATACCAGCGCGCCGTCGAAGCCAACGAAAAGATCACGGTTGGCGTAAACGATTTCGTCATCGAAGAAGAGTCGCCCAATATTCTCTACATCGGCGAATCGGTGGCTCGCGCTCAGGAGAAGAAGCTCAAAACGCTACGCGCCCGACGCTCAAACGAAGAAGTCGGCCGCCGGCTCGACGCCCTGAAACAAGCTGCCGCCAAGACCCCCACTGCGGGCACCAACGGCAACATTTCCGACGTCAATACTATGCCTTACATCGTCGACGCCGTTCGCGCCTACGCCACCGTAGGCGAAATCTGCGAAGCGTTGCGGCAAGTGTACGGAACCTATACGGAAGTCAGCATCACCTAGCTTCTCGTTGTCCGCTTCGCTTCCACGACACGTTTCTTCCGATTTCCTGCTCCAAGTCCCGCTGGGAGTTCGCCGCTTTGAGGTTGCAATTTGCAACCGCAAACATGAAACATGGCGTCCATCGCCCGCGTCCATGTGTCTTCAACGCACACGCTTCGATCATGCCAGCAACTGTGCTTAGCGCGCGGTAGGCAACACTGCGGTAGGCAACACTAAGGTTGAGCATCACATATACTTTAAAGGTTCAACTTCGTCACATTCGGAGTGTCCATCGATCACAGACTCGACCGGCTACGACCGTTACGATGCCTGGATGAGAGTCCGTTCGCCAAAACCCAGACAAACCCGACAACCGTCAGCAGGCCGCCGAAGAGCGGTCGTGGTCCCCATCGAATCCCGAATCGCGATTCTGCGACATCAGAAAATTATTCTCGATACCGCTTTGGCCGAGCTCTATGGAGTTGCAGTCAAGCGTCTTAACCAGCAGGTGAACCGCAACCGGGAGCGCTTTCCTTCCGATTTCATGTTCCAACTCACGCGTCGTGAGTTCGCCGCTTTGAAGTTGCAATTTGCAACCTCAAACAAGAAACGCGGTGGCCGCCGCTCGCTGCCTTACGCCTTCACCGAACACGGCGCAATCATGGCAGCGACCGTACTCAACTCGGAGCAGGCGGTGAGAATGAGCGTTTTCGTGGTGCGCGCCTTCGTGCGCCTTCGTCAGGTGCTGGCCGCAAACAAAGAATTCGCCGACAGGATAAATGAATTAGAGGAGCACGTGGAGACCCACGACGGCACGATCCAACAAATCATCGACGCCATCCGGAAGCTGATGAACCCTCCAACCAGCCGCCGACCGAAGATTGGATTCACGCTCCCGCAGGGACGGACGGGGTAGCCGCCATCTGAATCTTCCTGCGGCTCTTCGCGGCTGTGGTCGAAAAATCAACGCTTGCCAGGCAGACCCTGCTCCCCTCCAGGCTTTCTGGCCGGCACTGCGTCGATCCGCCTTCCACGCCGCTCTTTGGTTACTAAGGTACGGTGACCCTGGTAATCTTGTCCGCTTCCTCCACCTGCCGCATACTCGCCTCACCTACCACAGAACCTGGGAGACGGGGTTGGAAACGGAGATTAGGGTCGCCGCTTTCAGCCCCGCATTTTTTTGCC
>Ga0209448_10000170_pt1 | contig 23448 bp, 25 predicted proteins | sample BogFormECP14_OM2_FD_188245 | JGI IMG/M metagenome (GOLD analysis project Ga0209448, IMG submission 188245) | Bog forest soil microbial communities from Calvert Island, British Columbia, Canada - ECP14_OM2 (SPAdes) (version 2) | ecosystem: Environmental > Aquatic > Freshwater > Wetlands > Bog ... | reverse complement strand
TCCTCGACATCTTTTCCGTGATTGCCGCCGCGTTGAAGATACAGCTCATGAGCCCGACGAGCGATCTCTTCTCCTGATGGTTCTCTGCGTCCAAACATAGCAACCTCCTTGGTTGTTAGCCAGCTTCCCAGTGAACTCCCAAAAATTCAAACTAGCGGAATAGTTTCGTTCTCACACCGGCTTCATCCCTACAACTCGCGGTCCGCTGTGCAAACCGGGCTTCAATCGTTTCGCCGTCCTGAGGATAGGACAGCCATGACGATGCTCAGCTAAGGTGCGGAAGTTTGCTTCGCCGTATAGAAGCTCCTCACGCAACTGCGCGCCCTGGGTCCGTTCCCTGATTTTGGTAAGCATTGGAAGTCTCTCTGCCCTTGCGTTTCCCCTCTGCCGCACAACTTGAGAGGCGGACTTAGCCCGCCCCTCCAAACGAAACGACCTCCTCGCTTCAGGCCGCTACGGCAGCGGCGATCTTGTGGAATGTGGAGTTAGCGACGTCATAGCTTTCAACCTGAGGAGCTCCGTCTACTACCGCGGCGAGGATCTTCGTCACTTCTGGGTAAGTTCCGAGATTGTAAGTCTCGGCGTTCTCCGCTTTGTCCCACAGACTGATTGCGAACGCTTCCGTGCCGCCCTGGCCAACGAAGGTGATTTCGTCCTGGAATCCTTTCTGTTTTCGAAGCAGAGGGAGGATGTCCTTCTCGAGCCTCTGGGTAAACTCCGCAACGCTATTGGGCTTCAGATGCATATAAACTCTGCGTGCAAACATGGCACACTCCTTCATTCTCGATGCCAAAGGGGCGATTCAGATAACCATCGTTGGTTCAGACATTCTGAAGACTCCCTTAGTCCGTTAACCATATTGAGTTAATTAACTTGACGTGTCAAGTAAAATCTGGGATTATTTTAATGGTTAATCTTTCGAGTTAAGGCAGTTGGAGGGCCTTGTGGACGTTTGCCTAGTGATTAAACGGCGACTGGATGAACTGGGGTTTGAGCAAAAAGATCTGGCGGTCGCCGCTGATGTTACCGAGTCCTATATTTCCCAGCTGCTAAGTCGGAAGAAACTCCCCCCCGCGCCTGACCGAACAGACATTTATGAGAAAATGGCGAAGTTTCTGAAGCTTCCGAGCGATAGGCTTTCGAAGCTGGCCGACCACCAGCGTAGGGAAGAATTGAAGAGAAACTTGGGAGACCCGCCTGCGCCCTTGTTTAGGGAAATCCGAGAATTGATTCTCCGTAAGTGCCTACCCGGCAAAGAAAAACAGGTACGTGTGATCTTTGAGAAGCAGCCTTTCGGCGAACTCGAACGCTTCGTCACACAGAAGCTTTTGGACGCGATAAAGAATGTCGCCAAACAAGAATTGAACAGTGAAAACTGGCTCCACGTGGTGGCTCGACTCACCGGTCGAGGCTATGAACAGTTGCGGGTTAGGCTCCTTGAGTTCCTGGACACGGATGTCTTCAATTTGTCGCCTGAAAACTGTATTTCCTTTCTGGATCCACTGATTGAATCCTGGGACGTCGACCTAACGACCTTTGGTATGGAGATTGTGTTAAATGGGAAAATAGCCTCAGGGGATCCTAAGCGATATGAGTTTGTTGAACGGGGACCTGACCAACCAGAAGTCGAGCCGGGTTTCAAAGAATTCCTTAATGATAGTTCCCTCAGCGGGACGGCCACCAAGGAAGAAATGGAGTTTCTAAAGAAGCTGAAGTTCAACGGGAAACGCCCTACTTCACTCTATTACTACCGGGAATTGCAAAGCCTTAGGGACCCACTCCATTTTCGCGCGGAAAATCGACCGTTGATGCAGAATTCATCCAGAGGGCTGAAATGACCGCCATCATACAGTTTGTGGGTTTCCAGTCGAAGGCGATCGTAAGCTCAGGTCCGACCTATTGTCGACGTGATAGTGTGTCTCCATTTCGCGTTTGATGAGATTTTCTAGAATCCTACGATGAACACGGAATTCCTTGATCGTCTAGCCAGCCAACTCAAAATTGGAAAGGACGCCGTTAGCCGACGTGCAATTGAGCGGATTCTGGACGTTATTAAGAAGAGCTACGAGGACGGCAAATATCAAAGCCCTGTAGAAGCGGAAAGAGATTTCCGACAGTTGGTTGAACGCGAAAGGGAGTAGAATGCGGGTGAAAGTGTGAAATCTCCGCGTGGCTTATCAATGCAGAATTCGAAGTCTTGTCTCTGGAAATTGGGCCAAAGAAGTAGATATATCGAATTTGAAAATTTCTTCTTGGACCGAGGAACAAGATGAGGCGTGGATTTCCAATTTGCCAGATGTCAAGAAACCGCCCGATGAAGGCTTCGATTCGTCAATTCTAGAAAGTGTTGCGTACCTGGAGCGGAAAAAAGAATGGGACGAACAATACGGCGCCTTACTGCAAATCGCCAAGAATCATAATTGCGACCTCGTACCAATCGTTACTCCACAAAGCTGAATCCCACTATTGGATCCCGCCTTTAATGGGCGCTACACCTCGATTTTTAATTTCGGCTTGAGCCTCATGACTATGTTCTGCGTGGCTCACCGATGAAGCTGGGCAAGCGCCGTGCCGGGGCCGCATGATTTCTCTGCACGCAGGGTTCGACGTTCTCGAGGAGGACTACACTGGATGCTAGGACGGACTCCATACCTTCGAAGTACATGACTTGCCACGAGATACGAGATACCTTTGGAGTCGAATCAGAAACTACGTCAAGCCGAATCCGTTGACCCTTTCCGCGCATACCTTCCGAGTGCGGCCAATACAATGAGTACGATATTGGGATCACCGATAGTTGGTTTCGCAAATCCGAAAGGAGAGCCGACCGTTGACTCTGCAAAGGGATAATCTCTGGTACAAAGATGCCGTTATTTATCAGCTTCATGTGCGTACTTTCAGCGACAGCAATGCCGACGGCATCGGGGATTTCGCCGGCCTCACGCAACGACTCGATTATCTGCAAGAGCTTGGGATTACTGCCATCTGGCTACTCCCTTTTTATCCATCGCCATTGCGCGATGATGGGTACGATATTGCGGACTACACTTCAGTTCATGCGAGTTATGGGTCATTGGAGGATTTCAAGACATTCCTGGCGGCGGCTCATAGTCGGGGAATACGCATCATCATCGAAATGGTCCTGAATCATACCTCGGACCAACACCCCTGGTTTAAGGAGGCGCGAAGCTCCCGCGAAAACCTCAAGCGAGACTGGTACGTATGGAGCGAGACGGACACTCGCTATCAGGGTGTGCCGATCGTTTTTGTCGATACAGAGACCTCCAACTGGGCCTGGGACCCCATTTCGAAGTCCTATTACTGGCACCGATTTTTCAGTCATCAACCGGATCTGAATTTCGACAATCCTGCTGTTTTCGAGGCCGTATGGGACGTGATGAAGTTCTGGCTGAATCTCGGCGTAGACGGTTTCCGGTTGGACGCTGTTGCCTATCTTGTCGAACGGGAAGGGACTTTGTGTGAAAGCTTACCCGAAACGCATGCGATCATCCGCGAACTTCGCAAACGTCTGGACCTAGCCTATCCGGGAACGATGCTCCTGGCTGAGGCAAACCAATGGCCTGCGGATGTCCGTGCCTATTTCGGTGACGGTGACGAATTCCACGCGGCGTTTCACTTTCCTCTCATGCCGAGAATGTTTATGGCCGTAAAGCTGGAAGATCGCAAGCCGATCATCGAAATCCTTGAGCAGACGCCGGAAATACCCGGTAGCTGCCAATGGTTCATTTTCCTGCGCAACCATGATGAGCTTACTCTGGAAATGGTGACTGATGTCGAACGCGACTACATGTATGACGAATACGCGATGGACAAGACGATGCGGATCAACCGAGGCATCCGCCGACGACTAGCTCCCATGATGAACAACGACAGAAGACGGATTGAATTGCTGAACGGATTACTGATGTCCATGCCGGGAACGCCGATTGTTTATTACGGAGACGAAATCGGTATGGGGGATAACATTTATCTTGGCGACCGAAATGGAGTCCGAACTCCGATGCAATGGAACAGCGCATTGAACGCTGGGTTCTCGTTAGCTGATCCTGAACGCTTGTACGCGCCCGTAATTTCTAACGCCGTGTATGGCTATCAGGCGGTCAACGCAGATTCGCAAAAGAGGTCGGAGCACTCACTGCTCCGGTGGATGCAGTCGTTGCTTCAGGTGCGTAATGCATTCCAAGTATTTAGTCGCGGAACGATTCAGTTTTTAAATCCTTCGAATCACCGGGTTCTGGCTTACATGCGTCAATTCGGTGAGGAAACAGTGCTGGTGGTGAATAACCTTTCAAGTTCTGCACAGGCTGTAGAACTCGATGTGCAACGATATAAGGGCTTTATACCGATTGAGATGTTTGGGAGGAACCTGTTTCCGAGGTTTGGGAATTTGCCCTATCTACTCACGCTTGGGCCTTATCAGTTTTATTGGTTTCAGCTTCGCCGGATTTGATCGAGCGGCGGATGCTGGCATCAGATCCATGGATTTTCCCGCATATTTCGAGTTGAAAGCGAGGTTTCAAGCATCTTGGCCGAAGATGTCTTTTTAGCGGATGATTTGCTTCGCCAGTTGATGAGCGTAGGCGAAGTGGACCTTCTTGTGGGAATGTCCTCGCACAATGCTGCGAACACAGTCAGTCAAGCCGTCCGTACAATTGAAGAAAGTTTGCAGCGAAACTTCGTCAGGCAACGAGTTGTCATCGTCAATGTGGGCGGCGGACATCAGGACGAGGATAGCGTTGTAGCGAAGGGCCATGGCAACTTGGTAGAAAAGGATGTGCGTTTACCCGGGATAACCTCACTCCGCACAAGCCACCGAGTCACGGCGAACTTTTCTGGCCCACCTTCTCCCGGAATTGCTCTGCACACAATTCTGGCTGCCGCAGACTTGTTGCGGGCACGGGCCTGCGCCGTAGTTTCACCTGCCACATCCAATCTCACCTCCGACTCGATTGCGAATCTGCTGAGGCCGGCTTACCTGGAAAAGTTTGATTTTGTAGCGCCGCTCTACACTCGCAACAAGTATCAAGGTTTGCTGGCGAGAAATCTACTCTATCCGATGAGCCGTGCCCTCTTTGGCTGTGGCATCCGCGAACTCTTCTCTGATGAGTGGGGATTTTCCGGTCGCCTCGCCGCGCTTTGCCTCAATCAGGATGTGTGGCACGAGGAAGCCATTCGGGCACGACCGGAAGCATGGATGGCGATCTCCGCGATTTCTTCTGATTTTCGCTGTTGCCAGACCTTCCTCGGTGAAAAATCGCAAGCAGTAAAAGGTCCAGGAACGGACATCGTCGAAGTCCTGCGGCAAACTGTGGGAACTTTGTTCTGGTGCTTAGAAACCCAGCAATCGTTGTGGTTGGATTGCCAGAGATCGCAACCCGTGCCTACGTTCGGAACGGCCCACGAACTCACTTCAGAGCAGACCGACTTAGATCGACACAGAATCTTCGAGATGTTCCGAAGCGGAGTGACGGAATTGGAGCCAATCTTAAGCTCGATTTTGGATCCCGAAACCCATTCAGAAATTAGGAGCATCGTTTCGATTGAGGAAGAGAAGTTCAGATTTAAATCCGACATCTGGGTAAGAACGCTCTATGATTTTGCTGCTTCCTACCATCATGCTGTCATTAACCGGGATCACTTGGTACAGGCTTTAGCACCCCTGTATCGAGGCATGACCTATTCTTTTCTCGTTGAACATGCCGATTCATCACCGGCTGAGATGGAGGCGGCGAGCGAAATGCTCTGCGTCGAGTTCGAGCTACAAAAGCCATATTTGATGGAGAGATGGAAGGCAAAGGTTGAGGTGAAATCATGAGACAGACCATCCTTGAAGGCTTGGAGCAGGTGTACAGCAATTTAGTCCACATGGTTGCTGAATTTCTTCCGCGTTTCCTGGTGATGCTGATCATTATTGTGATCGGGCTTCTTGTTGCATTCGTGCTTAAGTACATCTTGCGAGCACTTCTGGGCCTTACGAAACTTGATCGGTTATCTGAGGAGGCGGGGGCTTCCCGCTTCCTTCGAATGGCACATCTTCCACCTATGACGGAGCTGCTGAGCCGCTCCATCTTCTGGGTAACGTGGATCGGCTTTATCTTGGTTGGCCTCAGCGTCCTCGGCGTCGCTGGTCTTCAGGAACAGATTTCTCGGTTGTTTCGGTTTCTACCCGAGGTGTTCGTCGCTATCTTGATTTTGTTCTTAGGCGCGGTAATTGCAAATTTTCTATCGCGGGCCGCGCTTCTTGCGGCGGTTAATGCGGGACATCCTTCACCCAAAATTCTTACCTGGTCGATCCGCTTTGTTATCGGGATTCTGGCGATCTCAATGACGCTGGAGGAGCTCGGTGTGGCGAGACAAACAGTGATCTCGGCTTTTTCGATCATTTTCGGAGCTTCAATGTTGGGGCTAGCTATCGCTTTCGGGTTAGGCGGTCAAGACCTGGCTCGGAAGTGTCTGGAGAGATATTTAGGGGACACCAAAAAAGCGAAGGATAAAGAACCACAGCCACTGTGACAGACTGGCCGGCGCGGACACATTCCGCTCTCTCGCGCCTTCTGCGCTTTGCCAGGAGCAGCGCTCGCCTTTGGAGCGGCGGATATTGTCGCGGCACACTCGATGAAAAGCAGGAGTACTGCAGAACAGGAAACCGCCCAGTTATCGGGTGTCATGCTTGTCCTCCCTGCGTTGGCGTGGTGACCATTCGTGGTCTTGGGAGCCCGGAAGCAAATTACACACTGCGGAATTTACTCAGTCAAGTCCACAAAAGGATGGTGCCTTCTGGACGTGCCCGTGACGTGGCTTCTTCGATTTCATTGACGATTGACGGGCAACTCTTACCTAATCCGATAAAGGAAGAGTTGCCGACTACACGGCAACTGACCGCTCGTCGCCTCTCATCGCGCGCTCCCAACCTTGCGGATGCAAACTGTTTTCAGCCGAACCGGAACACGATTCCAGCGCCGAACCTGAAATTGTTCTGCCGGTTGTTGAGCCCATCCGGAATTTTTGCAGCGTGGAAGAGTTTACCGCCGCTTCGAGTTCCGAACTAGTCGTTTAGGATTACGCTGCGGAGGCCACTGTGGACCGTCATTTCTCTGGTGTTGTAATCGATAAAGCCAAGCTTCCTGAACTTATTCATGAAAAAATTGATCCGTGACCGGGTTGTGCCGACCATTTGTGCCAAGATTTCCTGATTTATCCCCGGAACTACAGTTTCCGTCGTGCTCTCCTTGCCAAAATGGGACAGCAGCAGGAGAATCCGAGCCAGGCGCTTTTCGCCGGAGTTGAAAAGCTGGTCGACGAGATCCGCTTCGTATCGGATGTTGCGGGAAAGAAGATGGGTGACAAACATTTCCGCGAATCCCTGCTCTTCGTGGAGCATTCGCACCATGATCGGCTTCTCAACCTTGGTAAGAGTGCAATCTCCCTCTGAAATAGCCGTTGCGATGCGCAGCGGCTGACCTGCCAGGCATCCTTCACCGAAGAATTCACCGGAGCCCAGGGTGCCGACAATCGCTTCCTTCCCTTCGAAGGATGTGACCGCGAGCTTCACCTTGCCTCGTAGGAGAAAGAGTACGGAATCCGCAGGCGCTCCTTGGATGAAGATGGTGTCGTCCGCACCGTATTCTAAAACAGTCTTACCCCTGGAGATTCCAGTCAGGAAGGCTTCCCACCCGCCAGTCGGGCGTTCCTTGTCTACCGCGACGAGCGCGTTCCTCTTATCGACAGGCAAGCGCTTCCTCCGAGCCATCACGACTGTATTTCCCATAACCAACTCCTGCTGATTACTAGAGGCGAGTCGCATCGTTAAATCCATTTGTCTCCTGAAGATCCTTTTTTCGCCTTCCGCCAGCGATCACTCCCGTATTTTCAGGTCCAGCCCGAAGAGCACCTTGTTTTCGTCCGACAGGTCCCCGATGAGCCTTCGCAGCGGGAGCGGGAGCCGTTTAATGAGCGTGGGCACCGCCACAATCTGCTCGTCTCTGGCCAGATTCGCCTGCCGGCAAATGTCGATGATTTGCAGCTTATACAGGCCATTCAAGTGCTGCTCACAAACCTGCTTGATATTCTTTACAGCCAGCGTCGATTTCAACGTGGATCCGTTTATATACAAACGCAAGACGTACTTCGCCGGGAGAGAATGGGATTCAGGCTGCTGCATTTCCCCGGGCGAGCTGGGTTTCCGCTCTCCCGTCGGGCCGGTCTTTTTCGGGGGCTTTTTCATGCTGGTCTTTCTGAGCTGGGTCAGACTACTGGTTGCAGGGCCAAGCCTATCAACGTCCGCTCGGTGTTGGAGAGATCTCCAATAATCTTTCGAACGGGCCCCGGAAGATCTCTTACCAGCGTCGGAACTGCTACGATCTGGTCGCCGCGCGCCATTTCCGGATGTTCCAAAAGATCTATCACCTCGATCCGATAGCGGCCTTTCAAATGTCTTTCACACAGCACCTCGAGGTTGGCAAAGGCGCGAATCGATTTGGGAGTCTGGCCCGCCACGTAGAGCCGCAGGTTCCAAAACTCCGGTTTCCCGGGCCTCGGTTTGCGAGTCCGCGCCCGAGTTTTTGTCTTGGTTTTCGGCATTTAGCGTTTCCGCGCGGCTGGCGCGCCCCCATCCTTTTTGTAGGCGGAGGTGTCCGCTTCCCGGCTCCGCACCATTTGCCCGCGGTCCTGCAACATTTCCTCGCCGAGTAATTCTGATTCGGAGATAGTCTGTTTAATTGTTTCTTCCTCCACTTCAAACTCTGCCCGGAGCATGACCATGCGGGCCTCAAAGATCTGGCGCTTGCGCTCCAGTTCGCGCCGGCGGGTCTCTTGTTCTTGTCGGCGGAACGTGACCACTGCTTTCTCACGCCCTTCCTGTGACACTCGGGCGGAACCGGTCAGTACGCCCTCGGGTCCTAGGTACACGTCCAGCAATCGGAGGCCGTCGTTGGTGAGCACGAATTCGCGAATTTGGTTGGAATGCTCCATGCCTCGCGATTTCAGCACGTAGAGTGCGCGGTTCCGCTCTCCTCCCACCTCAATGGCTTTCAGCAGGAGCCAGGTGTCCATGAGGGAGGAGACGTCCGCCTCGCTGGCTTCCAGGGAGCCGCTTGCGGCAGTCAAACTGGTGAAAATCGCGGTGATCCCCTGGGTCTTCAGGAAATCGACCAGCCGCGTGAGCATGGACCGCACTTCGTTCAGGGTGCTGACCATGAGCAGATTGGTGATCGGGTCCACCACCACGATGCTGGGCTGGAAGCTGGAGATGTGTTTGTGGGTCACCAGCAGGACTTCTTCGATTCCCCCGTAGGTGGGACGCGCCGCATGAAATTGCAGGAGCCCCTTGCGGACCCAGGGCTCGAGATCGATGCCGATCGAGCGCATGTTGCGGATGACCTGCCGTGGTGATTCCTCGAAAGCGAAATACAAGCAGCGCTCGCCGCGGCGGCAGGCCGCATCCACAAAATGTGCCGCCACGCTGGTCTTACCGGTTCCGGAGGTGCCGGAAAGCAGTATGCTGCTGCCCCGATAAAAGCCCTTGGCGCCCATCATGCCATCCAACCGGTCAATGCCCGTCGAGACTCGTGCGGCAGACGCTGCATGGTCGAGGCCCAGCGAGGAGATCGGCAGGACTGAAATGCCGTGTTCATCTATGAGGAACGGATACTCGTTCGTTCCGTGGGTCGAGCCCCGGTACTTGACGACGCGCAGGCGCCGGGTCGAAATCTCCTCCCGGATACGATGGTCCAGGACGATCACGCAGTCTGAGACGAACTCCTCGATGCCGTGCCGGGTCAGCTTATCCGGCCGGTCCCGCTCCGCGGTAATGACCGTGGTCAATCCTTTTTGCTTGAGCCAGTCGAACAGGCGGCGGATTTCGGCGCGCAGGATGCCTGGGTTTGGCATCTCGCCGAAGAGCGCTTCAATGGTGTCTAGAACGATTCGACGCGCCCCTACCCTCTGGACAGCGTCGGCAATTCGAATGAAGAGGCCATCGAGGTCATACTCCCCGCTTTCAGCAATCTCGCTTCGCGAGATGTGCACGTGGTCCAGGAACAGTCTCTTCTCGGCCACCAGGCGATCCAGGTCGAAACCCAGCGAAGCGGCGTTTTGGGTCAGGTCCGGGATCGTTTCCTCGAACGACATGAACACGCCGGGTTCGTCGTATTCTGTGGCGCCCCGAACCAGGAACTCTACTCCGAACAGTGTCTTTCCGGACCCGGCGCCTCCACTGACAAGAGTGGGACGCCCGGCTGGCAACCCTCCCCCCGTGATTTCGTCCAACCCCTGGATTCCCGTCGGCGCTTTCGGCAACGTTTTGGAAGATGGTTGCGTTGCTCTCTGCTTTTGTGTCATTTGTTTTGTCCTAGCCCTGGCGGTCTACCACGGGTTGGCAACGGCGGCGTAATTGCCCCTCCTCGAGGAGCCGCCCTTATCAAAGGGGGTCCAAAGGGGCCACTCGTTTCTGCACTGTAGACTGGTTCTCTAGAAAAGCAGTTTTTACTTATGCAAGACTTTACCAGGATATGCTGACGCTTCACCCCGCACGCCGCAGAATTGGAAGCGGATGCAACTGCAGTTTGGCGTTTCCTCGCTTAACCGGCGCCATTCGCCCAGCGGCTACCCCTATTTCTCCCCCGCGTGCTGACAACGCCAGACGCGGCTTCGCCATTTCTTTCTTGACGCTGGCAAGTGTCGCTCCGCCGGATTTTTTCTTGGCTTTCTTCTTCACCGAGCATCCATGATGACATCGAGACCGAACTAGAACTGTCCAGTTTGGGACAGTTCCAATAATCCGCGACAGACACCGCCATGCCGGGGTCGGGCGTCCCGTCCAAAGTGAAAGCTCAGGCTGAAACCGTAGAACGGGCCCCACTCGTCTTTTCGATTCGAGCCGGGACGCGATAAGCTTGTCGTTGGCTCACCAGTCTGAAAACAACTCTAAGCTTGGCTGGTTGTGCGCACAACTAGGGGAATCCCTAGCTGGTTGTGGAAGGCCGGGTTGGATTCGTGATTTGGGTCAACTCCCGAGTAACGCGCCGTTACCGTCAAAGCGAAATCTGGGCGATCCAAATGCCGGGTTATCTGACTTCGAAAGCAGCCGGACCCGAGACGCCTCTGCACGGGGTATCACAGCTTAGGGTCGCGCGTCATTCTCAATGAAAACTTCAGCACGCTCACGGACACGACCCAGCAGGGAAGCGAGTTCGCCTGCGGCCTTTTTGTCCGAAATGTGAATCACGTCCTTTGCCAGGGGGCCCATTCCGGCTTACTCTCCAGTGAAATCGACCAGCAATCATAAGGTTTGGCCAAACAGTGTTGAGGACATCTTAAGATTTCTATCAATGTTGACTGGTTTGAACAGCTAGAGGACAGACTGCGTCGTCCGGCTTAGGGGCGAAAAATCGTAGTGAAGAGTTCGCCGCAGTGACGGCAGTACTTGAGCTTGTGGCTGCGATTAATGCAGAGACAAGGACCCAGAGAGACTTGTTAGATTTTCCGCACGCACGCGCACGATGCCCACGTGGACACGGCCCTCCAGCCTGGCTTTGCCGTGGTTATCCGCGTCGCGCTGCCCATCCCAGCAGCAACAATCCAGTCGCAACAATCCAGCTTCCGGCAACGCGCACCGCGATCCTCGCCCATGGCGGCCGCAGCTTGATCACGAACGCCGATACAAGGGCCACAACTACAAATACTCCTGCCACCAGCCCCGCATACGCTCCGATTAGCGAGAATGACCACGGCACCCCCGAGCCATTCATCCAGCCGTGCACCAATCCCAGCAAACCGGCAAGCACAGTCATCGCGCGCAACGACACTTGCGCGTCTGCAGCGACCAATCCGCCAAAAACCAAAAACGAAATCGCGGCGACTGGCCACGACGCGGCCCACTGAAACATCGTTCCCAGAAAACATCCCACAAACCAACTCGCCGGAAGCAGTAAGAGCGCCCGCCTTCCATACTCGGGTCCGCGCAGCCCCGCAAGCAGAGCCAATGCTACAACCGGCACAATGTCTTCCGGGCTCAAGAAAAAGTGAAGCAGGCCGTCATACATCGGCCCCATCCCCGTGGAATTCAAGTGGGCAGAGGCCGGAGACGGGCAGAGAAAGAAAACCACAAGCATCGTAGCCAACACGAATAGAGACTTACGCTTCATACCAGCGCCTTCCAGAGGAAGTACATTCCCATCGCAGAGATAAATCCGCCGGACAAACGCAGAAACAATTGTCCCCACGTCCAACGGTGCACCAGACCGATCGAAACGCCAATGCCGTGCAAGCAGCCGGTGGCGCAAACAAATCCCATGCTATACAGCAACCCGTCCTGGCCCGGTGGCAGCTCAGTGCCGTGAGCGTGTCCATGGAAAATAGCGAAGAACGAAACCAGCAAGGCTGCCACCCACAGCGGCGGCTTGAGTTCCAGCAAAACCACTCCGCCCAGCAGGATCATAGACGCGGCGATGCCATACTCCGTGCCGGGAAGTGGAATTCCCAGAAGTCCCATCATTCCGCCGAGCGCCATCACCATCGGAAACGCCACAGGTAAAACCCAAATCGCAGGCGCACCAAGTTGCGCGCCCCACAAGCCGACAGCAATCATGGCCAGTACGTGATCTAGACCAGAAATTGGGTGACGCACTCCGGACAAAAATCCGCTGGCTTCGCCCTTTCTGATGTGGGCCTCCGCCACTTGTGAAAACTGAGTCGCCAAAACCAGCACCGCCACGCTTCTGAGATGCGCGTGGCGAGGCGCAGAAGTCACCGGATCACGCCGATCAACATCGCTACGCGCTGGATAGTCCAAAATGCTCCCAGCGAACCTACGGTATAACCCGGCAGGGCCTCCACCATTCGAGGCCAGCGAATTTCCAACACGCGAAACGCGCGCTCCAGCAACAAAATCAAAATTACAAAGCCCACCTGCCCGATCTCGACACCTACGTTAAAACTCAAAAGCGCCCATGGCAATTCATTCGATGGCAATCCCGCACTGGTCAAAGCGCTCGCAAATCCAAATCCGTGCAGTAGGCCAAACGCAAACGCCACTACCCATGGATGGCGTATCGTAAAACTCGATTCGCCCCGCCACACCTTTACAATCTCGGGTCCCAAAAACAAGATGCTCAGCGCGATGGCGGCGTTGAGCGGCAGCGTTGGCGCGTTTGCGTAACCTAGCGTCGCAATCGCCAAGGTGATGCTGTGCGCCACCGTGAATGCGGTGATCGTTTTTAGCAACATCCACCGATTTTTCACGATGAGCAATAATCCCAACACGAAGAGAAGGTGGTCCGGTCCAAATAAAATGTGCCGAATGCCATGTACCATATACGTTCCGGCAACGCCCAGCCGACCCTGGTTTGGAGTAATGTCGATCCACGCTTGCGAGGGCCGCACGATGGTCGACCAACTTCGACCGTCCAGGAGTTGCACTCGTACCAGGACGTCCGTGATGGTGCCCTGCAACCCGACAAAGTCGACACGCTTTCCGCCCAAGCCTCCCGCAACCACAATGGAACGCCGTTCGAGCAGTGAATCGGTGAGCTCTTGCGAAGTGGGAGCCGTCACGTTTTTTGCGTCCGCGGGCAGTTGCAGCACGATCGGCAAACGCATTCCTGCATTCACCGGAGTGCGCCACACAACGTCGTAGTGGTTAGGAGATGTTTCCTTAATCTCCAGATATGCGGGCCGTGTCTCGTGAGCCAGGCAGGAGGGAATGAATGCTGTCCCGGCGAGCATCATTAACATTATCCAACAATGGCGCAATATCTTCATGGCGCTAACGCCGGTCCAGCTTTGGGCTCAGTCGCTTCCGGCGGCGGCTGAGGCGCCGAAACCTCATATTTCTCGCGCATCTTAGCGTAGGCTTTTTGCCATTCGATGGCCTTTTGGTCCGCTAACCATGCGGTCTTCACGTCAGGCTCAACTTCCTCAAACGCCGGTACACGTCCCGGCGTAATCGATTCGATCCATACCAGGTGCCATCCGTAACCCGATTCGATCGGACCCTGCCACATTTTTGGCTTCAACTTGTACAGTCCGATGGCGAACCCAGGTCCAAACTCCTTTGCGAGCTGATCGGGCGCGCGGTCGCCGTAATAATCTTGAAACATGAAAGGGTCAGCCAGTTTCTTGCCCAGAGGAATATCTTCCGGTTTACCCGCGATTTTGTTCAGCGCGGCGAGTGCATCGGCCTGCGCGTTCTGTCCGCGGCGATCAAACCCAAAAAACAGATGCCGAAACGTGGCGCGGTCTGCCAGCGCAAACTTTTGGGAATTGTTGGCATACCAGGCTTTCAATTCATCGGTGCTTGGTTCGTGCGCCGAGGCCACATCCTCCGATAGGAACTCCATTTTCTGCGCCATCCGCCGCTTGACGATGGTGTCGTCCTTATCGAGCCCCATCGCCAGTCCTTCGCGGTACAACACCTCTTGTCGTATAAAACTTTCTACCAGGCCGCGAAACTCCTCCGGCGTTGGCTGCCTGTGCCACTGCGACACAAACGACATGTCCAGCTGCCTCAAGTCATCCAGAGTCAAAGCGATTTGATAGTTTCCGTTGGTCGCGCGGCCTCTCTCTATCCACGAATAAAGCGCGAACAGCGCGAGCCCAATAATCAGAAAATGTACGAGGGGTTCGCGAACTGCTTTGCGAAGAATCCTCACAAAATGACTACGCAGCCCCGGGCTTTCGGCCTTGGGCTGCGTTTCTTGCACGACGGCTGTTGTCAAAATCATTCCCGGCTCAAGGACCTTGTCGGTTGTTCTGAATGCGCGGCCTAGGGCTTGGCCTTCACTGGCTCAAGCAAATTGAGGACCGGCGGAATGATCTCGTAGTTTGCGTAACCGAATTCATTGCTCCGCGCGCCATAATACTTGTCGGCAAGCTTGTACACGGTCACTTCAAACGGCGTCTGTTGCAGCCAGGTTACGATTTTCCCGTTCTGTATGGCGTATGCGGATGACATCCCCGAATAGGCCGTCGCGGCCACGTTTCCAACCTCGCTGGGCAGTTGCGCGTTTCGTCCAACGTTAATCACGAGGTACTGCCCTTCCTTGTTGTAGATGACCTTCATGACTCCGCCGGTGACGTTGTTCCGTACCCAAAGGAACTTATTCACCACTAAGGTTGTCAGCTGCGCATTGGTTAGCGCCACGCCACCTTTCTGTTTCAGGTCCGCCACGCTGAGCCCTGGCTGGGCTTTCTTGCGGTCTTCCTCCGAAGGTGTATACCAGATTGGCGAACTCCACGCGCGCTCCTGAACGGTCGGGGCAACCACGTCGGGGATGGGCACACCCAATTGATGAGCCTGGATTGTGGTCCAGCGCGGTGTGGGAATCTCCAGTGCGCGGGCGTAGTAGAACGCATGGAGGCTGGGATCGAATTCCGGGTCCGTCCACACGGTTTTCAGCTCCGTTGAGCCGATGGTATTGGTGTAGGTGGCGTTCGCCAGGTCCACGGTGCTTCCGATTGATGGGACCTTGCCGCTAGCCACATCTGGTTTGCGGTCGCCGGCCCACACGACATCGAAAATCTTCTCGAAGCTTTGGCCGCTCTTCGTCCAGCCCTTCACGATCTGGATTCTGTCCAGGTTTCCTGAGGTTGGATCCTTCACCGCCCATACGATAAACGTTGGCGCCTTACTGTTCATCTCTTTCAGGTCGCCACCCATGGGTACGCCTTCTTTGTATCCGGTCTTTACCCAATCCCTATCCTCGACATCCGAGTTCTTGTAATTCCAGCCCCCGAAAAAACGCAGCTTGATGTGTGGCCCGCTGGCGGCGAATGTTTCTTTGCGTTGCATCGCTTCAAAGATCGAGGCGCGCGTGTTCTCTTCCGCCCAAACGCCGCTGACGCCCGCAGGATTTTCATAACGGGTATCCATACCTGCAAAAACATGGCCGGCCATGCGCCCTTCGATCGTGCCGTCCTCAGCTCCATGTCCGCCATAAAAGTTGTCCTGCCGGTAGGGCGTACCCGTGTTATGAGAGTCAGATCCTCCTACGACGCCGAATTTGTACGGGTTATATCCCTTGGCGTCTTGCATCGTCAGCCCGTCTTTCAAGGCCTGACGCGCATAACTTCCAACGATGTGATCGAACCGGCCCTCCGGCTCGCCTAATAGGTAGGTCATAATTTCGAAATTCGAAAATTCGTCGTTAGGCGACAACGCCGGGTGCGTTTCTGAGGATCCCTTGATCTGTTTCATCTCGATCAACCGTTCGTTGCGATCTCTCGACTCTGCCCATGCCGCATCAATCGGCCTGCCATAGCTGTCGACGTCGATCGGGTACATATGGCCGTCGCTCAAATTGGCGTTGTGCGATATTGCCAGCAGATCAATGCCAGCCTTCCGCTGCGTGTCCATCCATTTCCACAAGTCTTCCGGGTGCGCGGAATCCAGCGAGCTGAATGGCATTTCTGGGACTTTGGCGCAGTCTTTGAAAAATACGTTGCGATGCATGTTCCGGTAATCAGGTGTAGAGGTCCACTCATAGGAGCAGAATGCCGTAAACTTGCCAGGTTCGTTGGCCGCGTCCGCGGCCTGGTTATTTTCCTTCCAAACTGTGCCCGCGACTTCCGGCTTTACCAGCTCAGGGATCGGTTGGCCCTTGATCATGCTGGTGCCGAGCCAGAAATAAATCTTTTGGATGTCCGATGGTTGGTGCACGATCAATTTCTGCGCAATGGGCATCTTGCTGAGCGGCGAAGAAGGATCGTTAGAGAGCCGCACAACGCCGGAGTATTCCGAATGGTCGGTCACCCCGCCCCAATCCAACGGAGTGTCAATCTTGATGTCATAACCGAGAGGATGTTTTATCGTTTCGCCCTTCCAATATTTGTACGAGTCGGCCGGCCCTGTTACATGATTTCCGAAAATATAGGCGTCAAACGACCAACTCGTGTGCTGGTGCGTCTCGCCAAAGAATGCTTCGCGGTCCGGATTTCGCTCCGGCCCTGCCGGGGTTGCACGATTTATCGGAGCTGCTGCCGCAAGAACCCTGCTCACCACCACCTGGTGAACTCCACTGGCATGGATTTTCGACCGCGCCACCGTACCAAACAACACCGCCACCACCATCGCCACAAAAATCCAAACGATTGAGGAAGCTCTTATGGACCCATTGTTCTTGCTCATATTTGCTCCATTCTTTTTAGGCCGAAAGTGGAATTGCAGTCACGCTCCAACCTGTCCCGTCGGTTTTCCAAGGCTATGTCTCGACTCTTGAGCGACATAGCGTCTTTGCGAGCGCGGTTCCGATTAAGCCGGAACGCTTAACTTCAACCTGAAGCACGCATGATGGCGAGCAGCCTATATCAATGGGCCGCTCTGAGAACTGTCAAAACTTACAGCCCCTCTGGACTGGTCCTAACTGCCTGGTCAAAGAGCACTCTCCAGGAAACAAACGCGTAAGTCGTTTGTTTCCTGTCACCAGTGACGGTGCAAACGCCGTCCCCTGCTCGGAAGTAATCTACATACTGGAGGTCGGGTAATCTGCATGTGCCAAGACAGAGAAGACTGCGGAAGATGTCCATTCCAAATCAAGCCTCTTGCAGATCGTTCGGGTACCTGGCTCTCTCCGTGCTGTTCTTCTTCTTCATTTCTTCTTTGAATTTGTCGGCAGCTCCGGACTCGGGCCGAATTTCAGGGAAGATTCTCGATCCCCAAAGTGTTGCGGTAGCGGGAGCCCATCTGAAACTCATCGACTCCGCGGGAAGTTTAATTCGTGAAACAACGGGTGATACCCAGGGGAAATTTACTCTGGACGGTATCGACGCTGGCGAATATCAGCTGAAGGGAGAGTCGACTAACTTCGTTTCGGTGGTCGTGGATGCTTCCTTGGCAGCAGGCCAGCAGAAAGAGGTCAATTTGCAATTCCAGCAGCTGGCTTCGGTCCTGCAAGCCATCACCGTTGCTGCTTCGTCTCCGTCATTGTTGACCCCCGATCCCGCCCAAACGGTTGTAATCCATGACCAGGTGCTGGACGCTAATCCTGGTCGGCCAGGGGCCCCGATCTCCATCCCCGGCCTTCCCATCGAAACCGCATCCGGTGGAATCAAAGCGCCGCAGTATTTTGCTCCAGGTGTCGCGGGGGATCATGGCGAGCCGATCGCTCAGTTCTTTCAAATTAGCAACTTTCTCTACCCAAACAACCTTCCCGCCAATGCCCATGGCAACGGCTATTCCGACCCGAACGTCCTGATTCCGCAAGTGATTGAGGGTGTGACGGTAGATGGAGGTGCATTCAATGTTCGGGAAGGAAACAACTCCGTCGACCTCGCCGCCACCTACGTACCGCGGCAGCGGTTTAATGATTTTGTTCAACTAACTGGAGACTATCGCGACATCGATCTCGTGGCCGGTTGGAGTCCGCAGAATCCGCAAACAGATGGATGGATTGCCGGAGAATTTTCTTTCGGCAACGGATTCCTGGATCGTTTGGAACACCGACAGCAGTACAAAGTGAATGGACAGCGCGTGTTCAAGCTAGGGAACAACGAGTTGACGCTCTTCGGAATTGGCTACTACGGTTCCTCGGATATCCCGGGACTTATTCCGATAGACGTTCCCGTTCCCGGAGACACAATCGACAATCGGCAGTCGGACACGACCCACAACTTTCTTGTGGTCGCAACGGATAATTGGAAGTGGAGCGAGCAAAAGCAATTCTCTTTCTCGGGCTTCCTTCGGAACTACACCCTCGAGCTTCGATCAAATTTTGGTGATGGCCTGATTCAACAGAGTGAAAGCCGCAACGTTTTAGGTGGCGAGGCCACTTATATTCAGAGCGTCCGCCCGTGGATAGCATTGCTTGCTGGGGTGGACGTGCGCCGCGATGCGCCACGCAATCTGGATTTGGATCATATCGACGACAATGGAATCTTCCATCCGGTTACGAGCAACAACCTGACCCTTTCTTTTGTCGAGCCTTTCGTATCTCTTGACGGGGCGGCCAGCAGATACATTCATTTCGATGTGGGTGTTCGGCAGGAAGAAGTCTGGATGGATAATCAGGACATCATCAACCCACAAAATTCCTTTAACAAACTGGCTTCGCTGAGCTTGCCCAAAGCGACGCTGACTTTTCTCCCTCCAGACAGCCCGTATCTGCCGACAGTGGCGTTCAGTTACAGAGAAGCGTTTCATACCGAAGACCCGCGAATTGGCAACGGTACGGGACAACCAGCCCTGCTGGCCTCGTCTCGGGCTTATCAGCTCAGAATCTCCAAAGTAGTCAAACAGACGCAAATCAACCTCACGCTAAGACGCACGTCGAACTCCCAAGAATTGGCGAAGATTGATCCCGATACAGGATTGCAGGAGGATAGCGGCCCGTCTCTCAATCGGGTGATCGCCGTTTCCGTGCAAAGAAATTTTTCGCAGGGAGCGATATATGTTTCCTACGCGCAAGCCGATGCCAGAGATACGCAGACGGGCCAGCCCGTTCCAGAAGCACCTCGCATGATATGGGATGCTGTTGCATCGGAGAATCACCTGCCGTTTCATCTGCAGTTGCGTGGGGAGTTCGAGCTTGTTAAAGCAAAGCCACTTAGCGACGGCTTTGTGGGTGTGCCGGTAACGGAAGTGCGAGGGGCGATACTTCGACCGTTCCTTGAAAATCGAATGTCCCTGGGAGCGAACTTTCTGATCGCTCGCGGGTACACCGGCCAGACGACAGAGACAATCCCGTTCCAGCCTGCTCCGTGCCCAATCGAATGCGTTGTTGGAGTGCCAGCTGTCTCTGTTGGAAATCATGGAGAAACGAAAATGCGAACGGAATTGCAACGCCTAATCATTGAGCAAAAAGAAGATCAGCGAAAGAGTCTACGCGGGCGTTCGAAAAGACGAAAGCCCGACGATTTGGAGCCCGAAGAAGAAACAGAAGAGATCGAGGAAGTAGAAGAAGAATAAGGGCACAAAGCCCGAGGAGAAACACAATGAAGGCGTATGGGACAGAAGAACCAAAGAAGGCGGAAGTTTCGTTAGAGGACCTAGTAAAAAATCTTGAAGCGAATCAAGAAGCATTTGAGAAGGATTTGTCTGCACGTTTCTTGCAGGCAGAAATTCGGCAGCGGAACACAGGAAAGCAGGATATTCAAGCGGCGATCCGTGGTCAATTGGCAGAAATGGTCAGTCACGTCGAAAGCAGCGTTGCGGGATTGGTCAAGAAAGAAGTAACCGAGCAACTCCGTCCGTATTTAGAAATTCATGAACGTTCCCAGCAGCAGGTCAAGGACCTTGTCGCTTCGAACAATGAAAAAATAAGAACAGACCGCGCCGATTTTATCAAAAGCTTTGAGACTACGGTCACTACGATGGTCTTGAAAGTGTTGCAGGATTACTGGGTTTTAGATTCTGAGATGCGCGTTCTGGACCCGCTCCAGCGCCCCGTTCGGACTGAGGAGAAGAAATTATGAACCTTCCGGGTTTAGCGTGGGTATAAATCGAGGCCTCCGCAGTGGAAATTAGATCGCCGTCGTGAAGTTCGCGGGGTTGCGGAAGCCGCCGGCGGCTTTGCGTTTGATGCTCATGATCTTGCTGTTAAGACCTTCGGCAACACCATTGGTGATCGGGTGCTTGGCGAACCGGAGGACCCCCGCGAGATGACGTTTGAGCGTGGCCGCGACGTCCTTTACGGGCTCCAGCCGCGAGCGAACCGCCCAACCATACCAGCGGGTGAAGAATCGTTTCACCGCCGCAGGCTGGCGGTAGGTCCACAGGGTGCGGAGGGCTTCTTTGATCGCCCACGCGCGACCGACTTTCAGATTCAGGGCCTGGAGTGTAGCGAACGCTTCCTCATGGCGTTCGGGCCGGCGCTCCTCGCTGAACAGCCACAGGTACTTCGTGCCAGTCAGCGGCGAGTCGCCACCATCGCGAAGAAACGTGCGGTGCTCCTGCCTCCGCACCGTGTCGACGGCTTTCGTCATGTCCCGCATGATGTGGAATCGGTCGAACACAATCTTGGTGTCGCCGTCGGGCAAGCCCTTGCGCGTCGCGCCGATGTACGGCTCCCACATATCCATCGCCACCGCGTGCAACGCGATCTTCTGGGCATCGGCGAGCTGGGCATAGTAGCCCGTCAAGCTCTCCGTCTTGCGATCGTCGGCCACAAATTCCACTGTCGCGCGCTCCAGGTCACAGACGATCGTGTGATACCGATGGCCCTTGCGGAACGCCTTCTCATCGACGCCGATGTAGGTGATCGGCCGCGCCTCTTTCCGGGCTTGGCCCCGTGCGACCGCGCGGCTCATGATGCCCCAGGCTTCATCCCAACTGACGCTCGCAATCTGGCACGCGCCTTTCACCGTGCTGCACTGCAGAATCAGATCGATAATCAGCCGCTCCATCAACAGCGTGAAACGACTCCGCGGCTCGGCCCACGGCACGCGCACTTGCTTCACGCCATGCGCCGGACACTGCACCCGCCGAATCTCCGCGTGCAGGTGCGTCTGAAACTGACACGTGTCGAGATGCCGCCACGTGCGTGCCTCGGCATGGTCGAAGCCCGGCAACACGTCGCCGCACTCCGGACAGGGCCATCGCGTCGGCTCGTGCTCCAGCCACAGGTCGACGCGCTTGTCCTCGGTCTTCAGCTCGACGCGCGCCACGTGCCAAGGCGTGGTGATGCCGAGAATCGTCTCGAACAGTTTGGTGTCCTGCATCCGCTCCCTCCTCAAAGCGTTCTATCAGCAGGACACCTCGAATTCAACCCGCCGCCGAGCAGGCCCCCCACCCACGTGCGGGGCCCGCGCAGGCGGCCTCACGAATTACCCGAATCCCTGTGACCCACGGAATTCCGAAAGGACCCGATCTTAATTGGCGGTGCAATAGGCATAGCGAATGAAAACCATCATTAGGATATAACTAGTCAGGAACGTTATAAATATCAGCATTAGTCCGTTCAATGTTTCAGGACTACTAATGTGATGAATCGCTTGGTTTGAATTTACCATTGCGGCAGAACGGCCATGCGCCGAGTACCAGGAACAGGCCACCTACGATGATGAAAATCAGAGTCATAAAAAGTCCGAGCAGGAAATGGGGCAAAGTATAAGGTTCGCGCTCGAAGAACAATCCATAAACAATTCTCACGGCAAATAGCGCAGCAAATGTGAATACGGGGAACAATGCGGACAAGATGCGCTCAACGACTGAACCCTTCATTCGGCGGGACAAATATGCACCGAGGGCGCCCACGAATGGCATGACCGCCAGATATGGGATGCTAATGAACAGGAATCCATACCTCCCGAAATTGGTATAAGCAGGGAACATAAAATATAATCCAAAAAACAACAGGCAGGACGCCGCACCAGGCAACCAAACCTTATTGGCATGTAGATCCATCGGGAGTTCCTTTTTGTGAATCTGTGTGATCGGCACAACGAGAACTTCGAGTCCACCACACTCCACTACGCTGCGAATTGTATTTGATTAATTCTTGGCGGCCTCACGAATTACCCGAATCCCTGTGACCCACGGAGATTCCGGAAGGACCGAAATTATGAACATTTTACAAGCACGCATCCTAGAAGCCATCGTTTTCGCGGCGGGTCATCCCTGACTCGTCATGGTCCCTTCCATCCCGAAGTCACTTGGCCGAGTAGCCGGGCGCCATTGCTGGCGCCCAGCCCTCTAAGAACCGGACTTGAAGGTTTCCCATTCATCCGGCTCGAGCACCCAAAAACGCCCCCCTATAAACGAGGACGCGGCCTGATGCAAAACAAATCAGACCTACTCGATACTGACTTGCTGCCGATTCGCACGGCGGAGGGAATTCCGCCCGCTGTGTGTGAAGCCGCACCAACGGGTTGCCCCGTCGTCATTTGCTTTGCTTCATGCATCGGTTCCTCAAACGTTCTCGAGTTGAGCACCAACAGGAAGTCAGCTCCGTTTCCGGCGAGGTGATCTTGTCCCCACTAGGCGACGCAACCTCTATCTGCCCCGTTACAGGGCAGCCTTCGCTTGCTCCCATTTCCGTTACCCGCATCGCCATCGGATTCATCTTGCGATGGTCCTTCCCCTTGCGGGGAGCGCTACGGGCTTACCCTGTTCCGCTGATATGACGCGATCGGTTAGGTCTGCTCTCTACGCCGGCAGTGTTGATTACCCATGGCCGAGGAATCGGAAGCCTCGGCCCTCACTGCAAGAAGAGCCACGCAGCATTTTAGGCTCTCTTCGCGTGACGACGCTTACGAGCATTTGTATATTCTGACCATATGACCAAGCTTAGGCCCGTCTCCGCCTAATGCTGGCAGATACACCGTTACCTCGCGGTTTCGGCGCCGCTCTTGCGAGCGTGGGTACATTGTCCAAGGGCTCCAGAACGGTTCGTTGCCTCCCCGCTCTGCCTTGTAAGCTACGCGTGATGGGACGCGCGGTCTGATCGAGTTCCTCCTCTCCAGACAATCATTTTCAGCAGCTTTGCAGGTCGCAGTCCG
>Ga0209448_10000169_pt1 | contig 23452 bp, 23 predicted proteins | sample BogFormECP14_OM2_FD_188245 | JGI IMG/M metagenome (GOLD analysis project Ga0209448, IMG submission 188245) | Bog forest soil microbial communities from Calvert Island, British Columbia, Canada - ECP14_OM2 (SPAdes) (version 2) | ecosystem: Environmental > Aquatic > Freshwater > Wetlands > Bog ... | reverse complement strand
GGCGCAGAAGCACCTGCAATTGCTGATCGACAACATCGCCAAGGGCGACTACACGGTCCATAACCAGCCGGTATTTTCCGGACACGAAGTGGAAGGCGTCGGCACTCACGAGGCCCCGCGCGGCACGTTGTCGCACTGGATCGTGATCAAAGATGAAAAAATCAAGAATTACCAGGCGGTTGTGCCCTCAACCTGGAATGCGAGCCCGCGCGACCGCTCCGGCGCGCACGGTCCCTACGAAGCCTCGCTGCTGCACACGCCGCTTGCCCGGCCCGAGGAACCGCTGGAGGTCTTGCGCACCGTGCACTCTTTCGATCCCTGCATGGCCTGTGCCTGCCACACGTTTGATCCCTCGGGTCGCCAGATTGCCAAAGTGAAGGTGCTGTAACGAAGAAGAGAGTGCCATGAAAAAGATAAAGATATTGATTGGCGGGATCGGAAACATCCTGCTCGGCGATGACGGCGTCGGGCCGTACGTCGCGCGGCTTCTGGCCGCTCACTTCGAGTTCGAAGAGGGCGTCGAAGTCGCCGATTTAGGGACTCCGGCCCTGGACCTGATCGATCAGCTCACGGAAAAAGATGCTGTCATCCTGATCGATTCCGTTACTACCGACGACACCGAAGCAGGAGCGATCGTCCTCTACCGCAAGGCAGATATCATGCGCCACCGTCCCGCCGTGCGCATGGATCCGCATTCGCCTGCGCTGGTCGACGCGTTGCTGAGCGCCGAGTTGTTCGGAGTTGCGCCTGCCGATGTGCTACTCGTGGGAGTCGTCGGCGGGTCGTATGAGGCGGGCTGCAGCTTAAGCAAGCCGGTGAAAGCGTCGCTGGAGGAAGCGATCGCAGAGGTTTTGAATGAACTGGATCGTCTGGGTGTCGGGTACCAATGGCGGAAACATCCCGCCGAACTCGACGTCTGGTGGACGACCGACGAAATGATGGAACCTGCACTGGCCACGTAGTCGGCGCAAGGTTACCAAAGTCGCTGCACCCCGCTGGCTTCGCCTCCTCACCATCTGCATCTGGAGCCGCCACCTCTCTCTCGCTAGACTCTTCTGGTCAGACAAAAATGGGCACGGGAATTGGTCACGCGCCTCCCGGAATCCCTCCCCCTTCTTATTAGCCAGAAGTCGCGCCTCGTCGCGCAGCTAGGAAACGAGGCGCAGCGAGGAACCGAGCCAGTATGCCCGCGCAGTGGATTAATTCGTTCCGCCTTTGGTTTGCCGCTCTCATCGGTATCGTTCCGGTCATCGCGACCTTGGTGACCTGCATTTTCAGCGTCATTCTGGCCCGCGCAACCCTGCGTTATGTGGAGAACACCGACAAAGGCTTGAACCTCGCACGCGAAGAGTTCGAGCGCGAATGGTCGCCAGATCTGCACATCAAGCTCGAGCGTGTGTCGTCCACCGAGGTCAGGATCATCGTCACCAACCTGGCCAAAAGCTCCGTCCTCCTGCAACTACTGCAGTTGCGCAAAATCTCGCATGCCGTACCCTTCGAGCGCCACCGCCTGAATGATCCGCTGGTGGGCGGCATGACCTGGACTCAGGAAATGGGCAAGCGCATTCTGGCCTGCACCGGAAAAGAATTCGAAGGTCCGATCGCCGCCTCGATGACTTTTTATTCCTCGGGAAGAATGTTCCGCACGGATTGGTTTCGGTCGCACATCCAGGTACGCGACAGCCGGGTCATCAGCCTCGAACCCAGCAACATGCCGGCCCGCCGCGTGCGTGTCGTTGAACGCAAAGGGGCCCAGGAACGCCGCCGCGATTTCGTGCAGGATGTCACCGCCGACGCCGCCCCCAAACTCGACAAACGACCGGACGAGAAGTCCTTCGTGACTGGGGCGGGAATCTAAGCAGAACGCTAGCGGCGGCACGCCGAGCAGTAGCCACCGACTTCCAGCCGCGCCACCAGGATGTGGAAGCGGCAATCGCGCTGCAATTGGGTCTTTAAGGACTCAAAAGTCTTACTCACAAATTCGGTGATTTTCCCGCATCTTAGACATGCCATGTGGATATGATCGCGGCCCAGCTTGCGCTCGTAGTAATGGCCCTCTCCGTTCAGATGCATCAAGTCGAGCTCATCGATCAGCCCTTGCCGCTTGAGCAGGTCGAGCGTCCGGTAGACGGTGCTGCGATCCACCGATGCATCCACCGTCCGCGCCTTGCGCAAGATCTGGCTGGCGTCCAGATGTTTGGTCGCGGTCTCAATTACGCTTAAAATCGCCCGGCGCGGAGCGGTCATGCGGATCCCGCGTTCGGCGAGTTGCATCTGCAGCCGGCCCGGAATTTCCGTTCGAGGAAGCGGCATACGCAATTCTCCTTTTTTCCAGTTGCGACTAGGTCGCGAATAACCTGCGACGAAAAATTCGCTGTGCCATTGACAGTGGACAAACAACCACTCTACGCTGAGATTGTAGCGCTTATTGCGACTGGGTCGCAATAACAACTATAGGGAAATAAAGAAATCAAGACAGTGGAGTCCATGGTCGCGCCCCTTATTCCTCAACGCATCCCGCGGAAGTTGCCCAGTCTCGCTGTCATTGTCATTGCCCTGATCTTCTTTCTGTTTTGTTGCCAACCGTCTTTGGTTTTGGCGCAGGAGAGTCCTTACATCGTGACCTACGACCATTACCTCGAAGAGCCCGGCAGTTTGGAGGTGGAATACTTTTCTACTTTTGGCACCCAGCGAAGCGGCAACGACTTCGATGCCTTCTGGACGGAATTCGAATATGGCGCCACCGCCTGGTGGACCACAGAGGTCTATTTGGCCGGACAGACGACTTTCAATGACAGTACGATTTTTACCGGGTTCCGATGGGAAAACCGGTTTCGCCTGCTGCAACGCGAACACCTGGTGAATCCCGTGCTCTATATCGAGTACGAGAACACCAGCGCGGCCGACAAAATTCTGAAAGAGGTCGAAGGTCACGACGTAGAATCCGACTACGCTGCTTCGAACGCCGTATTGCGGCAGGAGCACGACCACGAATTGGAGATGAAACTTCTGCTTTCCAGCACCTTCAAAGGCTGGAATGTCGCCGTGAATCCCATTGTTGCCAAGAACCTGTTGCCGAGCGAGCCCTGGGAGTTCGCATACGCTATCGGCGCCAGCCGTCCGCTCGCGCTTAAGGCTTCACCCAACCGCTGCAATTTTTGCCTAGAGAATTTTATTGCCGGGGTGGAAATGTACGGAGGCTTGGGCGACGCGCACAGCGCCGGCCTGCACGATACGTCTCATTACCTCGCGCCCGTTGTCGCTTGGAATCTCCCGTCGGACTGGACCGTTCGTCTTTCGAGCGGCTTCGGTCTGAACGACAACAGCCATCGATTTTTGCTGCGCTGGGGGCTTTCGCGGGAGTTTTCCGGCTTTGGCGAGATGGTCGGGCGATTGTTCGGAGGCCGGCCATGAAAACACTCTTCGCTTTTGTTCTCCCCGCCGGACGCATCGGCGTTGCCACCATCGGGATCGTATTCTTCGGGATGAACGTCTGCGGAACTCCTCGGACGCTGGCGCAGGAGGTAGGCGCTGCCGCACTGAAGCACAAAAGGTCAACCTATGCCGCTCTTGCAGAAGCTCCCCAAAAAGCGAAGGAGAGGAAAAATCCTTTCGCAGGCGATAGTCAGGCGGTGGCAGCGGGAGGAAAACTTTTTGAGCAACACTGCGCCGACTGTCACGGGAAAAAGGCGGGAGGCTCGACGCAAGGCCCGAGTTTACTGCGGGAAGAAGTGCAGCAGGCAACGCCCGGCACGTTGTTCTGGACCCTGACCAATGGAGTTGTCCGCCGCGGCATGCCAGTTTGGTCGAAGCTGCCGGAACCGGAGCGCTGGCAGATTGTCACCTTCTTGCAGTCGTTGAACTCACGCTCGCTCAACCCACAATCACCGAACGCCCAAGCGGTGAAACCGGTTCTGCACTGATCCATTCTGTAGTCTGTAGCGCCGGCGTCTCGCTGGCCCTGCTAAGCTCATTTCTGGTGAATCAGTCCTGCGTGAATCGGAAATACGACGTCATCATTCTCGGCGCCGGTGCTGCCGGTCTGATGTGTGCCATCGAAGCCGGCAAGCGGGGCCGTCGTGTCCTGGTGCTGGAACGCGCGGATCGCATCGGCAAGAAGATCCTGATCTCCGGCGGAGGCCGCTGCAATTTCACCAATCTCCACAGCGGCCCGGAGAATTTTCTTTCCGCCAATCCGCACTTCGCCAAGTCGGCGCTGGCTCGCTATACTCCAACCGACTTCGTGCGCCTCGTCGAGAAGCATCGCATTCCCTACCACGAGAAAAAGCTCGGCCAGTTATTCTGTGATCGAGCAGCGAGCGACATCACGGCCATGCTGGAGCAGGAATGCCGCGATGCCGGAGTGGAAATCCAGTGCAACATCAAAGTGAGTAAGGTGCTGGAAAACGAGGCGCTGAAGAACGAGGTGCACAAAAACGCCGAGTTCACCGTGCAGGCCGAGGGCGCCAGTTTCAGCGCGCCTCGCCTGGTGGTCGCCACCGGAGGCCTGTCGATTGCGAAAATTGGCGCCACCTCATTTGGTTACGACCTCGCCCGGCAATTCGGCCTGAAGATCGAGCCCCCACGCGCCGCCCTGGTTCCTCTTGTCTTCAGCGAACGCGACCGCAAGCGCTGGTGCGATCTCGCGGGAGTCTCGACCGAAGTGGTTGCTTCCATCGGCGGCACGAAACACGCTCTAGCATTACCGACGTTCAGGGAAAACATGCTATTCACTCATCGCGGCATCAGCGGGCCCGCGATTCTCCAGATCTCTTCTTACTGGGACGGCAAGGAGCCGATTCATCTCGACCTCGCAACCGACCGCGATCTTGCTGCCGATTTGCGAGCGCGGGGCCATCGCGACCAGTCGAGTTGGAAGGCGCTGCTGAGAGAAGTCCTGCCCCGCCGCTTCGCGGATCGCTGGCTCGAAGCTTATCCGTTAGCCGGCAACTCCGATCGCGCCTTCGCCGACGCCGAGCAGCGACTGCATGCGTGGGAAATCAACCCCGAAGGGACCGAGGGTTACGGAAAAGCGGAAGTCACAGCGGGGGGCGTCGATACCGGCGAACTTTCGGCCAAGACCATGGAATCCCGGAAAGTGCCCGGCCTCTTTTTCATTGGAGAAGTGGTCGACGTCACCGGCCAGCTTGGCGGCTTCAACTTCCAGTGGGCATGGGCGTCGGGATTTTGCGCGGGACAAGCGTTGTGAAGACCGGCGATGTGAGGACAGGCGATGTAAGGACGTCCCGCGAAACCATGCGGTTGCTTGCTACGGCCGCTACTGAGTCTCCGCGCCTTCCTGCATGAACGGCATGCGGGCGAGAATTTCGGCGGCCTGCTCCAGTTGCCTGAGATCTTCGGCGGTGAAGTCTGCGCCCGAGACCGCGGGATCCAACCCTTTGCGCGAAACCTGTACCACTCCCACCACTTTTCCCCCGGAGGGCGCTACGGGAACGGACATGATCTTCTGAATCGGCATTTGGTCCTGGCTTCGATCTTCTTCCACGGCTCCGAGCTTCACCGCTTCAAACAGGCTGACATGCTTTACGCGCATGAAGGCGTTCGACAGAAGCGGAGTGCGAGTCGCCGCCGTCCGTGCTGCCACCGCCGATCCGCTCAGCGGCAGTACACCCGCGGATCGCAGCTCCGGCGGATAGATAAAGCGCAGACTGCCCTTCTCTAACTTCAGCAGTGCCACTTCGCTGCGCCGTACATTAAGAATCTGGGCCAGCTTGAGGCAGACTCTGTCCGAACTCGGAGCTTCCGCAAGCAGGCCCTCCAATTCGCTGAGGCCGGTCTTGGCGGCCTTGGCGGCGGAACCTTGATTACTATTCGATGGCATAATTGTGGCCATTGTCCCTACCCGCCTATCCTGCGGGCATCAGCAACTTTTCCACAAGTTACCAGAGTACTTTTTGCCGCCTTCCGGCAACGGCAGCCGAGCCCGTGGCAAAGAGTGACTTTTCTTATACGGGTGAGCGATTTTTTCAATCTCTTAACGGCACTCTTCCACAGGCGTTCGCGTTATAGTGAATACATCAGTCACCGCAAATAGCCGGAGCGGCTATTCGCTGAATCGTATGTCGCTTATTCATTACGCAAGACCGTTCTTGGAGTTGGGTGTCTGTAAGGAGTACTGTATGGCGCGCAAGACAACTGGAAACACGACCACCAATCGCAGCAAAAAAACCGGAGCCTCAGTTCAGCCTGCCGCTGTGCCTGTGTCCGAAGTTCCATTGAACGGGAAGACGGCTGGCTTGGTTTCTGCCAATCTGGAGGAAGAGATCCGCCACCGTGCCTACGAACTCTACCTGCAGCGCAGAGCGACTGCGGGCGGCGGCAATGGCGACGAAAATCAAGATTGGCTGATCGCGGAGAGCGAGATTCTCTCGCGCCACGGCAGATTGGCACGCCACACCACGGCGTAGATCCGGTCAGGTCCGGGCTTAATTCCGGCGAGCGCCGAAGATTGCTTTTTGAAGATTGCTTACTGCGGATCTCCTACCAAGAACCACCAACTGCCTCCTGCCGGATGTGATACGACCTGCGCTCGAACCTGGGTTTGAATCGCCATATCCGAGTTACTGCTGCACCGCCTGAACCAGCGTCGGCCTCACCTGCTCGTGTTGAATCGCGGAGGCATCCCACGCGCCGCCCAGAGCCTTCACCAGATAAACGGAAGTGACCATTTCCTGTCCGAGCAGTTGCGTTGCGAGCCGTTCATTGCTCAGCAGCGTGGATTGCGCGGTAATCACATCGAGGTAAGTTGTAAGGCCGCCGACATAACGGTTGTTGGCGAGGTCGAGGGCGCGGCGTGAGTCCGCGACCGCTGCCTGCTGAGTCTTCGCGGCCTGATCCAGCAACGCGAGCCCGGAGAGCCCATCCTCCACCTGCTGAAATGCCACCAGTACGGATTCGCGATAATTGGCCACCGATTCGTCATAGGCCGCGCGGCTGGCCGCCAGATTCGCGCGATTGCGTCCGCCGTTGAAAACCGGCTGCAGCAGATCACCGCCCAACGACCAAAGAGCGCTGGGCGCGCTTATCAGCGTTGAGATGTCGCGGCTTTCATAGCCGCCACCCCCGGCCAGCGTGATATGCGGATAAAACGCCGTCATCGCTAAACCGACTTGCGCATTTTCGAACGCCATCTGGCGCTCGCTGGTGGCAACGTCCGGCCGGCGCTCCAGAATCTCCGATGGAACTCCGGTGGGAATCGCTGGCGGCGCCGCGTTAAACGGCGCCTCGGCCAGGCTGAACCCTGAGGCGGATTTTCCCGTCAGCACGGCGATGGCATGTTCGTATTGCGCCCTCTGCTGCAACACCAGTGAAAGCTGGGTCGCAGTCGCATCCAGCAACGCGGCCTGCTGCGCAACTTCCAACCCATTCGCGACCCCGCCTTCGTGACGATGGTTGACCAGGTCCAATCCCTTTTGCTGGATTTCGACCGACTGCCGTACGACTGCCGCTTCACGGTCAAGTTCGCGCAGGTTGAAATAGTCGGCGGCGAGTTCGGCGGTCAACACCAGGCGCACATTTTCCAGGTCCGCCGCGCTCCCCTGCAGCGAAGCGTTGGCCGCTTCCAGATTGCGGCGCACGCGCCCGAATAAATCAAGCTCGTAGCTGACCGAAAACGGGACGACAAAATCATTCTGGGTAAAGGGCGGCGATTCGCCGCCCGAAAACGAACGGTTACTGGAGAGTTCCTGGCGCTGCCCGCTGGGATTGGCGCTGACCGTGGGAAAGTACGCCGAGGATGCGATCCGAGCCTGCGCCCGTGCCTGCGAGAGCCGATCCCGAGCCGCCTCCAGCGACTGGTTTGCCTGAAGCAGTTCTTGTTCCAGGTGGTCGAGTTCCGCGTCATGAAATAGCTGCCACCACGTGCCCTTGGGAATTGCATCCTTCGGAGCCGCCGTTTGCCACGGCCCTTCGCCCTTCCACGTGTCGGGAACCTGCGCGGTGGGACGCTTATATCCCGGCCCCACGGTGCAGCCCAGCGTGCAGACTGACGCACACACCGCGAGCGCCCACCCAATGTATTTCCAGTAGAGACGCGGCTTGCCGCGTCTCGCAGCGTCTCCGAAGACGGCGCAAGCCCCGTCTCTATAGGCTGCAGGCACTCGCTTCACGAGCGGCCATCTCCTGTGGCCGGCTTGGCGATGCGTACTTGCTGCCCTTCCTCGAGTGAGTCCGACGGATTGATGATGATCTGATCGCTCACCTCGAGCCCCCCCAGAATTTCAAGCGTAGCCCCGAAGTCGCGCCCAATGCTGATCGGGCGCAGATGCACCTTGCTGTCCTTATCAACGACCGCGACTCGCGGCCCCTCGGCGCGAAACAGCATGGCGTTCACCGGGATCGTAATCCTCGGAACAGAAGTCCCGGTCGCAAAATGCACTTGGCCGAACGAACCCGGCAACAGCGTGCCGTTTTTGTTGGGAACATCCACTTCCGTGTTCAAGGTACGCGTCGCGGGATCGATGGCATCGGCGGTGCGAGCCACCGTTCCCTGGAATTTTTGTCCAGGAAATTCCTGCAGGGTGACGTTCGCCTTCATCCCCACTTTAATGTTCGGCGCATACGCCTGCGGAACGCTCACGTAAACACGAAGCGGATCCACGCGCGCGATATCGAACATTTCCCTGCCCGCCGCCGCTCCGGAATTGATGAGCGCGCCCGGATCAACATTGCGCCGGGTCAGCACGCCCGAAAATGGAGCGTATACGCTCTTGAAAGACTCGAGTTCCTCGAGGCGGCGAACATTCGCGTCCGCTGCCGCCAGGTTGGCCAGCGCCTGCTGGTAGCCGCTCGCCTGTTGGTCGGCTTCCTGCTGCGAAACCGAGTCGGACTTGCGCAGATTCGCCCAGCGGTCAGCGGAGATCTTCGCCAACTCCAGCGCCGCTTTGATCTGCTCGCGGCTGGCTCGGGACTGTGACAGCTCCTGATCGATCTCCGGAGTATCGATCGACGCCAGCAGTTCTCCCTTCTCAACCTTGCTTCCAATGTCCTTGTACCAGCGTAAGAGATAGCCGTTGGTGCGGGCAAAAATCGGGGACTCTATAAAAGCCTGCAAATTTCCCGGCAACACCAGTTCGTCGTTTCCAGGTTCGGATTGAGGTTGCACCACCGCGACGGTCGGAACCGAAACCAGTTCGGTTTCCTTCGCCAGCGCATCGGATTCGCTCTTGCGGTTCAGAAACGTAACCGCGCCCGCTGTGATCAGGACAAGCAGCGCGGCGCCCACCAGCATTTTTGCCCGGCCTACCGGAGCGGGCGCCAGATCGGGCGGCCGCTCGATCTGCGGATGGACGTGCTGCGGGTCCACGGGATGCGTCTCGTTCGGTTCTGTCGTTACTGGCGTCTGCCCTGGCATGATGGCGATCTCCGACAAATTCTCTGCTTTTGCTCTTCTCTGTTCCTCTATCTTCTTCTCTACCCTTGCTCCGACTGCAGCCGTGCCTGGCGCCGGCCGTGAATAATCGTAAATACACTCGGCACAAAAAATAAGGTGGCTACGGTTGCAAACAGCAGGCCGCCAACGACGGCGCGGCCCAGCGGTGCGTTCTGCTCGCCGCCTTCTCCGAAGCCCAACGCCATCGGGAGCATGCCGATAATCATGGCAAGGGCAGTCATAATCACCGGCCGCATGCGTGTGTAACCCGCTTCGATCGCCGCTTGCATCGCGGGGACTCCCATATCCATGCGATCACGGGCGAACGATACCATCAGAATCGAATTCGCGGTTGCTACCCCCATGCACATGACCGCGCCCGTCAACGACGGAACATTGAGCGTGGTGCGCGTAATCAGCAGGAACCAGCAAATTCCCGCCAGCGCCCCCGGTAACGCTGTAATGATGATAAAGGGATCGAGCCACGACTGAAAGTTGACCACAATCAGCAAATAGACCAGCACGATCGCGCCCAGAAGGCCAACCCCCAGCCCGAAGAACGACGATTGCATGGTCTCAATCTGCCCGCGAACGATGATGCGCGTTCCACGCGGCAGATGCTCCTGGAATGGCTTGAGCGCCTTCATGATGTCCGACGCCACCCCGCCCAGGTCCCGTCCCTGCGTGCTCGCATACACATCGATGACGGGCTGCACGTTGTAATGGTTGACCACGGCAGGACGCGCCACCGGCGTGAGTTGTACCAGGTTACTGAGCACTTGCGGAGCCCTTTGCCCACTCGGGCTCGTCACTGGCGTGTTCATCAAGTCCTGCAACGACGTCATGTGATACTGCGGCGTCTGAATGGCGATGGGATAGGTGACCCCGTTCTTCGGATTCAGCCAGTAATCGGGCGTCGTCTGCGAGCTTCCACTCAAGCTGATCAACACACTTTGCGCGACATTTTGCGCACTCAGCCCCACCTCGCCCATGCGCGTTCGGTCCATGTCGAGATAAAGAGTGGGCAGACTCAGCATTTGTTGTACGTGCACGTCGGCTGCTCCGGGAATCTGGCGCAGCCGATTCGCGATCCTCTGTCCGATGTCGTAGCTGGTGCGCATATCCGCGCCCACGATCTGGATGTCGACCGGCGCGGGCAATCCAAAATTAAGAATTTGCGACACGATATCGGCGGGCTGGAAGAAGAACTCCACGCCCGGAAAACGCACCGGCAACTCTCGCCGCAAAGTGCGAATGTACTGCGCCGTGGGATGATGGTGTTCCGGATTCAGCGCAATCAGAATCTCCGCATCGTTCGTCCCAATCACACCCGAGCTGGCGTAAGAGAGATTGATGCCCGAGTAGGGGACGCCGATGTTGTCCAGCATGGTCTGCAGCTCTTCTTTCGGAATCTCGCTGCGCAGCACTTGCTCCACTCCATCGCAGAGACGCGCGGTCTCTTCCACGCGCAAGCCGGGCCGGGCACGAAAATGCAGGCGAATCAGGCCCGCATCCACTTGCGGGAAAAAATCTTGTCCCAGAAAAAACACCAGCCCCAGCGACAAAACGCAGAAAATCACAAAGCAAATAGCGAAGAGTCCGCGGTGTTCCAGCGTGGTTTCCAGCAGTTGCTGGTAGCCGCGGCGGAATTTTTCGAATCCGCGCTCGAATTTCCGTTGGAATCGCACGAAGGGATTCTTCGTCTCCGCGCCGCGGTGCTCGTGTCCGCGCATGATAAACATCACCATGGTCGGGATCAGGGTTCGCGACAGCAGATACGAGGCCAGCATGGCAAAGCTCACCGCTTCCGCCAGCGGCACGAAAAGAAAGCGCGCGACTCCGGCCAGGAAGAACATCGGCACAAACACGATGCAGATACACAGCGTCGACACGAATGCGGGCACCGCAATCTGTTGCGCCCCATCGAGGATGGCGGTCTTCATCTCCTTGCCCATGGCCAGATTGCGCTCGATGTTTTCGATCTCTACCGTCGCATCATCCACCAGAATTCCGACCGCCAGCGCCAATCCACCCAGGGTCATGATGTTGATGGTCTCGCCTAAGGCGCTCAGCATGAGCACGGAAACGAAGATTGACAACGGGATGGAGACGGCGATGATCACCGTCGGCCGCCAGTCACCTAAAAAGAGCAGAATCATAGCGGCGGTAAGGCAGGCGGCAATCAGGCCTTCGCGGATCACTCCCTGAATCGACGCGCGCACGAAAAGCGACTGATCGAACAGCGCTTTGATGGTGAGGTCGGGCGGCAGTTGTTGCGCCGCCAGCGGCACCATATCCTTTATGGCTTTCACCACTGTCAACGTGGAAGAGCCGCCCAGCTTATAGATCGACATCAACACGCCGCGCACGCCGTCCTGACGCACGATGTTGGTTTGCGGCACAAATCCGTCACGCACATGCGCCACGTCACGCATGTAAAGTGTCGACGAGCTCGTGGTCCTCACCGGCAGATCGTTGAGTTCGGCGACAGTATGCGGACTGCCGTTCAGCTCCACGTTGTACTCGGTCGGCCCGATCTTGGCCGTGCCTGCCGGCAGAATCAGGTTCTGCGCCGACACCGCGTTCACAATATCGGCGGGCGACAAGCCATACGCCTGCAGCTTGGCGGAATCGAGATCCACTTGTATCTGGCGCGGCTTGCCGCCGTAAGGATACGGCGTTCCCGCCCCCTGAACCGTGGTCAACTGCGTGCGCAGAAAATTCTGCGCCAGATCGAACACCTGCTGCTCCGGAAGCGTCTTGCTGCTCACGCCCAGTTGCACCACCGGCGTCGACGACGCCGTGTAGGTGATGACCAGCGGCGGGGTCGTGCCCGGGGGCAATGACCGCACCGCCGTCTGGCAGATCGCTGTCACCTGCGTCACTGCCATGGCAATGTTGACCCCAGGCCGGAAGAAGATCTTGATCACGGCGATGCCGTTCAGTGACTGCGATTCCTGGTGTTCGATGTCGTTGACCGTGACCGTGAATCCGCGCTCGGAGTTGGTCACGATGCGGTCCGCCATCTCACTCGGCGACAGGCCCGTATAGCTCCACACCACGCTGACCACGGGAATGTTGATGTCAGGAAAAATATCAACCGGAGTGCGCGGGATGGTGACACACGTGAGAATGATGATGAGCAGGGCCATCACCACAAACGTATAAGGACGGCGAAGCGCTAACGCGACTATCCACATAAGACGGACGAAACTGATCTTGCTGAAAAACGCGTAACCCTGAAACCCGATGCTGCTGAAACCGATACTGCCGAAACCGATACTGCCGAAACCGCGGCCCCCCACCGGCCTGGGTTATTTCAAAATAGATTCAAAACAGTACGTTTCGGATTTAAATTATAATAGACTTTGGCCATGGCTCAAAATCATATCCGGCGCGCCGAGGCTCGTAACGCTGGGTCTCGAAATACCCCGGCTCGAAACGGCGACGCCCGCAACGGAAACAACGGAACTAACGGAAAGCGCCCGCCCGGCCGTCCACGCAGTGAAGAGTCGCGCCAGTCCATCCTGCGCAGCACCCTGAAATTGTTGAAACAGGATGGTGGGTTCCCGGAATTGAGCATTGAAGCCATTGCCGCCGACGCCAATGTTGGCAAGGCAACTGTCTACCGTTGGTGGCCGACCAAGGCCGCGCTGGTCGCCGACGCTTTCTTTGCCAGCGCCGAGGAGGAACTCCAGTTCCCGAATACCGGCTCCGTCCAAACTGACATGAGCCTGCAGATGAGGCGCGTGATTCGTATCTTTCGATCCCAGCGCGGCAAGGTCGTAGCGGCGCTGCTCGCCGGCGGCCAGTCTGACCCGGAATTGCTCGAAGCTTTTCGGGAGAGATTCCTGTGGCCGAAACGCAGGCAGGCCTATCAAACTCTGCAGCGCGGTATCGATCGCGGCGAACTGCCCATGGGCAGCGACCTCGACCTTATTCTGGACTCACTCTACGGCCCCATCTATATGCGCTTTCTCATCCGGCACGACAAGCTCGATGAGAACTTCGCCGACGAAATCTGCGGACTGGTGCTGCAGGGTCTAAAACGGCAAACGCGTCTCTGAACCCAGGGCCTCCCGGAACATGCAACCAAAAGGTTGCTTTTTGTGCCGCGCCACACTAATATGCAACCTGGAGGTTGCTTAAGATGAAAACGAATGACCGTATCGGGAAAAGAATTGAGCTCAAGGCTCCGGTTTCGCGGGTCTGGCGCGCGCTGACGGATTACCGTGAATTTGGCCAGTGGTTTCGCGTCAAACTGGATGGCCCATTCGTACCGGGTCAGGTGTCGCGTGGCCATATTACCTATCCTGGCTACGAGCACGTTAAATGGGAGGCTGTCGTCCAGAGCATGGAGCCCGAACGACTCTTTTCTTTTACCTGGCATCCCTATTCCGTGGACCCCAAAGTAGATTATTCGAAGGAGACGCCCACCCTGGTCGAATTCAGGCTGGAGAAGACCGCGAGCGGTACACTGCTTTTGCTCACCGAGTCCGGCTTCGACAAGATCCCCAGCGACCGCCGCCTCGAAGCATTCCGCAGAAATGACGGCGGCTGGACCGAGCAAATGAAGAACATCGAGAACCATGTCGCACAAACGTCATAGCCGCGTTGCCGCCAAACGACGTGCGCCCGTATTTGCGGCGCTGGGTGACGAGACCAGGCTCTCGCTGGTTGCCAGGCTCTGTGCTGGCCAGCCCTATTCCATCGCAGAGCTGACGCAGGGGCACAAACTAACCCGGCAAGCAATCACCAAGCATCTTCGTGTGTTGGAAAGGGCAGGAATCGTCCACAGTATCCGGAGGGGCCGCGAGAGCCGATTCGAATTTGTTGCGGAGCCCATCGAAGCCATCAAGGAGTACCTCGATCTCGTCTCCGAGAAGTGGGATCAGACACTGACCAGGCTAAAGTCGTTCGTCGAAGACTGAGTGCCGAGGCTGGGGTGATGCCCCTCGGCTCTCATGAATCGTCCCGTGACCCCTAAGCCGTTTAGCTGCCGATGGTTACCGTTCGGTCGCGAAATTCGACCACTGCCTGATCGGCCTTGCGCGAACCAGCCGCTGCGGTTAAAATCAAAATGCGACCTAAACAGTCGGAATTGAATCCGACTATAAAGGTCGGCATTCGGCGTTATGCTGAAGACATGCTGAAACTGACCAAAAAAGCGGACTACGGCCTGATGGCCATGAAGCATCTGGCCGAGCACGCTGACCAGGGCGCTTGCAGCGCCAAGGATGTGGCCGATGCCTACGGCATCCCGCAAGAAGCCTTGGCCAAGATTCTGCAGCGGCTGGCGAAGGTCGGCTTGATACGGTCGCAGCACGGCATGAACGGCGGATACACGCTGACGCGGGATCCGAAGACGATTTCCGCCTTCGAAGTGATCAAGGCCATTGACGGCCCGCTGTTCATTACTTCGTGCGTCACCGTTCGCGGCGAATGCGGCCAGAGCGATCGCTGCACCATTCGCGAGCCGCTGCGCAAGGTGAATGAAAGCATCGAGCAGGTGCTGAAGAACATCAAGATTTCACAAATGAAGGAAGAACCGGAAGTCCTCCAGGTTGACAAGCCGGAGGTCAATAAGGCGGAAACCAGGAAGCCGGTGGAGTTGGTAACGATTTCGCAGCACTTTTAAGGAGAAACGTAATCATGAGTACGGATGTGAAGACGGCGACCCCAACCAGCAAGAATAAAGATATCGATATCGGACAGCGCACGACCGCCAACGGGATCAAGCTGCCCATTTACATGGATAATCACGCGACCACGCCCATGGATCCGCGGGTGCTCGAAGAAATGCTGCCCTACTTCATGGAGAAGTTCGGCAACGCCGCCAGCCGCAATCACCCGTTTGGATGGGTGGCGGAAGAGGCGGTCGAGTTGTCGCGCGAACGCATTGCCAAGCTGATCGGCGCGACCTCGAAAGAAATCATCTTCACCTCGGGCGCCACTGAGAGCGACAACCTTGCCATCAAAGGTGTTGCCGAGATGTACCGCGAGAAGGGCAACCACATTATCACCGCGGTCACTGAACATAAGGCGGTGCTCGATACCTGCAAGCACCTGGAGAAGTTTGGTTTCCGCGTGACCTATCTGCCGGTGCAGAAAAATGGCTTGGTTGACCTCGATGACTTGAAGCGCGCCATCGACGACAAGACGATTCTGGTCACGATCATGGCCGCCAACAACGAGATCGGAGTGCTGCAACCAGTCGCCGAAATCGGCAAGATGTGTCGCGAGCGCGGAGTGATTTTCCACACCGACGCGGTGCAGGCGATCGGCAAAGTTCCGATCGACGTGAACAAGATGAACATCGATGTCGCCTCCATCACCGGACACAAGCTCTACGGGCCGAAAGGCGCAGGCGCGCTCTTCGTGCGCCGCAAGAATCCGCGCGTTCAAATCGTGCCGCTGATTGACGGTGGCGGGCACGAACGTGGCATGCGCTCCGGAACGCTGAATGTTCCCGGCATCGCTGGTCTCGGCAAGGCGTGCGCCCTGGCGCAGGAAGAGATGCCGCAGGAATCCTGCAAGATGGCGGGCCTGCGCAACCGGCTGCGAGACAGCATCATGAGCCGCCTCGACGAGGTCTATATCAACGGCTCCATGGAACATCGCCTACCGGGCAATCTGAATATCAGTTTTGCCTATGTGGAAGGCGAGTCGCTGCTGATGGGCATCAACGATATCGCGGTTTCCAGCGGATCTGCCTGCACCTCCGCGACGCTTGAGCCATCTTATGTACTAAAGGCGTTGGGCACGGGTGACGATCTGGCGCACAGCTCGATCCGTTTCGGCATTGGACGCTTCAACACCGAGGCCGAAATTGATTACGTAGCCGACCGCGTGGTCGAGACCGTGCTGCGTCTGCGCGAACTGTCGCCGCTCTATGAGATGGCGAAAGAGGGCGTGGATTTGAAGAGTGTGAAGTGGGCAGCAGAAGCGCATTAGATCTTTGAAGGGGCGGATTTGAAAGGGCGCGGCTTCAGCCGCGCTGTTTCGAGCCGGATGAACTGGGGCTTTAGCCCCTGAGGGGTCGCACTTAAGTTTAGATTTTCCAAGGAGATTGCAGATGTCATACAGCGATAAAGTAATCGATCATTACAACAATCCGCGCAACGTGGGCTCAATGGACAAGAAGGATGCCGATGTGGGCACCGGCCTGGTCGGCGCGCCCGAGTGCGGCGACGTGATGAAGCTGCAGATCAAGGTGAATCCGCAGACCAACATCATCGAAGACGCCAAGTTCAAGACCTTTGGCTGCGGCTCGGCGATTGCGTCTTCGTCGCTCGCGACCGAGTGGGTCAAGGGCAAAACCGTTGACGAGGCTCTCGCCATCAAGAACACCGAGATTGTGAAGGAACTGGCCTTGCCGCCGGTAAAAATTCACTGTTCGGTTCTGGCCGAGGATGCCATCCGAGCCGCGATCGGCGACTGGAAGAAGAAGCAGGAAGCCACAAAACCGGTGGCCGTACAGGCTGCGCGATAACTCACTCGCCCTGGAGCCCGGGGTGGTGGCACTGCGCGATACCTTAATTATGAATTGTCATCCCGAGCGAAGCGAGGGATCTGCAGTTCGCGGCAAGATGCAGATCCCTCGCTCCGCTCGGGATGACAAAGTCTGGCGAATTTGAAGGCATGGATCAAGCGATCAAGGACGAAGCAACCAAAGACGAAGCCGTTAAGCCCACGGCCCCGGCCAAGGGCATCCAGGTAACCGACAACGCGCTCAAGAAAATTCGCTCCGCCATGGTGAAAGAAAACGTTTCGCCGGAGCAGGGCGGCCTTCGTTTGGGCGTGCAGGGCGGCGGTTGCTCGGGCCTGAGTTACAACGTACGGTTCGATACGCAACCGCGCGAGCGCGACCGTGTGTTCCAGTTCGGAGACGTGCGCGTTTTTGTCGACCCGAAGTCGTTCATCTATCTGCACGGGATGACGCTCGATTACCAGGAAACCCTGATGCAGCAGGGATTCGTGTTCGTGAATCCGAACTCGACCAAATCCTGTGGCTGCGGCAGCTCTTTCTCGTAGCGGAGATCGTGTGGTGACGGGGCTTGGCCCCGTCCGGACGGGCCAGAGGCCCGTCACCACACAACCTAAAGTGGTGAGAGGGCGGGCCGTGCGCTCGCCCTGAATTTTGTATGGCAAATGCAGAATCCAAATCGTCGCTAATCATCCCCGGACAAGCGCCCGGAGAGGCAACCCCCAGTTGCTGGTCGTGCGGCACCATGCGCGCCGTGCATTTCTGCAGTTCGTGCGGCAAAGTGCAGCCCCCGATCCCAGTCGACTATTTCACCTTCTTTGGATTTCCGCGCAAGCTCAACCTGGACACCGCAGCACTGGAAAAAGAGTTTTACGCGCTGAGCCGCAAGCTTCATCCTGACGTGTTTGGACAAGCGGACACCCGGGAACGTGCCTGGAGCCTGGAACAAAGCTCCATGCTCAACGACGCCTACCGCACGCTGAAAGATCCGATCAAGCGCACGGAATACCTGCTACGCCTCGAAGGTATCGAACTGGAAGAGCAATCGAAACAGGCTACGGAAAAGGCGCGCGCCACCGGAGAGTTGAAGAAGCAAGTCGTGCCTCCCGATCTTTTGGAGGAAGTCTTCGAACTCAACATGCATCTGGAAGAACTGCGAATGCAGAAAAAAATGGGCGAAGACGATCCCGCTCTACTCGAAGAAATCGGCAAGGCCAAGATTTCGCTGGAAGGAAAATACGACGTCCTGTTTAGCGAACTCAAGACCGAGTGGAACAAGTGGGACAAGGCTGTGGACAGCGGTGCCGAGGCCGACAAGCGAAAAGTCCTCGACCGGATACTCGACGTGCTGAACCGCAGGAACTACGTCCGGAACCTGGTGCGGGACGTGAACGAGGCAATGGAATAGAGCAATTGGTAATTTGTGATTTGTAATTTGCAATTCAAGAACAACCAATTGTCGCAATCGCAAATTACAGATTAGAAATTGCAAATTACAAATGTCTTCTGACTACATCGTCGGCATCGATCTCGGCACCACGAACTCGCTCGTGGCCTACATGCAAGGGGATTCCCCGGTCGTCATCCCCGGAGAAGACGGGTTGAACCTCGTGCCCTCGGTGGTGGCGCTCACGCTCGATGAGAATGAGAACAACCAGATCATCGTGGGCAACGCCGCGCGCAAGTATCTGATCGAAACACCGGAGCGGGCCGTTTACTCGATCAAGCGCCTGATGGGCCGCGGCGTCGAGGATATTCAGGATGAGCTGAAGCTTTTCCCGTTCAAGCTGGCGGAAGATCTTCACGCCGAAGAAGTCCTGCGCATCAAGATCGGCGAGCGAACCTACACCCCGCCAGAAATTTCGGCGCTGATTCTGCGCCAATTAAAACGCAACGCCGAGCGTTTTTTCGCAGCGCCAGTCACTCAAGCGGTCATCACCGTCCCCGCATATTTCAACGACGCGCAGCGCCAAGCGACGAAAGATGCCGGTCGCATCGCCGGACTGAATGTCTTGCGCCTGGTGAACGAACCGACGGCCGCCTCGCTCGCCTACGGCCTCGATAAAAAGAAAAACGGCATCATCGTGGTTTACGATCTGGGCGGCGGCACGTTCGACATTTCGATTCTCAAGCTGCACGACGGCATCTTCGAGGTGATTTCGACCAACGGCGATACCCATCTCGGCGGCGACGATATCGACAATCTGTTGATCGCCGTCGCGCTCGACGACATTCGAGGCGAGCACGGACTCGAATTCGGCATCGACGTCCGCCGCAACGGCGAAGCCGTGGCGCGAATTCGCAAAGCCGTAATTGAAGCTAAGATTGCCCTTTCGTCGCAGCCCACCGCGAAACTCGATGTCGACCTGCCCGGTGGCAAAAAATATCAGCGGGAGATTTCACTCGAAGTCTTCGAACAGATAGTCCAACCGATCATTGATCGCACCGTTGGCCCCTGCAAGCAGGCCCTCAAAGACGCGGGCCTGAAGCCCGGACAGATCGACGAAGTCGTCCTGGTCGGGGGCTCGACGCGCATCCCCAAGGTTCGGCGTCTGGTGCAGGAGCTGTTCGGGCGCGAGCCGCACACGGATTTGAATCCCGACGAAGTGGTGGCGCTCGGCGCGGCCGTGCAGGCGAATATTCTCGGCGGTGGCTCCGAAATTACCAAAGAGATGCTGTTGCTCGACGTAACCCCGCTGTCTCTGGGAATCGAAGTGGCCGGCGGTGTGACCGATAAAATCATTCTGCGCAACTCCACGGTGCCGGCCTCGGCAACGCAGTACTACACGACTCAGGTGGATGGCCAAACCAACGTAGCGATTCACGTGCTGCAAGGGGAACGCGAACTGGCGCGCGATTGCCGGTCGCTGGCGCGATTCGATCTGAAGGGCATTCCACCGATGGTCGCCGGCATGCCGCGCATAGAAGTGAAGTTTCTGATCGACGCCAACGGCATCTTGCGCGTCTCGGCACGCGAGCAGCGCAGCGGAAAAGAAGCTGAAATCGACGTCCAGCCCACTTACGGCCTCACCGACGAACAGGTCGAGAACATGTTGCTCGAGTCGTTCGACTACGCGGAAGAAGATTTCCGCCAGCGGCAGATAATCGAAGCGCGACGCGAAGCCGAGACCATCCTCACCGCGCTCGCGAAAGGGAAGAAGAATCGAGCCTGGCAGGAACTCACGAACGAGGAACGCCGCAAAGTCGACACGCTGGAGAAGACTCTTATCGCGGTAAAGGACGGCGATGGCGATGATTATCACGCGATCCGCGAAGCCATCGACGCGCTGAACCAGGCCACCATGCATTTGGCGGAATTAATGATGGACACGGCTGTCACGACCGCACTCAAGGGAAAAGCCATGGACGATACCGATATGGAAGATGGCCCGCAGGCCGGCCATCCAGTAGCGAAAGCAGATTTTGAATAGGGGCTTTTATGTCTGAAGAAAAAACGCAGGGAACCGGAGCCACCACAATGGATGCTCCACCAACTGAAAATAACGAAAACACGGTTGAGGTCACATTCCTTCCCGAAGGCAAGACGGTGACCTTCGAACACGGCAAGCTGCCTTACAAAGATCATGGCAAGGAAGAGTCGCTGCTCGATGTGGCGTTGAACTTCGGCATCAATCTCGATCACGCCTGCGGAGGCAACTGCGCCTGCACCACCTGCCACATCTGGGTGAAAGAAGGCGCGGACCTGATTTCGGAGATGGAGGACGACGAGGCCGACAAGCTCGACATGGCCGCAGATCTTCAGTTAAACTCGCGCCTCGGATGTCAGACCGTGATCAAGAAGCCGGGCAAACTGGTCGTGGAAATCCCGGCGTGGAACCGGAATTACGTTTCGGAAGAGCATTAGAAGCCAGGTTTCAAGGTTTCAAAGTTGCAAGGTTTCGGGGAAACGGCAAAAGCCTTGCGATCAAATTCCTTGAAACTCTGAAACCTTGAAACTTTGAAACCTGCTTTGGAGCGATTCATGCCAAAACAACTTACCTGGACCGATTCTGACGACATCGGGATTCTGCTTTCTGAAACCCACCCGGAACTCGACCCGCTCGCCGTTCGTTTTACCGACCTGCACAAGTATGTGATCGCGCTCCCCGGCTTCAGGGACGATCCCGCGCAGTCGAACGAAGCCAAGCTGGAAGCAATTCAGATGGCGTGGCACGCCGAAGTTCTCGACCGCACCAAGGGATAACCGCCGCCCCCCAACCAGCGGCCTGCTGATGTTCCACTCGTTAGCGGACGATGAGTGAAATCGCCTGATTGCGTCAACGAATCGCCGGCGTCCAGCCACTATCGTAACTTCGTAAGGCCATACAAACACTGCATACTCATGCTGTCTCCTTGGGTAGAGGTCGGCCTATGAAGAACTTATGCCTATACATCCTCTTTTTTATTTTGCTCGCCGTGGTTCTGGCGGGTGCCACAGATGCCGGCAATCTGGTCGTTAGTACCGCCGACGGCAATCTTGTCATCATCCATCCCGACGGTACGCAGGAACAGATCTCCCGCGAAGCCGGCGGCGCAGTCATTTCGCCGGATCGTCGAGCAATCGCATTTACCGTCGTCCATATGCAACAAGTGCCGGCGCCAGAGGCCTGGAGGGTCGACGCGAAACTACTGGTGATGAATCTCAGCACGCGCGTCACAACCGAGCTCGTGCATCCGCCCGCCGGGCCCGTCGGAACAGGCTTTGGTCAGATCGCATGGACTCCGGACGGAAGCGCGATCGCCTATGAAGCAACGGCTCGTGGCAATGGCGGGATGGCGGATGACCTTTTCCTGGCTCCCTTCCCACCCGAGCGCGGACCAATACGCAACCTCGGACGCTGGTATCAGGGATTTAGCTTTTCACCGGACGGAAGGCGTATCGTTCACGCGATAAATTCACCTTTTGCACTTGAGGTCCTGGATGTTGCAACCGGGACACGAACGCTCCTGCACAAAGCCAGCAATGTTGTCTGGGACGCAAAGTTCTCTCCAGATGGCAAGTTCATCGCATACCGGAAGACTGTCGGCGAGCCAGCCAGCTCTGTTCAGGGAAGCGAGGATGAGGAACCCGACTGTAGTAGCCCGGACACAGAAGTTCGCCTCTATTCGCTTATCGATGGTTCCGACACCGCCGTGAACATTGCTAAAGCACCACCCAGTGTCTACAACTTTTCGTGGTCACCCGATAGCCGACGACTCGTGATCGAGCTGGGCACAGAGGACTGCACTTCTCAAAGCGGTGATGCTGCCGTGTTTGTCACCAGCGTCGATCAGAAAGTCCAGAAGCAGATTTCGACTTCCAGCCCATCCGTGGAACCGGCGTTTTCACCGGACGGGTCTGCGGTCGCCTTCGTAAATTCTTCCCAGCCTCCCGCGCGCCTGATTCGCTATGATCTGGCCAGCGAAACCCGGAGCGTCATCCGACAAGCCAGTGGCAAGGAGAATGACTATCAATTGTTGGATTGGAAATAGTACGAGAGTGCGTCGGTATCGTGGGAATTCGTGCTTCTTGGCCAGCTGGCGTAACCTCCCGTTTACACTCATAATCCCGCGCGTGAGCGAAGAAATGGCGCAGGCTTGCCGCCCTTTGCGCCCCGGAAGACTACCTTCATTTTGACATTTATTTTGCTCAACACAACTGGTGCCCCTTCGCATAAACTTCCAATTGCTGTGTTGGCTCGGGGCATTATCGTGGTATTGATTGCAGCCCTCGTCGTTGAGGTGCTGTTCTGCCGATGGCTCGCCAGGAAGTGGAGACCGGCATCGACCCCAATCACCATAGCAGCCGGAATCGGTTCTCTCGTTGGCCCTGCCTGCGCTGTCCTTCCTTACACGGACTACATGCCAGACTTTCCGGGTTTTCTGACGGGCGTGTGGCTATTGGCAGCCATCGGGGTCATCGGCATTGGGATCGGCGTATTTGCGCTGAGCACAGGCAGCAAGGTCGCGGGCACAATTTGCGTGCTGACTAATATCCCTGTCCTCGCTTACTGGGGATTTGTAGGCGCCTTTTTCTCCATGGGTGGATCGGTGTGAACCATACCGCCGCAGAACGGTAATTCAAACAGGTAGGATTCGAGCGTAACATCTCCTCTCACAACCCTGCCCCTGTGTGGGTTCTGAGTGAAATCGCCTGTTTGCGTCAGCTATAACGGGTATTCATTCTTGCGCGTCTTCCGTAGTTGCCCGCGTTGGGGGGCTGGAGACCGGGGCCGCCTGACTGCGCAGCGAGGTTCCGCAGTAGGGACAATAAATATCATTCACCCCGACGGATCGCTGACATTGCGGACAAATCGGGGTGAGCTTGTAGCTACATTGAGGGCAGAAGCCGAATCCGGGGTGCATGACATGGCCACATCGCGGGCAGGCGGTGCGCAATGGTTGCCGCAGTATAAAGTAGAGAATGATGCCCAGTGCGTTCGGAATAATTATGGCCACAATCGTCCAAAGGACCGGGCTCATGCCGCGCCGTTTGGCATCGCCGTTTATATAACCGATGAGCAACAGATAACAACCCACCACCAGGCCGACCAAAAGTCCAAGCAACGGCAGCGCCCAGGGGGGTGGAGCACCGG
>Ga0209448_10000168_pt1 | contig 23509 bp, 26 predicted proteins | sample BogFormECP14_OM2_FD_188245 | JGI IMG/M metagenome (GOLD analysis project Ga0209448, IMG submission 188245) | Bog forest soil microbial communities from Calvert Island, British Columbia, Canada - ECP14_OM2 (SPAdes) (version 2) | ecosystem: Environmental > Aquatic > Freshwater > Wetlands > Bog ... | reverse complement strand
AAATACGCCCCGGCTCAAACCGCGAAGCGGTGATAAAGGAAAGCCCGGCACGTAAGTGCCGGGACGCAAGAGCAAAACGAGTCGAGTCCCGGAGGGACGGCACAAGGGTTGCAACACCGGCTATAACGTAGCTCCAAATTTCAATTAGAACCTGAAAATGCTTTCGTTAGACGAATATCTTCGCGAAGCCGAACAAGCCCACGGCCATCTCTGTGCCGGCCAGGTCCTCGGCGTGCGCCTGGCCATGTTGGGCCTCGAAAAGCTGGGCATTGCAGACCCGCGCGGCAACAAAGAAGATCGCAAACGTCTGGTGACGTTCGTCGAAATCGATCGCTGCGCCACCGATGCCATATCCCTGGTTACCGGATGCCGTCTCGGCAAACGCGCGCTGAAATTTCGCGACTGGGGAAAGATGGCCGCGACCTTCGTTGATCTTGGCACCGGCAAAGCGATCCGCATCGCCGCAAAAGAATCGTCGAAGGCGCTGGCGCGCTCCATGCATCCTGAAATTGCAGACAAGGATCAGCAGCAGATGCTGGCCTATCGCGAAATGGCGGAGGACGACTTATTCACCAAGCAGTGGGTTAAGGTCGGAATCGCGGCGGAAGAGTTTCCCGGATACAAAGGCGAACGCATCGTCTGCGCCGAATGCGGCGAGGGCATCAATTTTCGCCGCGAAGTTGTGCGCGACGGGCGAGTGCTGTGCCGTGCGTGCTCGGGGGAACGATATTACGAAATTCTCTAGGCGGGCTCGCGTCGCCCGCTGGACGGACGAATGCGTCCGACGCTACGCGGACTTTCGCGACCGCTCATACCCATGCGCCACTCGCAGCAGCGTGGCCTCGTCAAAATGCCGCGCAAATAACTGCAACCCAATCGGCAGCTTCTCGTGATTCTGGCCGCACGGAATTGAGATTCCAGGAATGCCCGCCAGGTTGGCAGTTACTGTGTAGATATCGGCGAGATACATGGCCAGCGGATCATTTACCTTTTCGCCCAACTTAAACGCGGGCGTCGGCGCAGTCGGCGCGGCAATCACATCCACTTTCTTGAACGCCTCGTCAAAGTCGCGAGTAAGCAGCGTGCGCACCTTCTGCGCCTTCAGATAGTAAGCGTCGTAGTAACCCGCACTCAGCGCGTAGGTGCCGAGCATGATGCGCCGCTTGACTTCCATGCCAAATCCGCCGTCGCGGGTCTCGCGGTACATCTGAGAAAGGTTGTTTGCCTTGGCCCTGAAGCCATAGCGCACGCCGTCGTAGCGCGCCAGGTTCGCCGACGCTTCTGCCGTAGCCACAATGTAATAGGTGGGAATCGCATATTCGGTGTGCGGCAGACTCACCGGCACGACCTCGCATCCCAGTTCAGCTAGCTTTTGAATCGCAGCCTCAACCGAGGCACGAACTTCGAGATCGAGTCCTGCTCCGAAGTATTCTTTCGCCACGCCGACTTTCAAGTTTTTTATCGGCTTCTCCAGTTCCGCCACATAGTCGGGAACGGGAACCTCGGCGGAAGTCGAATCCATGGGATCGCGTCCCGCAATCGTCCGCAGCACCAGCGCGACTTCTTTCACCGTTTTCGCAAACGGGCCAATGTGATCGAGCGACGAGGCAAACGCGATCAGTCCGTAGCGCGAGACGCGTCCATAAGTCGGCTTCAAACCGACTACACCACAAAACGACGCAGGTTGACGAATCGATCCGCCGGTGTCGGAGCCGAGCGTCGCCACGGCCATCTCGGCGGCAACCGCCGCGGCTGATCCGCCCGACGAGCCGCCCGGCACGCGGCTCTTATCGCGCGGATTGTGCACCGGATGATAGGCCGAGTTCTCCGTGGATGACCCCATGGCAAACTCATCGCAGTTGAGCTTGCCCAGAATCACCGCGCCCGCCGCTTCCAGGCGAGCTACGGCCGTGCAGTCATACGGCGGAATAAAATTGTCGAGGATTTTCGACCCGGCGGTTGTGCGCACGCCGCTCGTCACCATGACGTCTTTGATCGCCACCGGAACTCCCGCCAGCGGCGGCAAAGGCTTGCCCTCCGCAGCCAGCATGTCGATGCGCGCGGCCTGCGCCAGAGCGCGCTCCTCGCAAAGAGTTAGAAACGCACCGATCTCAGGATCTTCTTGTCGGATGCGCGTGTAGAAATCGTGAGCCAGAGCAGTCGCGGTCGTCTGCCTTTCTGCGACCGCGCTCCGAATGCCGTCAATCGTCGAGGTAGGCATCTTTCTATGGCACTCTGCCGCCACTATCTCTCAATCACCTTCGGCACTTCGAAAAACGTCCCGTCGGTGTCCGGAGCATTTTTTACGGCGACATCGTGCGGCAAGGATTTCCGCAAGCCATCTTTCACATCCTCGCGGATGGCGTACGCGAAACGGTCGCTGCCCTGCTGCGACTCGTCTACACCGTAGCGATCCGAGACCTGCGCCATGGGCGCAACTTTGTCGGTCTCCAGTTCGCTGAGGCGCTCGACATATTCAAGAATGGAGTTCAAATCGCGCAACATGTGAGCGCGCTCGTCGTCGGTTAGTTCGAGGTTGGCAAGATCGGCTACGTAAGCGACGTCTTTGTCGGTAACTTTCATAAGGCCGCTAAATAAAGTGCTCCAGCCCCTCCATAATATTTTGTCATCTCTGCATTTTGCGGCGAACTGCAGATCCCTCGCTTCGCTCGGGATGACAATTGCTAAGAGGAACCGAATAGGCCGCTACGCCTTCACTACGAATTCAATCCGCTTCACCGAAGTCGCGGAGTACTTGTTGATCAGGGCTACATAACGCGGCGCCAGGCCGGCGAGTTCGCGCCGCCATCCCGCGTCAGCAACTTCCACTTGCAGAATGCCGTTGGAAAAACTCAGTGCCCGCGTCCGCTCGGCTACCGCGCTGCCACACGCGACAGGCCACGCCAGCAACGCGCTTTCATTCGCCGGCGCGCGATGGAGAGCCTTGGCGACGATGGTTTCCAGTTCAGCGGAAGCACGGTTCAAGGCACGACCTCGGAGTTTTCGAATGCGTAGGGAACGAAATCGATTGTAGCATCGGAAATGTCGTCTCTTTGCGAGATGCGCGATGACTTGCTAGGCTGCCGCGGCCGCGGCCTTGGCGCGCTTTTTCGCGAGTTTCCGCAAGTGCGCCGACGAATACAGACTTCCCCGGCAGCGCTTCGCCCCGCAGAAACAGGGCGCGTCATCGTCGCCATCGTAGAGGTTGTAGTCATAGGTCAATTCTTCTCCCGCCGCGATATCGCGCAGCGCGATGATCCACATCTTCCCCCGTATCTGATCGGTCTCACAGTTCGGTCTGCAAGAATGATTGACGAAGGCGGCCACGCCGTAGCCGTCAATAATGCGTTTGCCGCCGTCCAGTCCGAATAAATACGTGTTCGGAAAGGGATCGTAAAGATCCTCGGCTTGTTCGTAGGTGAGGTGCTCACCCACGTATTCGACGATCAACTTCCCCTTGCGAATCGGCCGGGTGGTGTAGCAACCATAGGAATGAATGCGCGACTGGCGAAGGATGAGCGTCATAGCAGCGATGTTTCGATTTTATCCGGAAAAACAAAATCAACCACAGGGAACACAGGGGACCACAGAGGAAAGACGGCGGGCGGCGGCCGCCTGCTATCATTCTCAGACTAGCACCCTCGGGCAAGCACCCGAAGTCCGATCGGAGGCCAGCGACCATGGCTCATGAGCATCCGCAACGCTTTTTGAAGATTGTCAGCGACGCCAAGCAGCGCGTCCGCGAAACCAACGTTGACGAAGTCAAGGCCCGGCTCGATCGCGGTGAGAAATTCGTTCTGGTCGACGTCCGCGAAGATCGTGAATTTGACGCTGATCACCTGCCCGGAGCAGTCCACATGGGCAAGGGCGTTATCGAGCGCGACGTTGAGGGCAAGTATCCCGATCTCGGAACTGAGCTTGTACTCTACTGTGGCGGTGGCTTCCGCTCCGCGTTGGCCGCCGACAACCTGCAGAAAATGGGATACACCAATGTCATTTCCATGGACGGCGGAATCCGCGATTGGCGCGAACGAGGCTACCCGCTGGAAAAGTGACGGTTAGTCGCGTGACGAACAATCGAATGCACTTCTGAAATTCAGGCGGATTGCGTACCACCCGCTTCTCTGAAAAAATACGGGAAGATACAGTGGGGTTCCTGCGATGTCAACGATTGGAGCTTGGGCGCTCATGTTGGCGCTCGGTCTGAGCGCGTACTCTTTCCTGGCAGGTTTTTTGGCGCTGTTGTTTAGTAAGCATCCCGCTTCGGGGCCAATCGCGGAGACGGCCCGGCGTGCTGGAATCGCCACGTTCGCCATGGTGCTGCTGGCGGGCATTGTGCTTGTAGTGGCCGCGTTCAACAACGACTTCTCCATCGCCTACATCCGGCAGCACAGCAACCGCGACCTGCCCGCCGCCTACAAGTTCGCGGTACTGTGGTCCGGTCAGGAAGGATCGCTGCTGTTCTGGTCGCTGCTTCTGGCTGGCTACGGATTCGTTCTCCGCCTGCGCTATAAGACCGATCAGCGGCTGTTCGCCTACGCTTCGGTGATCATCGCCTCGGTGCAGGTTTTCTTTTTGCTGATTCTGAATTTTGCGGCGCTCCCGTTCGCTCTCACCAAGGGTCCGACCCCCGCAGATGGCGCCGGGCTGAATCCGCTTCTGCAGTATCCCGAGATGGTCATCCATCCGCCCATGTTGTACCTGGGATACGTCGGCTTCACCGTTCCTTTTGCCTTTGCGCTGGGAGCGCTCATCATGAAGTATCCCGGCGAGAAATGGATTCACATCACCCGCCGCTGGACCATGGTGACCTGGTGCTTCCTCACCGTGGGCGTTTTTCTCGGCGCGCACTGGGCTTACGCTGTCCTCGGATGGGGCGGCTACTGGGGATGGGATCCGGTGGAGAATGCCTCGCTCATGCCCTGGCTCACTGGGACAGCGTTTCTTCATTCCGTCATGATGCAGGAAAAACGCGGCATGTTGAAAGTCTGGAACATGGCGCTCATTTTCGCGACCTTCCTGCTCTCGATGCTCGGGACATTCCTCACGCGTTCGGGAGTGATCAGTTCGGTGCACGCTTTCGCCCAGTCCTCGATCGGCACGTGGTTCCTGGTGTTCATCGGATTAACGCTTGCTGTCTGCAGCTTCTTTCTTGTGGCCAACCGCGATCACCTCAAGAGCGAGCACAAGCTGGAGTCGCTGGTCTCCCGCGAATCGAGTTTCCTGTTCAACAATCTTCTCCTGCTTGTCGTCTGCTTCACCATACTGTGGGGCACGTTCTTCCCGATCCTTTCCGAATTTGTGCAGGGACACAAAGTCACGGTGGGACCGCCGTTTTTCAATCGCGTTGCGGTTCCGGTCGCCCTGCTGCTTCTGCTGCTCACGGCCGTCGGACCGCTGCTGGCGTGGCGTAAGACGTCCATCGAAAGCCTCAAGCGGAATTTTCTGTTCCCAGCCCTTGGTTCGGTCGCGGTTGGCGGCATGATGATTCTGTTTGGCGTGCGTCCCTGGGAGGATCCTTCTTATTTCTACGCCACCATGGCCGCTGTGCTTTCGGCGCTGGTGATCTTTACCGTGATTTCCGAGTTTCTTCGCGGAGGCCGCGTCATCGCCGGCAAGACGCAGCAGAATCTGCTCTCGGCCATGATTCAGTTGTGCCACCGAAACACGCGCCGCTATGGTGGATACATCGTCCACTTCGGCGTGGCGCTGGTGGTGATTGGAATCCTCGGGACGCCTTTCAATAAAGAAGTTGAAAAAGAAATGGCCTTTGGCGACAAAATCAATATTGGCCCCTACACGCTGGTCTGCCAGTCCTACACACAGGACGACAATCCCAACTACGCGAACGAGTGGGCGATCATTAACGTGTTCCGCGGCGGCAAGCAGATTACGACCATGTATCCCGAGCGCCGCTTCTACAAAGCCAGTCAGCAGCCGCAGACGCTGCCGCGCATTTATCCCAGCTTTCGCGAAGATTTATTCCTGGTGACCGATGTCTATCTCGTGTACGAAGGCAAGAACGAGACCACCGGACGACCCATCATCAAAGCACATTTAAATCCGCTGGTGCCGTGGATTTGGATCGGGCTGATCATCATGGTCCTCGGCACCATCGTCGCGCTCGTGCCAAATGCCGCCGCCGTGCAAGTGGCAGTGACCGTGCCGGCTCGCACTCCGGCACAGGTGGGAGCGGGTGACTGAGATGAAATCGTCGAGGTTAGGTCTCGTTTTGAATGGCCCCAGCGGAGGCGGCCCTCAGCGGCTCAAGCCGCATCCTTTGGGCCGAGCTTGCGGCGCGCCTGAAGGCGCGCCCTTTCAAAGCAAAACCGTTCGCCGCGCATTCCACGCCCTAATCATCACCGCCGCCGTCTTCCTCTTCATCGGCGCCGGAGACGATTCCGCGCGCTTCAAAGACCTGGGACATCGCATGATGTGCGCCTGCGGATGCAGCCAGATATTGCTCGAATGCAATCACGTCGGCTGCACGTACTCCGACAAGATGCGCGACCAGTTGCAGGCCGCCCTCGATAAAGGCAATAACGACGACCTCATCCTGCAAGGCTTCGTGCAGGAATATGGACCGACCGTGATCGCCGCGCCCACCGCCACCGGCTTTAATCGCGTGGCCTGGATCATGCCCTTCGCGGCGTTGGCGTTCGGCATCGCCTTCGTCGTCTACGTCGTGCGCTCGTGGAAGAATCGCCCCGAACCAGCGCTCGCCGATGGCATTACCATCCCGCGCGGCAGCGAACTGGACGAGTTCCGCCAGAAGGCTCGCAAGGAGACCGACATATGATTCCCTTCGTCTGCGGCGTCGTTACCCTCGCCTGTCTCTACTACGTTTTTTTCTTCCCCGGCGAAGTCTACGCCGGAGAAGAAAAGACGCGGCTAGGCTATCTCCGCGAGCGCAAGGAAGCCGTCTACGAAAACCTGCGCGATTTGAATTTCGAATACAAAGCCGGCAAGGTTCCTGACGCGGACTATCAGTCCATGCGCGCATCACTCGAAGAGGAAGCGGCGGCGATCATGGCGGAGATTGCGCGGCTGGAGCAGGTGGCTGGGCAGGTGGCGTAATGGCGCGTCTACATCAGTTATCGTCAACGCCAGAGACGCCTAAGCTTCGGATGCGGTTAGTGCTCTCATTCCTATCACTCGTAGCCGTTCTCGCTAGCGCGCAAATACCCGAAGGATCGATTCGTGGCACGGTACTCGCCGACGACGGTAATCCCGTAGCTGATGCTCACGTCTACGCGGAGGTTATGCGAGGCTCAAAGATTGTGACCGTTTTGAACACAAAAGCAGATGACCTTGGGATCTTCGCGTTTTCGCAGCTAGCGACCGGCGAGTATCGTATCTATGCCGATAAGCAGGAAGATGGTTACCTCTCTACCCGGCCCGACATCTTCACTTTCGAACCATTTCTTGTCGTCGTCCTCACGCCGGGTTCCCCGACAGCCACCACTGGCATCCGTTTCGGCCCCAAAGCAGCTATCATCACAGGCTGGGTGAGAGATTCCGCTACCGGCAGGTCAATCGCTGCCCACCTAAGTTTAGCTCCCACCGATGGTCACGCTTGGTCAACCACCGGCACCGCTGGACGATTTAGGTTTCGATTGGCAATCCCCGCCGATACTCCAGTTAACTTCGGAGCATGCGCAGAGGGTTATAAGCCTTGGTTTTACGCCGACCCATCGAATCCGTCTCGTGCTGCTGCCCTGCAGCTAAAGTCGGCCGCCAAGCTGAAGATCGACATCAAGCTCGAACACACCAAGGGAACAACGCAATCGCCCTGCCTCTCGGGCAAGTACTAGCGACGCAATCGCCGAGAAGCTTCGTCGTTTGCTTAAGCGATCAGTAGCCTTTGCCCATTCTGGTGATTTCTCCTCGACGCGGGTTAAAATAAGGGTCCCATGAGTCTAAACAACATCAAGGAGATTGAACGCGCCATCGGAGCGCTCACGCCGAGCGAAATAGAGGAATTGTATCTATGGCTCGAGCAACACTGCCCGCCGCCGATCGACACTCGCGTCCAATCCGATCTTGCGGCCGGACGCCTCGACACGGCCATCCAGCGCGCCTTGGACGATGAAAAGAACGGCCGCACGCGCCCGCTCTAACGCCCCATGCAGCATCACACCACCACCAATTTTTGGCGGCAATACCATGCCCTCTCGCGGGAAGTCCGAGCCCGCGCCGACAAACAGTTTTCATTGCTGAAAGCAAATTCGCAGCATCCTTCATTACAATTCAAAAAGGTGGGAGAGCGCCACGGCCAGGAAATGTGGTCCGCCCGCATCACGTTGAACCATCGGGCGCTTGCCATCAAACGGGTTGATGGGTACTTGTGGTTCTGGATTGGCGACCATAAGGCCTATGAGGCATTGATTTCTTAGCAGCTACTGCGCGTTGCAAAACGATCTGCGTCAGCAAGGAGTCCTTTGACCAAATTCGCAAAGCCGGTATTCCTAGCCGCCATCTTCTCGCTAGCCCTAGCCTCGGCCGCCGCCCAGACCCTCACCGGCACCGTCACCAACGGCACCACCGGCAAGCCCGCCGTCGGCGATGAAGTCCTCCTCATCAACCTTGCCAACGGTATGGATGTGGGCGGCAGCACTAAGGTCGACAGCACCGGAAAGTTCAGCTTCAAAATCACCGTGCCCGGACCGCATCTCATCCGCGCCGTTCATCAGGGAGTTAACTATCATCAGATGACGCCTCCGGGCGTCAACACGGCTGACGTGCAGGTGTATGACGTCGCGACCAAGGTCGCCGATCTCAGCGTGACCGCCGACGTGATTCGCTTCCAGGCCGACAGCGGAACCATGCAGGGAGTGCGCCTGTTCGTTGTCGATAACACGTCTTCTCCCGCGAAGACGCAGATGAACGACCATAACTTCGAGTTCTATCTACCCGCTGGCGCGAAGGTTGAACAACTGCAAGCGCGCGCACCGAACGGCCAGCCGATCAGCGCCGAAGCCGTTCCCCAGGCTGACAAGAACCGTTACGCAATCAACTTTCCGCTCCGCCCCGGAGAAACGCAGTTCCAGGTGGAGTTCACTCTGCCCTATTCAGGCGAGATCAAGATCGATCCCAAGCCGCTCTATCCTGCCCAACACCTCGTCATCGTTCTTCCCAAGACGATGCAGTTCACGGCCACGAATCCGCCGAGCTTTCAATCCATGCAGGACCCCACCCAAGGCGACAGCAACGTAGAAGTCGCGAAGCAGATCAAGCCGGGCCAGGCGCTTGGCTTCACACTGCGGGGCAACGGAGTCATCAACGAATCGCCCGGAGAGACCGCCGCGGGCGCGGCCCAGCAGCAGGATCAGCAGCAACCGCAATCTCAAGGACGCGATAATCGTTCTAGTGATAATCGGCCCGGCGGCGGACTCGGCGTCCCCATTGATGCTCCGGATGCGCTCCAGCAGTATCGCTGGCCTATCCTTGGCGGATTTGCCGTGCTGCTCGCGATCGGCGGATGGGTGGTCACGAAACGGCAACCGGCAATCTCGGTTGCCGCAACCTCAGCTGCATCAGGCAGCTCTGCATCACTCAACCCCAGCGCAGCGCCCCGGCCAATCGCGCCGGCGGCCGCGACTGGCTCGCCGGTGGCAAAGTCGTCGATGCTGCTTGAAGCGCTGAAGGAAGAACTATTCCAGCTCGAAGTAGAACGAAAACAAGGCAAGATCACGCCCGCGGATTACGAAAAAGCCAAAGCTGCCCTTGACCAGACGCTCGACCGGGCACTGAAGCGCCAGGGCTAGCTCGTGTGGTGGCGGGGCTCTGCCCCGCTGGGACGGGGCAAAGCCCCGTCACCACACAAGATGAGAAGCCGGGCCGGAGATGAGGCCCGGAGCCCAAAGCCCAGCACGCGGCATCTAATCGAGTGATGATACCGAGGCGATAATTATGAGCAATATATTCAAAACTACGCTCCTGCTCACCGTCATGACGCTGCTGCTCATGCTGGCTGGCCGTGCTTTCGGCGGACAGAACGGCATGCTGATGGCGCTCGCTTTCGCCGCCGTCATGAATTTCGTCGCCTATTTTTTCTCGGACAAGATCGCGCTCGCCACCTATCGCGCCCAGCCCGTCAGCCGCGAAGATCTGCCGCGAGTTTATAACATCGTCGAGCGCCTGGCGCAAAAAGTCGGCCTGCCGATGCCCAAGGTCTACCTCATTCCGACCGATTCGCCGAATGCGTTCGCCACCGGACGCAACCCGAACCACGCGTCAGTCGCTGTAACCCAGGGCATCCTCGGACTGCTCAACGACGAGGAACTCGAAGGCGTGTTGGCTCATGAACTCGGCCACGTTCGCAATCGCGACATCCTGATCAGTTCGATCGCGGCCACATTGGCCGGCGCCATTACCTTTCTGGCTCACATCGCGCGGTGGGGCATGATTTTTGGCGGCATGCGAGGAGGTGAGCGCGACGATCGCGGCGGAGGCGGCATCGCGGCCATCGCCATGATGTTTCTCGCTCCCTTCGCCGCCATGCTGGTGCAGCTCGCCGTCTCGCGCTCCCGCGAATACGGGGCCGACGACACCGGAGCGCACTGGACCGGCAATCCCTACGCGCTGGCCAGCGCATTGGGCAAGATCGAAGCCTATTCCCGCCGCATGCCGCTATTGGCAAGCCCGTCGACAGCGCATCTTTTCATCATTCAGCCGTTCTTAGGTGGGATGAGTTTCGGCAACCTGTTCTCGACCCATCCGCCAACCGCAAAAAGAATCGAGCGTTTGACGGGAAGACCAGCAGAATTTTTCCAGTAGAGACGAGTTTTGGCAATGGGTTTCCTCTGTGTAGCCTGTGACCCCTGTGGTGAAGAAGTTCTTGAACCACAGGGGACACAGAGTTACACAGGGGCAATCAATGCGGCAAGGCGCGTTTCTAGTCTGTGACATTGGTAACAGCCGGCGTCGCGACCCCCATAGTAGAATCGGCAACAATGGCTCCCGAAACTCTGTTGGCAACTTCGCGGCGCGCCGCGGCCCTGGAAGATAGTCTGCGTCGCGTCATCCGCGGCAAAGACGACGTCCTCCGCCTTGCCCTGGTTTCGATTTTTGCCAAGGGCCACCTGCTGATCGAAGGCGTCCCCGGAGTCGGCAAGACCACGCTCGGCCAAGCGCTCGCTCGCGCCATCGACTGCACTTTTCAGCGCATCCAGTTCACCAGCGATATGTTGCCCTCTGACGTGCTGGGCATTTCGATCTACTCCGCCATCGAGCAGAAATTCGAATTCAAGCGTGGACCGGTCTTCGCCAACGTTCTGTTAGCCGACGAAATCAACCGCACTACGCCGAAGACGCAGTCCGCCCTGCTCGAAGCCATGAACGAGGGCCAGGTCACCATCGACGCGCATTCGTATCAACTGCCGCAGCCGTTTCTGGTTCTCGCTACGCAAAATCCCATCGAGCACCACGGCACTTATCCCCTGCCCGAGTCGCAACTTGATCGGTTCCTGATGCGCGTTCGCATGGGATATCCCGAAGGCAACGCCGAGCGCGAGATTTTGCGCGCCGAAGCCGGCGTCGCCCAACTCGAGAATCTGCGCCCCGTGCTTAACGCCGCCGACGTGGTCGAGATTCAGCAAGCCGTCGCCCAGGTCCATGTGGATGACTCGCTCATCACTTACCTGCTGAACATCGTCGGCAAAACGCGCGAGTCCGAATATCTTTCCCTCGGAGTTTCTCCCCGAGGCTCGCAGATGCTCTACCGCGCCGCCCAGGCGATGGCTTTTCTCGAGGGCCGCGATTACTGCACGCCAGAAGATTTCAAGCCGCTGGTTGTCTCCGTCTTCGCCCACCGCGTCGTAGTAAGTTCGCTCTACACTTCCACGCTGAAGAAATCCGAGCAAGCCGAGCAGGTGCTACGCGAGATCGTGGAGAGCGTGCCGGTACCGGTATAGTTCTCAGTTCCTGGTTCTCAGTTCTCGGTTAGGCTCCAGCCATGATCGCGGAAGTTATTCCGGCTGCTTACGACGCGGAGGGCAAGAAAGTCTTTCGTCCGTTCGACCGCCGCAAGGGGCCGCGGCCCACTTTTCCGCTTGGTCGCTATGTCAGTCAGCCTCTCGCGATTCACTGCCATTCGATCGAAGAGGTTCGCAAGTTCTTGACAGGATGCGAATACGTTTCGGACAAGGAACTTTTCGACAAGGAGGACTATTGGCAACCGCCAGAAGACTTCGAAAACAGAAAGAAAGGCGACTGTGACGACTTCGCATTCTGGACCTGGCGGCAGTTCATGGACTTGGGGTACGACGCCCGTGTTGTGTTCGGTCAACATGGAAGATACGGTTCCGGACACGCTTGGGTCCAATTTGTTCAGGAAGGGAAATGCTTAATAGTTGAACCGCTGCGCTGCCGTTTCGGCAGCTTCCCGCGATTGAGCACGCTGAGTTACCGGCCACGATTCTCCGTTGCATGGGACGGGAAGAAGCTTGCCTATTACCAACACCGCGAACGGGCCTCCCGACCGCCAGTTGCCGATGTGGTATGGCTTCTGCCCGGATACGTCTTGTTCTGGGGACGCTTTTGGCTCGGTTCTCCCTTGAGGATCCCGTGGCTCGTTTGGTCTCTGATGAAGCGCTTCCTTAAAGGCTTTCGTTGGATGGCTAAAACGCGCCCATCTTGAATTTCAGCGCGTCGTCGAGTCCTGCGAGGGAGGTCTAACGTTCCCCAGCGCGCCTACTCGCCCGAGGCCACCGGCTGCAAAGTTGAAAGCCGCGAGATCGCCGCCACCATCATTCCCGAGAGAAACTGCATAGTAGCGACGTCGTTGTTATCGAATGCGTGCGGCGTCGACGACAGCACCTCGAAAACCCCCAGCGTTCGGCGGAAGTGCCGCAGCGGAGCAACCAGAATCGACCGCACGCCCATCCGCCGGCAAGTCGCCCAATCCACGCGCGGATTCGACTCGGCGTCGTCGCAGAGCAACACTTCGCCCGTGCGCACGCATTCGGCGGAAAGGCCGCTATCGGTTTGCAGGCGGACCCCAATATCCGGGGCGGTGCGGCCGGTGCGTGCCCGACAAATAATTTCGTGGCCTCGGCGCAGCGCGATGGCAGCTCCGGTGGCGCCGGTTAGCGCCTGCGCTTTTTCCGCGATGATGCTGATGCCCGGCTCAAGGTCAATTTCTCCAGCGTTCATGAGCGTATGCGGCACGGCCACGGACCCATGATGGCGAGGCCGCATGCGATGGCGAGTGGAAGAAGTTGCCGCCGCGGGAAGCTCGATCTGATTTTCGCCGGCCTCCGCGCTTTGCGGCACAATATTCGGAACGCTGTAGAGCAGCGACCGCACCAGCCGGTCCAGTTCCGCATCTGCGATCAGATGCGCGGTCTGCTGCCCGCGGAGCGATCCGCCGAGCACGCGCGAAAGACTCAGCACCGCACCACTGCCGCAGGCCAGGCACCGCGGCGTATTGTTGTCGCTGAGCAATTCGCACTGCACGCAAAATACTGCCGACTGCAAGGACACAAAATTAACGTCGGTGGCGGTCAGCGAACGCTGCATTTGGATGATTCCCTCCGGACAATGAGGAAGGATGAGGGTAAACAAGTTGCTCGCGCACGAGTAAGTGACAGCGCTGGTTCGGACCTGTGGATAACTCTTTTCAGAATGGCATAAGTTTGCAGCTCGCGAGGTAAGCCTTATGGATTTTGTCATCCCGAGCGGAGCGAGGGATCTGCAGTTCGCCGCAAGCTGCAGATCCCTCGCTCCGCTCGGGATGACAAGTTGTGAAAGGGTTTCGCTAGCGCTCTATAATCTCGCTCATGTCATTTCTCCGGTTCCTCATGCTGTTGTCGCTCGTAGTCTGGGTCGGCGGCCTGATTTTTCTCGCGTTCGTCGAAGCGCCCACTGCTTTTTCGCCCGGACTTCTCCCAACTCGCCACATGGCAGGTTCGATCGTGGGACGCTCGCTTGACTTGCTTCACTACATGGCCATCATTTCCGGGATTGTTTTTCTGATCGCGTCCATGCTCTACAGCCGCGCAGCTACGGGAAACGCCCGTCCGCTGGCGGCGCGGCACCTGCTGATCGTGCTCATGCTGCTGCTGACCGTGATTTCTCAGTTCGCCATTTCTCCGAAGATGCACGCCATCCGCGCCGAGGTTGGCGTCATCGACGACGTGCCGCTGGACGACCCGCTGCGCAGGGAATTCAACCGCCTGCACGTGTGGTCAGAAAAATTCGAGGAAGCGGTGCTCCTGCTGGGATTGGTGGCGTTGTACACGACCGCGCAGGCGTTCCGGGAGGTTGGAAACAGCTGAGGCTAGTGAGACCCTTTGTTTGGCCTCGGCGCGGGCGGCGGCTTCAACGTGTCATCGAGATATGCCAGATATTCGGCAATCAGCCTGTAGCTGTCGTAGTAGTCGTTCATCTTGATGGCTGCCAGCTTGTCGGATGGCGAATGCAGAATCGACCAGCTCTGTTGTGTCACCGAGTGCAGCGTGATGCGCGGGATCTGGTAGCGAGCGAACGATTCGGAATCGGCGCTGGCGCCGTCTGGCACATTCATGGCGGTCACAGACAATTTGCCGGCCAACGCAACCGCAGTCAGCGCGGCCAGCAGCACTTTGTCGGCGTGCGCAGCCCAGACTTCAGTCGGACCGAGGCCTAAACTATCGAAGTTCACCATGGCTTCGATGTGCACGCGCTGCGCGCTGGTAAGGTGATCCACGTAATACCGCGAGCCGACCAAGCCCTTTTCCTCGCCTGAAAATCCGATGAAGATCAGCGTATGATGGCGCGGTTGCTCGCTCAGGCTGTACAACAGGGCGGGCAACAATACCGCTCCCGTCCAGTTGTCAACCACGCCGTCGCCAAAGGTCTCCACCTTATCGGTATGCGCGCCGACCACGATGACTTCCTGCGTTTCGCCCGGCAGCACGCAAATTACGTTCGGCGGAAGCTTGCGGTCGAGCGCTTGCTCGGAGAGATTCGCGTCCTGGCATTCGGAGTCGGCAAACCATTTTCGGATCAAGGCTTCTCGTTCGCCGTTTCTGGTTGAAAACGACTTCAGCCGGCCTTCGACAACTTCGCGCTCCTGCAGGCGGAAGTGGATCTGCGCCGGAGTTTGGGCTGAAGCTTGAGCTGAAGTTTGAGCTGAAGACCAGACAGCACAAGCTATGCCAACGATGCAGACGATCAGTGCCCCGGCAATCTGGCGAAGTGGGCCACGGCGAAGGAATCGGCCGCGGTCAGTAATTCCGTCGTACTGCATTCTGCCGGGTTTCATTCTGCCGAGCGTAGCACGCACGCTCCACGCAATGCATTCCGGGCGCGTATGCGTATCGAGCACAATGATTTATTCTTTTGAGTTAACTGAGAGCTGACAACTGAAAGCTGAGAGCTGCCCCCATGAAAACTGGCATCATCGGTCTGCCGCAAGTCGGCAAGACCTCTCTATTTCGCATTCTGACGAAGGTGAATCTTTCCGAGCATGCGCTTTCGAACCCGCGCGAAGCGCACATCGGCGTCGCTAAAGTGCCCGACGAACGCCTCGATAAGCTGGCCGCGCTCTACCATCCGAAAAAGTTGACGCATGCCTCAGTCGAGTATGTGGACGTCGGCGCCATCGGCCAGGACGCGCTGAAAGAGACCGCTTACATCGGCCATCTGCGGCAGGTGGACGCGCTCATTCACGTTCTCCGGGCTTTTGAAAGCGATGAGATTCCACACGTCGGCCCGATCGACCCCCTGCGCGACATCAAGAACGTCGAGTTCGATCTCATGGTGAGCGATCTGGGCCAAATCGAAAAGAGGCTGGAGCGGCTGGAAAAAGATTTGAAGAAGATGAAGACGCCGGAACTCGAAAGAGAGAACGAGCTCCTGATCAAGACGAAAGCCTTTCTCGAAACCGAGAAGCCGCTGCGCGAAATGGAAATGACGCCAGAGGACAAGAAACGCATCCGCGGCTTCATGTTTCTGAGCGAGAAGCCGATGCTCTATGTCCTCAACATCGGCGAGAGCACCGAACTCGGCAAAGACCTGGAAGCAGCGGTAGCAAAATTCAATCTGAGTGAAGTGGCCGCGCGTCCGAATGCTGGGGCGAGTGCAATCTGCGGCAAAGTGGAAGCGGAACTGGCGGAGATGACCGACGAAGACGCGGCGGAATTTCTCGGTAGCTATGGGCTGACAGAGAGCGGCCTCTCGCGGCTGATCCGCAAGAGTTATCACCTGCTGGGGCTAATTTCGTTTTTCACTGCTGGCGAAGATGAATGCCGCGCCTGGACGATCCCGCTGAATACGCGGGCGCAGAACGGGGCTGGGGCCATTCATTCGGATTTGGAAAAGCATTTCATTCGCGCGGAAACGATTCGTTGGGATCAGCTATTGGAAGCGGGTTCGGAAGCTAATGCTCGCGCTAAAGGCACTTTGCGTTTGGAAGGGAAAGACTACATTGTGCAGGATGGGGATGTGATGCACATCAGGCACAGCGGTTAGATAGATTCTTAGTGGACATGAAAGAAGCGATCCAGCAGAAACATGCAGGCCGCTCCCACGAAGACCAGTAGAGCCATCTTCACACCCGGCTCCTTATTTACTTCCGGAATCAAATCCGACGCGGCAACGTAGATCGTAACACCCGCCGACAAGGGCAGGCCGAAGCTTACTTCGTGACGGAAGATTGCCATGGTCATCACTCCGGCCACGGTCGCCACGCCCAGCGCCACGGACGCTCCCCACGCGAAAGCGCGGCTTCGACCACTGGCCAGCATCACCGACGAGATAGTGAATCCTTCCGGAATTTTGTGCAGAAAAACCGCGATGAAGATGATCCAGCCGAGCGCCGGGGAGACGAGGAATCCCGAGGCGATGGCGATGCCGTCGAAAAATGTGTGAATCAGCAACCCGATCAGGACCGAGTAGCTTTTGTGAGCGTGGACGAACTGGTCGGCGTGGGTTTCTTCTCCAAAATGGAAATGCGGAGTGACGGTGTGCTCGAAGAAATGGACGAGCAGGTATCCGGCGAGGATTAGGAATCCGGCGTAAGGGCCGCGCAGGTGAATGCTCTCCGGCACCATTTCGACCAGCGCCGTCGCCAGCATGAAGCCTGCTCCGAGCGCGACGAAGTAGCGCAGGTAGGAGCGCTCCCAATTCCTTTGAACGATGATGGCGCCGCCGAAAACATTCGCGCCCGCGGCCGTGAGCCCCAGCAGCAAACTGGTCAGAATGGGAGACATGAGGAAAGAGAATAGCAGGTTGCTGTTGCCAGTACCCAGTTGCCAGTCGGCTGCCTTTTAACCACAGAGGACACGGAGGTGCACAGGGAAACACAGGGGATTTCGGGAAACTGTGTGGGGCTTTATTTCCCCGTCGCGAGTATGGGAAGCACGCCAGCTATAATCCGCTGTGACTGAAAGCTGACAGCTGAGAGCTGACAGCTGCTTCTCATGCGCTTCGAACTTTTTGTGGCTACTCGCTATCTTCGCGCCAAGCGCCGTCAGGCGTTCATCGGCGTCATCACGGGGATCTCCGTCCTGGGAGTGGCCGCGGGAGTCGCCTCGCTGATCGTTGCACTGGCCATCAACAACGGCTTTCGGCAGGATTTGCAGGCGCGGCTGCTGGGCTCGACCGCGCACATCAGTCTGCTGCGGGTGGAGAGTGACGGGATTCGCGATTGGCGTCCGCTGCTCGATAAGTTATCGAAACAGCCGCATGTGGTGGCGGCGGCTCCGGCGATTTACGAGCAGGTGCTGATCTCGCGCGGGCCGCGAGCACGTGGAGCGGTGCTGAAAGGGATGCTGCCCCGCTATGAGCGGAAGGTCAGCGATCTGCTGAACTCGGTTGCGCTCGGGTCGGCGGCGGAGTTGGAGGAAGAAGGCGCGAGTGCGACGGGCGGAACTCAAGAAACGAGTTCAAAAGCAAAGTCAAACGCAACGGCAGCGGGCGAGGGCGCCCGCTCTACACAAGCGGCGTCGCCTGACGACTTGGCGGGCGTGCAGCAGCGCGTTGCGGCCATGCCTCCCATCATTCTTGGCAAAGACATGGCCGACGAGATTGGCGCGACCGTGGGATCGGTGGTACTGGTTACTTCCCCGCAGGGCGAGCTGACTCCGTTTGGAATGGTGCCGAAGTATATTCGTTTTCATGTTGCGGGAATCTTCAATTCCGGCTTTTACGACTACGACTCTTCCTGGGCATTCATCCGCCTGGCTGACGCGCAGCAGTTGTTTGGATTGGGCGATGTGATCTCGGTCATCCAATTCAAGCTCGACGATATTTACCTGGCGGGCGATGTGGCGCGCCATCTCGAACAGGCTGCCGATCTCACCTCAGGAAGCCGTGGCTTCATGGCCACCAGTTGGATGGAGCAGAACAAGCCTCTGTTCCGCGCGCTGCGACTGGAACGAGTGGTGACGTTCATCACCATCGGGCTGATCGTGTTCGTGGCCGCGCTCAACATTCTGATCTCGCTGATCATGATGGTGATGGAGAAGACGAAAGATATTGCGGTGCTCATGTCGCTGGGGACGAAGAAGCGGCAGATCCGGCGGGTCTTCATCGCGCAGGGAGTGTTGATCGGCGTGATTGGGACGGCGATCGGGCTGGTGCTTGGGTACGCGATCTCGTGGGCGGGCGGGCATTACCACTTCATTTCGCTGTCGCCCGAAGTTTATTCCATCGACTACGTACCGTTCGCACCGCGGCTGATGGATGGCTTCATCGTGGCGCTGGTCTCGATTGGAATTTCATTTGTAGCAACGATTTATCCGTCGTGGTCAGCAGCGCGGATTCTGCCGGCGGAGGCGTTGCGGTACGAATAAGTGTCTTGTGTTGTGACGGGGCTTTGCCTCGTCCGGGCGGGGGCGAGGCCCCGCTACCACACGATCTCTCTTCTGTGACCTCGGTCACATTGCAATTCTTTTCCAGAGGTATACAGTCTTTCGCATAGCTCGTTTTTGCACGCGTAACGCAGGAACGGGTTGGTCCTCCTCATGATCTAATGGATCAGGGACCCTCTTCTCAAGTCGTAGCGGGACGAGGCGTTGGAACTTAGGAGGGCAAGTTTGCATCCAATAGCTCAAGATCCTCTGCTGAGGGTCGAAGGGTTAAGTAAGAGGTTTCGCTCAGGCGAAGCGGAGCTTGTGCTCTTTGAGAATCTGTCTTTTCAGGTCAGCAAGGGAACGATGCTGGCGATCGTGGGACAATCGGGTGCGGGAAAGAGTACCTTGTTGCACATCCTCGCCGCGCTTGATCGTCCCACTGCTGGTGCCGTATACTGCGCCAACTCCAACGTGAATACGCTTTCCGAGGATGACGCTGCCGAGTTTCGTAACCGAGAGATCGGCTACGTATGGCAGTTCCATTACCTGCTGCCGGAATTCACCGCATTGGAAAATGTCGCCATGCCGCTGCTGACGCGCGGCGAAGCGCTGGCGTCATCAGTAAAGGAAGCCTCGCGGTGGTTGCGCGAGGTCGGGCTCGAGGAACGCGGACATCATCGTTCGGGCGAGCTTTCCGGAGGCGAGCAGCAACGGCTGGCGCTGGCGCGGGCCCTCATCACCCAGCCTCAGGTGTTGCTGGCGGATGAGCCTACCGGCGACCTCGATGGGCGCACCGGGGAATTGGTTTTTGAACTGGTCGCGCGATTGCACCGGGAGCATCAGCTGACTTCTCTGATCGCCACCCACAATCTGGCATTTGCACGTCGGTGCCATCGTGTTTTACGGTTGGATAGAGGCAAAATGGAAGAAGTGGAGCCGGAGTCGCTTCCAGCGTAACGAAAGACAGAGCAGAAACACGATTAGAGAGTAGAGGTTGAGAAGTAGAGAATGAGAAGTAGGGAATGAAAGACCGGAGTACCCGGAGGTAAGACGGTACGGGTTACTACAAGTCGGATATCGCTGGGAGATTCGGCGATATAAATGCATAATTGAGGTAGGGTCTGGGTTTGGCGGAAGGTAGGGCGTTCCGCAGGAGCTCGGGGGGAATCGGTATATGTTCGAACGCTATACAGAGAAAGCCAGGCGCGTCATCTTCTTTGCGCGATATGAGGCCAGTCAGTTCGGCTCTCCTTATATTGAGACCGAACACCTGCTGCTCGGACTGCTGCGCGAAGACAAGGCCCTGACGAATCGGTTCCTGCGCTCTCATGCGTCGGTGGAATCGATCCGGAAGCAGATCGAGGGTCACACCACCATCCGCGAAAAGGTTTCCACTTCGGTTGATCTTCCCCTGAGCAACGAATGCAAGCGCGTGCTGGCGTATGCGGCGGAAGAGGCAGAGCGCCTCTCGCACAAGCATATCGGCACCGAGCACCTGCTATTGGGATTGCTGCGCGAAGAAAAGTGTTTTGCGGCTGAGATTTTGCACGAGCGGGGATTGCGGCTTTCGACGATTCGCGAAGAACTGGCGCGTACCAGTCAGGAAAAAGCGGCACCGCAACGCGGTCAGCGCGAATCTTCTTTATTGAGTGAGTTTTCACGCGACCTGACGCAGTCGGCCATGGATAGCCAACTCGATCCGCTGGTCGGCCGCGACGGCGAAGTGGAACGCGTGGTGCAGATTCTGTGCCGCCGCACCAAGAATAATCCGGTGCTGATTGGGGAACCGGGCGTAGGCAAGACGGCCATCGTGGAGGGCCTGGCGCAGCGCATCGCGGACGGCGAAGTTCCTTCATTCCTCGCCGACAAGCGCATTCTGGCGCTTGATCTTTCTTTGATCGTCGCCGGCACCAAGTATCGCGGACAGTTTGAAGAGCGGCTCAAGACCATCATGAAAGAGCTGATGGAATCGCAGAATTCCATCATCTTCATTGACGAGCTGCACACGCTGGTGGGCGCAGGATCGGCGGAAGGCTCGCTGGACGCGGCTAACATCCTGAAGCCAGCCCTGTCGCGCGGCGAGATTCAGTGCATCGGCGCAACCACGCCCGCTGAATATCGCAAGTCGATCGAGAAAGACCGCTCGCTCGAGCGCCGCTTCCAGGCCGTGAAAGTTCCGCCGCCGAACGAAGCCGACGCCGTCAAGATTCTTTTCGGCATAAAAGAACGCTACGAAAAATTTCACGCCGTCACCTACACCGACGACGCCATCAATTTTTCCGTGTCGCATTCGAATCGCTATATTCCCGACCGTTTTCTGCCGGATAAAGCCATCGACCTGATCGACGAAGCAGGCGCGCGCGTGAAACTGCGCCAGACCACTCTGCCGGAAGAATTGACGGAAGTTCAGAAGCGGATCAAGTTCATCGTCCATCGCATGGAGAACGCCATCGCGAACCACGAGTTCGAGAAGGCGCGCTTCTACTCGGACGAGGAGCGCAAAGAGCGCGAGAACCTGCGTGCTCTTCGCGAAAAATACCACCTCGATGAATCCTCCACCGGCGTTGTCGGTCGGGAGGACATCGAGGATGTGGTCTCGCGGTGGACCGGCGTTCCCATTACGTCTATTAAAGAAGAGGAAACGGCGAAGCTCCTGCGCATTGAAGAAGAACTGCACAAGCGGATCATCTCGCAGGAAAAAGCGATCAGCGCGCTGGCTCGGGCCATTCGCCGCTCGCGTGCGGGGTTGAAGAGCCCGAACCGCCCGATCGGGTCGTTCCTGTTCCTCGGACCGACCGGCGTTGGCAAAACCGAAGTTGCTCGCACTCTGGCGCACTTCATGTTTGGCAGCGACAAAGCTCTCGTGCGCTTCGATATGTCGGAGTTCATGGAGAAGCATTCCGTATCGAAACTGATCGGTTCGCCTCCAGGTTACGTTGGTTACGAAGAGGGTGGACAACTGACAGAACGCGTCAAACGGGCGCCATATTCTGTCGTTCTGCTCGACGAAATCGAGAAGGCGCACCCGGATGTGTTCAACATCCTGCTGCAGGTTTTTGAAGACGGCCAATTAACCGACGGCTTGGGCAACACGGTTGACTTCAAGAACACCATCATTATCATGACGTCGAACATCGGCGCCCGGCACCTGATGAAGCGCGAGGGCCTGGGCTTCCAGTCGTCGAAAGACGAGATGGTTTCCGAGAAGGTCGAAGACCTGGTAAAGAGCGAGGTCAAGCGCACCTTCAATCCTGAATTCCTGAACCGCGTGGATGAGATTATCCTGTTCATGGCGCTCAGCGAAGTCGACCTGATCCAGATTCTCGAACTCATGGTCAACCAGTTGAACCAGAATCTCGCCCAGCGTTCGATCACAGTGACTGTGGCCGACGAAGCGAAGAAATGGATTCTGAACCAGACGCTGACCGACCGCAGCTACGGAGCGCGTCCGCTGCGCCGCGCCTTGCAGAAGTACATTGAAGATCCGCTCTCGGAAGCCCTGATTCAGGGCACGATCACCACCCGGCCGGCGTTCATCGAGGTCTTCCTCGAAGCGAACAAGCTGTATTACCGTCCGGTGGATTCCGAGAAAGCCGAGGGCGTGCTGCTGTACGAAAGCTAATTGCTCGTGTAGGGCGGGCGCCCACGCCCGCCTGCCGAACGAAGTTCGGCAAAGATCTTCAGCCGTCAGCGAAAGCTGACGGCTTTTTTTGCCTGCGCTGGTGACGGGCGCCCCGCCCAGCCGAGCGAAGCGCTTCCATCGCGTTTTTCGGCAAATGTTTGGATTTGCGATCGCCAAGCCCAGGCCCCTAATCGCCCGTCGCAACTTCCTTCCGCCGCGGCCGTCCGCCCTTCAACCCATTCACCCGCGCCGCCGCCTTCTTCGCCCGGCTGCGTGACTTCCCTCCCGCCTCGCCCATCCGAGCCGCCATCCATTTCCGCGATCCCAAGAATCCTTCCAGCAGGGCGGGCACATAAAAATCCGCGTCAAGCTTTGGGAAATGAATGCCGAAACCCGACGGGCTCAGCTCAATCTCTGCCAGGTCCGCAGCCTTTGCGTGTTCCAATCCCTGCGCGTCGTCCGGCCGGAAGCTCACCGCGACCTTGGAGCTGAGTTCAACCACTACGCGCCCACTCGCCGGGTCGTAATGCGCGGAAACGGCGCGAGGAAACTTCTCTTGCATTTTTCGCGCCCGGTCCATCGCTGCCTCGAAGTTGTCCAGCCGCACACCCTTAGCCATGAATTCTCTCCCACGCCTCACAGAGCATTGCTACGTGACCACCGAGTTCTTTCTGAACACGCCCAAGTTCGCGCCGCGAGAATGTGTAGTTCTCTCGCACCTCAACCGGCCCCGCCGGACAATTCAGATTGAAAACAGCCTCGCATCCGCCGCCCATCACATGCACATGAGCCGGACTGTGGTCATTCGGATAAATGGCCACACGGAGCCCGCCAAATCTCAAGACGGACGGCACGACGACATCCTAGCATATTTCCTAAGCGCTTGGGTTATTTTGATTGTGCATAATCGCTTCTCGACTTTTTCGTCACAATCAGCCAGTGTGCCCCATCACATACGCCCGTTTTACCACATGCAAAAATGATGCCCTGATGGGGCAGTGCCCGGTGTCCAACACATTTCCCCGGAAGGAGTCCCAAAAAACCAGTAACTCCTTATTCTGGAATATCTTACAAGTAAGTCGTTATTTTTCAATATTTTGCAGCAAAT
>Ga0209448_10000167_pt1 | contig 23634 bp, 23 predicted proteins | sample BogFormECP14_OM2_FD_188245 | JGI IMG/M metagenome (GOLD analysis project Ga0209448, IMG submission 188245) | Bog forest soil microbial communities from Calvert Island, British Columbia, Canada - ECP14_OM2 (SPAdes) (version 2) | ecosystem: Environmental > Aquatic > Freshwater > Wetlands > Bog ... | reverse complement strand
TTCGGTGATCTTCTTGCCGGGCAGATTGCGGCCGATGAAGACGATGCGGCTCTGGCGCTTCTCGTTCTCCTGCCACGGCCGCTGATGATCGCCGTCGAGGATCATGTGCACGCCCTGAAACACGAAGCGCCTGTCGTCGTCCTTGAAGGCGAGGATGCCCTTGCTGCGTAAAATGCTCGGCCCTTCCGTCTGCACCAGATCCTGCACCCATGGGAAGAATTTGTCGGGATCGAGCGGCTTGTCGGTATTGAGCGAAATCGATTGCATGTCCTCGTCGTGGTAGTGCTTTAGTCCACCATGTGAGTGCTTAGGCTCGTGGTCATGATGATGGCCATGATCGTGATGATGGCCGTGATCATGATCTTCGCCTTTAAGGAAATCCGGCTCAATTTCGAGGATGCGATCGAGATCGAAAGCGTTGCGGCCTAAAACTTCATTCAGCGCAATCTTGGCGCGCTCGGTCTTGTGCACTTTGGCGTAAGGATTGATGCCGCGGATGCGGGCTTCGACGTCGGCGAGCTCATCGCGCGACACCAGATCCGTTTTGTTGAGCAGGATCACATCGGCAAAAGCGATCTGGTTCTTGGCTTCGGGCGCGTCCTTAAGCCGGTCCTTGAGCCACTTGGCGTCGGCGACGGTGACCACCGCATCGAGCTTGGTCTTTCTCCCGACATTCTCGTCCATGAAAAAAGTCTGCGCCACCGGCGCCGGATCGGCGAGGCCGGTGGTCTCAACGATGATGGCGTCGAACTTGCCCTTGCGCCGCATCAGCCCGTCGAGAATGCGCACCAGATCGCCGCGCACGGTGCAGCAGATGCAGCCGTTGTTCATCTCGAAAACTTCTTCGTCGGCGCCGACGACGAGGTCGTTGTCGATGCCGATCTCGCCGAATTCGTTGACGATCACGGCGTATTTCTTGCCGTGCGGTTCGGATAGGATGCGGTTGAGCAGCGTGGTCTTGCCGGCGCCGAGATAGCCGGTCAGGACGGTGACGGGGATTTTTTCGGTTTGAGGCGCGCCGGATTTGGCGTCAGAGGCTTTGACATCAGGCATGGGGACAATCACTCCGGATAGGCCGCAGATATATTGAGTACGGGGGCAAAACAAAACCCCTCGAAAATGGGCTTGAAGGGTCTTCATGCCTCCAAATGGCGGCCCGGAAAGGCCCGCCACACGAGGCCGCCGACCGGCCCGAACAGGACCGAGCCGATGTAAAGCAGTCCGGCAACCAGGGTCACCGCGGGACCCGCCGGAATACCGGCGTCAAACGCGAACAGCACGCCGGCCCAGCCGGAGAGCAAGGCGCTCGCAATGGCGAGCGCGATCATGACTGAAATGTCGCGTGTCCAAAACCGCGCGATCGCGGCCGGAATGATGATGATGCCGACGCCGAGCAGCGTGCCGAGCGTGTGAAAGCCGTTGATGAGGTTGAGCACCAAGAGCGCCAGGAAGGCCAGATGCGCAATGCCGTCGGAACGGCCGACCGAACGCAAGAATCCCGGATCGACGCAACCGAGCACCAGCGGGCGGTAGATCAGCGCCAACGTGACCAGGCTGATCGTCGCGTTGCCGGCGATGACCAGGAGCTTGTCGGTATCCATCTTCGCCGCGGTTTCGCCGAACAGAAACGTCATCAGCTGTTCGATGTCGATGCCGTTGAGCGTCACGATGACGACACCGAGAGCGAGCGATACCAGGAGAAATACCGCAAGCGAGGTGTCCTCTTGCAATGAGGTGGCGCGGCTGACCGCTCCGGCCAGGAGCGCGATGAGAAGACCTATGGAAAGTCCCCCAAGTGTCATGGCGAAGACATTCAGGCCGGCGATCAGAAAGCCGATGGCAACGCCGGGCAAAATCGCATGCGCCATGGCGTCGCCGACCAGACTCATCCGCCGCAGCATCAGGAACACGCCGATCGGACCGGCGCTGAGCGCGAGCGCCAGAATGGCGGCGAGCGAGCGTCGGACCGCAACGTCGCCGAGAGGCTCAAATAGATAATGAGACAACATGGCGTCTAGGCCATTTCCGGGACGGCGCAGGCTCGCGCGCTGTCGTCGAAGGCTTCGCACATCAGGCGCGCCTGGTTGAGATTCTCCGGCGTCAGCACGTCAGGCGTCGCCCCCCAGGCCACCGGTTCGCGCGCAAGCAGCAATGTGCTCGGGAAATTCGCCTTGACGAGATCGATGTCGTGCAAGGCGGCGAGCACGGTGCGCCGCTCGCTGTGCCAGCGCTGCACCAGATTCATCAGATCGGCGGCGGTCCGCTGGTCGATGGCGGTGAACGGCTCATCGAGCACGATGACGCGCGCATCCTGGATCAGCAGCCGGGCGAACAGCATGCGCTGCATCTGGCCGCCCGACAGCGTGCCGATGGCGCGGTGCTCGAAACCGGTCAGGCCGACCGCGGCAATGGCCTCCTCGATGACATGATCATCCTTTCTGGTGATGCCGCCGAACGGGCCCTTCGCCCGCCACAACCCCATCGCCACCATGTCGTAGACATTGATGGGAAACGTGCGATCGATATCCGCTACTTGCGGCAGATAAGCGATCGCGTTGGCATCGAGCCCGTCGCGCTCGATCGTGCCGGCGAGCGGCTTTATCGCGCCGACCACGCCCTTGAACAAAGTCGACTTGCCGGCGCCGTTCGGCCCGACGACCGCAACCAGCGCGCCGCTCCTGACGGTGCCGCTCAGATGATGCACCGCCGGATGGCGTTCGTAGCCGAGCGTCAGATTGTGGAATCGCAGTTCAGTCATCGCTCGCTCGATCAGTGCGTCGCCCAAAAAAATGCCGTCCAGATCAGCGCGATCAGGGCTGCGGCGACCGCGAGCCGCTGCGGTGCTGACAGCCGGATCAGCGACGCCGAAATCGCCGGCGACGGATGCGGCGCGCCGCCATGGTGGTGATGGGTCATGATTTTCCGGCTAAAAGCGCTATCGATATTGTTATGATATAACATTACTTTGGGATTGCGCCACCCCGGTCACTGCGACCCTAAACCCGGAACGCGCCGCCGTTTCACCTCCCGCGATGGCGCCCTATTGCCAAGCGACAGGATCGTACCGATAAGGCCCAGCCAACCAGCCAGCGAGCGACTATGAGCGAACAAAAAGCCGGGGCGGTCTGCGTCGGCGAAGTCTTGATCGAACTGGCGCGTGGCGCGGATGGCAGGTTTTCGCCGTCCTGCGGCGGCGACACATTTAATACCGCCATCTATCTGGCGCGCGCCGGATTGAACGTCGCATTCGCGAGCGCCATCGGCGACGATTCTTATTCCGACAGTGTATTGGCGCTTGCCGCCGCCGAAGGCGTTTCGTCCGATCTCATTCTGCGCGTGGCGGGCCGGCAGCCCGGCCTGTGCCTGATCGAAAACGGTTCAGCCGGAGAACGCACGATGCGCTATTGGCGTGACGGCGCGCCGGCCGCGGACCTGTTCGAGCTCCCGGCCTGGGTCCAGATTGCCGAACGCTTGACGACGGCCCGTCTCATTTATTTCTCCGGCATTACGCTGTCGCTCTACTCGGCCCAGGGGCTCGGCCGTTTCCTCGCCGTACTGGAAGTCGCGCGCCGGCAGGGCGCCAAGGTCGCCTTCGACGGCAATTTTCGTCCGCGCGCCTGGAAGGGCGACTTGCAACGCACCCGGACTATTTTCATCGAGGCGCTCAAGCGCGTCGATATCGCGCTGCCGACCTTCGACGACGAGGCGGTGTTGTGGGGCGACCCGAGCCCCGAGAGCACGGTTGAGCGGCTCCAAGCCTTTGGCATCGGCGAAATCGTTGTCAAGAACGGACCCAATTCCGCCCTCGTGGCCAGCGGCGGAAGCGAAGAATTCGTGCCGGTGCCCGAGGTGCTGGTCCCGGTCGATACCACGGCCGCCGGCGACGCATTCAACGCCGGCTATCTCGCCGCCCGGCTGTCAGGCTCCGTTCCGGCGCATGCGGCGGGCGCGGCGCATCTTTTGGCCGGCAACGTCATCCGCCACCCGGGTGCGCTTATGCCGCGCACAGCGGCCGCGATGCATTAGCCAATTAAGATTTTTGGCCGCCCGGTTGGACAAAAGGTGGCATTGGCCGAAGGCTGCTTTCGCGCTAAGAAGAGCCCGAGACTGCTAAAAAGGCTGACAAAAAGACCGCAAACAACAGTCCGAACAGTAAAGCTTATGAGCGGCCAGAGGTGGCCGCTCCCAGGGAGGAAATTCATGAAGTTCCAGGTCACTCAGCATGCAGTCACCAGGCGTGCGGCGCTTAAGCATGCGGCTCTTGGCGTAGCCGCCGCCGTGCCGGTTCTCGGTCTCGGCAAGCCGGCCTTCGCCGATCCGCTCGTCCTCAAATTCAGCCACGTGGTGTCGCCCGACGCGCCCAAGGGCAAGGCCGCTTTGCTGTTCAAACAACTGGCCGAGAAATATACCGACGGCAAAGTGACCGTCGAGGTTTATCCGAATTCCTCGCTCTACAAGGACAAAGAGGAACTCGAAGCCCTGCAGCTCGGTTCGGTGCATTTGCTGGCGCCGTCGATCTCGAAATTCGGTCCGCTCGGCGTCAAGGAATTCGACGTCTTTGATCTGCCGTTCTTGATGACCGACGACGACCATGCGCGCCAGATGATGGCGAGCCCGATGATGGACGAGCTCAACAAGAAGCTCGAGGACAAAGGCGTCAAGCCGCTGGCCTATTGGGACAACGGCGCTCATGTCTATACCGCGGACAAGCCGCTGATCATGCCCGACGATTTCCAGGGCATGAAAATGCGCATCCAGGGGTCTAAGGTGCTCGACGCCGTGGCGCGGCAGCTTGGCGCTATTCCGCAGATCATCGCCTTCGGCGAACTGTATCAGGCGCTGCAGACCGGTGTCGTCGACGGCGAGGACAATGTGCCGTCGAATATCTGGACGCAGAAATTCTACGACGTGCAGAAATACCTGACCGTCTCGCATCACGGCCGGCTCACCTATTCGCTGATCACCAACAAGAAGTTCTGGGACTCGCTGCCGGCGGACGTACGCCCGGGCCTCGATCGCGCGGTGAAGGAATCGACCGAGTTCTTCGATGACACCGCGGCGCATGACAATGTAACCGCGCTCGATCAGATCAAGGCCACCGGCAAGATGGAGTTCCATGTTCAGACGCCCGAGGAAAAGAAGGCCTGGATCGCCAAGCTGATGCCGGTGCATCAGGAGATGCAAAGCCGCTTCGGCAAAGACTTCCTCGACAGGGTCTACAAGGCGTCGGGCTTCACGCCGCCGCAAGCCTAAGGACGTTGATCCGTCGCCGCGCGCGGCGACGGATTTTGCTCGCGGGAACCCCGGTGCTCGACCGCTTCCTCAATCGGCTCGAAGAGTGGATCATCGTCACGCTGATCGGCGCGGCGACCGCCATCACTTTCGTCGCGGTGGTGCACCGCTACGGTGCCAGCAATTCGGCGAACCTCGCCAGGTGGGCGGGGGCACATAACCTCCTTATGCTCAAGGCGGCGGCAAGCTTCGTCTACCTCAAGCTTGCCGGCATCAATCTGTCCTGGGCGCAGGAACTCGCCACCTACATGTTCGTATGGATGGCGAAATTTGGCGCCGCGCTCGGCGTGCGCACCGGCATCCATGTCGGCGTCGATGTTTTCGTCAATAAGCTCACGCCGGCGACGCGCAGACCGGTGATCGTGTTTGCGCTTCTGTGCGGCGCCTTGTTCACCGGCGTCATCGGCACGCTCGGTGCGATCTATGTCTACGAGCTCGATCCCGACCAGGTGTCGCCCGAGCTCGAATGGCCGAGCTGGATGATCTATCTGTGCATCCCGCTCGGCTCTTACCTGATGTGTTTCCGCTTCCTGCAAGTGATGTGGCGCTATCTCCGCACCGGACGAGTGCCGCATCAAGGCCACGGCATCGAATACGAGGCGCCGCAGGATCAAGAGCCGCCGGCGGTGCTGCCGGCAAGCGAGGCCGTGCGATGACTGCGATGTTGCACGGTTCGCACGCTTCTACGGCGCCGCGGCCGGTCGCCGCCGCACTGACCTCGACGCTGATCGTCATCACCCCGATCGCGCTGGCGCTGATCTGCTTTGCTGCCCGCCTCCACATCATTGAGCTGTCGCACACCACGCGCGCCGAATTGCTGTTCGCCATGCTCTTGGCGCTGATGGCGTCCGGCATGCCGATCTCGATCGCGCTCGGCCTCTCGGTGCTGACCTATCTGTTCATTCTGTCGGATGTCGATCCGAAAATGGTGGGCCTCAAACTGTTCACCAGCATCGACCGCTTCGAGATCATGGCGATCCCGTTCTTCATCCTGGCCGGCAATTTTCTCACCGCCGGCGGGGTGGCGCGGCGCATGATCGATTTTGCGAGCTCGCTGATCGGCCATTGGCACGGTGGCCTCGGCCTCGCCGGCGTCGTCGCCTGCGCGCTGTTTGCCGCCATTTCAGGCTCGTCGGTCGCGACCGTCGTCGGCATCGGCTCGATCATCCTGCCGGCTCTGGCGCAGCAAGGCTATCCGGCGCGCTTTTCCGCCGGCGTGATCGCGACCTCCGGCGCGCTCGGCATTCTGTTTCCGCCGTCGATCAATCTCGTCATCTTCGCGGTGGCAACCTCCGGCATGCAGCCGCGCGGGCCGACCGGCGCGGTGGTCGATTCCGCTTCCATCGGGCAATTGTTCATCGCCGCCCTGATACCCGGGCTGATCCTTGCCACGATGCTGGGCGCCACCACGTGGTATCGCGCCTGGCGTTACGACTATCCGCGCGGCGAGCGCGCGAGTTGGGCCGAATGCTGGCGTGCGTTCCGCGAGAGCGTCTGGGGGCTGCTTCTCATCCTCTTGGTGCTCGGCGGCATCTATTCCGGCCTGTTCACGCCGACCGAAGCCGCCGCCGTCGCCGCCGTCTACGCCTTCGTCATCGCCGTGTTCGTCTACAAGGGCCTGAAATTCTCCGAAGTGCCGGCGGTGCTGCTCAAGGCGGCATCGATGAGCGCGATGATTCTCTACATCATCACCAATGCGGCGGTGTTCTCTTGGCTCCTGACCTCGGAACAGATCCCGCAATCGATGGCCGGATGGATGACGGCGCAAGGCTTCGGCATGGTGGCGTTCCTGCTGGTCACCAATATCGTGCTGTTGGCGGCCGGCAATTTCATGGATCCCGCGGCCATCACCTTGATCATGGCGCCGATCCTGTTCCCGATGGCGGCGGCGCTCGGCGTGCATCCGGTGCATCTCGGCATCCTGATGGCGGTCAATATGGAAGTCGGCCTGTGCCACCCGCCGGTCGGGCTCAATCTCTATGTCGCTTCCGGCATCACCAAAATGGGCATCACCGAACTGACTATCGCGGTGCTGCCGTGGCTCCTCACCATGCTGATATTTTTGGCGATGATCACCTACATCCCGGCGATCTCGCTGTGGCTGCCGCATGCTTTGGGGATGTTGTAGGCGGGGCGCAGCCGCGGCTCTTCGCGCCCGCCGAAGCCGCCGTTCACCAAATAAGATGGATCGGCGCTCGGATTTCGCTTTGTGTCGAACCGTCGATCCCTTATCTGCAAATCCTTATCTCCAATCTGTGCGGCATAAGGAGGAATCGCGATGGCGGCGAACCGACTGTTGCAACGGCTCGGCATCGAGCATCCGATCCTGCTGGCGCCGATGGCGGGCTCCGGCGGCACTCCGGAACTCGCGGCTGCGGTGTCGCAAGCGGGCGGCCAGGGCGCGTGGGGCGGCGCCTATTCCAAGCCGGAAGAGATCGTCGCGGCGATCCGCCGTATCCGGCAGCTCACCGATCGGGCTTTCAACATCAATCTGTTTGCCGGCGGCTATGCGACCGATCACGCGATCGATCCGCAGCCGATGCTAGATCTGGTCAGTGAGGCGCATGCCGTGCTCGGTCTGCCACCGCCCGTCCTGCCGCCCGTGCCGCGCGATCCGTTCGACGACCAATTGCAGGCGGTTCTGGAGGAGCGACCGCCGGTTTTCAGCTTCACGTTTGGTGTTCCGTCGGCTGCGCAGCTCGCGGCGCTGAAGGCACGTGACATTATCATCACCGGCACGGCGACGACAGTCGACGAAGCGCGCCGGCTGGAAGCGGCGGGAGTCGATGCCATCGTGGCGCAGGGCGCCGAAGCGGGCGCCCATCGCGGCACGTTCGCCGCGCCGTTCGAGGATTCCATGGTGCCGCTTCCCACGCTCGTTCGCGGGATTTGCGGCGTGACCTCCCTGCCGGTGATTGCCTCCGGCGGCCTGATGAACGGCCGCGACATCGCCGTTGTGCGCAAGCTCGGCGCCGCAGCGGCGCAGCTTGGCACGGCGTTTTTGCCCTGTCCGGAATCGGGCGCGCCGGCCGCTTACAAGCATGCGCTGCTTTCCGCCACCAAAGATACGACCGTGATCACGCGCGTTTATTCGGGCCGGCCGGCGCGCGGTCTCACCAACCGGTTCATCGCCATGGTGAGCGGCAAGGAGCATTTCATCCTGCCGTTCCGCCAGCAGAACGATCTCACCCGGCCGATGCGCAACGCTTCGGGCGCGCAGGGCATCGCCGATTACATCTCGCTCTGGGCCGGGCAAGGCGTCGCGCGCTCGCGCCAATTGCCGGCGGCGGCTTTGGTCAAGATGCTGCTTGAGGAAAGTTCAGCTGCGGAAGTCGTCCGCGCATAGCTCGATCGGCGTGCCGTGCGGCGTGCGCTCGCAGGCGCGTTCCCAGGCGTCGCGGGTGCGCGAGAGCTGCTGCGGGTCGGTCACGCCTTTGTCAGCGAGGATGCGTTCGAGCGTGGCGAGCCAGTGATGATAATAGGTCTCGCCGGTATCCGGATCGCCGGCGGCTTGGGCCTTCTTGATCTCGTCGCCGAGCGTTTGCGCCCATTCGGCCCAGGTGAACACACCGCGTTCGTTGAGTGATACCGCGAGCGCAAAAGCCTCCGCCTCCCAGGGCGCGCGGAACACCGGGCCTTCGCTGTCGCTCAACCGGTCATTCCGGCCGAGCGAGCGAAGCGAGGCTGCGTCGGTGCTCATGCCGGCTCCAGATAGGGCTCAAACGCCTCGATCGAAATCGCCAGCGTCGGATCGGTATCGTCGCCCCACAATTCGCGGCCCTCGAACAGCACCGTGTAGAGCCATTGCGGGTTTTCGCCTTTGCCGATGGCGGCGGTGTCGGGATAGACGTGGCAGCCGCGCAGCGCCTCGACGATTCCGACGCGGTCGCGTGCATAGCGCGGCAGGCGCGTGTGCGTTGGCGGATGGATGTTCTTGGTGCGCACCCGGTCGCCGGGCTTGAAGCGCGCCGGCGCAAGCGCTGGCCGGCCGTAGGAGCCGCGCGTCAGCGTGCTGGGCACGTCGGCGAGATTGAGCTTGCGCTTGAGCGTCTTGCCGGGCCGCAGCGCGTGGCCGGCCTGCATCTCGTCGGCATCGGCAAGCCCGCGCTCGACCACCAGATTTTCCAGCCGCAGCGCCCATTTCTTGTAATAGGAACTCGTCAGATAGATATCCGGCGGCAGTTCCTCGATGCCGGCGCGGGTCTCGTCGATGGTCCAGATGCCGGTGTAGCCCATGGCGCGGTTGAGCGCGAGGCAGCGGCCTTCCCATGGCGCATGGAACACCGGCTCGTTCTTCTCCGGCTCGACTTTGCCGAAGCCGTCCATCCCGCCCATGTCATGAATGCCGTCCATCACACGGCCTCGCTCGCTGGTTTCGGCAGACCGGTGCCGATCATGCTGTCGCGGGTGACGAGTGTCGCGAGTCTTTCTTCGCTAAAGTTCTCGGCGCCGGCCGGGCGCATCGGCAACACCATGAAGCGCGTTTCGGCGGTGGAATCCCAGACGCGGATATCGGTGCCGGCCGGCAGCGTGACGCCGAAATCGGCGAGCACGCCGCGCGGATCCTTCACCGCGCGCGACCGATAGGGCGCCGATTTGTACCAGACCGGCGGCAGGCCGAGCACTTCCCACGGGTAACAGGAGCAAAGTGTGCATACGATGATGTTGTGCAGTTTCGGTGTGTTCTCGACGGCGATCAGATGATCGCCGACGCGATTCATCAAACCGAGCCCGACAACCGCTTTGCTCGCGTCCGCGAGCAGCGCCTGTTTGAACGCCGGATCGCTCCAGGCCTTGGCGACGACGCGCGCGCCATTGTGCGGACCGACCTTGGTCTCGTAGGCCTCGATCAGCGCGTCGATAGCCGCCGGGTCGATATAGCCCTTCTCGGCCAGCACGGTTTCGAGCGCCCTGACACGCAATTGCATCTCGGACAGTTCCGAGCCGTGATGGTCGGCGTGATCATGATCGTGTGCCATATCGTGGTTGTGCGTCATGGCAAATCCCGGGGTTGCGCCGGTTCGCGGCGGGCCAAATGGCGCGTTATGGTATGATGATTTTAGCCATGACACGCCCTGTCGCGCAATTCGCCCAAAAGGCAGCCCTTAGCACTGCCCAAAGCACTGCCAATGCCATCGACCGCATGAACGCGGCCATCGGCCACGCCGCGGCGTGGTGCTGCCTCTATATCGTGGTGGCCGAGTTCGCCGTGGTTGTAATGCGCTACGTGTTCGGCATCGGCTCGATCCGCCTCCAGGAATCGGTGATTTATGCGCATGCCGCGCTGTTCATGCTGGCCGCGGCCTGGGTGCTGCAGACCGGCGGCCACGTGCGCGTCGACATTTTCTACGCCGAGGCGAAGCCGCGCCTGCGGGCTGCGATCGATCTCCTTGGCACGGTCGTCTTTCTCGCCCCGTTCGCCGCGGCGCTGGCGATATTGTCGATTCCCTATGTGGCGCGCTCCTGGGCCATTCTCGAACGCTCGCCGGAGACGAGTGGCCTGCCGTTCGTCTATGGGCTCAAGACCCTGATTCCGCTGTTCGCATTTCTCATCGGCCTTCAGGGCATCGCACAGGCGATCCGCTCAGCGCTTGCGCTGTGCGCTCCGCGCGACCAACACTGATCCGTGGCCGCTCTCAGCGACACCCTCGCCGTCACGATGGTGGCCGCTGTCTGCGTGCTGCTCTTGATCGGTTATCCGGTGGCGCTGACGCTCGCCGGCATATCGCTCGGCTTTGCGGCTTTGGGCGCGGCCGCGGGCGTGATGAATCTGGCGCTGCTCGGCGCGCTGCCGGCGCGCATTTACGGCATCATGACCAACGAGGTGCTGCTTGCCATCCCGCTGTTCATCTTCATGGGCGTGACGCTGGAGCGCTCGCGCATCGCCGAGGAATTGCTGGAGTCCATGGCCCGCTTGTTCGGCGCGCTGCCGGGCGGGCTTGGCCTCTCGGTCGTCGTTGTCGGCATGCTGCTTGCCGCGGCTAAAGGCGTCGTCGGCGCCACCACGGTGACGATGGGATTGATCGTGCTGCCGACCATGCTGCGCCACGGCTACGACAAGGCGCTGGCGGCCGGCACGGTTGCGGCGACCGCAACGCTGGCGCAGATTTTTCCGCCGGCGACCGTGCTGGTGCTGCTCGGCGATCAGCTCAGCAATTCCTATCGGGCGGCACAATTGGCGCAGGGCAATTTCGCGCCGCGCACGGTGTCGGTCGCCGATCTGTTCGCCGGCGCGATCATTCCGGGGCTGGTTCTGGTGCTGCTCTATATGCTTTATCTGATCGCGGTCGCGTTCGTTGTTCCAAAAAAATCGCCAGCCATCGCGCCGGATCCCAAAGCGCCACACGGTGCAGCCCTGCTGGGTGAACTGCTGGCGGCTCTGGTCGCGCCGATCGCGCTGATCCTCGCCGTGCTCGGCTCCATTCTCGGCGGCATCGCGACGCCGACCGAAGCCGCGTCGGTCGGCGCGGTCGGCGCGATCCTGCTCGCGGCGTTCCGCTCCGGCGCCTCGGGGCTGCTCGTGCCGGTGATGCGGCGCACGGCCGAGATCACCAGCATGATCTTTCTGATCTTGATCGGCGCGACAGTGTTCAGCCTGGTATTTCGCGGGCTGGGCGGCGACCGCCTGGTCGAGCGCATGCTCACGGGTCTCCCCGGCGGCACGGGCGGCGCCGTCTTTGCCGTCATGGTGGCGCTGTTCGTGCTCGGCTTTGTGATGGACGCTTTCGAGATTATTTTCGTCGTGGTGCCGATCGTCGCGCCGGTGCTGTTACAGATGCCGGGCGTCGATCCGGTCTGGCTCGGCATCATGATGGCGGTGAATTTGCAGACCTCCTACCTGCACCCGCCGCTCGGCGCGACCTTGTTCTATCTGCGCGGCGTCGCGCCGCCGGAAGTGACCACCCGGCACATTTATCTCGGCATCATTCCTTATGTGCTGATCCAGCTCTTGATGCTGATCGCGCTGTGGTGTCTGCCGGCGCTTGCGACCTTCCTGCCGCATCGCCTGTACGGCGCTTAAGCCTTCTTCCGGAAATCGCGTAATGGTTGTAGACTTGCCTCGGCGTACAGGCTGCCGTTGGGGAGCAGGCCACCATGGGAAAGAACATTGTCATTTGCTGCGACGGAACGGGCAATGAGGTCGTCGGCAATCCGTCGAACGTCCTCAAGCTGTTTCGCATTGTGCAGAAGAATGACAAGCAGTGCGTCTATTACCACCCCGGCATCGGCACGGTCGGTGCGGATGACGAATGGGCGCGGATCAGCCAGAACACCAAAGGCGTGTTTGGGCTCGCTTCCGGATACGGCCTCGACGACGAAATTCTCGGCGCCTACACATTCCTTGCCGAGCATTATCAAAAAGACGACTGCGTCTTTCTTTTCGGCTTCAGTCGCGGCGCCTATACCGTGCGCGCGCTGGCGGGTTTCATCCACGTGATTGGTCTATTGCCGCTCGATCAGCTCAATATCGCCAATTATGCGCTCAGCGCCTACAAGAAGACGGTCGAAAAGAGCAAAGCGCACGAGAGCGAGGCTTACGAAAAGAGCGACGCGCACGAAGGGATCGATCTTCACCAGGCTTGGCAATTCGGCCGTGTGACCGGCGCCCGGCAGATCACGATCGATTTCCTCGGTGTGTGGGATACCGTCGCTTCGATGATCGTGCCGCGCTGGGATCGCGGTATTCCTATTCCGACCCTGCGGACATTGCCCTTTACGCGCAAGAATCAGAGCGTCAAGGTGTTTCGCCATGCCAAGGCCATCGACGAGCGCCGCCGCTTTTTCCGGCTCAACCGCTGGCAAGACCCGCAGGACTTTATCGTCGATCCATTTGCTCCAAAGGAGCATCGCGCGGCGCCGCAGGATATCAAGCAGGTCTGGTTTGCCGGCGTCCACGCCGATATCGGCGGCGGCTATCCAGAAAAGTGCAGCGGGCTTTCAAAATTTCCGTTGAACTGGATGATCGACGAGGCCGTCAAGTACGGCCTGCTTATCAGCACGAGAACACGCGACCATATCGCGTTGGGACAGAATGATCCCAATGCGACCGAGATCTTTGTCGCGCCGGATTCAACCGCGAAATTGCACGTGTCTCTGACCAAGGCATGGAAGCCGCTGGAATGGATTCCGAAACAGGTCAAATACGAAGAGTGGAAGTGGCATCCGAAATTCGACGGCTTCTACATTCCGGAAGCTGAGCCGCGGCCCTTTAAGCATGCCGATCCATTTATTCCGGGCGAAATCGAGCAACCAACGCCGCGTATTCACCAATCCGTGGTCGAGCGGATCGATTTGGTTCCGGACTACCGGCCGGTCAACCTGCCGCCGGAGCACGAGGTCGAACCTTGGCCGCATCAGATCGGTTTGCGTTCGCCGCAGCCGCAGCAGCCGCCTCCCGGTCCGCCGGCCCCATAGGCGCACGTCCCATAATTCCTCTACTTGCGATCCAGTTCTCGCATCGGCTTTATGGGTGCAGGGAACCATGGAAGCGACCAACATGACCGCGGCACAAATCTTTGATCTTCACGGCAAAGTGGCTTTGGTGACCGGCGCATCGAGCGGGCTCGGCCTGCGCTTTGCCGAGTGCTTGGCCGAGAACGGCGCCGCGGTGGCGCTGGTAGCGCGGCGGGCCGATCGGCTTAAAGCGCTGACGACGAAGATCGAAGAAATGGGCGGCAAAGCCGTTCCGATCGAGGCCGATGTGCGCGACCGCGCGGCGATGCAGCGCGCGTTCGACGCCGCCGAAAAGGCGTTCGGCACCGTGACCATCCTCGTCAACAATGCGGGCGTGGCGCATTCCGGTCGGGCCGTCGAACTATCTGAAGAAGAATGGCGACGGATCCTCTCGACCAATCTCGACGCCGTGTTCTTTTGCGCCCAGGAGGCGGCGCGCCGCATGCTCGCTGCGGGCAAAGGCGGCGCCATCGTCAATATCGCGTCGGTGCTTGGGCTCGGCGTGGGCAAGGGCGTCGTCGCTTATGCCACCGCAAAGGCCGGCGTGATCCAACTCACTAAAGCGCTGGCGCTCGAGCTTGCTTTCAAAGGCATCCGCGTCAACGCCATCGCGCCGGGCTGGATCGTCACCGATCTCAACCGCGATTATCTGTCGAGCGAAGCGGGCGCGGCGCTCAAGCGCGAAATCCCGATCGGCCGCTTCGGCGAAGAGCGCGATCTCGACGGGCCGCTCTTGCTCCTGGTGTCCGACGCCGGGCGCTTCGTCACCGGGGCGACGATCGTCGCCGACGGCGGGCAGGTGGTGGCGCTGCGGGGGTGAACGTCGCGGCAACTGACGCTATATTCAACGGCGCATAACGTCAATCGCACGGCATCGTGAACGTGTTTGAATGGCGCTCCGCAGCGAGCTTTGAGTAAAACAGCCGCGACCTTGCGGGGACAACATCATGACGCTTCTGATCCTGGCCTATCTTGGCGGCGTGCTGACCATCATCAGCCCTTGCATTCTGCCGGTCCTGCCGTTCGTCTTCGCGCGCGCCGACCGCCCGTTCACCACCAGCGTGCTGCCGATGCTGGTTGGCATGGCTTTGACTTTCGCCGCGGTAGCGACGCTCGCGGCCGTCGCCGGCAGCTGGGCGGTGGACGCCAACATCTATGGCCGCGCCGTCGCCATGGCGCTCTTGGCGGTGTTCGGCTTGACGCTGATCTTTCCCGCGCTTGCCGACCGGCTGATGGCGCCGCTCGTCGGCGTCGGCGCGAAGCTTTCCAATTCCGCAAGTGGCGCGCGTCCGCAGGATGCGTCGATCCTGCCGTCGTTTCTTCTCGGCATCGCGACCGGTTTTCTGTGGGCGCCGTGCGCCGGGCCTATCCTCGGCCTCATCCTGACCGGGGCGGCGCTCAATGGCGCCAATACCGGGACGTCCTTTCTGCTGCTCGCTTATGCCGCGGGCACGATAACTTCGCTCGCGCTCGCGCTTGCGGTCGGCGGGCGCGTATTCGCCGCGATGAAGCGCTCGCTCGGGGCAGGCGAGTGGATCAGGCGCGGCCTCGGCGCTACGGTCTTGGTTGCCGTCGTCGCCATCGGCTTCGGTCTCGATACCGGTTTTTTGACCCGCATCTCGTTAACGAACACCGCGTCGCTCGAACAAAGCTTGGTCGATTGGATCAACGCGCCGGTAAAACCCGCCGTGCCGGATAGCAACTTGGCGGTGGAAGGCGGCTTCCCGTCCCTTGCGGGAGCGACCGATTGGCTGAATTCGCCGCCGCTGACGCCGGCGGGCCTGAAAGGCAAAGTCGTCCTGATTGATTTCTGGACCTATTCCTGCATCAATTGTTTGCGCACAATTCCGTATGTCAGGGCCTGGGCGGAGAAGTACAAGGATCACGGACTGGTCGTGATCGGCGTGCACACGCCGGAATTCGCTTTCGAGCGCAACGTCGCCAATGTGCGCATGGCGGTGTCCGACCTGAAAATCGGATATCCGGTGGCGATCGACAACGATTACAAAATCTGGCGTGCCTTCGACAACGAATACTGGCCGGCGCATTACTTCATCGATGCGCGGGGCCGCATGCGCTACCATCATTTCGGCGAGGGCCAATACGATGAATCCGAACGCGTGATTCGAAGCCTCCTCGCCGAGGCAGGCAATGAAGACGTTCCCGCCGGCATCGTCGACGTGAATGCGGTGGGCGCGGAAGCCGCGCCAAGCACGAGCGATCAATCGCCGGAGACCTACATCGGCTATAATCGCGCGAAGGATTTCGTCTCGCCGGGCGGCCTCGTTCCGGACGAAGCACACCTCTATGAGGCTGCGACGCCCAAGCTTAACCAATGGAGCCTGTCGGGCGATTGGACCGACACCGGCGAGCACGCGTCGCTCAATCAGCCGGACGGACGCATTGTCTACCGCTTCCACGCCCGCGACTTGCATCTGGTGCTCGGGCCGCCGTCGGACGGCAAGCCGGTGCGCTTTAAGGTGACGATCGACGGCGCGGCGCCCGACGCGGATCGCGGCGTCGACATCGACGCCGACGGCCAAGGCGTGGTCAAGGAGCAGCGCCTCTACCAGCTCATCCGGCAGAGCGGCGCGGTCGCGGACCGCACCTTCGCAATCGAGTTCCTCGATCCCGGCGTGCAAGCCTTTGCTTTCACGTTCGGCTAAAGCGCCTGTCACCGCGAGGCTTGGGGTGGGACTCGATTTAGGATTCGGTCAGATCGTTCTCGTGCTCGCCGGCGCCTTGGCCGGCGGAATAGTCAATGGATTGACCGGATTCGGCACCGGCATCACCGCAATGGGATTTTGGCTCTATGCCATATCGCCGACGGTTGCTGCATCGCTGTCGGTTATTTGCTCGAGCGTGTCGCAGTTGCAAACGCTGCATCTGATCTGGGGTAAGATCCGCTGGCGGCGCGTTCTTGCTTTCATAATACCGGGCTTGGTCGGCGTACCGATCGGGACATTCTTACTGCCGCATATCGATCCCAGATTGTTTCGGATCGGCGTCGGCCTGTTTCTGGTCGCTTATCCGATTTATGTGCTCTCGCGCCGCGGCCGGATTAAAAGCGATTGGGGCGGTAGCGCCGCCGACGGCGTCGTCGGCTTCGGCGGTGGTGTTCTCGGCGGCATTGCCGGCCTGTCCGGCGTCTTTCCCATTGTCTGGACCGACATTCGGGGCTGGACCAAGGAAGAACGGCGCGCCGTCATTCAGAGTTTCAATATCGCGATCCTGTGGCTGGCTTTTGCGTTGCATGCCGCCTCCGGATTGTTGACGCGGCAAGTTCTGCTTCAGGCGGCGGTGGCGCTGCCCGCCACGATCATCGGCGCGCGGACCGGCGCATTCATCGGTCCACGGTTCGCGGTGTCTACAAGATCGGCCATAAGACGCGAGAAATGATGGCCGAGGCCCAAGAACAGGTCCATGACATCGTCGCCGAGGTTCACGCTGAGAGCGACGCGGAACCGGCGGTCAAAAGCGCCGTGAGCTGAAGGCTGGCAAATTGACGCCGGCAAATTGAATGCCAAGAAGCAACGTCCTTCGCTGTGCCCGCGTGCGCATCGAGCGATCCGGGGCGATGCGGCCCCGGTTCATTGTTTCAATGCGTGTTGAAACCGCTCCGAGCGGCATCGACGAAGCCGCGATTCGGGCCGCTGGCATGACCTCATGCGCATAACCTCATCCGAGCGCAGTCCATGACCAAGACGAAAATGAATCTCAAGATCGAGCATCAGGTGCCGGGACGCGTCCGGATGAAGATTCCGGCCGGCAAGGGCAATCCCGAATTGTTGAAGCAGGTCAGCGAGACATTTGCCGTTATCCCCGGAATCGAAGGGGTGACGGTCAACCCGACGACCGGAAGCATCGTTCTGTTTTACGACACCGACCGGCATGACGAATTCCATGACACCTTCCGCGGTCATTATGAAGCGCATGGTGGCGCCAATGGCACCCAGCGCGGCGCCGACACCGAGCTCGACAAACTGACCAACAGTATCGAAGCCGAGGCGGAATTCCTCGCCAGCCATTCGTATACCGCGCGGGCCGTCGTCGATTTCGTCAAGAAACTCGATCACGAGATCAAGCTCGCGACCAACAACAATCTCGATTTGAAGATCGTCTTCGCCGTCGGGATCATCGGCCTGACGGTGTTCGAGGTCGGCGCGACCGCGGCGACCCCGGTCTGGGTGACGCTCGCGATCTTCACCGTCAACCATTTCATCCAGATGCACGAGCACCAGCACATTAAAGGCGACGCCAATGCCGCGAAGATGGCGCCGATCAATATGAAGCCGGTCCAGGCCGCAGTCTGAGACCGGCGCAGCGAGGCATCAGGGTTCAGCCCAATGGAATTTTCAGTTCGCCACTTCATTTCAGGTCGTATCCGGCTGCATCTCCCCTCATTGTGTCGCAAAAAATCGGTGGCCGATGCGGCGCTGGTTTGGCTGCAAGCGCAGAAAGGCGTCAAACACGCCCGCCTGAATCACACTTGCGCCTGCCTTGTCATCGAATACGACGTCAGCTTCGAAGGCGTGCTGCGGGCCACGCTTGGCCAGCTCTCGGTGATGAGCATCGCCGAATTGCAGCAACTCGTCGGCGGTGTGGGCAAATCGGCTGCGCCATCCAGGGCGGCCGTTGCGCTCACGCCGGCGAAGTCGGCGTCGATCTGGAGTAACACGCCGCTGACTCTGCCGACGGTGTCGCTGCTGATGGCGTTTTCAGCCAATCCCATCGTCGCGGCGCTCAATTTTCCGCTAATGCTGTGGAACGCCTATCCGATTGCGCTGCGGGCCTGGCGCATCTGGCGGCGCGAAAGCCGTCTCAATGTCGATTTCCTCGACACGCTCGCCATCGCCGCTTCCCTGATGCACGGCAGTCCGGTGGCTGGCGGCATCGTCATCTGGCTGATCAAGCTCGGCGATTGGATCCGCGATCTGACCGCGGCCGGCCAGCGCAAGGCGATGAGCGAGTTCTTGGAATTCCAGACCAAGTCCGCCTGGGTGATCCGCAATGGCGCCGTCACCTCGATACCGGCCGCGCAGCTTGCCATCGGCGATCATGTCGTTGTCTATCCCGGCGAAATGATCCCGATCGACGGCGAGATCATCGATGGTCACGCCATGATCGACCAGAAGACCATTACCGGCGAGGGCCTGCCGGTGATGCGGGACAAAGGCGCGACCGTGTTCGCCGCGACCGTCATTCGCGACGGCCAGCTCACCGTCCGCGCCATCCGCGTCGGCACCGCGACCACCGCAGGCCAAATCGCGGCGCTCGTCGAATCCGCGCCGATCGGCGATACGCGGATGCAGAATCACGCCGAGAAGCTTGCCGACCGTCTCGTGCTGCCGACGCTGGGCTTGGCGGTCGGCACCGCCGCCGTATCGGCCGACTTCAACCGATTCTTGTCGCTCGTCATCGTCGACTACGGCACCGGCATCCGCGTCGCCGCCCCGACCGCCGTGCTCGCTTCAATGACGCATGCCGCGCGCGCCGGCATCATCATCAAGAGCGGCGCCCATATGGAGCGCCTGGCCCAAGTCGACACCGTGATCTTCGACAAGACCGGCACGCTCACCCACGGTTCGCCGGAGGTGATCGACATTATCGCTTACGAGAAGAATATCACCGACCGGCATCTGCTCGGGCTCGCGGCTGCGGCGGAGACCAAGCTCGTGCATCCGGTCGCCAATGCGCTCCGCGTCAAGGCGCAGGAGCTCGGCGCCAATATTCCCGATTGCGACGAAACCAAATACCGCCTCGGGCTCGGCGTCGAAGGCCAGGTCAACGGCTATTACATGCACGTCGGCAACGAGCGCTTCCTGCGCCAGGCCAACATCAATGTCGGCTGCGCGCAGACCGATCGTGCCGCGCTCGACGAGCAGGGCTATTCCTGTATTTACGTCGCGGTGGACGGCGTGCTCGCGGGGCTGGTGCCCTATTCCGACCGGATCCGGCCGGAGAGCTGCGACGTCATTCGGTGCCTGCACCAAGCCGGGATTCGCAACACGGTGATGCTGACCGGCGACAATGCGGTGGTGGCCAGAGCCGTCGGCCGGCGGCTCGGCTTGTCGCGCCAATTCGCTGACATGCTGCCGGCGGACAAAGCCGAGGTGATCCGGCAATTCCAGCGCGACGGCAGTGTTGTCGCCATGGTCGGCGACGGCATCAACGATTCGCCGGCCTTGAGCTTCGCCGATGTCGGCATCGCCATGAAGCACGGCGCTGAAGTGGCGCGCGAATCGGCCGATGTCGTGCTGATGGAGGATTCGCTGTGGAAACTCGTCAAAGCGGTTGAAATCTCGCGCGGCGCCGTGCGCCTCATTCATCAGAATTATGCCATTGTTGCCGGGCTGAATACCTTGGCGCTGGGTTTGGCGCTGCCCGGGGGCTTGATTATTCCGGAAGTCACCGCCTTGATCAGCAACGGCTCGGCTATACTTGCGAGCCTGAACGGGATACGTCCGATCTTGCGCTATCAGTGACTGCGATATCAATGACGATGGCCGAGCCCAGTATCGACCTCCTGCCGACGCTCCAGCCATCCGAGCAACAGGCGCTGCGGCGCGCTATTCTTGACCTTGAAAATCAGAATTTCGCCTCGCAGCTTGCCGATTATGCCGGCAGGCCGATCGACCGCGTGATGCGGATGATGCCGCGGGCCGCGTCGAGCCGCATCCACAAGGCCGTGCAATCCGCCATTCTCAATTGCCTCAATGTCGCGATCACCTCGATCGAGCCGCAATCGAAGCGGCCGCCAGCACGGCACACCAGCTCGCTCCTTGCCGGGTTGAGCGGCGGCGTCGGCGGCTTCTTCGGGCTCGCCGCCTTGCCGATCGAATTGCCGGTGACCACGACCTTGATGCTGCGCGCCATTGCCGACATTGCGCGCCATCACGGCGAGGACCTGTCGACGCTCGAAGCGCGGCTCGCCTGCGTCGAAGTGTTTGCGCTCGGCGCGCCGAAGACCGGCCGGCGCGCCGATTTCGGCTATTACGCCTCGCGCGCGCTGTTAGGCCGCTTGGCCGCCAATGCCAGCTCGTTGTTGCTCGAACGCAGCGCGGCGAATCTGTCGGCTCCGGCGGTCGGCAGCCTGGTGACCGAGATCGCGACGCGATATAGCGTCGTCGTTTCGGAACGCTCGGCGGCAAGCGCGCTGCCGGTTCTCGGCGCGGTCGGCGGCGCCACGGTCAATGTGATTTTCATGAACCATTTCCAGCGCGTCGCCAGCGGGCACTTCGCCATCCGGCGTTTGGAGCGGCAATACGGGCCGACCGTCGTGCGCCAGCTCTATGCCGCGCACGCGCCGCAGCGCGATAGTCAGCGCATTCCTCTGCGCAAAATCGCCAATGGCAGGAAGCCCTAGCACGGCGCGCGACGTAGTCGTGCCGGCCGCCTCGCCGCCAGCGGATGGCGCGCGCGATGCGCCCGTGGTCATCGATCAACGCGCCGTCGAAGAGCGGGCGGAGATGTTGCGGCGTGGGCTGCGCCGCATGCGCACCATCGCCACGCTCTTGCTTCTGGCGATGACGGCGATATTCGTCGCCACGACCGTGACCAAGCTCGATTGGCCGTGGCTGCCTTATCTGCGCGCCTTCGCCGAAGCCGGCATGGTCGGCGCCTGCGCCGATTGGTTCGCCGTCGTCGCCTTGTTCCGGCGGCCGCTCGGACTGCCGATACCGCATACCGGCATCATTCCCAACAACAAGGAGCGGATCGGCGGCGCGCTCAGCCGTTTCATGACCAATAATTTTCTTACCGCTCCGGTGCTCAACGAGAGGCTGGCCCGGGTCGACGTCATCGGCGCAATCGCGCATTGGCTCGACAATCCGCAAAACGCCGAGCGCCTCGGCGCCTATCTCGCAGAGCAGCTGCCGCGCGTCGTCGACTCGTTGCCGGGCCCGCGCATCGGCGAAACACTCGGCCGGCTTGCGCAACAGGTCCTGGCGACGATCCCGGCGGCGCCCGCGGCATCCAAGCTTCTCGCCATCGTCTGGGCGCAAGGCGAGGCGCAAGCGCTGATCGCGCAAGCGATCGACTACGCGCAAGGCTACTTGGCGGGTAACAAGGATTATTTCAGCCACAAGATCGCGCAACAATCGTCGAGCTGGATTCCGAAATGGATCGACAAGATCATCGCTGACAAAGTGATGAACGGCGTGCTCTCGACGCTGACCGAGATGCGCGAGCCCAAACATCCCTGGCGCGTCGAATTGCACAAGACCGTGCAGGGACTGATCGTGAAACTCGCCGCCGACCCGCAAATGCATGCCCGCGGCGAGGCCTTTAAGGCCGAGCTCCTCGCCAATCCGCTGTTCGTCGAGCAGGCCAAGGTGTTGTGGGCCGAACTCGAAAGCGGGCTGCAATGGGGCATCCCGGCGCATGCCGAAGCGATCGCGCATACGGTCGAACAGGCGCTGCACAGCATCGGCCGCTGGCTGCAGGAGGACCCCGATCGCCAAGAGCAGATCAACTGCCGCATCAGGGCGGTGGCGCTGCATATGCTCTTGGCCTACCGCGTCGAGATCGGTGGTTATATCGAACGGGTGGTGCGCAATTGGGATTCGTCCACCCTGGTGAACAGGCTCGAACTGCAAGTCGGCAAGGACCTGCAGTTCATCCGCATCAACGGCACGCTGGTCGGCGGCCTCGTTGGCCTCTTGATCTTCATCGCCTCGAAGTGGATTGCGACGTTTTGACAACGGCACCGAGTTCTAGCCAAGATGTTTCTTGTGACGGAGGGCCGCTCTAAAAGGGAAAGCTCGTCGCCGTGACTACAGGGGCGCTCGATCAAGCATTCACGGCGCATCGCAACGGCAACATCGCCCAAGCCGAGGCACTTTACCGGCACGCCAGCTTATTCTCAAAATCGACGCCGAAGGCTTTGAGCCGAACGTCATCGCCGGCGCCAAGTCGCTGTTTGGCATCGGCCGGATCGAGTTGGTCATTTGGGAATGCGGTCAGGCCGTCGGTGCCGCCGAACGTAAGGCCGCGGTCGAAATGGCGGCATTTCTCAAAGAACGCGGCTTTCGCCATGTGCGGCCGGCCAGTGAAGATGCGCGTGCCCCGTTGATCGCGTTCGACGCGGAAACCGGCTATCGGGGAAATGTATTCTCGCTCGGGCCGCGGCTCGATGAGGCACCGGCGTCATTGACCGCTCGGATTTGACCAGAATTGCCGGCATCAAGCCGGCTGCGGCGCAGCGGCCATGCCTGCCATCAAAAATCGTTCATATGGCGCCGCTAAAATTTCCCGTTAAACCATGGGAAAGCCGAAAACGTGGCCCGGACCAGCAGCGGCGAATTACGCCGGCAGCTCGCGATCGTCTTCGAGGATGAAGAACCGCGCAGCACCGTCACGCGCGCGTTCAATCTGGCGCTTGGGCTCCTGATCGTAACCAACGTATCGTGCGTCGTCCTTGAATCGGTGGAGCCGATCCGGCGGCATTTTGCGGTGGAGTTCGACACGTTCGAAGAGGCCGCGACCGCGATCTTCGCCGCCGAATATGTGCTCCGCGCCTGGGCCTGCGTCGATTACCACGATGGGCGCTACGGCGATCCGCTCTGGGGCAGGCTGCGCTACCTGCGAAGCTTTTTTGCGCTGGTCGATCTGTTTTCGGTGCTGCCAGCCATTCTCAGCTTTATGGGCGCGGGCGATCTTCGCGTGCTGCGTCTACCGCGCCTCCTGCGGATGCTGAAACTCATTCGGCATTCGACGACGTTTGGATTGTTGTTCTCCGTGCTGCGCGAGGAGGCGCAATCGATCACCGCGCTTCTGTTCGTGCTGCTGCTGACGGTGACGATCTCGGGTTCGGTGATGTTCATGCTCGAAGGCGCCGAGCAGCCCGCCGTGTTCACCTCCATCCCGTCGGCAATGTGGTGGGCGATC
>Ga0209448_10000166_pt1 | contig 23711 bp, 23 predicted proteins | sample BogFormECP14_OM2_FD_188245 | JGI IMG/M metagenome (GOLD analysis project Ga0209448, IMG submission 188245) | Bog forest soil microbial communities from Calvert Island, British Columbia, Canada - ECP14_OM2 (SPAdes) (version 2) | ecosystem: Environmental > Aquatic > Freshwater > Wetlands > Bog ... | reverse complement strand
GTCGCCGAGCGCCCTGTCGGATCGCCGATCATCCCGGTGAAATCTCCGATCAGAAAAATGACCGTGTGTCCCAGATCCTGAAAATGTTTGAGCTTGCGCAGCAGGACCGTGTGCCCCAGGTGCAGATCGGGCGCGGTCGGGTCAAAGCCCGCCTTCACCTTAAGCGGCTTGCCGGAAGCGAGCGAGCGTTCGAGTTTCGAGCGCAGTTCGGATTCCTTGACGATCTCCGCCGCGCCCTTTTTGATGTATGCCAGTTGTTCGTCAACCGGTAGAAAGTTAGCCATGCGTTTCGATTATAACGACCCGTAGCGTCTGCCGAGCCCATGCGACAGGCGAGCCCGCGACAAAAGTCCTTACCACCGGGGACACAGAGGAACACAGGGAAGGCAATTTATTCAGGTTCCCCCTGTGTACCTCTGTGGCCTCTGTGGTAAAGGGTTATCCCGGCGCCGCAAGCAAATGCTTCGGTCTTTCGCTTTGCTCGGGATGACAAGTCTGGAGGATTCTATGTCTGCCGCCGATAAAAACTCAGGGCCGCGTCGCCCTGCACCAGCTCCCGATATCGCCGCAATTCCCCAAACGCCTCGCCCGGATCAAACCTCTTCTCATGCTCCGCGATCACCAGGCTCCGCTCGCGCAACAAGTTCGATTCCGCCAGCGCCGTCAGCGTTCTTGCGTACTCATCCTGCATTGAGTATGGCGGATCCAGAAATACCAAATCGGCACCGCTTCCCGCTGCCTCCAATCGCTGCAGGGCTTTCCCGGCCTCGGCCTTCACGATCTGGAAGCCGCGCGCAATCCCCAACGACTTCAAATTCTGCCCGATCAAATCCGCCGCCGCTTTGGACGATTCGACGAAATACACCATCCGCGCGCCGCGACTCAGCGCCTCAATGCCGACCGCACCCGTCCCCGCATACAGATCGAGCCACGTCGACTCCGCCAGTGCAGCCGGATCGCCGGCCGACAGCACGTTGAACAGCGTCTCGCGCAGCCGGTCCGCCGTCGGACGGATTTCTAACCCAGGCAACGACCGCAACGTGCGCCGCCGGTACTGTCCCGCAATCACTCTCATAGGTTCGCGCTCGCAACGTTCCCAGCCGTAGAGACGGGGCTCGTCCCGTCTCCGCTCGCATCATCCCCGCTTGGGCCGTCTGTCGGAGACGCGGCAAGCCGCGTCTCTACTCTAGATCGATCTTCAGTCCCAGTCCTTCCGTTTCGCCTTTTCGCATCCGCTGGGCATCAATCGGTGTCTAAATGGATAGAATACTGGTAGGCATGTCGATGCGCAGCTGGTCCATACCGGTCGGACGTCTCTTCGGAATCGAAATTCGCATTCACTGGACCTTCGCGTTTCTGCTGTTCTTCTTGTTTAGCGCCGAAACCGCGACTCAGGATGCGACCGCCGCTCTTCGGGTCCTCGGCCTGGTCGGTATTCTTTTCGGCAGTGTGGTCCTGCACGAATTGGGTCACGCTCTGGTGGCCCGCGGTTCGGGCATTCCGGCGAAGGCCATCGTTTTGCTGCCGATCGGCGGCGTCACCATCCTCGACGAAGCGCACGCCATTCCCGACCCTGTCAACGCCTGGAAGCGTGACATTCGAATCGCAATTGCCGGACCGCTGGTGAATCTTTTCATTGCCGGTTTGTCCGCGCTTGTCTTGTTGGCTGCGATTCCGGGCTTCTCGCTGGCCATGAGGCCGCTCTTCCATCCCAGTGGTCTGTTGCGGAGTATCGTCTGGGCAAATCTCTACCTCGGCTTGTTCAACCTTCTGCCCGCCTATCCCATGGATGGTGGGCGCGTTTTGCGCGCTGTTTTTTCGCGCCGCGTCGACATGGTTCAGGCCACGCAGCGCGCCGTCCGCATCGGCAATGTCTTTTCCATCCTGATGATTATGCTCGGAATGCTGATCAGCAGCCGCGCGGAAACGCGATGGGACGGCTATTGGCTGATGATGATCGGCTTCTTTCTTTTTGCCGGCGCACAACTCGAAGAGCGCTCGGCGGTATTTCAATCCGTACTGCAGAGCGTCCGCCTGGAAGAAGTCATGCTCACCGACTTCGCTACACTCTCGCCCGCCGACACTCTGGAAGACGCGCTCGAAAAAGCTGTGCACACGCTGCAGGACGATTTCCCGGTAGTACGGGGCAGCGACATGGTAGGCGTCGTCTCCAGGCAAAAGATTCTGGAAGCCCTGCGCGCCGAAGGTAACGGCTACGTGCAGGCGGTGATGAATCGCATTTTCGATGTCGCCGCCAAGCAGGAGTCGCTCGCTTCCGCCTTCCGCAAGCTCTCCGCGCGCAATCTCAGCATCATTCCTATCGTCGACGAACAGCATCTGGTCGGAATCGTCACGCTGCAAAATCTGATGCACTCCATGTCGCTCTTGGCCGAAAGCCGCAAATTGCGCCGGGAAGCACTCGACTCCTAGCGTAGCGCGGGTAGCAGGGCGCCACGATTCTACCCGCCTCAAGTTTGACTTTCCGTGTTAGCCTCTCACCCTAGCTTGGCCGATGTTTCGGGATATACTTCCCGGAAAAAGGCCGAGACCATCGGCACGGGAGGAGAATGTGTTCGAGACGCTGCTCACGAAGATCCAGAGGTTCGCTGTGATGGTGCTCGCGGGAATGCTTGCCATCGTCGTGGTCCTCTCCACGGCGCACTTGGGCAAGCTGATCGGTGAAGAAATCTGGAAGACGCCTCGGTTTCTCATTCCGGTACAAGGTTTGATCGAGATTTTTGGATACTTCCTGCTGGTGCTGATCGGGGTAGAACTGCTGGAGACGTTGCGAGCGTATATGAAGAAAGAGGTCATTCACGTACGTGTGGTTCTGGAAGTTGCGCTTATTGCCATGGCGCGGAAGGCCATCATTGAAGAACCCGCCGCCCTACCTGGCTTGACTCTGTTCGGCGTGGCGGCTCTGATTCTGGCGTTGGCCATTGCCTTTTACTTTGAGCGGCAGACACAAGGATAGCCAGGCGTGAGCCCCTAGCCTCCTTCCGACCTCGTGTAAACCATCTGCGCCGCGCTCACCGCGCACCCATACTCAACCGCCTTCCCCGTGGTTTCGGAGATTACATGTTCGAGTGCGGCCAGCACTCCTACCGTGTCCAGATAATCATAGTAACCAATGTGAGCGATCCGGAAAAGCTGTCCCTTCAACTCCGCATTTCCGTTGGCCACGACCGCGCCGAACCGCTCGCGGAAGCGTCTGCAAATGGCGGTGGAATCCGCGCCGGCCGGCGCCGCGACGGCTGTCAGCGCGGCCGCCGGAGAACTCGGCGCGAACAACTTCAGTCCCAGCGCTTCGACGCCGGCACGCGTCATGGCCGCGCACAACTCCGCGTTCGCGATCAGCGCGTCTCGCCCCGCCGCGAGGTTCCCGTCTCCCATTTGACGCACGTAATCTAGGGCTGCGGCAAGTCCGGCAAACAGAGAGGTCGCGGGCGTGGATCCCGTCTCGCCCTTGGCCGCCGCTTTCCGTTCCCTGCGCAGATCGAAATAGAATCGCGGAGACTTCGTCGTCTCCATGCGCTGCCACGCCCGCTCACTGATGGCGCCATAGGCCAATCCCGGCGGGATCATCAGCGCCTTCTGCGAGCCGCCAATGATGACGTCGATCCCCCAGCCGTCCACTTCGAGATGGGTAGTGCCCAACCCGGTGATCGCGTCGACGACGAGCAGAGTATCGGGTAAAGCACGCACCAGTCGCGCGATCGCCTCGACGTCATGTCGCGCGCCCGTGGAACTTTCGGTCGCTTGCACATAGACACAGCGAACCTCGGGCGTCAGTACGCGGCGCACGTCGTCCAAAGCAAAAGATTCGCCATAGGGAGCGGTCACCGTCTCCACGACGCAGCCAAACGCCTTGGCCAGCGCGGTCCAGCGCTCGCCGAACTTGCCGGCAGTTAACACCAGCACGCGGTCGCCGGGAGAGGTCAGGTTCGAGACTGAGGCTTCCATGAAGCCTGTGCCCGACGAGGTCAGCACCAGCACGTCGTTCTTGGTGCCGATGAACTCCTTCACGTCCGCGAGAGCACGGGTGAAGAGCGAGCGGAACTCGGCGGTACGATGGTGCGCGCCATAGGAAGCCATCGCCATCTGGGCTTGCGGCAGCAGTGGCGTCGGTCCGGGAGTAAAGAGCCTGTTCTTCTTGAGCATGAGAACCAGAATATTCGAAAGCCTGCGGTGAGGGAAACAAGGTCAGAAGTTAGAGGTCAGATTGCAGAAGTTAGAGCATTCGCCGTATATGGTTTTCACCTCTGCAATCTATCCTCTGACCTCTATAATTCTCCCATGCCCCTCATCGACCAGATCCAAAAAGATATCGTCGCGGCCATGAAGGCCCGCGAAGAACAGCGCCTCTCCACCCTGCGAATGGTCAAGACCGCGCTCAAGAACAAAGAGATCGACAAGATGGCGCCGCTCGACGACAAGGAATCGCACCAAGTGCTCTCCACGCTGATCAAGCAGCGCAAGGACTCGGTCGAACAGTTCACAAAGGGCGGACGCCAGGAGATGGCCGACAAAGAAGCCGCCGAAATCAAGCTCATCGAAACCTATTTGCCCAAAGCCGCTGGCGAAGAAGAAGTCGTAGCCGGAGTCCGCGCGGCAATCGCTGAGATGACGCCCGCGCCAGCCATGAAGGATATGGGAGCAGTCATGAAAGCCGCCATGGCACGCTTCGCCGCCTCCGGGATGCGCGTGGATGGGAAGGTGGTTAGCGAAGCGGTGAAGAAGGAATTGGCGGGGAAGTAGGGATTATTTTCCCCGCTGCCACTCCCGATACGCTTCGCTCTTCCCAATCCCGCGCTCTTTAGCGACTTTCTTCAGCGCGGCTTTTTCGTCCGCCTTCTCTTCGGCCATGATCTGGCGCACGCGCTGCGCGACGCTCACGGCCTCGGATGCGGACGGAGCTGCTCCCTCTTCGGCTCTCGCGATCAGGAGCGTTATCTCGCCTTTGACGTCTCCGCGGGCTTTGAGCTGGTCGAGAATTTCTCTCGCCCGACCGCGCAGAAATTCTTCGTGGATCTTGGTTACTTCGCGGGCTACGACTACGTGCCGGTCGTTCCCTAGAACCTCGGAAACGTCAGAAAGCGTCTCCAGCAGACGGTGCGGCGCTTCGTAGAACACCTGTGTGCGCGGAGAGTCTTTCACGCTTTCCAGCAGCTTGCGACGCTGCCCTGCCTTGGCTGGGAGAAATCCGCTGAAGCGGAACGAATCGGTGGGCAGTCCGCTGGCCACCAGCGCCGCCAGAAATGCCGACGCTCCGGGAATCGGCACGACCGGCACATGATGACGGATGGCGAGCGTGATCAGGCGAAATCCGGGATCGGAGATGCCGGGCATCCCCGCGTCGGTGACGAGCGCGATCTTGGCGCCGCCTTCGAGGTCAACGACCAGTTCGGAGGCTTTCGTCATCTCGTTATGCTCGTGATAGCTGACCAGGCGCGTCTGGATGCCGTAATGGCCGAGCAGTTTCAGGGTCTGGCGCGTGTCTTCGCAGGCGATCAGGTCGACTTCCTTGAGCACGCGCAGGGCACGCAGGGTGATGTCTTCGAGGTTGCCGATGGGCGTGGCCACGAGGTAGAGCGAAGGGCCTCCAATCGCCGTGCCTCGTTCGGAGGCGTTGCCGTTTCGAGTATCTTCGCTCATGCCGAGAGTCTAACAAGAAAACCCTTACCACAGAGGACACAGAGAAACACAGGGGACATCCATTTCACTTGCCCTCCCCTGTTTCCCCCTGTGACCCCTGTGGTAAGGACCTTCTGCCGGCGACGCGGAAGAGTTCGTGGCCAGGCCCGAACCACGCCCATCAACTTATAGCTTCGCCTTTCATTCGCTTCATGCTAAACTGACCAAAACGGATGTGATAGCCAACACTTCACGCTCCAGCCCGCGGGTGTAGGCTCAGATTCCAGATTCGCAAACAGGAGCAGCCATTATGGCCGAAGAGCGGAACAACGAGCGTAGCAGGTTAGAAGAGCGCAACAACGAGCGTGTCAAGGCAATCGATCTCGCATTCGCACAGATTGAAAAGCAGTTTGGCAAAGGTTCCATCATGCGGCTGGGGTCGAAGGAAGCCATCGTTCCCATCGCGGTAATTTCGACGGGCGCGATTTCGTTCGATGCCGCGCTGGGCGTCGGTGGAGTGCCGCGCGGGCGGGTGATTGAAATCTTCGGCCCGGAGTCGTCCGGCAAAACGACCATTGCCCTGCAGGTGATTGCCGAGGCACAAAAGGCCGGAGGCATGGCGGCGTTCGTCGATGCCGAGCACGCGCTCGATCCGGGCTATGCCAAGAAGCTGGGCGTGGACGTTGACAACCTGCTGGTCTCGCAACCCGACTATGGCGAGCAGGCTCTCGAAATTACGGAGGCGCTGGTGCGCTCGAACGCCATTGACGTGCTGGTGGTGGACTCGGTAGCGGCGCTGGTCCCGAAGGCCGAACTCGACGGCGAAATGGGTGACAGCCACATGGGCCTGCAGGCGCGCCTGATGTCGCAGGCGCTGCGCAAACTGACTGGGACGGTTGCCAAGTCGCGCACCAGCCTGATTTTCATTAACCAGATTCGCGAAAAGATTGGCGTGATGTTTGGCAATCCGGAAACAACAACCGGCGGGCGCGCGCTGAAGTTTTATTCGTCGGTGCGCATTGATATCCGCCGCATCGCGGCCATTAAAGAAGGAGACGTCGTCACGGGCTCGCGCACCCGGGTCAAAGTCGTGAAGAACAAAGTGGCGGCGCCGTTCCGCGAAGCCGAGTTCGACATTCTTTACGGCGAAGGCATCTCGCGCGAAGGCGACCTGCTCGATCTGGCCGTGAACAACAATATCCTGGAGAAGTCGGGCTCGTGGTTCAGCTACAAAGGCGAGCGCATCGGCCAGGGACGCGAGAACGCCCGCGCGTTCCTCAAAGAGAATAAAGACACGATGGCGAAGCTCGACGCGGAAGTCCGCAAGGCGCTGGGACTGACCCCGGCGGCAGCGTCGGCAACTCCGACAGTGGTTCCGGCACAAGCGGCCGGTACGCAGGGACGGGTTACGACCATGCCGACGGCGGCGGAAGCGGGGAAGGTGACGGCGGCGAGACGGTAGCTGCGAACTCATCTTTCTTCCAACCCAAGTCGCGGAGTAGACGCCGCAACGTTCGTTGAAGCGGTCCGTGCAGCTCCTTCACGGTTTCCACGCGCACATTTCAACCTCGCCAGGAAGACGATGTAGGCCGGCTCTTCCCGGACAATCGCTTTGACGCTCCGGAAATCGGCCTGTTAAACTGAATGATTGTCATCCTACCCCTAAAGCGAAGAAGGAAGCCCGTGCGCGCAGAAACCCGGCATCAACTGAAACAAGACCGCTTCAGCAAGGTCACGATCGAGGCGGCGGAGAACGCCGCCCACTGGAGCGAGGAGCATAAGGCGAAGCTCATCGTCATCGTGATTGCGGTTGTCGTCCTGACAGCAATTGGATTTGGCGGCTGGTACTACATCAATATGCAGGACGAAAAGGCGAGCGCTGAGCTCTCGACGGCGGTCCGCACCTTTGAAACACCGGTGCGTCCGGCGGGAGTGCCCGCGCAACCGGGGTTCGACAGCTTTGCGTCATCGAAGGAGCGCGCCACGGCGGCGCGCAAGCAGTTCCAGGACATCGCCGATAAGTATCCGCACACTCACACGGCCGACATGGCGCGCTATTTTGTGGGATTGACCTCGGCACAACTGAACGACAACGGCGCCGCGGAGCGCAGTCTGCAAGAGGCGGCCAGCTCTTCGAACTCCGACCTTGCGGCCCTGGGCAAGTTTGCGCTGGCTTCCGTTTACCGCGCGGAGAATAAGGACACCCAGGCGGTGGATCTTTATAAGCAGTTGATCGATAAGCCTACGATCGTTGTCAGCAAGGCGACGGCGCAAATCGAACTCGCCGGATTCTACGAGTCGCGTCAGAAACCAGACGAAGCCAAGAAGCTTTACGACCAAGTGGCGAAAGATAATCCGGCCACCGAAGCGTCGTCGCTGGCGCAGAAGCGAGCGGCCGCGCTCAAGCGATAGTTCTCATATAATTCTCATGTAGCTCTCAGGCAGAAGTTCCCGCAGCGGCGATGCGGCGCAGGCAGGCGATGAGCCGCGCTCCATCCTCGGCCGTGTTGTAAACATGCGGCGCTACCCGAATTGAACTTCCGCGGATGCTGACGAACACTTTCTCTCGTGCCAGCATTTCGGGAAGTTCCTTCGGAATCGCCTCTTTCCTCCGTAACGCCAGGTAATGAGGCGCGCGCAGCGGTTCGGCGGGAGCGCAGAATCCCAAGCTCGCCGCGGCGTTCGCCAGTTGACGATTGAGCGCGCCGACTGTTTCGGAGACTTGCGCGATGTCCCACTCCAAGAGCTGCTTCATGGCGAGTACGGCGGCCGGCAACAGAGCGAAGTTCGAGCGCTCGCCCATATCAAAGCGCCGCGCGCCCTCGTCATAATTTTCGGTGTACAGGATGAGGCTCGAGAAATCGCGGGCGTTGGCGCGCTGAATCCAATTCTCTTCCAGCGGCATTCCGCCTTGCCATTTTGGAGCGGCGTAGAGAAGCCCGACGGAGTAGGGCCCGAGCAGCCACTTGTAGCTGGCGGCAACGGCGAAATCCGGCTGCACGTCGCGCACGCTGAAGGGCAGCGCGCCGAGCGACTGCGTGAGATCGAGAACGAGCGCGACACCAAGCTTGCGGCAGGCTTCGCCGATGCGGACAAGGTCGAGTTTTCCGCCGCTGGTCCACTGCACGTGCGGGAGCGCGGCGATAGCCACATCGGGGGTCAGGGAATCGAGAACCGCCGCGGTCCAATCGTTATCTCCCGGCCACGCGACGACTTTCAGAGACGCGCCGGTTTCCTCCGCCCGCCGTTGCCACGGATAGTAGTTGGACGGGAACTGCTCCTCGAGTACGAGTACGCTCTGGCCCTTCCTGATCGGCAGATTGCGCGCGGCGGTTGTGATGCCGTAACTGGCCGAGGGAACGATGGCGATGCAGTCGGCTGAGCAGTCGGCCAGCTGTGCTGCGACGCTGCGAAACTCTTCCGAGCCGCTGAAGAACTGATCTGGCGTAATCAGCCACGGGTGCGCTTTGCGGGCCAGTCCGGCGGTTCCGGCCTCCAGTGCCGGCTTCATCAGCGGCGACATGTAGGCACAGTTGAGGTAGGCGACGTCGTCGGGGATGTCGAAGAGGTGGCGCTGGCTTGGAAGCATGGGGTTAGTCTTTGGACTTGGCTACCAGTGTATCAACGCAGAAAGAATGACGGATAACCCAGTGCCGCGGAATTTCTGCCGCGGAATTTCTGCCGCGGAATTTCTGCCTTGACAGACCGCTCGGTCGGTTGTAGTATTTGATCCCAAGTTTGCTCTTTTTTGAGCAAATCGGAATTTCATGCAGAGTGGCTGAGGGACGAGCCCTAGGACGCCACGGCAACCGGATAGAGATCATATATCTCAATTGCAGGTGCCAACTCTCGCCCGGTAACGGGGACCATGAGATTCGGGGTAGCGAAATTTGATTCGCATTTCCCGAGCCTCTTTTCCCATTCGGAAAAGGGGATTTGTCGTAACTGGGGTATTTTTACCCGGCTCGTCCCGCAGTCACAGAAAGAAGTTGCATAATGGGGACGAGCACGTACGAACTCCTCTGCCGCGAATGCGGCAAAACCTGGGGCAACCAGCCGCGCAGTTATTGCGAAGACTGTTTCTCGCCGCTCGAAATCACCTACGACTACGATTCACTTCGCTCGCGCATTTCGCGCGACCTCTTCGCCTCGCGCGCGCCGAACATGTGGCGCTATCGCGAACTCCTGCCGTTGCCGGAGGGTTTTCAGCCGTCGCTGCCGGTGGGCTACACGCCGCTGGTGAGCGCTCCACGGCTCGGCGAGAGGCTCGGATCGCGGCGGCTGTTCGTTAAGAACGATGCGGTTTGCCTGCCTACTTTGAGCTTCAAAGACCGCGTGGTTGCGGTCGCGCTGGCTAATGCGCGCAGTTTCGGATTCGATACAGTGGCTTGCTCTTCGACGGGGAATCTTGCGAACTCGGTGGCAGCGCAGGCGGCTCGCGAAGGTTTGAAGGCTTGGATTTTCATTCCTTCGGACCTTGAGCCGGCGAAGATTCTCGGCACGCAGGTGTTTGGCGCGGAACTGGTACGCATCAACGGCAGCTACGACCATGTCAATCGCCTGTGCTCTCAAATCGCCGAGGATCGCCAGTGGGGATTCGTGAACGTGAATCTTCGTCCGTATTACGCCGAAGGCTCGAAGACGGTGGGCTATGAAATCGCCGAGCAGTTGGGCTGGCACCTGCCCGATAACGTCGTGGTGCCGATGGCGGGCGGATCTTTGATTACCAAGATCAAGAAGGCGTTTGATGAGCTGATCCTCCTGGGTCTGGTTGATCCGAAGCCGGTAAAGTTTTTTGGCGCGCAAGCGACTGGCTGCTCGCCGATTTCGACCGCCATCAAGCAGTACAGCACCGAGATCGAACCGCAGCGTCCAAAGACGATCGCGCGGTCACTGGCGATCGGTAATCCGGCCGATGGACATTACGCATTGAAGGCCATCACCAAGAGCGGTGGGTGGGCGGAAGACATTTCCGATCACGAAGTTGTCGGTGGCATCCAGTTGCTCGCCGAGAGCGAAGGCATCTTCACCGAGACCGCGGGCGGCGTAACGGTTGGAACCGCGCGCAAGCTGATCCAGCAGGACCGCATTCTGCCGGATGAAACCACCGTGCTGTGCATTACTGGCAACGGACTCAAGACTACCGACGTGCTGGCGGACAAGTACCAAGCGGAGACGCCGATCGCTCCGAAGCTTGCCGAGTTTGAGGCGTATCTGGCGGCGAAGGCGGCGAGTTTGCCGGTTTCGTTGCCGGAGACGGCGGCATCGGCGTCGGCTGTGGTCGTTGGTCGGTAGGCACAAGTCGTTGGTCGTTAGTCGCTTGTCGTTCGCGGGGCGCATGCGCTCGCGGCGGTTTGGTAGTCGGTGTGGTCTGCCAACGACTAGCGACCAACGACTGAATCATTTTTATTTGGGCATTTTTGCCCAGGAGGCATTTTCTATGAGCGTCACGGTTCAAATTCCTACGGCTTTGCGTCGGCTTACCGCTGGGACCCCGCGCGTCGTCTGCTCGGTTGCGAATCTCGGTGAGCTGTTCTCGGAACTCGATCAGCAGTTCCCCGATTTGAAGCCCCATTTGCGGGATGAAGCCGGAGAGACACGGCGCTTCCTGAATATTTATGTGAATGAGGAAGATATTCGCTTCATCGGAGGCGCTTCGTATTCGTTCCAGGATGGCGATGAGGTGCTGCTGGTGCCTTCGATCGCTGGCGGATCACGATAGACCACACTTGCTCGACGACTCGCGGGTGCTGGATTGTCAGTTAGTGCGAGCACCTCCTTAGGCGACGTAAGACTTTAATCCGACGGATTTGATGTGGGAGAACTGGTTGATTTCAACACGGGCGACAGGACTCGTGTTACGAGCGCTGCCATGAGGCGCGTTCCAGAATCGGAGAGATGCAGCCCGTCGGAGGTAGCACTTGAGTCGCCGATCACACTTGTAAAACATCGCTTTGGGATCAGGGAAACGCCATATTTTGCTGCCAAGCGACGCTGAATCTGGCCATACGCAATCTTGTTGGGCAACAGTACCAACTCGAACATGACGACGGTGCGACCCGGTGCGGTCACCATGGATAGGAGCGTCCCAAGAGCTTTCCCAAATTCGTCGGACGGCACCCCCATCAGAAGATCATTCCCGCCGATTTCGATTAGTACAACGCCGTCTTCGGGTGTCAGTTTCTCTGCCATACTCAGCCCCTCGCTCACCTGTGCGCCGGGCCTCGCTAGGTTTATGACTGACACTCCACTCGTTTGCTGAAGGACGAGCGGCCATGGGGGAACTCGGGAATCAATTCCCGACGAGATTGAATCACCTATGACCACCAGATGATCGCTGGGCTTCCCCGTAATCACCGGCATCGTGCGGTGAGAAAACTCGATGGCCGTAAGAACGAGCAGCAACATCACCAGAACAATTGTCGAACCGCGTTGCAGTCTCACCCATGTTTGTTTCACTCCGGCACGGTTTGACGCGATAAACCATAGCAAGAACGCCGCAAGGAGGATTAGATCAAGGATCATCGAAAACGGCGGACAGGCCATCACGATCATCGCCAATGCCAGCCAAGCACCCACGTTTCGCAGTCGGAACAACCATGCGCGTTTTAGAAACGGCGACACGACTATTGCCAGCACGAGAACGGCAACTCCGAGATAGAGTGACTCGCCTGACGCGAAGTATAAAGCGACGGGATTCATCGCAGGAATCGTATCAGGTGCGATACCGCCGAGAACTACCTGTTCGTGCCGTCCCTTTCCTGTATCTTCAGCATATCTCCATACAATATTTCCTGCGCCCATTCGTCTACATAAGTAGATGGCCGAAGCGCTGAGAAGACAGTGGGCGATGGCCGACCAAGACCAGCGGATCTCTGAAGCGATTGAGCGGGAGCAATCCCGGCTGCGCAACTTCATCCGGAGACGCGTGGCCGACCGCGATGACGCAGAAGACGTCCTGCAGGATGTCTTTTACGAACTCGTCGAGGCCTACCGCCTGATGAAGCCAGTGGAGCAGGTTACCGCCTGGTTGTTCCGCGTGGCCCGCAACCGGATCACCGACCTCTTCCGGAAGAAAAGCCGGGAGACGCTGAGGAACCAGCCGCCAGCGGTCACAGAGGATGGGGACACACTTCCACTGGAAGAGTTGCTTCCCTCTCCCGATGCCGGGCCGGACGCGGCTTACGCACGAAGTGTGTTGCTGGAAGAACTGGACGCCGCCCTGGACGAGTTGCCGGACGAGCAACGCGAGGTCTTCATCGCCCACGAACTGATGGGTTGCAGGTTTAAGGAAATCGCGGCCCAAACGGGCGTCAGTGTAAACACGCTGCTCTCGCGCAAGCACTATGCGGTTCTTTATCTGCGCGAGCGCCTCCAGGCTATCCACGACGAATTTACGAAGACGTAATTTATGGAGACGTGAGGACAAGGGATATGAAAAAGCATTGGGCTGCTACGGGACTGAAGATCGCGCTGTTTGCCACGTTGTTCGTCACTCTATTTGGCTATGTGGTAATGCGCCTGTGGAACTGGCTGATGCCGGCGCTGTTCGGCTGGCATGTGATCAGCGTCTGGCAGGCGATAGGAATTTTGGTGCTTAGCAAGATCCTGTTCGGCGGATTCCACGGCCGGCACGGCGGCCATATGCCCTGGCGCCGCCGCATGATGGAGCGGTGGGAGAAGATGACTCCCGAAGAACGCGAGAAGTTCAGTCAAACCATGGGAGGCACTATGCGCGGTCGCTGCGGTTCATTTGGATCACCGGAAGCACCCGCCGCAGCACCCAAGGCATAGAGAGAACGCCCCTGATGGCGTTGGCCCTCCGTTTCGCCTCCGCTCAGTTGCTTTAGCTCGCCGGTATGCTATAATCTAACTAACTGGTTAATTACATGAGGACGGCTGCGAAAGTGGGCGGGCGCGTCGCCCGCCCCCACACGAACGGGCAGGGTGGAATGGCGCGTCTGGGAACTCGGGGACGGCCTGAGGAGAGCCGGGCTTCGATCCTGAAGGCAGCGGTGGCGGAATTTGCCGAGTTTGGGATTGCGGGGGCTCGGACGGATGCGATCGCACGGGCGGCGCACGTCAACAAGGCGCTGCTGTATTACTACTTCCAAGACAAAGATTCTCTGTACGAAGCCGTGCTCGACCAGGTGTTCAGCGGGCTGCGGGCGCGGGTGATGCCGGTGCTTGAAAGCAAGCTGCCTCCGCGGCAGAAAATGCTCGAGTATCTGGGGTCATATTTTGATTACATCGCGGCGAATCCACAGTTTCCCCGGGTAGTGCAGGGAGAGTGGATGCGATCGGGCGCGAAAGGCAGCGCTCCCATGCAGCGGATTGCTCGGGAATACTTTCGTCCGATCTTCGAGAAGCTGGCCGATGTGCTGCGGGAGGGAACTAGAGCTGGGGAATTTCGACCGGTGAACCCGATGGATTTTGTTCCGTCGGTGGTGGGGATAATTGTGTTCTATTTCACCGCGGCGCCGTTGATGAAGACACTGATGAAGGTGGATCCGTTGTCGGACGAGCGGATTCGGGAACGGCGGGCGTTTGTACTGAATTTTATTTCGGCGGCGCTGTTTAAATAGTCATCGCCGATGCGCGGTGTTCGCCGAGAAAAGCTTAACCACTGGGGACACAGAGGAAACAGGGCGTTGTAATGGTGCACATGGAGATTTTCGATGAGTGCTCGAAATAAATTTTTGATTATCCTGGCGATCATTTTGACGATTGCTTCGGGGTACTACTTTTTTTCGACTCCAGGCGGAAACGACCTGGTGTTGGTGGGGACCGTGGATGCCAACCAGATCGTGGTGAGTCCGCAGATTCAGGGACGGATTCTTAAGCTGCTGGTGGAAGAGGGTTCGCAGGTAAAGCAAGGGGATTTGATTGCCTTGCTGGATCCGTCCGAATTGGAGGCGGAGGAGCGTGCGGCGGCGGCGACGATTGGCAGTTTACGGTCGCAGGTAAGCGCGAGCGAATACACGCGGCAATCGACGAAGGGGTCGACGTCGGGAGACGTGGAGAATTCGCAGGCAAAGTTGCAATCGGCGCGGGCGCAACTGGCGCAGTCGGAAGCGACCTTGACGCGGGTGGAGAGCGACAGCCGGCGGACGATTGGATTGGCTTTGGCGGGAGTGGCATCCGATCAGGACCGGGTGCAAGCGGAGATGAACCTGAAGGCGCAAGAAGCGAGCGTGCAGTCGCTGAAGGATCAGGTGACGGCGGCACAGGCGGATCTGAATTCGGCGATGGCGCGTACGAATCAGGCGACGGCGGCCGAGAGTACGGTGGCATCGACACGGGCGCAGATGGAAAACGCGATGGCGCTGTTGAAGGAAGCGGAAGTGCATCTGGGATATACGAAGATTTACGCTCCCGTAACGGGGACGGTGCTGGTGCGGGCGGCGCGCGAAGGCGAAGTGGTGAATGCGGGGCAGGCAATCGTAACGGTAGTGGATTTCAGCGACACCTGGGCATTGGCTGCGATCCCAGAGACGGATTCCGATCATATTGGCCTTGGAGATACGCTGCGGGTGCGGCTGCCGGGAGGCACGGTGGTTCCGGGGAAGGTCTTCTATAAAGCGGCGGAAGCGGATTTCGCAACACAACGCGATGTGGGAAGGCGTAAGCGGGATATCCGGACGATCGCATTGAAGGTGCGACTGGAGAATCCGAAGGGCGCTTATGTGCCGGGAATGACGGCGGAGGTGCTGGTGAGTCCGGAGCAGTTGAAGGGGACGGCGCCGAAGAGCGCGGAAGCCGCGGGGAAGCCATGAGCGCGGAGATGAATCATGAGACGAATGGCACGCCAGTTTCAGCGGAGTTCAGCAAGAGCGAAATACCGGCGGATGCTCCGAATACGATTGAGGTTTCGCACATCGTGAAAAAGTACGGAGACTTCACGGCGGTGGACGATGTTTCCTTTACGGTGAAAGAGGGGGAAATCTTTGGACTGCTGGGGCCGAATGGGGCGGGGAAATCGACGCTGATCCGGATGATGACCACGCTGATTCCGATCACGGCGGGGACGGCGCTGGTGGCGGGGCATGATGTGGCGCGCGACCCGAATGCGGTGCGGCAGACGATTGGAGTGATTCCGCAGGCGCTGACCAGCGATCTGGACTTGACGGTGGAAGAGAATCTGAATATTTACGCGAAGCTTTATGACGTTCCGACGAAGCGGCGCAAAGAGGCGATTGCGGAACTGCTGGAGACGGTGGATCTGACGAAGTGGCGGGACGCGCAGACCAAAACGCTGTCGGGCGGGATGCGGCGGCGGTTGGAGATTGCTCGGGGGCTGGTGCATAGTCCGAAGATTTTTTTCCTGGACGAGCCCACGACGGGGCTGGATCCGGTATCCCGCGTCGCGGTGTGGGAGATGTTGTCGAACATCAAGGCGAAGCGCAATCTTACGATTTTGATCACGACGCACTACATGGACGAAGCGGACCGGCTCTGCAACCGGATTGCGATTGTGGATCATGGGAAGCTCGTGGCGCTGGATACTCCGGAGTCGTTGAAGGCAAGCGTCCCGGGATCGACTGTGATTGAAGCCCACTTCGAGCACCCGCCGACGGATTGGGAAGGGCGGCTGCGGGGATTGCCGGGGGTGACATCGGTGCAGAACGAAAGCGCGGGGATGTTCCGGGTGCTGACGTCGAACGGATCGGGCACGACCACCGATCTGGTGGAAATGGCGGTCGTGGCCGGCGTGCCGCTGAAGACGCTAACCGTGCAAAACACGACGCTCGACGATGTGTTCGTCCACTACACGGGGCGGCAGTTGCGCGATGAACTGGTAAAAGCATATGCGTACCAGATGCCGCAGAGTCCGGGGTTGCGCCCATGAACCGGATGATGGCGATTATCGAGCGCGAGATGCGCAAGTTTTTCCGCTCACCGACTCTGATGATGGTGTCGATGGTGATGCCGCTGGTACAGCTGATCGTCCTGGGGAATGCGTTTGGCGGGAAGATCCGCGACGCGAAGATGGGGATCGTGGATGAGGATCATGGGACACAGGCGATCCGCATCAAGGAAGCGTTTGACGCGGTGCGGGCGAACATGCGGACCTTTATTGCGGTCCCGTATGACAGCGAAGTGCAGGCAAGAGAGGCCGTGCGCAACGGGGAGATTCAGGGCGCGGTGATTATTCCGCCGCAGTATTCGAAGATGGTCTACGAGAAGAATCATCCGCGGATCGCGCTGATTGTGGACAACAGCGACAACTTCATGAGTTCGACGCTCGAAGACGAGATGAATTCAGTAACCGATGCGTTAAACCGACCCGATGTGTCGCCGAGACTGTTGCAGCAAACGGCTCTGGAGGTGGTGGAGCTGTATCCGTACATCGAGTACATGAAGTTTCTGCTGCCGGGATCGATCTCGCTGGCGATGTTCGTGTCGGTAATGATCGGTGGGGGGATGCTGTATATCGACGATAAGGCGCGCGGGGTGCATGAGGGATATCTGGTAACCCCGATTACCAAGGCGGAGCTGGTGCTCGGACTGAACGGAGCGGGGGCGATCAAGGCGGTGATGACCGGAGTGGTGATCACGCTGGTTGGATCGCTGATAGCGGGTGTGGGGACGATATTCCATGCGGAAACTATACTGGGGTTACTGCTGATGATCGTGCTGACCTCACTAGCGTTCAATTCGATGATGTTTTTGTTGATGGCTCGGGTCGAGGACCCGCTGGTGCCGCGGGCGATGTTTGGGATTCTGAATACATTGCTGTTTTTTCCGAGCGGAGCGATCTATCCGATAGAGGCGTTTCCGGCATGGCTGAGGGCGATTGCCAAGGTGGATCCGTTTTCGTATGCGGTGCATGGATTCAAGTCGCTGCTGCTGAAGGAAACGGGGCTGGCGGCGATTGTTCCGGACATGATTTACCTGTCAATATTCGCGGTGGTGACGCTGGCGTTGGCGGTGCCGCTGTTCAAGCGTACGCTGTAGGGAAAAGCCGTTTTGGTCACTAGTCGTTAGTCGTCCGATCTGTTGAGTCATCCGGCTTGGCCGACATTCTTCGGATTCGCCTCCGGGGCTGAAGCCCCAGTTTTCTTTTGCAGCACTTACTTCGAGGCTGGAGCCACGCCCCCTCAAAACAAAGTGAAGATCAGAGCGCTGCCGGATCGCCCCCGGCGGGACGAGCCGAGATGCTCGTCGCTCCATTTTCCTAAGGTCGCGGGGTGGCGGGGTGGAGATCGCGGAAGGAACGGGCGAAGGGGATGAGTCGGGTGGAGTCGGTGGGCAGGCGGAAGACGAGGTTGGTGGTAATGGAGCGCGCTCTAGGTACGGCTTTGGGACGCAGATTGGCATAGACATCGAGGCGGAGCCAATGACGCAAAGGCGCGAGCCAACGGATGTTCGGGATCACGAGCCGGATCTCGTGGCGTTGGAAAAAAGGTGGACATGAACATTACTCTGCAACGGCAATGCCAGCCCGGCATAAATTGCCTTAGAACGCCCTTAGGGGGCGTCCAGATGAAGACGACCTATTGCTCCGACTCATCGTGCGTTGCGAAAGTCCGCGAGCAACAGGTGTTCGGGGCGAATCACCGCTTGGTTTTCGGAGAGGATCAGCGCTCGTTCGATTACGTTCTGCAGTTCGCGGATGTTCCCGGCCCAGAGCTGCGTTTTGAGCAACTGCAGCGCCTCGGCCGAGAATTCCGGAGCGGCCAGGGGCGTCGCAAATTTTGCGAGAAAGTGCCTCGCGAGTTCCGCAATATCTTCCGGCCGGTCGCGCAACGGCGGAATTTCGATGGGGAACGCGCAGAGACGGTAGTACAAATCTTCGCGGAATTTTCCCTCCCGGACGAGGGTCGGCAGGTGCGCGTTGGTGGCGGAAACGACGCGGGCATCCACGCGCACAACCTCGGCGCTGCCCAGGCGCTGCAATTCTTTCTGCTCCAGAAAACGGAGGAGTTTCGGCTGCAGGCTCAACGGCATCTCGCCGATTTCGTCGAGGAACAGCGTGCCACCCTGCGCCGTCTGTATTCTTCCCGCATAGGATTGCATGGCTCCGGTGAAAGCGCCGCGGACGTATCCGAAGAGCTCGGCTTCGAGCAGGGTCTCGGGAATAGCGGCACAATTAACCACCGCAAACGCCCGCGCGGCGCGGGGGCTGAGATGATGGATGGCGCGAGCAACGATTTCTTTGCCGCAGCCGGTCGGGCCGGTGATCAGCACGGTCGTGTTGCGCGGCGCCAGCAGGCGCACCAGACGATACACCGGTTGCATGATGCGTGAGTTGCCGATCATTCCCGGAAGGGGCGCTTCGCAAATGGACTGGGCGGCGATGAGGAGCTTGCCTTCGTCCTCATCCCTGTTTTTGTCTTTGGTTTGATCTTGGATTAGCGCGGGCCACATTTCCGGAAGCAGGCCTTCTTTTTCTTCGGCCGCGCGGAACTCAGCATCGCTCTTGGGACGGAGATCCGGATGGAGATCCGGATCGAGATATGCATCGACCTCTGGATCGAGCAGCACGACTTCGATTCCGGGATAGCGCTGCCGCACGGTCTGGCTCAGTTCCTCGGCGTCGAGGTCGGGCAGGCAGCGATCGAGAAAAAGTACCTGCCAGAAGCCGCTCTCCAAATGCACCAACGCTTCGGCCCCTCCGGTGGCCTGTTCGAAACGGCGGACCGGGGAACGCAGACCTTCGAGGACGCGCTGGCGCACCACCGGGCTGGGACTGGCCACCAGAATGTGATCAGCATAGTCGTGCGGGATCGGGAAAGTCGTCATACCGTCGATTTGAAACGGATACGGTTAGAAGGAGATTAGATGGAGATTAGAAGACTCTGTCGAAACGAACCCTTGGTGTCGCAAGCTGGGCAAGTTTTTCTTTACAAACAGCTGTACGTGGGGTGACGGCATTCTCTGCAGCCCGTGTTATTTCTCCACGAAAACCAGTTCGCCGTTTTCTACTTTGAGATCTTTGACGTTGTTTGGCAGTTTGAGTTGATCGCGCTGCTCGGCCAGTTTCTTCTGCAACACTTCGTTGACCAGCGATGCGGGCACGGAGAGATCGCCTACCTTAACCTCGGTGGCATCGAAAGTAGCGTAACCGTCTTTGGAGCCGAGATGTCCGGCCAGAGTGAGATAGACGTCTTTGCCGGCAATCTGCGTGAGAAATTGACCGCGGATTACGTCGCCATCCATCGAAACCTGATAATCCTTAATATTGGGAACCGCGCCAGGAAACTCCATGGCCGGGCTTGCGGGAGACGAACTGGACGGTGCAGTGCTATAGGAATTAGCGGGCGCAGGCGTCGTCACGGGCAGCAGGCCGGCAGCTTGCGCGAGCGCGGCCGACAGTTCGCCGGAGTTCATACGGACTTCGCTCTCACCTTCTCCAGGCGCTTTGGGCTGCGCGAGCTGGTTCACCTTTTCCTGAAACGACTGCGCATTAACCGCAGCCGCAGCGGGCGCCAGCGCGGGCGCAACCGGCGCGGGACGCTTCAGGACGAGGACGAGCGTGAGAATCGAGATTGCCAGAGTTGCGAAACTGATGATCCGCTGCAGCTTCACGTTGAGACCTCCGCTATTCTTGCTTTTCTATGGTACGCGTTGGGCGAGGTTGATTTGAGATGACGTAGGTGCTGGGGCTCCGGAGCGTTTTACCGCTTTACTACCATGGGCTGCTTACGATGATCTGCGGCCTTGCGACCTACGGCCTTCTCGGCGGAGCGGAAAGAGCGTATGAGCCATCCTCTGCTGGGAAGATGATTTGGCTGATATTCTGACTGGGCAATACATCTCATTAGCTGGAGTTTAATGTGATCATGCGAGTACGTTGTGCGATCTCCGCTTGGTTAGTGTCATGGTTGCTTGGTATCGCGTCTTTTGCAGTCGCCTCTGATCTCCCGACGGTGCTACCGCAGAATGTGAAGGTCGTGCATTTTCCAAGCGCCTCTATCGGCGATGAGCGAACCCTGCTGGTGATCTTGCCGCTGGATTACGATACTGCGGTCCGGCGTTATCCCACGCTGTATCTCTTACACGGTTACGATGCCGACATTACCGGCTGGGCACGGGGAACGAATCTTTCTGCCTACGCGGCGCGACACCAGCTCATCATTGTCACGCCGGACGCGTCGCGGGGCTGGTACATCAACAGCGTCTCCGATCAAAAAGCGAAGTTCGAAGACTTCATCGTTAAAGACGTAATCGGTTACGTGGACGCTCATTTCCGCACCATCCCCGAACCGTTTGCGCGAGCCATTGCGGGCGTTTCTATGGGCGGATTCGGCGCCGTCTTTCTTGGCCTGAAGCACCACGATTCCTTTGCCGCGATCGGCAGCTTCAGCGGCACTCTTGCCGCTGCGCATGAAAAGCCTCCGGCGCTCGCCGCGGATGCACCCGAAGAGGCGCGAAAGGCTCTGCGGGATTATGAGTCGCTTGTGGGCAAGTTCGACTCCCAGGAGCGGAAAGATCGAGACCCGTTTGAATGGGCCGCGAAGATTCCGGTGGAAGACGCGCCCATGCTTTTTATCGTATGCGGCGGCCAGGACGGGAACGCCGAGCCGACGCACGAGTTCCTCTCTCTGCTCGCCAAGCGCCGGATCCCTTATGAATACCGCGAACTATCTCCCCGTGGGCATGATTGGAGAATATGGGATGAGGAAATTCCTGTGTTTCTCGATAAGCTTGATCGTCTGGAAGGTTTTGGTTCCGCGCTGACGGAAGGTCGGCCGGAGCATCCCAAGCCTTAATTTACTGGCTTGAGCTGCCAGGGTCATTCCACAACGGCTAAGACGTCGCCGGGGTTTACGGCCGCGCCTGGGGTCGCCGATATTTTTTTCACGACTCCTTTTTTGGGCGACTTGATTTCGTTTTGCATTTTCATGGCTTCGACGACGACGATGCCCTGGCCGGCTTCGACCTCGGAATTTTCCGCAACCAGCAGACGCACGACGCGCCCAGGCATCGGAGCCAAAATCTTCCTGGGTCCCTTTTCGTCTCCGGCAGCGTGTTGGCACGAGCGCAGGGATCGCGGATCGCGCAACTCGACCGCGAAACGGGTGCTGCCTACCCACATGTGGAGATCGGTGGCGGTCTGCTCGCGTTTAATTTCGTAGGCGTGCCCATCGACCAACAGGGACAAAACGTCGCGGCGCGGGATGACCGCGTCGATGTGGACTAGTTGTCCGTCCAGGCGGCACTCCCATCCGCCGGCAGCTTTTTCAAGCTCAAGCCGGTGTGTTTTGCCGCCCACTATGACTTCATAAACCATAAATATCAGTATGAAAGGTCAGCGCAGCCCTTCCGCGCGTCCCTTCTGTTTCCAGTTGGACGGAATCTTAGCCGCCCCAGCCGCATTTCCATCCTTGCCCTTGCTGGCCGAAGAAGCTGGGTCGAGCACGGCAAACATTCCGGCGGCAATCGCGGCGATCGTCTCCAGCGTTGCGCGCTCTTTCTCCGGCGCGCTCGACCGTGCGGCTTGATTGCCCTTCGCCAGCAAGCGATCCAGGTATCCTGTATCGAGTTTTCCCGCCTGGAAATCGGCATCGCAAAGAATGCGCTGGAATAACGAAATGTTGGTCTTGATGCCAGCCACGAAATACTCGTAGAGAGCGCGTTCGAGCCGCATGATCGCCTGCTGCCTGTCAGTTCCGTAACCGATCAGTTTGGCGAGCAGCGGATCGTAATCCATGGGCACATTCCAGCCTTCGTACATGCCGCTATCTCTGCGGATTCCGGGCCCCGAGGGCTGGAGTAGCACCGTGATCTTGCCCGGACTCGGAAAATAATTGTTATCGGGGTCTTCGGCGTAGATGCGGCACTCGATGGCGTGTCCGCGGATCGCCACGTCAGACTGCCTGAAGGGCAGCTTCTCGCCGCTCGCGATCCGGATCTGCAGGTGCACGAGATCGAATCCCGTGGTCAACTCCGTGACCGGATGCTCCACCTGCAGGCGCGTGTTCATTTCGAGGAAGTAAAAATTCTTTTGCTGATCGACCAGGAATTCGACGGTGCCGGCATTGGTGTAGTTGGCGGCCTGCGCGACTTTGACGGCGACCTCGCCCATGCGCCGGCGCATGTCGGCATCCACAATCGGCGAAGGCGCCTCCTCCAGAACTTTCTGGTGGCGGCGCTGGATGGAACACTCGCGCTCGCCCAGCCAGACGGTATTGCCGTGTTCGTCGGCCAGCACCTGCATCTCGATGTGGCGGGGATTGACGATCGCTTTTTCAATATAAACTTCGCTGTCGCCGAAAGAACGCTGCGCCTCGCTCTGGGCGGATTCGAGCGCGGAACGAAGTTCCTGGCGGGTATGCACCAGCCGCATGCCTTTGCCGCCGCCGCCGGCCGCGGCTTTCAGCATCACGGGGTAGCCGACGCGCTCGGCGACTTGTTCTCCTTCTTCGGCGGAGGCGAGCCCGCGCGAGGTTCCCGGAACAAAGGGCACGCCGGCTTTCTCCATCTGCTGACGGGCGCTGGTTTTCGATCCCATCAGGTTCATCGAATACGGAGTGGGCCCGATGAATTTCACGCCCGCATCGGCGCAGGCCTGGGCGAACTTAGCGTTCTCCGAGAGGAAGCCGTATCCGGGATGGATGGCCTCAGCGCCCGAGCGTTTCGCTACGTCGAGGATCTTGTCCATCCGCAGATAAGACTCGGACGCTGTGGCGGGGCCGATGGGGTAAGCCTCGTCGGACTTACGGACATGCAGTGCGGCGCGATCAACGTCAGAATAGACGGCAACGGTGGCGATGCCCATTTCGCGGCACGCGCGTATGACCCGCACCGCGATCTCTCCCCGATTGGCGATCAGGATCTTCTTGAACATTCTTGGCTGAACAGAGCTCGGATGCTCAAGTTTGGTTGGAAGCACCGGGCCGCCCCTGATTCTACCTGTGGGGCGAGCGGAGTGCATGCCACAAATCACTTGCGACTGTGATTTAGAGCACGAAGACATCTGCAAAAAAATCCAGGATCAGCGCAACATTCCTGCCGGAAAGCAAAAGGCCCGGCGCCAGCGCCGGGCCTCTATTCTGATCTGAGGAGGAAAGGCCTACTGCTTCTGATCCATGACAATGGCGCCAGCAGGCTGTTTTTCTGCCTTGGCTTTC
>Ga0209448_10000164_pt1 | contig 23826 bp, 25 predicted proteins | sample BogFormECP14_OM2_FD_188245 | JGI IMG/M metagenome (GOLD analysis project Ga0209448, IMG submission 188245) | Bog forest soil microbial communities from Calvert Island, British Columbia, Canada - ECP14_OM2 (SPAdes) (version 2) | ecosystem: Environmental > Aquatic > Freshwater > Wetlands > Bog ... | reverse complement strand
ACGAAACGCGGCGGCGCCTTCGGCGTCGGTGATCGCGGCTGGCGCGAAGTCGCGCGGCGTCGTGTCGATGGGGAGCCATGCAGTCACTGGAGTCTCCTATTTGGCACACTATAGCGGTATTGATGCCAAATGGCAATAGTTAAAACGAATAAGGAAACGCTTCCAAGCAAGATCGAGTCAAATCTCCAACCTTGGCTCCTCGCGGCGAAGAACAGCCTCATCGGATTCGTTCAAGGAAAGATCGCCCGTGACCTCGGGCCGGTTCACGCCGCGATCGCGGCCTTGGTCGAACGGCCAGACGGCAGGAAAGATAACAAAGCTAAACCTACCGCCATGGTCGCGACCGCTTCGTTGGGGCTTCGGCGTCGACCCGCACTGTATCCCACACAGGGGAAGCACCGGAGGTGCACAGGCGTGAAAATCCAAAACAAAATTTATCGAAATGTTTCATAATGTAACGGAACGTTACGGTCGAACGAGTGGCTGATGTGTCAGACGTCATTCCGCTGGGCGGATTTCGACATCGCGACAACTCGGCAAAAGAAGAACGCAATCACTTCGGAGTTCAACGTTCCGTATTCGGCAGTAGCGGGCGCGACAAGCGCAGGGCACCTTTCGTGAATTCGGCCTTTCGGCAACGCGACAATAGACAAAGCTGCCTCAGGGGCGCGAGCGGGTCGACCGTTCCAGTTTAAGAACGAGTTGGCAGAGGGCGTCTGGCCACAAAAAGCGCTCAAAAGTCGAGGCGGCGATGTGCCGCTACAAAAGCTACAAGAAGGGTGATTGACGAGGCCCTCAAATCTCGCCACGGTTCCCGCCGCGCGACTGAAGTCGCTATCGCCGTCAAATCGCTCAACCGAATGACCGAACTTGAGCGAGCGCAATTCGTTCGAGTGGCATGATCGAAGCCGCGCGGACGTCCAGGCTCGTATTGAAATGCCTCCGTGCAGCAGGGTCGCGCGGCGCGACATCAACGCCAAGATCGGTGGGGGTTTTCGCATAGATCGGCTTCTTCTTGTTCATGATGTTGGGCAGTGAGGGGTAGCGCAGGTCGTCGGGGCGAAGGTCGGTGGTGGTGATCGCCGGCCGCTTCTGCGATATCGTCTGCATGCTGCTGTCGACCTCGCGCGTGACTTCCACCGAGCCGTCGACGATGACGAGCCTACGGGCGAACATGCCCAGCGCTCAGCCCGTCAGCGTCGTGAGCATCTGGCCGGTTCGGTTGCAATCGTCGTCGATCGCCTGCTTGCCGAGAATGACGAGGACTAGCTCATCGGCGGGGGAGACACTCTTGAGCATTGTGGCGACCGCGAGCAGTTCTATAATAACTGCTTCCGCACGACCGTCTGGGCACACTGAACGCTTTTGTAGAGGCGGAAGGGCAGCCGCATCGTCCAAACGGGCACCGGGCAAACAATGAGAAATAGAACAGGCATATAACCGATGTTAATCCGCTCGGGGCTCCAAAGCCGACGGCTGCCACCGCGCGCGTCTCGCTCTTCTGCCCGCTGACGACGCGGTTTCCCCTCATTCAATCGAGTCGATTTGTGGATGGCTGGCCACTTGGAACCGTACTCCGCGCGCACCACATACGCCGGACGCCCCAAAACTGAAAACTTGGCGATTCATCTCGCTGAGTCCTTCCGTGTCGGGTTCAGTCGCCGAGGCCATTCGCCTGAGTGCGGGATCTGGCGCCGACGACCAAGACAGCGCCGCCGAGGTGCGTTCTCCCGCAAAGCCGGATCCAATTGCGGAAAGTCCGAGACACACACAGCGCCAGAATATCCTGAAAGGACCAGTCGATGATCGACAAGACCATCTTGGCCGCGACGAGCGCCTCGAGCGACAATCCAGAGGCCCTGGCCGCGCTCGCGTTGATTGAGCTATCGATTGCCGAGCCAGCCAACTCCGGCTCCCAAAGCGAACTGAACGAATTGATAGACAAGTGGGGGCGAACGCTTCAAGGCGTCGATCCCGTCGTTGTCGATCGTCTTACGACCCAGTTGAGGGCGGCTCGAGCATCTCTCGATGCGCTCGTTACGCCGCTCAAACAAGCGAGTTGAGCACCACCCGTCGCGTAGCTTCAAAGGGTAATCGCCGCTCCGGTTGCCGCGACATGGGCGGCTTGCAACGCATCAATAGGGCGAGGCGACAATCCCAACGCCTTCGCGGCGGGCGCGCCGTTCAACCCCGGAACGTGCGTCTTCATGATAACGCCTCTGGTCACGAGAATCTTGGCCAGTAGGTCCAATTGCGATTTGTGCGAACCGGCGATCACCGCCAAACTCGTTGCCGTCGGGCGATGGCCGCGCAGCGTTTCAGAAATAACCAGGTGCACGAAAGCAAGCTGCCGAAATCGGGCGCTTCCGGTATCCTCCGGAAACCGCGACGCGAGGATCGCCCGCGTCAATTCAAGAATGTCGACAGGCGGCGTTGGACTTGGGGCAGGAGGCGCGGCCAAAGTCGGCTTGTCGTGTTCAACCGAGGCGACGGCGCTTTCAATCAAGCGCCCGAGGGTTACGGGAAGGCGTTCGTTTCGCTGTTCGGCGATGGCGGTTGCCCGCTTATAGGCGGGTTCGGTCAGGAATGCCTTGGTTTCGCGCGAGCCCTCGTGAAGCGCGTTCTTTCTCCAGCGCGATCGCCAATTCTCGCCGCCGCCAGACGCCATTAGTTCCCGCCTTGAAGACCCTTGAATAGAATCGAATTCGGATGAGGCATATCAGGCGCCGCCCAAAGCCCGGCCCGGTTCTTCCTGGCGAGAATTTCCGCGACGAGATAGGGCATGTAGACCGGTTTTGCGTCGTTATTAAAGGCGGCGAATGCGAATCCTTCTGTGATCAAAACCGTACCCAAGTCAAGCGTCGATGAGCCGACGTGAGCGGAGCAGACGACGAGAATGGCGCGCTGCTCGCCGATTTGCGCGACAGGCGCGCATTGGGGCCTCGTGTCGTGCACGAGCGCGGCGAGATAGGCGAGCGAGGCTTCACCGCAGTCGGTTTTCACGCCCAGCGGATTTGTGAAAGTCGTGCCCCGGATGCACGACTGGACGCCATAAAGCCGCATGGTCTGACCGTTCTGCGTCCAGGTGTCGCCGGTGGCAAAGGCGACGCCGACTTGGGGCACGTCAAAGACCGGAGCCGGCGCGACCTCGGCGCAAAGCGGCGAGGCCACGATCATGGAAATCGCCGCTCCCAGGAATACGCGAACAAAGCCCATGCAATTTTCTCAGTTCATGGAGCCGCGGCTATTTCACGACACGTTGATATCCGATGGCGCGGCGACGGGCGGCGTGGGAGAAGCAGCCGAATTCACCGGCGCGCATTGCACGCCATTCGTGCAAGTGGCGGCGGCGGAATTGATATTGGCTTGAATATTGCCGCCCCAGGAACAGATCGTTTGGCCGTTTCCATCCGTGGTCGCCGAACCTTGATTGCGCGGCACATTGTTGATGTTGACAGGGCTGGTCCCTCCGCAGGGCTGTCCGCTCTGAAGCGCCGCGACGTCATTGTTGCAGATGGCGGGACCGAACTGAAAACATGCGGCCATCATGCCTGAAGTGACCGGCGTTCCGTCGATCGACTGACCGCTCGCCTGCGCCGACGACAGGGTTTGATACCCCGTTGAAGACGTGTTGCCGCTGCCGACCTGGGCGGCCCAGGTGTTCACCTGCTGTTGGAGAGGCTCCGCCATATAGGCCGCGGGGGTGACACCCGGCGGAAGATTGCCGCGATTGAGCTGCAGAACGCCAAAGTTATTGCCGTTTGACGCGCATAGGTTGCCCTGCGACTCCGACCTGCCCGCGCCGCCCCAGGTGCACGAACTGCTTTTCAACGCGGAATTCGCGTTTGGAGACGCGGCGACGGCGGCGGCGATATCGCTGGCGGAGTAACTGGTCGGATTGCAAGCCTGCGCCGACGCGAAGCGCAAGCCCGCGTGGAGGGCGAGCATGGCGCCCATCAGGGCTCTTGCCGACATGGAGATCCTCATCAGTAGGGAATCCGAATGGGCGCGGATTTTTCGGTGTCGCGCACGCCATTCAGGATCAAAAGAGTCGTGATTTCGTGGGTCGCGGGATCGAAAGTAACGAGCGTTTTGTCTCGTGACGTCTGATTGTCGAATTCGTTCGCCTGGTCGTTCGCAAGATCTTTCATCGCCGCGACGAATGGGAAGTCGTTCGCCGAAGCGACGACGTTGACCTCACCATTCTGGAGCACCGCGATCCGCACGGGGCAGTTGTTGAGGTTCGGAGCCGCCGCCCCGGATAGATTGACGCATTCCGGCGTGGTGAAGAGCGCCGAGAGAATGATGGTCTTATCACCATCCGTGAAGGAGGCGGCGAACGCATTGACGGTAACATTCGAAGCGGGTCGCGACGAATTCGCCGAAGGGTTCGACAATGTCGCGAGTTTTTTTCGCATCGCCATCAGCCTGTCTCGCCAAACGGCGGCAAGAACGGAAGAGGTCGGCGACGCCTCGAGCGGGACGGAAGTCGCCATGAGGCGTTGCGTCTGAATCGGGCTCCGCGCGGCCGCGAGAGCGGGGGTCAAGCCGGCGACCAGAGCCGCAACCAAAAAGACTTCGAGAATGCGCATGTGAGGTTCCCGGATCTTGACTATGGCGCCGTCGGAATGAAGCGCGCGCACTCATCGATGGCCCGATGATTGACGATCAATCCGATCTTAATGGTTTTGGTAATGGTGTCGAAGGCCGCATAGGACGCGGCATCGTTGGGAGTAGGCGATGACTTCGGATCGATTTCGAGATAGCAACTCGCCGGCAATTCCCTCGTGGTTGCGATCGCGCCCTCGAAAACGACCAACCGGGTGGGGCACATCTTGATCGTGACATCAGAGGGATAAGAGAATTCCGCCGGCTTGCAGCCGCCGTCGGTATCGAGCGTGGTGAGAACGATGGTCCGCGTCGCGCCGCGCACCACGATATGCGCGTCGCTGGCCGGCGCGTTCCGGCCGCCGACAAGGGCTGCGCCTTTGGCCTCATACGCCTTGTTGTTCGTAACGAGGGCGTCCTTCCAAACATCGATATAGGTCAAATTGTCGGGCAGTTCCGTCTCGAGATCCGCATGGACCAGCGGGCGCCATGCGCCGGGATCAGCAGTGAGTTCCCGCGCCCAAAGCGCCGAAGCGAAGGCGCACGCCATTGCGACGATCATGGGCGGGGTCGCGCACCAGCTTGTTCCGATCGCATTCACGCGCGCGTCCTCCGAGCGAATGCTACGATTGCTGAACGCGCCCGCGAGAGGGACCGGCATGCGAAGATGCAGATAATCGCCCCCATAAATGCAATCGAAACTTTTGCGTACGGGTCGAACGTCGGTTCGCCGAGCCAACGAATCGCGTGGGTTGCGTTAAACAGGAAAATCGCGCAATCGAAGCCATAACGAGCCAAGCGGACGAGTGACGCGAAGATCGGCCACAGCAGAAATAGCAGCGCGATAAAAGCCGCGATTCCGGCAATACCGAGCGCCGCTGCGAAAGGATTCGCCGAAGGCTCGCCATCGTCCAGCCGCGCGAATTCGATTTGCTGCGTTTCGAACCTGAGTTCGTCGTCGGATCGCTCGAGGTTCATGGCGAATCATTTCCGCGCGAGACATTCGAATCGAGGCTCATCCTCCGCAATTCGAGGCTCATCCCCCGTACCCCTGGAGACTGAAGGCGAACCGGGAGACGCCGTTGGCGGTTGTTATGTCGACATAATAGGGCGTCGCGCTCGTGGGACGCGGCTGGAGCGCGACGCATTGTCCGCCGAACAACGCCGTCGCGCCCGATCGAGAATTGGTGGTCATGGCGACGCCGCCGACATAGGCGCCGTTGCATCCCTTTGAGCTTCCGGTCTGCAAAGGCGTCGGCGCGCCACATTCCGAGCCGCTCGCGCTCGCGGCGTAGGTCGTCACCGCATCGCCGCCGCGCCCCGAAGCATTGAACTGATTCACGGCGATGGGACTCGAGCCAGCAGGGCACGCTTCGTAGGGGAGATAACCGACCGGCGATGCGTCGCCTTGCGAGCATGTGGGCCAGCCGTCCCCGTTCGCGAGTTGCGTGAACAACTGCCGCATGACCGGCACGCAATAAGGGATGCCGCTCCAGGACGGCGTGGCGGCCGCCGCGCACAACAGGACCTTGCAGCCGAACGACGCGTCCTGTGCGGCCGCGGGGCCGCCGAGCAAGAGGGGGGGCATGGAAATCGTTGCGAAGAGCGTTGCGCGGATCATGGTTGAAAACTTATATGTTGCTAATTGACAGCGCTCCATATCGCGCTATAGACCCGATGGCAACCCACGGGGATCAATTGAAACGCAAGGCGCTCATCGCGACGTTCTCACTCCAACTGGCCCTGATTGGCGCGAGTTCAGCTTGGGCCGCGCCCGGCGGCGGCGCGACCTCCAGCGACACGCCCGCGATCGATTCAACAACGATGCGCCTGGCGCTGGCGCGGCTCGGCAAAGCCATGACGCGCGTTCTCCCCGCGGCGAGTTCGGCGCCAAAGTCGCCGACGCCGAAACTTCCCGCGATATCGTCAGTCGAACGCTGTGTCGACGGCGCCATCGCGCCCGCTATTGTTCGCAAAATGGTCGCCGACGAGGCCTCGCGGCAGAACGTCGATGTCAAGCTTGCCGAGACGATCGCGGCCCAAGAGTCGAGCTTCGGCACGAACGTCAACTCCCCAGCCGCAGTCGCGGCCGGAGCCATGGGCGTCATGCAACTCCTGGCCACGACGGCCGCCCACTATCATGTCGTGGATCGCTGCGACATCGCCGAGAATGTGCGCGGCGGCGTTTCGCTTATCAGGGATCTCAGCGCTCGCTTCGGCGGCAACGTGTTCCTGATCCTGGCCGGCTACATCGAGGGCGAGGGACGCGTCACCGCGGCCAAGGGCGTCCCTTCGAATGCCGAGACGGTGCGCTATGTCGCCGCCGGCGCCAACGCCTACTACGACTTCGCGGGCGCTCTGAGGTCCAAAGGACGCCCGACGCCTGACGACGTCAGCGCTCCGACTCCCGACCCCTCGACGTCCTCCACCGATTCTGTCGGACAGAAATGGATCGGCGGGAGCGTGCTTTACATTGAACAGGAGAAAACCCCGTGAATTTTCTAAAATCGCGCCAACTGGCGCCGACCCTCGTTCTGGCCGGCCTGATCGCCCTTCTCGGCGTCGAGGCCGCCTATGCCCAGACCGCCAGCTTTCAGCCGTTGAACACCGCCTTTTCATCTGTTCTCTCGTTCATGACCGGGACATTCGCGACGACGGCGGCAACCATCGCCGTCGTCGCGGCGGGGTTCATGGCGCTGACCTCGCGCATTCCCTGGTCCTGGTGCTTCTCGATCGTGGTCGGGGTCGCGCTGATCTTCGGCGGCGCGCAGATCGTCAGCTCGTTGTCATCGGGCATGTCGACCGGGGGCTGAGGCCATGGAAAGCGCCGAGCGCCCTCAGCTCGATCCCTTGGTCGGAGGGCTCACGCGGCCGCCGATGATGGCGGGCATCCCCTACGTTCTGTTCGTCGTCGAGTTTTGCCTCGTCGTCCTCATCTTCATCAACACGAAGAATCTCCTGATGTTCCTGCTGGTCATTCCGGTTCACGCCATCGCCTATTGGCTGACCGTCCGCGACGCCCGCTTTGTCGATGTCATTCTGACGCGGCTCGGCAGATGCCCGATGACGCGCAACCGGCGCTTCTGGGGCGGCGATTCCTATGCGCCTTGAACTCTCCAGTTTTTGGATCGCCTGATGGTGCAAGCGGCGCTCGCCTCGATGCTCGGCTTTGGCCAAGTCGCCTCGCGTGAAAAATCGGTCTCTTCGCATGTGCCCTATCTCCGGCATGTCGACGAGCAGACGCTTCGCACGAAGGACGGCCTGTTCGTGACGTCCATAAAGCTCGACGGTTTCTGCTTTCAGACCGCCGATCAGAGCGAGATCAATCAGCGACTCTCCACGCGCAATACGCTGATCCGCGCGATGAACGACAGCCGCTTCGCCGTCTACTCGCACATCATCCGGCGCGAGGTCCGACCCGAAATCGGGGGATCCTTCGAGAACCCCTTCGCGGCGATGATCGACCGCAAATACCGCGAGGGGCTCCACGACAAGCGGATGTTCGTCAACGACCTCTTTCTCACCGTCATCCGCAGGGGGTTTCAGGGCAAGATCGGGTTCGCCGACAATATGGCGCGGAGCTTTCGGAAGGCCGCGGGGGTAGCCGTCGAGGACATGGACAAGGAAGCCCTTGGGGAATTGGCGGAAACGACCGCCAATCTCGTCAACGACCTCTCCTCCTATGGCGCGAGGGTGCTGAAAATCGTCGCGCGCGACGGCGCGATCTATTCCGAGCCCTGCGAATTTCTGGGCGCTCTGCTGAACGCCGGCCATTCGAGCCCGATGCTGTTGCCGCGCATGGGGCTCGATAGCTACCTGCCGCGAATGCGCGTCACCTTTGGCCGCAAGTCGATGGAATGGCGCGGCGCGTCCGAGGAAGACACCCGGTTCGGCGCGATGGTCTCGATCCGCGAATATCCCGCCTATAGCGGACCCGGCATGCTCGACGGGCTCCTCCGCATTCCCGGCGAGTTCATCGTCTCTCAGTCGTTCGCTATCCAGGATCGCTCGCCCGTGCTCGCTCAGGTCGCCAAGGTCGAGCGGCAGATCGCGGCCTCCGACGAGAGGGGAACGGAGGTCGAGCGCGCGATCGCCATCGCGCGCGACGAATTGGTCACCGGACGCACGGTGCTCGGCAATCACCATCTGACGATTCTGGCGATGGGGCGAACGGTTCGCGACATGGAGCGCTGCGTTCAGGACGCGACGAAGGAATTGCAGAATTTCGGCATCACGACAGTGCGCGAAGACATGAACGCGGAGCCCTGCTTCTGGGCGCAGCTGCCCGGCAATTTCTCCTATATCGCGCGGGCCTCGATGATCTCCTCGCGTAATTTCGTGGGCTTCGCGTCGCTGCATAATTTCGCGGTCGGGCGCGGGCAGGACAATCGCTGGGGTCCGGCGATCTCCTTGCTGCAGACGACGAGCCAAACTCCGTATTATTTCAATTTCCACCGCCGGCAGGTTGGCAATTTCACGGTTGTCGGCCCCACCGGTTCGGGCAAGACCGTCGCCCTGTCGTTTCTCATGTCGCAAGCCTTGCGCGTATCGCCGACGCCGCGCTGCGCGTTCTTCGATAAGGACCGCGGCGCCGAGGTGTTCATTCGCGCGCTCGGTGGCCGATACGAGGCGCTCGTCCCCGGGGAACCGACGGGGTTCAACCCGTTGCAACTCGCCGGCTCCCCCGGCGATCGCGATTTTCTACAAAATCTTCTGCGCTTTCTCGTCCGGCCTCGCGACGGATCGGATCTCGCCCCCGAGCAGGAAAAGATCATCGAGGGCGCGGTCGAACAGATATTTCTCATCCCCCTTCGTGAGCGCCGCTTCGACGATGTCGAGCATCTCTTGCGCGGACGCGAGCGTGCCGGTCACGGCGATCTCGCTTCGCGGTTCGCCGTCTGGCTCAACGCGCGGGGCTGGCTGTTCAACAATGACGTCGACCGCTGGGACGCCGGGAACGGCATCTTCGGCTTCGACATCACCGGCGTGCTCGACGACGACGACATCAGGACGGCGGCTTTGGGATATATCTTCCATCGGGTCGAGGGCCTGATGGACGGCTCGCCGATGATGATGTTCATCGACGAAGGTTGGAAGATCCTCAACGACGAAAAGTTCTCTAGCTTTGTCACTGACAAGCTGAAGACGATTCGCAAGCTGAACGGGATCGTCGGCTTCGGCACACAGTCCGCCAAGGATATCGTCGCCTCGAAGATGGCGCATACGCTGCTCGAGCAGTCCCCCACGAACCTGTTCTTTCCCAATCCGAAGGCCGACGATCTCAGCTATCGCGAAGGCTTCAAACTATCGGCGCGAGAATTGGCGTGGCTGCGCGAAACCGCGCCCGAGGCCCGGCAGTTCCTGATCAAGCACGATCAGGACTCGGTGATCGCCAGGTTGGATCTCGCCTCGATGCCCGACGTCATCAAGATCCTCTCGGGAAGTCCGGAAAGCGCGGCCCGCTGCGCGGCGCTTCGGGCCCGATATGGCGATGCGCCGGAACACTGGCTGTCTCACTTTTGCGAGGAAGCCTGAGCGATGAAGCGTACACTTGCCGCCCTCGCGCTTTCGATAGCTGGACCCGTTTTCTGCGCGGGGCCGCTGGTCTTCGCGGAGCCCTCTGGCGCTCTCGCCCAGGTTCCGACCGCCGATGTCGCGAGAGAGGCCAAGGAAACTCAAACCGCGGGCTGCACGACGCGCGCCGCGGCCGCGAACGCGGCGACGGTTCAACCTAGCCAGGGCGTCAAGGGAAGCCTGGTCGCGCCCAGCGCCGCGGCTTCCTCGGCGACAGTCGGCGCGACCAGCGTCTCGGGTCTGCCTTCCGCCGGCGCGACGACTATCACGAATTCCGGCCTCGGAACCTTTGCCGGCTCCACCGTGAGCGGCATCAATCTCGGCGCGCTCACGAGCGCAGGCGTCGGCGCGGGCTCCGTTGTCACGCTCGGGCAATCCTCCGTCGCAACCGTGGGTCAGGCCGTCGGCGCGTTATCTGGTCTCGCCGGCGCGCTGCAAGTGAACGGCCCGGCGCTCAATGGGGCCGGCGCGGCGATCGGCGCGATGAACGCCGCCCAGGGCGCCTGGAATCAAAACACCAGCGCTCGCATCGGCGCCGCTTCGGTCTGGGGACAGGCTATACAAACCGCCACGGTGGCGCTCCAACTCCGAAATCTCATGTTGCTGCAGCAGACGGCCAGAGCGAGCGGTCAAGCCTCTGTCATGACCTATGACGCGTCCAAGGCGGCGTTCGTGACCCCCACACCTGTCGCGACGATCCCTTCGGCGACAAGCCTCTACTTCACCCCGACAACGACAAAATAGGACGCCGCCATGCTGCCCTCGAGGAAAAGACTCGTCGCCGGTCTCTTGATCATAACCACCCTCATCGGTTGGACAGCGAGCGCGAGCGCGCAAGTGCCCGTCATCGACACGGCGACGTTGAGCCAGGCGACGACGACCGCCGCGAATACCGCGGCCATTATGAGCAGCAATCAGCAGATCCTGACGCAGGTCACGGCGACCCAGGCGGCGGTCAGCGGCAATCGCACGACCGGCTCGATGACGAGCGCCGCGCTGGGAAGCGGCTTTTCCATGACGAGCGCCCCGAGCCTGAGTTCGATCCTGGGCGGGGGACAGATGTCCTGGGGCAATCTCGGCTCATTCGGCCAGACCGCCGCGACAATCGTGAATGGCCTCAACCTCGTAAAGACTTTGAGCGGCAACCCCTCTGGGGGAACCCTTGGCGGCAGCGACGCCGCGTATCTCGGGGCGGTCAACACCGCCGCGGCGCTGGCGGGGGTCGTCGCGGGCGCGCAGACCGCCGCGGCAACCCGGACGGCGGCTTTGCAGAGCAGCGGCGCGCTCATCGGCTCGGCTCCTGACATCAAGGGGTCCATCGATCAGAACTCACAGATGCAGGTGCAAACCGCATTGATCATCAATGAGCTGATCGGCGTGATGAACGGCGCCAACGCGTCGCTGAACGCGCAACAAATGCAAGAATTGGCGGGCCAATCCACGGCGGCCCGGATCATGACCTACAACGCCTCGACGGCCACGCTGGTGGGACATTGAATTTCCCTTGGGTTGCGGCCCGTATCGCAGCATTGGCCTTGGCGGCGGCGATGCTCACCGTGTCGGCGTGCGCGCACAAGGATTTGACGGCGCCATGCGCGGCCCGGACCGATTGGGGCAGCGCATTCGCGGCTGACGAGCCCGGCTGTGGCCCAATGCGCACCGTCAACTGAGGACGAGCAAGCATGGGAGCGGACATCTTCGGGGCCATGTTCGCCCAAGTGGACACGCTTGGCGTGACGGCCGTTCAGTCGATCTACGCCTCGCTGGCGACGGCCTTACAGCCGGTGTTCTTGATCGGATTGACGATTTACATCGCGTTCTGGGGCTACGAGATGCTGTTCGGGCGCGCTCCGCTGACGGCCGGAGACTTCGCCTGGCGGATCGGCCGCGTCATGTTGATCTATTGGCTCGCCTTCACCTGGGGCGACTTTTCCACGCTGATCGTCAATGTGTTGACGAGCGTTCCCAACGACATGGGGACGGTCGTCTGCAATGCCGTGGGCGGGCAGGGGTGCAACGCCGCAGGGAATTCGGTCTCGGCGGGCCTCACCAATGTCTGGACGGCCGCCAACACCGTGTCTAGCTCGGTCTCCGCGGCGGGCGGCATCACCGGAATTGGTCTGGCGATCCTGAGCTACGTCATCCTGATCATCGCGATTCTGTTCATCGCCTTCGCGGCGTTCTTGATCGTCTTCGGCAAGATCGCGCTGTTCGTCCTTCTATCGCTGGCTCCCTTGTTCATCTCGATGGCGCTGTTTCGGATCACTTCGCACCTTTTCAACGGCTGGATGCGCGCGTGCGCCCAATATGCGCTGATCCCTGTCATCGTTTATGCTTTTCTCGGCTTTTTCCTGGTTCTGATTCAGACCACGATCACCAATATCCAGGCGACCGTGGTCAACTCGACGACCGCCCTGACGGTGATCTCGCCGTTCTTGCTGATGTGCCTGATCGGCTTCTTCCTGCTCAGCCAGATACTCAGCATCGTCCATGGCATCGCCGGCGGCGGCGCGATGTTGCGATCGTCCGCCGCCTACAGCCTCGCGACGTCCGGCGGCGGCGCGGCGGCGGCCGGTGCGTTCTTTCTCGGCGGTGCGGCGTTTGGCGGCGGCCGTTCGCTCGCAGGCCGCGCGATCGGCGCCATGCGCGGCGACGGTGGCCCGTCCTTTCCCTCAGGCGGCGGCCATTCCATGTCCGGTGGGCAGCCGCCAGCGGCCGCACAGGTCGAGGCGGCGCTGAGAGCCGCCAGAAACTGACATGAGGTCTCCCATGAGCATTCAACCGTCGGCGGCGACGCCAGACGTCGACAAGCATTATTATAGCGACGGACTGCGCTGGGAGACGGCGGTGTATCGCTCGGCCGTGGGATCGCGCAACATCTGGCGGACGATTTCGGTCCTGCTCGGCGTGGCCCTGATCTTGGCTCTGGCGACGCTTTATGCGTTGCTGCCGCTGAAATCCCTCGAAGTCGTCACCCTTCTCGTCGACAAGACGACCGGCTTCGTCGAGGTCGCCAGGCCCCTGGAGGCGGGCGGAGAACTGACGCAACGCGAGTCCGTGACGCGGGCCAATATCGTTCGCTTCGTTCGCGCCCGCGAGACCTACGATCCCAAGGGTCTGCGCGACAATTTCGACATGGCCTCGCTCTATTCCGCCGGGGTCGCCGCCAAGGATTTGCAGGCCGAGTTCGCGACCTCCAACCCCAGCAATCCCATGAAGAAATGGGGTCCGGAGACGACGATCTCGGTGTTCGTCAAATCGGTCATCTTCCTCAACGAACGCACCGCGGCGATCCGATTCCAGACGACGCGCAAGTCCGAGCGCGAGACCGTCGCGACCGATTGGGTCGCCAATGTGCGCTTCCGCTACACCTCCGAACCCATGCGCAACGACTGGCGTTTCGACAATCCGCTCGGCTTCCAGGCGCTCGAATATCGTCGGGATCAGGAAACCATCGGCGCCAAGACGGAAACCGCGCCATGAAGGCAACAATTGGAATACTTGTCCTGGGGCTTCTCTGCGCCGGCGCGGCGAACGCGGAGACCGCGCCGCGCGCGCTCAAGGCCGATGAACGCATTCGCTCCGTCGTCTTCGAGAAGGACAATGTCGTTTTTCTCGAAGGCACAATGGGCGTCTCCACGATGATCGTGTTCGATGACGAGGAAACCATCGCGACCGTCGCGATGGGCGATTCGCTTTCCTGGCAAGCCGTGCCGGATCAGAGCAAGCACTACCTCTTCATCAAGCCATTGGAGCGCGACGCCGTCACCAACATGAACGTGGTGACCACCAAGCGTATCTACAATTTCGTGTTGCGGACCGGCCGACCCGGCGGCCCCGGCGCGGTGTACAAGCTGCGCTTTGTCTATCCCGAAAAGGACGCGGACGCGCGCCTGCTGGCCAAGGCGAAGGACATGGCCGCCATGCCCAATTTGGCCGCCCTCGAGCAGCATCCCGAACTCATCAACTTCGACTATGGCTTCAAGGGTTCGGTTTTGAACAAGCCCGGCGCCGTGTTCGACGACGGGACGAAGACCTACTTTCGCTTCGCGGGAGACGTGCCGGGCATTTTCCTCGTCATGCCGGGCGCCGCGGAAACCCTGATCAATTATCGGCGCGAGGGCGACATCATCGTCGTCGATCAGGTCGCGGCGCAATGGACGCTGCGCAACGGCGATGAGGCGACATGTGTCTTCAACCTGCATGCGCAAAAGGCGCCGGCGCCCGTCAAGACCATGACGCCGATCGCGACCGATCCGGCGACGCTGGTACAGGTCGACGTGACCACGGGGACGGCAAATGCCAAGCGTTGACTTCGAACACGAGAGCCGCCTCGGCGAAACCATCACGCGCCCCCGCGGCGGGCGACCGCGAGGCTTCCTGGGGTTGCTGTTGACAGCATGCGCCGTGGCGGCCTTGGGTTATGCCGCCTATGTCTCGATGCGCGGCGCGCGCTTGCCCTCCAAGAACGAGAATGAGGCCTTCAATACCGCGCGAACAGGCATCGTTCTCGGCTTCGACAACGCGGAAGCGAAGCCGGATGACAGGTTGCAACTGCCGCCCGTGCCCGTGGCCATCGTGGCGCCGGCGATCATCGCGCCGATGGCGACCGCTCTGCCTGGCATCGTCGATGATGGCGAGGCGCGGCGCAAAGCGGAAGAAGAAAAACTTCGCCGCGAGGCGGAGGCCCATGAGAACGCGCGGCTGCGTTCGGGGATGTTGGTCGTCGACGCCGCAGCTGCGTCCGCCGGCGCGTTTGGCGCGGGCGCCGCGAACGCCGGCCCGATCAAGGTGCAGGGGCCCGAGGAAGACGCGAACAGGCGTTTTCTCGCCAATGCGGGGGATGTCGAGACGTCCCACGCCAACAGAATCGCGCGTATCGATGCCCTCGTCCCCCAAGGGACGATGATCCGCGCCACCTTGGAGACGGCGATCCAGTCGGACCTGCCGGGCATGGTCAAGGCGATCACACGCGAGGATGTCTATTCCTTCGATGGCCGTCGCGTCCTGATACCCAGCGGAACCATGCTGACGGGCGAATATCGTTCGGCGATCGCGCGTGGTCAGACCCGCGTGTTCGTCATCTGGAGCCGATTGCTGCGCTCCGACGGCATCTCGCTGGCGCTCGGATCCTATGGAACCGACAGCTTGGGGCGCTCCGGTCTATCAGGCGACGTCGACGAGCATTATTTCGAGCGCTTCGGCTCCTCGATACTCCTGAGCATCGTCGGCGGCGGAAGTTCATTTCTCGCTGGGTTGAACTCGGCCGGCCAATCGGTGACCGCCGCCGCGGGCACGGGCTCTTCCGTGGGACTGGAGGCCGAAACGCAGGCCCAGCAAACGGCGTCGCAGACCTTCTCGGATCTCGCCAATCAGGCCCTCAGGGACTCCATCAACATCCCCCCGACCATCAACGTCGATCAGGGAACCCGCATCATCGTCTTCGTGAAGCGCGATCTCGATTTTTCGCAATGGTATCCCGATCCCGTGAAGGAAGCGCTCTATGAACTCCGCCATCCCAAAGCCCCGGGACAACAAGGAAACCCTGTGGGAGGCGCTTCCGACATTCCTGAGGCTCTCCTGCGAGCCTATCCGTATCTGGCTACAAAACCCTGACGTCATCGAAATCATGGTCAATCGACCCGGCGCGGTCTGGATCGAGGCATTGGGACAGGCGGGGCTCGTCTCCTTTTCGGTCGAGGCTCTCACGGCGACCGCGATCCGAAGGATCGCGGAACAGGTGGCGTCCTTCACGAAGCAGTCCGTCAACGAGGAAACGCCGCTGCTGTCGGCGGCCATGCCGCATGGCGAACGGTTCCAGGGGGTGCTGTCCCCCGCGGCGCCCGACGGCGGGGCCTTTTCGATCCGCAAGCAGGTGATCTCCGACCTATGTCTCGAGGATTTCGTGAGGTTTGGCGCTCTCGACCACGTCAGGGCGAGCGGTCCCCGCGTTGTCGATCTCGAAGGCGCGTCGGACGCCGATAGCGAGTTGGCGCGGCTGCTCGGCGACGCCTCTCCGGAGGGGCGCATGGCCGCGCTGAAATTCGCGGTTCGCAACGCCATGACCATGGTGATTTCGGGCGGGACGTCCTCGGGAAAGACGACGTTCCTCAACGCCCTCCTCAAGGAGGTCCCCATGAACGAGCGCGTGATCTCGATCGAGGATACCCGCGAGCTGCGTCCGCCCCAACCCAATCATCTCGCGCTGCTCGCGTCCAAAGGTGATCAGGGCCTCGCTCGTGTCACCATTCAAGATTTGCTGGAGGCGAGCTTGCGGCTTCGCCCCGATCGTCTGTTCCTCGGAGAGATACGCGGCGCCGAAGCGTATTCCTTCCTGCAAGCGATCAACACGGGACATCCGGGATCGCTGACGACTTTGCATGCCGATAGCCCGCGCGGCGCCTTTGAGCGCATCGCGCTCGCGACGCTCCAGGCCGGCCTCGGCTTGACCAGGGCGGAAATCACGGACTACGCCCGCTTCGTCGTGCCGATCGTGGTGCAACTCCGCAGAACCCCGACGCGAGGCGTCAGCGAGATCTATTTCAACAAGTATGAGAATCCCCCGCGATGAACACGGGGGCGAGGCGTCTGCTGATCGGCGGCGGCGGACTTGTCGCCACCGCGGCGGCGCTGCTCGGGCTTTGGCTCCTGTGGTCCTGGAATTACGCGCTCGCCTTTCGCGCCTTGTTCAAGCGATGGGACGTCTGGACCGCCCTCGTCACACGACACGATCTGGCGTTGCCGGCGCAGCAGGCGATCGCCAATTGGGGCCATCCGCTCGTCGTCAAAATCGTGACCATCGCCAGCGCGGGAACCATTCTCGAGATCGCGATCCTGGCCGGCGCGGGTTACGCGCTCGTCACCCGGCCATGGGTGATTCGGCCCCCGAGCGACGGCGCGCGAATGGGGACGCTCGCCGATCTGAAAAAGGCTGATCTTCTCGACGGTCAGCCCGGAGCCTCGATCCTTTTGGGAACCTTCGCCGGCCGGGATGTCCGCTACAGCGGCGACAGCCATTTCTTCGTCAACGGACCCACCCGCTCCGGCAAGGGGCGCGGCTTCGTGATGACGAACCTGCTGGAATGGCGGGGTTCGGTCATCGTGCTCGACGTGAAACAGGAGAACTGGCGGAAGACCGGTCCGACCCGCGCCGCGATGGGTCAAAAGCTCTATCTCATCGCGCCCGGATCGCCCGAGTCCCACTGCTGGAACCCGTTGGATTTCATCAGGCCATGGCCCTCGCGCGCGACGGATCTCGCGGCCCTGGCCGCGTCCTTGCTGCCGGCGCCCGAAGGCGTCGATCCCTATTGGATCGACACCGCCAGAAGCCTGTTCGCGGGCATGGTCGGCTATGTCACGGAGAGCAAGACCATGGAGGGTCGACGCACGCTGCGCTCGGTCCTGCGCATGTTCAGCGTCGCGGATATCGGGCAACCCGGCGAGGCGTTGTTCGGCGTCCTCAAGTCGGTTCTCCAGAACGAGCCGGAATTGCCCTCGTTCATCTCGGACGCTTTCCGACAGCACATGGCGCGTGAACTCAAACAGCGCGGATCCTTCGAATCGCACATCACGACGGCGCTGGCGGGACTGAACAATCGTCTGATCGCCGACACGACGAGCCATAGCGATTTCGATATCACTGAGCTGCGCCGAACGCCGTTCTCGATATTCATCGCCGCGCCTGTATCCGACTTCAGCGTCGCCGAGCCGCTCATCCGGCTGTTGATCCAGCAAATTCACGACGTACTGCTGCGTAACGAGCCCGGCGAAGACGAACCCCACAAAGTTCTCTTCATGCTCGACGAATTTTACCAGTTCAAGCGCCTTCCCGAAATCATCTATCGCGCGCCGCTCGTCGCCGGGTTTGGATTTCGCATCGCGATCATCGCGCAGAATCTGTCCCAGATCGACGAGCGTTACGGCAAGACGACGCGGGAAGCCTTGCTCGGCAACATGGACGTCAAACTGTTCATCGCGGTCGGCGACGACGTGACGGCGGACTCGATTTCCCGGGATTTTGGCAAACACTATGTCGAGCGCTCCGGATGGAACAGCGGCAATGGCTCTCGGATTGGCGGCCGCTCAGTCAGTGGACGTTTTGAATCCGTCCCGCTCATGCCGCCCGACGTCAGCAAACGCCTCGACGACAAGAAGGCGATGTTGTTGGTGCGGGGGCACTACGGCGTCATACTCGACAAACTGAACTTCTACACCGACGGCCGATTTCGGGATCAGGTTGCGGTGGGCGACGCCTTCGCGGCGAAGTTGATCGCGCCGCGGGTTAGATTGACTCGCGAATGGCCTCTGTTCAATCCCAAGCCTAAGCCAGACGACCCAGAAACGGCTTGGTCGGAAGCCGCGCCGCTCGCAGGTCCGCTGAGCGAAGGCTCGGGAGCCATTTCACACGGAAAGGCGATGGCAGCGAGTGTGAACGAAAAGTCGAAGACCGCCGACGACGGGCTGCAGGCGGATCGTTCGAGAATCTCGAAGAACGCCATGTTGGCTTACGAGGACCCTTGGCGAATCCAAGGCGTCGTCGAGGAGGCGATGCGTGACCAATCCGACGAGCCCGCCGCGACGATCGCTTTCCATTTGCGGATGAAGCCGCGGCGCTATGGAGTGTTGCGCGGCGCACGAGGATTATTCGGTTGGGATCGTCAACGCCGTGCGGCCCTGCTCGCGGTGGCCGAACTTCGGCGAGAAGTGCTGTCGATGCGGCACGCGGTGAAAGAGCGCAAAGCGCGTCTGGCCGCGGAAAACAGAATGACAGCCACTCCAATAGTTGTGTCGCCGGATGTGCCCTCGACGTCGGTTGAGCGCGGAAACGAAAGATCAGAGGTAGGGAACAATCCAAATGTCACCCTGGCTAGCTCGGACGACGCGGCGCTCGCGGCGCCGCTATTGATTGTTTCGGCTGGGGCCCCGCTTCAGATGAGCGCGGCCGTTGGCGTACCCTCGACGGCGCTCGAAACGGATAACGATGAGGCTGCGACATTGATCGAGATGGCCGACGCCGCGAAGACTACTTTGACGATCGCGGCAAATAGAGCGGATTCTTCGGCGAGGAAGGCGGCGCTGACGCGGATCGGCGAGGCCTTCGCAAAAACACGCGGTTTGCTCACGGATGAGGACCGTCGCGAAAACACTCTGAACGGTCGACCACGCGCCAAGCGCGCGAGGGCAAAGAAGGATGCCGGATCCAGCTCCGGATAGGCTCGGCCCCCTCGTGCCTACGCGACAATCGCGCAGCCTCAAAACGATTGCTGGATAAATATTCCCGAGCGGTAAAACTACTCGCGTGGGGTATCTCCACACGGTCCCGTTTTCCCGTTCGGGAATTTCTTGTGGACAATCTCAGGGAATTCAGGCTAATTTCCCGATCGGGAAATATCATGACGAAACGAACCCTGACACCCGCCGAAATCGGCGACACCGTCCGAACGACCCGCAAGGCCGCCGGCCTGCGGCAGGACGAGCTCGCCGGCGCGGCCGGCGTGGGCTTGCGCTTTATCGTCGATCTCGAGGCGGGCAAACCGACCGCTCAGATCGGAAAGACGCTACAAGTCTTGAGCGCTCTTGGATGCTCTTTCGATATCACGCCCCCGTCCGGACCCAAAGGGGGACGGACGCGATGACGATTCGCGTCCTCTATGTCTGGTGGGACGGGCGGCTCGTTGGCCAGCTCACTCAAAACCAGCACGGCGAACTCGGCTTCGCCTATTCGCCCGATTGGCTCCAAAGTGTCGATGCTCCGCCGTTGTCGGCCTCCTTGCCGAAACGCGAGAAGCCATTCAGCCGTCGCGAGTGCCGCCCGTTCTTCGGCGGTCTTCTTCCCGAAGAGAGCCAGCGGGACGCAGCGGCGCGAGCGCTCGGCGTCTCACGCGGCAATGATTTCGCCCTTCTCGATCGCCTTGGAGGCGACGTGGCGGGCGCGCTCCAGCTTCTGCCGCCGGGCGAAATGCCGACCGCGCCTCCCCTGCATCAGCAACCAACCCCGCTCGACGACGCAGGCCTCATCCGTGTGCTCGACGCGCTCCCTTTGCGCCCATTGCTCGCGGGCGAGGACGGACTTCGACTTTCCCTCGCGGGCGCGCAATCGAAAGTGCCCGTCATTCTCGTGCACGGAGCCGTGGCGTTGCCCTCGGCGGGCCAACCCACGACACATATCCTCAAGCCTCCGATGTCTCGCTTTTCGGCGACGACCGAGAACGAAGCCTTCGTGATGCGCCTCGCGTCCGCCGTCGGCCTCGACGTGGCGCCGGTGGAAACGCGGATCGTGCGCGATCGAACGTTTCTGCTTGTTCAACGCTATGACCGCTCGCGAGGTGAAGACGGCGTCGTCCGCCGTATTCACCAGGAGGACTTCTGCCAGGCGCTCGGCGTGCCCTCGGAAACCAAATACGCCAGCGAGGGCGGCCCCTCGTTCAAGGACGGCTTCGAGCTTCTCCGCCGCGTCGCCGCCAGGCCAGCGGTTGATGTGCTGAAGCTGCTCGACGCCGCGATTTTCAATCTGATCGTCGGAAACGCCGACGCACACGGCAAGAATTTTTCGATACTCTATGATGGCGAAGGCCCGCGCCTGGCTCCGCTCTACGATCTTCTGGCCACGCTCGCCTATCCTGAACTCTCGCCGAAGCTCGCCATGCGAATCGGTAAACGCGCGACGCTCGAAGAGATGGATGCGAAGGGCTGGGCCGTCTTCGCGGCGGACGTCGGCGTGGGCTTGCCACTCATCAGACGAAGAGTTTCCGAGATCAGTCGAGCCGTCCTCGCCCGAGCGAATGAAGTGGCGAACGAGTTGAGGCGCCTCGGCCTTGATGAGGCCGCGCTATCGCGATTTGCCGCGATGGCTACTGATCGAGCGGCGCGATGCGCTGTCACAGTCCAAAGAATGCCGGAGTAGGGAGGAGAACATCGATATCGTTGCCGAACGCGCCACGACGTGTCCGCCACGCCAACCATGTCATGTCACAATGGGAGGGAGCGGGGACCGCGCATGGCTGACAGGCTCGGGCCGGCGATCCGCGCTCATGACTTTCCTCAACGGCGTCCGCGTTATAATGTTTTCGCGAAGACTTTATAATGCGGCCGTGGGGCCACACCCAATGCACGTCGATTTGCGTTCGTTCAGGAGGTCTAGCGGGATTTGACAGCTCGGCGCGATTGGACGCGCGCCTCGAAGCGCCGTTGGACGATTCGCCGAGATGTCGCAGTCTCGTCGCCGGCCGGTCGGTAAGCGAACCACGAAACCAATTTCGCCTCCAATCGCTTCAACACAGTTCGAAAGGTCGACAGGTACATCTCCACCTATTTCACGATCTTAGGAACCGATGGCCGCTTGATGTTCAAGGCGCTCGCGATATCGGCCAGAGCTTTGCCGGCGACTTGCCGAAATTCACGCAAACCTTCGATCTCATCCTTCATCTCGCGATAGCGAGCGTCGATGCGAACCTGACGATCGAGCGGCAAGTCGGCGATGACCTGGTTTACTTTCGCACCCACTTCCCAAATGGCCCGAGAAGCACGACCGCAGCGGTGTGCGTGCGATCGCGGCCCGCGACGGGCGCCAAGTCCGCGGCGGGCGAAACGCGCCCGATCAGCGCTCCTCTTCGTGCGACTTGTCATCCCGTCGATTCCGCGCCGTTTCTTCCTCGTTCTGGAGTCTCGCTTGCTCGAGATAGGACTTTTGCTCTCGCGCCAATTCCTGAATGTTCTCGCTTTGACCCGGCTCGGTGGGGGTCGGCTGGCCCGGGCTGTTCTCCAAGGCGCGCGCGGCGTCACGAGCCGTTCGCGCCTCTTGGCCCGATCGATAGGGATGCTCCGCGGTCCCGGACGCAACCGTCGTCTCGCCGAGGCGCCGCGCCTCGATCGCCTGCCGAGTCTCCAAGTCCGCCTCGCGTTCTGTTTGTCGACGGATTTGGTCAAGGGCGATTTGGGTCTCCCCGGACGTAGCGGCCAGCGGCGGCGATCGCGATGGGACTTGAGTATCGGCTTCGGATTCAGCTCCGCCTTTTACGCCGTTGCCCTCGACGCTACGCTGAGCAGCTGGGGCGTCTGGCTCGCGCTGGCGCGCAACGCGCTCATGCTCGAGACGGATCCTGTCCTGCAATTCCGGATTGCTGATTTCGAAGCCGTGCTCGACGGCAAGTTCGACGACGACGGTCTTGTAACTTGCGGAGCCGTTGACCGTGATCGCATCCCACTTTTGTGATGACAATTTCATCGCGGCTAGAATGCTGTCGCGACGGGTCCAGTCGTGAATATCGATCCGATCGCCCCGATCGACGAAGGCGACTTCAAACTTGTCGGTTTCCGCATTGCGTCGGGAATAGTGAACCTCCCCGCCTTTCAACTCCGGCAGGAATATCGATCCGACGTCTCGAACCCCTGGCGGATCGAATGTCTCGCCATGAATGTTCGGACGGCTGGCCTCGATTCGACGGTTTGTCGCGATCAACTTGTCCGCCGCGGCCAGCATGTCGGTCTTCTGTCGCGACCATCCCTCGCGATCCGCTTCTGGCAAATGAGGCAACGCTTCGTTGAAGAGCGCTTCCAAGGAAGTCCGGGTGGCCGTCAGATTTTCGGCGGTTCGCATGGCGGGGTTTCCTAATTGTTTTCCGAGTCGGTCGATTTCAGCGCCGGCGCCCTCGATGGCGGCGCGGCGAACCCGCTCCGTAGCCGAGATGCGCACTCTATCGTCGCTTTGTCTGGGAATGTCGCGTCGTTCGGCCGCCAACGCGGCGCTGACCACGAAGATCCCGGTCGGATCGGATCGCGACGGCTTGATTTCGGAGCGGCGAGATTGGGGAACGTCGACATACCAGAGCGTCGCGTCCTGCGATGTCGCCATGGATTCAGCCTTGGCGCGATCCCTCGTAAAAAGCAGCGAGGTCTTTGGTTGCGTCGCCGAATTCTCCGTCCGGTATAACCGGATCGCGCCGGAACTCATCGGCGGCTCTGCTCCAAACAGCGGAACCCGCGAAAGGGCGCGCCATTGGTGCGCGCTCTCGTTCGCGCGCCGCCGACCCTCCACTCGGCTAGGGATATGAACGCCGCGTTCCGTTTCCTCCCAGGCCCCCTTGGCGGCGCTCCAACCGCGCCCAGCCTTTTGTAGGCGCAGGTGCTGCGCCGGCGTGGCGTCGTCGCGTTCCGCCATGGCGACGTCTTTGAGTTTGTAGGCGGGGCCATTGGCCTGTTCGAAGCGCTTGATCTCCTCCATCGGAATATGACGGTGGCGCGCTTCTTCCGCGAGTGTCGTGCGCCAGCGTTGGAAATCGCCAATGTTGGGGTGAAGGCGCCCGCCCCTGGAATTGTCCATCCGAACGATCGCGTGGACATGAATGTGGCGCTTATCCGTATGAAGCGCGAACGCATATTTATGGCCCGCGAACTCACGCGCCAATGTCGCCCGCGCTGCATCGACGAAGGCCTCACGAGGCGTTCCAGCCTTGGCGCTCAAAATGATGTGGGCGGTATCGCGCGGCTCGCGCGATCTGAGGGCGCGCTTCCACGATGCGGCGACCTCCAGATTGCCGTCATGGCTGTCCAAAATCTGCCCGGTCAAAGTCACCCCGGGCTTTCGTCCGTCACGCGTGAGGCGGCTCAGATACCTTGCCGCGCCCTCCGTTCCATGCGCCCAGCCCC
>Ga0209448_10000163_pt1 | contig 23886 bp, 20 predicted proteins | sample BogFormECP14_OM2_FD_188245 | JGI IMG/M metagenome (GOLD analysis project Ga0209448, IMG submission 188245) | Bog forest soil microbial communities from Calvert Island, British Columbia, Canada - ECP14_OM2 (SPAdes) (version 2) | ecosystem: Environmental > Aquatic > Freshwater > Wetlands > Bog ... | reverse complement strand
GTGGTGCGCGCGGAACAGCCACATCGTCATGAAAGTCACGAAGATAAAGGTGCCGAGCCGCAGCGCGCCGCGTGTGTCTCCGCGTTTATGACGCAGGTTGTAGCGGACAATGAAGACGCTGCTAATGACGATCCCCAGGAAAAGGGTCACGACGATGAACACGGCGATCTTCTGCTGGCGAGTTGGTGAGAAAGGGACGCTGCGGTCCGGAGTGACCCAGGGATAAATTAGATCGAAGTAAATTGGTTTGCCGCGGTAGGACGCTGCCTCGATGCGCAGGGGAATGTCTGGGTGACCAGGAACGGAACCGGTCCACGCCGCGCGAGCATCACCCCAAGCCAGCGGTGTCCACTCCGAATCGACTAGATGAAAAGCTGCAACGTCTAGCTCAGCAGCGGAGAACAAGCGTCCCCAATCAGGGGCTGGCTGGCTACCTGCGGGTGAATCTTTTTGCGGCGACACGGCTTCAAAATGGATGAGGCGGCCACGCGTATCGAGGGCTAAATTAATCATGCCGGTTACGCCCATTGGCGGATCGAAAGTCGTGACCTTACCAGCGCCGCCAGAGGAAAAAAATCTTTGCGGGCGCATCTCGCGAGGGCTTTGGCGAAACCAGAATTGCATGGCGGCAGGGCAATCATCACCCAGAGAATTCCAGCGCTTGGGTGTCTTGTCGTGGTCTTGAATGTATTGGAGGTAGGTTCCGTCCGCGATGAAGTCGAAGGCAGTGTCTGCCGGAGGCGCGTCATAGCCCAGGCTTCGGATAATCTGGCCGGCCTTGTGGATGAGCACATCCGTGGGGATATCAAGAGTGACTTTGTTGATGAGCTGGGTGCGGTCGTGCGCGAAAAGAAAAACGATCAATCCCGCCAGCACCGCGAGCAGAAGGCCCAAAGCGAGAACGGGACGAACGCCTTCGGTGGCGCCCGCAGCTGCGACCATCTCCGGTGAGGGCGTTTCACCGGCGGCTAATGCAGCGGCCAGGGGATCGCCACCGGGAAGCGCGGCGGCCACTTGCAAGGCTGATACGGGACGCTTCGCGGGATCAAGTTCCAGGCAACGCAGAATGACGCGTTCGATGAGCGGATCGAGATCTCGAACGAGGGTGGAAGGATTGGTGATTGTGCCTAGCTCGCGGAGCTTTATGAGTTCGGGAAGCGTCGAAGCATCGAAAGCACGTTTTCCTGTGAGGATTTCGTAGAGAATCAGGCCGAGCGAATAGATATCACTCTTGGTTGTGACTTCTTTTCCGGCGAGCTGTTCCGGAGCCATGTAGGCGGGCGTGCCGGCGCGAATGTCCGCGCCCTGAATGCTTGCGGCGATTCCGGCGAGACCAAAATCCGTGATACGAATTTTTCCGGCGCCATCGAGCATTACGTTGGCTGGCTTGAGGTCGCGATGAATGACGCCGCGCTCGTGGGCCGCAGCAAGCCCTGCGCAAATCTGGCGCGCGACTTCGGTAGCCTTATCGGGGGAAAGCCTGCCGATGCGGCGAACGACGGAGGCGAGATCCTCACCATCGACGTATTCCATGGAAAGAAACGGCATGCCGTCCGCGTCGCCTATATCGAAGACGCGGCAGACGTTGGGATGCGAAACTTGGCGCGCAATGCGCACTTCGGAATGAAATCGAGCAAGAGTGGCAGCGTCTTGCGAGAGGCTTTCGGGAAGAAACTTGATGGCCACGACTTGGCCCAGCTTCAGGTCTTCCGCGCGATAGACTTCACCCATTCCGCCGCGGCCAGCTATGGCGACGATGCGATAACGCTCGGCAATCATCTGCCCCGGCGTGAAGCGCCCGCCCCCGATGGGATCGGAGCTTGTCAGTTTCACGCCGGCGCCGCCACTGGAAGGCATACGCGGAGGGCGCGACGGAGTTGGAGCGAAGGAAGGTTTGCGAGGCGTCGCGGGAGGTCCGGGCGGCGCAATCGTCTCTTGCTCGGCGCTCAGATCATTCGAATCGATGGTCGGGGCGACGTTGAGATCGAGTGCTCCGCCGCAAGTGGAGCAGAACCGCCCGGCGGAAGAAACCTGTGCGCCGCAGGAAGAGCAGTACATGGGAGGCGAGATTCTAACATTGCCGGAGGGCCACTGCGAACAGACGCGAACGCGCTCCCGGCGAAAATTACGAGATGCGCTCGACTTGCACCGCTGTGCCGTAGGCCAACACTTCCGTAACTCCCTGCATCACTTCCGTGGCGTCGTAACGCATGCCGATGACGGCATTCGCTCCGTGTTCGCCGGCATGTTGTAGAAGCAATTCGTAGGCGTCTTCGCGAGTTTTCTCGCAGAGGTTTGTGAGAATAGTGATGTTGCCACCGACGATGGTTTGCAGGGCCGCGCCGAGGTTCCCGATGACGCTGCGCGAGCGGACGATGATGCCACGCACAATCCCAAAATTGCGAACGATGCGGTAACCGGCGAGTTCGGTTGCGGTCGTCACCATGCTGATGTCCACACGATTGGGCATACATTTCTCCTTAAACGGGACGTTTACCTGTGCGATTCTACGCGCACACGCGGCCATGCGCGAGCGCAGTCTGTCTGTTATTCTCGAAATACGTGGAAATCTTATTCTATTTTCTGGCGATTTCGCAGATCCTTCTCGGTCTCTATTTGATCGGATTGGGAGTGCAGTGGCTGGGCTATGCGCGGCGGCGCATGCACACAGATCCGGGATTTTATTCGCCGAAGGTTGCGGTGCTGTGCCCGTGCAAAGGAATCGAGGCGGCGCTTGAGCGGAACCTGGTTTCGCTTACCGAATTCGATTATCAAAATTACGAGATTTTCTTTCTGATCGCTTCAGCCAGCGATCCGGCCTACAACATCGTGAAGCGTGTTGTCTCATCGTCCCGTGCGAAAGCGCATTTGGTGATTACGGAGAAGCCGGATGGGTGCGGCGAGAAAGTGAATAATCTGCGCGTGGGGATCGCACAGTTGGATGGGGAATTCGACGTGCTCACTTTTGTGGACTCGGACGGACGCCCCGGAAAAAACTGGCTGCATCGCATGGTTGCGCCGCTTGCTGATTCCCGGATCGGGGCCACGACCACTATGCGCTGGTTGATTCCGAACCGGAGCAATTTGGCGACGGCGCTGCTTGCGGCGTGGAACGCTCCGATCGTCACCATGCTCAGCGAAAAAGGAAAGAATTTCTGCTGGGGCGGAGGCACGGCAATACGGCGGAACGTCTTCGACCAATCCGGCGTGGTGGAAGAATGGCAACACTCGGTGAGCGATGATTATTCGATGACACGCGCGCTGGAGCGGGCGAACCGCTCCATTGTTTTTTTGCCGGAATGTATAGTGCCTTCTTTTGTCGAGACAGATTTCACCGGTTTAATGGAATTTACAAACAGGCAAGTCCTGATCACGCGCGTGTACGCGGAAAAAATATGGGGGATGGCCGCCGGGACTCACCTGCTCTACTGTCTATCGCTCGTTCTCGGAACGATACTGACGCTTGGCGATTTTCTGGCGACGCGGCCGGCGTTTCATTTGGCGGCGCTCACTTTCTTGCCGGTGTTGCTCTCGATGATTCGAGGAGCGCTGCGAGCGGCGGGCGTGTCGGAAGTCTTGCCCGCATACCGCTCGCAAATCGCGGGGCAGGCGTGGATCTATGTGCTATTGACGGTCTTCATCCCATTTTTATACCTGGCGAATTTCATCAGCTCACTCGTCACGCGCAAGATACGTTGGCGCGGAATTACCTACGAACTGATTGCGCCGGAACAGACCCGCATCATCTCGTATTGAAGAGAAAAGAATCCCAGTAGTCGGTCAGAGAAGTTTTCCACAGGCAGTTTTCCACAGGCGGAAGCAAATCATGGGCCTAAAGCAGACAAATTTTTTAGTGTGACTAAGGTTTATTCGCCTGGGACCTGTGCTTTTTTGTTCCAAAATGGACCCCACCTTTGCACAGAGCTAAGAACTCATGGAAATATTTCGCGTACCATGCAATTCCTACCGGTAAATGCGCCCTCATTGATCCGCATATCCCGCCTAAGTACTCCTCTTCTGAACGAGTTGTAGATTTGGGCCATTCGGTGAGGAAAATGCATAAATGAATCGGTTCGGTGTCACAACGCAGGCGAATTGGCAGGGGCTCCTTCTCGCAGCTCGGTGCAGCTTTACCGCAGATCCAGGCACCGTGTCCTCAGCACCCTGTTCAGGCTTTATGTTCGGCCGTTTGCCTACGCAATGCAGCTTGCCTCCTGACGGAGGTTCAATCTAAAGGAAAGCTTCGGTTGTCTCACGAGGCTGCATACTGAGGGGTGCGTGTGAAGCTTATCCGCAGAAGTGAACAGCATCATCCTTTGAACAGTCCCCGACCGGCAATTCCTCGCGATCATTATTATTTTTATGAAAAAAACACCGGCGTAACTCATTTTCACGTGGAGGCAGGCCCTGACGGATGTTTCCCCGTGGACCAGGCCGCCGGTCTTCTGGCGATGCACTGCATGGTGAGAGGGCAGACGCCAAACGACTACGTGGTGATGGTTAAGGCGGAAAATGACCTTCTGGAAGGCTTGACCGAAAAGGCGGAAAAACTGCTGCAGGCGGGACATTCCGTCGGGAGCCCCGTGAAGCTCACGCGCCGCGAAGAGGAAGTGCTTGGCGGCGTAATGAAGAGCTTGGCTAATAAAGAAATTGCCGCGACTTTGAATCTTTCCGAGCGCACGGTGAAATTTCACGTGTCATCGTTGCTTGCCAAGTTCCGCGTGCGAGGGCGCATGGAGTTGGTACGCGAGGCCTCGCGCAATACCATTGGGGCGATGCCCATGCCGATGCCCGTCGCAACGAGGGAAGCTCGCACGTTTGGGCCGGTACCGCAGAATTACAACAATGGCTCTCGTGGCGGCGCGATTCTCCCGCTGGCAAAACGGCAACTGATGGCCTAATCCAAACTCATTGGTAACAAATTAGGGAAAACGCAAAGGCCGGTTCCATGAAATCGAACGGGGCCTTCGTGTTTTTGTGGATGCGTTGCGTCGTTAATTACTTCTTTGCAGCTGCGTAGTGCTGGGCGGCGGAATCCCAATTGACTACGTTCCACCAAGCCTTGATGTAATCGCCGCGCACGTTCTGATATTTCAGGTAGTAAGCGTGCTCCCAAACGTCAATACCCAGTACGGCTTTGGCGCCGAGCATAAACGGGGTGTCCTGATTCGGCGTCGAATCAATAGCGAGCTTGCCGTCCTTGAGGATAAGCCACGCCCACCCGGAACCAAAGCGGCCAAGTCCAGCGGCGGCGAATTTATCTTGAAAGCCCGCGAAGGATCCGAAAGTCGAAATGATGGCAGCGCCGAGATCGCCGGTTGGCTCGCCACCACCGCCCTTTTTCATCTGCGTCCAGAAGAGCGAATGGTTCCAGTGGCCGCCGGCGTTGTTGCGGACCTGGGCGCGAATGTTCTCCGGGATGGAGTCGAGATTTTTCAAAAGTTCTTCCAGCGATTTAGCCTGGAGATCAGCGTGGCCATCGAGCGCCTTGTTCAAGTTGGTGACGTAGGCGCCATGGTGTTTGTCGTGGTGAATTTCCATGGTCTTGGCATCAAGGTAGGGTTCGAGTGCGTCGAATGAGTAAGGCAACGGTGGGACGGTAAATGCCACGGGTTTTTCCTCCAGTTTGAGATTTGATGCAAAATCTGACGCGGTGCCGGAGCGCAAAACCGCAGAAGCGCCGCTGCCCGCTCCAAGCAATCCCGCACCGATAATTCCGGTATTCATCAGGAAATTCCGGCGATTCATGGGGAACTCCTGCGGCGAGGAGGCTGGCCAACCAGGCGACTGTATCATACCGCTCTACCAGCCAACTGTTCCATACTGCTCCTTACTGAGGGGTTCAAAGGACGCCCCTAAGCAGCAGTGTTGAAGGCTAAGAACTCGCCACGGTTATTGGATGCGCGAAAGAGCCCATTGGGCAGATTCGGCGATCAGCGGCTCGCGAGAAGCTGAGAGCTGAGTTAGGAGTTTGCAAATCCTTTCATGCTGGGACGGGCCGAGTGCGGGAGCGGAATTGCCGAGGGCGATGCAGGCGTTGCGCACCAAGCCGCGCCACTTTGTTCGTTTGACCGGGCTTCCGCGAAAGACGGTGCGGAATTGGTCTTCGCTCATTGCCGCAAGCCACTCTAGGCGCGGCAGGAAGAGGGATTCTTCATCGTTCTCCTCAGCAACGACAGGGAGGGATTCTTGTGAGAGGGGGGGCGTCGCCTGTGAAAAAGTTCTTGGCTGAAATTCCGCAGCTTGTGTCACTGGAGCACGGCAATTCCACGGGCAGACGTCCTGGCAGATGTCGCAGCCGAAGACCTGGCGTCCCATGGGTTCGCGCAATTCCTCCGGAACGTTTCCGCGAAGCTCGATTGTCAAATAGGAGATGCAGAGGCGTGCATCCATCACGTAGGGCTCGACGAGCGCTCCGGTGGGGCAGGCATCGATACATTTTGTGCAAGAGCCGCAAAGATCCGGCGGAGGCATCTCGGCCGGACCCAGCGTGGATGGAACATCTAGGGTCGTAAGAATCACGCCGAGGAAAAACCAGGAGCCGAGCTTGGCGTTCAGCAACAGTGTGTTTTTTCCGACCCAGCCAAGCCCGGCGTGTTTGGCAAAGACGCGTTCATTCAGGGGGCCGGTGTCTGCGTAGATGCGCGTTTGGTGCGGTTCGCTGAACCGTTCAGGGAGGCTCCTCGCCAGGCTTTGGAGCTTCTGCTGGAGGACTTCGTGGTAGTCCTGTCCCCAGGCGTAGCGGGAAATCCAACCGCCCGGTTCGGTTCTCTCCGGTGAGAACGCGTCGACGGATCGTTGCGCAGGTGAGTTGTAGTTCAAGGCGCAGACGATCACGCTGCGGAGACCGTGCATGACGCTTTGTGGATTGCTGCGGCGCTCGTCCGCAAGATATTTCATCTCACCAGCGTAACCACGTGCGAGCCATTCTTGCGCAAGGTCTAGCTCGGGAAACTTCTCTGCACGCACGACTCCGCAATGGTCAAACCCGAGAGCGCTTGCCCGCTCGACAACCCAAGCGGTGTCGGAGCCGTTTCGCATGGATGTGGTGTGAAAGGACATGAACGAATTGTGCCTCAGGAAGCAGCGCGATGCGAGGGGCGGATAGCGCAGTTGGCCAGCTTCTCGCTTTGGTGCAAGGCAGATTACTGGAAACTGTTAAGGGCGGCGCTCTCTTCGGTATAAACGTCGAAGACGGTGTAGAGCTTTGTGAGCTGGAGCAGGTCGTGCACTTTCTTTGTAAGGTGCAAGAGTTTCAGTTCGCCGCCGCGGCCTTTGACAGTTGTGTACGCGCTGACGAGTTCGCCGATGCCGGAGCTGTCGATGTAGTCCACGTCCGCAAGATTTAGCACGATGTTGGTGCGTTTATCATCTAACAGCCCGCGGACAGTTGTGCGCAGCAGGGCGCTGCCTTCTCCCAGAGTGATCTTGCCGCTGAGGTCCACCACCGTGGATTGACCTGCATCTCGATGCGTTGCGCGCAAAGGCATGGTTTTCGTTTAGGCTCCTTGATGCGGGGAAGCGCCTTGGCCACCCTGGCCATTCGTTCCCTGGTTATCCTGCAGAGGCAGTTTTTTGGCCATTACAATTTCCGCGCCGCCGGTGCGTCCCGGCACGACGTCGAATTCGTCCATAAATGCACGCATCAGGAAGATACCGCGGCCGGACGTGCTCAGAAGATTTTCTTCGGCGAGGGGATCGGGCACGTTGGCGAGAGTGAAACCACTTCCTTCATCAAGGACATGGATGATCATTTTTTCTCGGGTGAGATCAACGGCCAGATGAATTTTCTTTTCAGGGCGCTCTTGATTGCCATAGTGAAACGCGTTAATGACGCCCTCGCGTACGCTCATACCAATCTTGTAGCAATCGTCCTCGCCGAAACCAGCAGCCTCGGCCACCCGGATACACATCTCCTCAGCTAGATTTACGCTTTCGACTTGCGTCTCCAGCGTGATTTCGATGTGCTTAGGGTCTGTGCCCATGCGTGGCGCCCTCCTGGAAGCAAATTGCATCCAAGAGAGCGCACTTATCGGTAACACAGAGGCTAAACCTAAGTCAATGGAGCACTTGCTGTTTAGGGGGAGAACGTGGGACAGGCATTCTTGCCTGGCTCTTGTCTGCGAAGTTGGCGGTTAGATTTTGCAATCTTAAAGTAAGAACAAGACGATAGAAAGGAGTGTCTGTTCCACACTAAGCATCTCAGATTGAAGGCTGCACATTAGCGGAGATTCTTTCGGCCACACTAGACCAGGGCCAGTCCTCAGGCTTGCTTACCGATCCAGCGGCAATCGGGTTGTGCTCGATGTATTCGCCGCGCGGAACTTTTATCCAGTTTCTCCTTGATGCGCCGGTGGGGGAGGTGCGGGCGCGCGCGATGGTCCAACGGAGCGAACCCAAAGAAGGTATGGGTGTGAAGTTTGTCGCGATGCAACCAGAAGACCGAGCACGGTTCGCTCAATGGTTGAAGCGTCTGACGTCCTACTAAAGTACTTAAACGCCCCAATCGTCCGAGTGGGATCGCAGCGAACTCGCTACGGCAAATGTGAGGTAACCTGACTCACCAGGAGTTGTCGGTAGAACCCACGAAAGACATTTGCACAACTTTGGCTTACTCCTGCCCTCGCTGGAATTATGGACTCTGAAGGTCGAAAATGGCTACACACCAGATTGGACCGTATGTACTACCACATCTTGGAGTTAGCTCGGCCCTGGAGCCTTGACCTCGTGCTTCTCACTTGGCATGAAAGATGCATATCTATTCATTGCGGGCTATTCGGTTCGACCGCTCAAATCCCTGGTAGATGACTCCTAATGGAAAATTTGAACTGGACCCGGTGGCCCGCGCCAAATTCCTTCGCTTCAACCTGGATAGAGCCAATGGCTGTAGGCGCGTACCAGAGCTCAAGGTCGACGCCATTGTACGGCACGCAAAAATGGGTCGTGGATTGGGGCTGAAGTTCTCGGCACTATGGAATGAAGATCGCCCACGTTTGGCAGAATTGTTAAAAAGGCATCGCCGTTCATTTGAAGTTCGAATACGGAAAGAGGAAAGGGCGACCAGCAAGTACCTTGAGATGACACCGAACCAGGGGGTGCGGGTGACGCTGTCCGACAGGACTGATACTTCTGAATTCAACCTGAATTGGAAGCCGTTTCGAGGGACAGCGATACGGGTGCCTGTAATATCGAGTGAATTTACCTGTGAAGAATTTCAAGCTTCTTGACCCGCCGGGTCCATTCTCGGGAATCGAATACCGTCGCACCACGCGCGTCGAGCGAGCCATTCCTCTAATCATCTCTGGTCAAAACAATCAAGGGCAGCTGTTTCAAGAGTGGACCTGGACCACCAGCTTCAATCTTCATGGCTGTCGCTATCCCTCGCGTCATGAATGTGAGATTGGAGCCTGGATTACCATGCAAGTTGGCGAACCTAGCGGCACGGCGAAAATCGCCGCTACGCGTGCCCGGGTCAAATCCATTCATGCTTCCAATAGTGCGCGGGAGAGCTACCAGATCGGCATCGAGCTCGAAACCCCGGGAAATATCTGGGAAGTCCCCTCGCCACCGGAGGATTGGTTGCGTGGAGCAGGGACAGAAGTTGCAAAAGCGCAATCCTCGACCGCGACGGTCCCTGTGCGGGATCCTACGATCATCAAAATGTCATTGCCATCCAGGGAGCGCCTTCGCGAAGCGGATGAACTTGTCGCTTCATTAGAAGGAAAATTGCAGCTGGCAGTAGATAAAGCCGTGCAGTCCGCCTTGGCAAGTCATCTTGAGTCCGCAGTCACGAAAGCTATATCCATCACCCTGGAACGGATGGACAGTACTGTTCTCGAAATCGAGCGGAGGTTGTCCGCGAGGCTGAGCGAAACGGTTTCGCGAGCAACGGAAGAATTTGAAGATGCGGCGACTGGCACGTTGGAGAGAGGGTTCAAACGATTGGTCGAAGATATTAAGGTCAAAACGCAAGAGGCGGCCTTCCAAGTTGAAGATCGCGCGGAGGAAGCGCGTTCCATCTTGGAGACTGCTACCAACTCAGCACTAGACGAGTTTCGCCACCAAGCAGAAGTCCACGCCAGGCTGGCGATTTCACATACAAGACGGCGTCTCGCCTCTTCGCTTGCTTCCATAGACGCAGAGAATCGCGGTGTCTGTGAGGCGCGGCTCAGGGCTCTTAAGAGCGAAATCGAACAGACAGGAAAGGAATTCACAGATCAATTCCGTCATGGGCTAAAAGCATTCTTCCATTCATGCCTGGTTGACGCCATCAGCGCCATCGAACAACAGTCCAAGGCTACTTTTGACGGCCTCACCCAAAAGAACGAAAATTCCACTCCGGAGAAGAGCAGCCCTTCCGCCGTCGAAAAAAAAATCGAAGACCGGGGCAAGAAAGATACTGACTTTCCGCGCTCCTGACAGTGAAATCGCCAAAGAATACTTCCGACCCCAACTCCTTGAAAGAGTAATTCCAGCTATCTAACATTTCGCTGAACACGCTGGCTCCATCCGCGGTGTTCAGAGTTTTAGCGCTTCGCGAATCACTTCTTAGGTGTCGTGCTCAACGTTCTCAACCTCAAACCGTTAGAATGATTTGTCTGAGAACGAGTTGAAGGGCATCCCCTCATCGCCGAGTCGCCTCTGAGAAGGCGCTGAAACTCGCAGGGAATTTCTGTAAGCTGGAGCAGGGATTGAGCTTGATGCACCCCGGCCGGGAATCTGCGCCGGGTGTGCTGTCCCTAGGGAGGTCCGATGTGGGATAAGAAGAAGCCGGATACACCGCGAGTTGCGGCCCCGGAACCGAGAAATTTGCCGACGAACAAAGAGGGCACGGATGCGATGGGTACCTCGGATGCGAAAGCAGACCGTGCGACTGGGTGGCTGGGGTCGAGCCTGCATGTGAAAGGCGACATCATCGGCACCGAAGATCTGTTGATCGACGGCTCCGTCGAAGGACTGATCCAGCTTGATGAACGGAAGTTGACGGTCGGAAAGTCGGCGAAGCTAATGGCTGACATCAACGCCCGCGACGTGGTGGTGTACGGCTATGTGAAGGGAAACGTGAGCGCAAGAGGTCGGATCGAGATCAGGAAAAATGGTTCGGTGATCGGGAACTTGACGACGGCACAAATCATGATCGAAGACGGCGCGGACTTCAAGGGTTCGATCGAAATCGACAGGAGCGCGGCAAAGGAAGCCGACAACAACAGCTCTTCGCGGGCGGCGGCGGCTGCCACGGGGCCGAAAAGCATTTAACGATCGCAAAATCACCGTTGTCGGCCGACAAAGGCCGTGCCGAATGCGTCCCAAAATCAAATAGAATCAAACGCAGCCATCGAAGCGACGGATGCGTTAGAATGTCCTTCCCAGCCCCATGAAGCGCCCTAAGCCAGTCACGTCTTGCAACCTGTGTCGAGCACCCGGCTATAACATTCAGCTAGCCAATGGGAAGTGCCTGCGAATGGCCGGCACGCACAGATGCACAGGAACGAATCAAAGCGCAATCGGTGACAATGATTGGGCCGAGTGTCTATCTTGTGCGGCTTCTGGGTACGATGGTACTGCGCAATGTCGGCACTGCGATCGCGGTTCTGGTTGGGTGTTTCAGCGCCGGTGATCAGGCTTCATCCGCAAAATTGAGTACCGCGCAAGTTAATGATCGGTCACAGTGTGAGCAAGCCGAACGGAGAGAAGTAAACTGTCGCTCCCGCTTTCCTAGCGTACCAGCCTCACCGCCACTGCTGTCATGTCATCAGCCTTGCCCGTGGGTCCCGCCGCATCGAGGACCGCCGCTGGCATCTCCGAGAAGCGCTTCAGGGCGGCGCTCACCACCGTTTTCTGTAGCAAGTGGAGATTGAGCGGCGTCCACGCTCCGCCGCTCAAGAGGAGCACGATGTCGCCTGCACTCAACGTCAGGCGGATGAGGAAGGGATGTGCTTGGCCGCTCCCCAGAAGATGTTTGCTCGCGCCCTGGTTGACAATGCGGCACTGGCCCTCGCGGTTGATGAGATAGGCCCGCGAATCGCCCACGGCTACTCCTACAGCCTCGTTCGCAGCGAAGGTGACGGCCAGGAAAGTCGATTGCGCTCCACCGAGGAGCGCGGAGTCCAGGAGCTTAACCCACCTCGTCCACGTCCCCGCCTCTGCGATCCGTTCCGGTGTGGACTCGTTCAACAGTCTCTCGAACAGCCGTAGTACTCGCCTGGCGGCCTGTTCCACGTTGCCAGTGCCGTCACACAGCGCCGCGAAGGGGCGCTCCCCGCGTCCGATCAGGAACGCATCTTCGTTGAGGGTGCGGCCTTGTTGCGTGCATGTTGCAGCAAAGCATTCGATGCGAACGGTGCTTCCGACTCCCTGCATAGGTGAGAGTCATTCTAATGCGGAATTTCAGTGCATGGGCTGGGAAAGCGACGGCTCGACAATTGGGAGTGTGATCGTGGAAGTGTGGGAGGATCCGACCCGCCACGTGGTTCATGCAAAAAGGCTGCTGAGTTGGCTAAAAGTACCTGGAAGATTCCCACCCGACGAACAGCGGAAAGCCAAGCTGCGGCTCGTGGCTAATTGACCGTCGCAATTCCTACCTTAGAAAGGTCAAAGCTGAGGCACTGCCGCTATACCTAAACAATTCCGCTAACGCGCCATCTTCTGAAGCGTGTACAAAATAAGCCTGCGGTCTTCTTCTTTGGCCTTACTCAATAGACGGCGAAGTTTATTCAGAAACTTTGCATCCTTGCCTGAGTTTCGCCACTCATCCTTATCAGGACCCTTTGCACTGAAATGCTTTGGCGCTTGAGCGGGTTTTTTACCGTCGTAGAATCGTGCGGACGACAAGTAACGTGGGTCCGTCACTTGCCTAGTTGCCTCGCAGCGCTCTTGAAAAGTAGCCCGACGAATTTGTCGCGTTGTTCCTTCAATCCCTGCCGACAGACGACTTATCCGTCTCGGTAGTTACCCAAATCTCAAAGCCGGTCGCGGTGGGCGGTCTGCGCGCTGCGGTTAGTGTCTCGATTCCTGTTCTGTTGCCCGGCGGTCTTCGCCTCTTCGTCGCTCGTGACCTTGGCGCCGCTCCGGCAACGCGATAGTCCAGTTGGTGGTTCTATGGCAAGTGTGACAGTGCCGCTGGATGTGTTGTTTCTTTCGGGCTTCAGGCAGTTCGCCTTCGTGGATCAAGAAAGACCCAAATCTGGAACAGCCTTCACACTTTAGAACGCAGACTGGCATTCTATTCCGAGTTTCGCCAACTAGGCACAGTAGCATGGGTTGGGAATAATCCCGGGTCAAGAGCTCGTATTTCGGATGCGTGACCGCTTGGGGCGCGCTCTAGGATCTCTCTCAGATTCATCAGGGATAGGAAAGTGCAGAGGATACGTCTTTTCAGGTCATCCGATAAGCACAGGTTGCTGGTGACCCGGGCGAGGAGCTGAGCGCACTCCCTAACATACATAGCCATCTCCGAACGACGTTCAACGGTCGCCTTGCGCAATGCAAGTTGGCGATGCATCTCGGTACACGCCTCCTCTACGCTCAAAGTGAAGTGGTGGACACACAGGCCCACCGAATCAAGTTCCGTCGGTACCGAAAGCTTGCAACGAGGAATACAAGCGCGAAAATCCCCAGGCTTACCCATCCAGGCCCCCTACCCCATTTTTCTGCAACAGCGCTGCCAATCCTGAATAGGCCATGAACTAAATGGTCAAGAAATAACTAAATTCGTAAACATCCTTTACTAGTGTCGTACGCCTGAGCGATCCACTCCCACCAATAACACAAAAAAGTGGCCCGCCATGAGTTCTCATCACTGGGCGATTGGAAACCAACCATACTGACTCTAAGTCCTTAAGTTATAAGGTATTAGTGGCAGAAGTGTCCACTCTTTGGCAAATGCAGGCCACGTCTCTTCGTTCCTTCCCTCGGCAGTCAGCCCCTGAATTGTTTTCCTCGTCAATTCAAGCAAGTGGCCGATCATTTCCCCAAAATCTTACTAGGAGGATCATTAGGTGTAATGATCGGTAAAAGTTTGGAAATCTGGCTGGAACAAAAGCGCTAGTAGTACTATAAGTTGCCCAAATTGTGAAATAGATTTCCCATACTGGCATTCCAAAACTTCCGACGGTTGCGGAGAGCCACCTTTCCATCATCCGCCAGTCCACACATACGGCAGCTTTCTCCTTCAGAAATTCACAGATAAACGGATCAAATTCGAAGTTGTGACGAGGTCAGACGATCTCGAGCGGCTGGCGCATGACTTCCAACACGTTGCGCTGAAATTCCGGCAGTTCATCGAGAAAGAGAACGCCGTTGTGGCCGAGCGAAACTTCGCCGGGCCGCGGCACAGCGCCGCCACCGATCAAACCGGCGTCGCGGATGGTGTGGTGCGGAGAGCGATAAGGCCGCGTGCCGACGAGGCCGCGGCTGTCTTCGAGAACGGCCGCCACGCTGTGAATCCGCGTTGTTTCGATGGCTTCTGAAATCCTGCATGCGCGCGGAGCCGACGTCGACTTCCACCTCGACAAGATAGGCGTCGATGCCATACACAGAAGCGCTTTGGGTTTTGAAGAGCATGGCAGAGGCGGGCGCATTACACCGTGGGCAGTATAAATCAATCAGATACTACGGACCAGAGATAATCCGTGACAGTGGGCTGCTTGGCTATCTCAACTGAACCCCAGGACAGGATGCGGCGTATACGGCTCCTCAAGTGACGCAATCTCTTCCGGTGTGAGACGCAGCGAGAGAGCCGCCACGGCGTCCGAAAGGTGGTGCGGTTTCGTGGCGCCAACAATCGGCGAGGTGATAAAGGATTTGCTGAGCATCCACGCAAGCGCGAGTTGGGCCCGAGGAACGCCGCGTTTTTCGGTGAGTTCACTTAAGCGGTCAACTATTTTATGATCCGCGTCTTCCGTTTTCGAGTACAGGATTTTGCCGAACTGATCAGTCTCGAAACGCTTGGTGCTTTCGGTTTGCCATGGGCGGGTCAGGCGGCCGCGCGCGAGCGGGCTCCAAGGTATGACTCCTACACCTTCGGACTGGCAAAGCGGCATCATCTCGCGCTCCTCTTCGCGATAGAGCAGGTTGTAATAGTTTTGCATGGAAACGAAACGAGTCCAGCCATGAACGTCGGCGAGATAGAGGGCTTTGGTGAATTGCCAAGCGTACATGGAGGAAGCACCGATATAGCGCACCCTCCCTGATTTCACGACGTCGTGGAGCGCTTCCAGTGTTTCTTCGATGGGCGTTTCATAATCCCAGCGATGAATTTGATAGAGGTCAACGTAATCGGTGCCAAGACGGCGAAGGCTTTGGTCGAGTTCATAAAATATCGCTTTGCGCGAGAGGCCGCGTCCATTGGGCTCGTCGCGCATCACGCCGTGAACCTTGGTGGCGACAACAACGGATTCGCGGCGGGCGTTCGCTTTCAGGAAACGGCCGAGGACCTCTTCGCTGGCGCCCGCCGAATAGACGTTGGCGGTGTCAAAAAAATTGATGCCAAGTTCGAGCGACTGGCGAAGGAAGGGTTGGCTCTCTTCTTCGTTGAGAGCCCAGGCGTGGCTGCCGGGTTTGATTTTGCCAGTCGCAGGTGCGCCATAGGTCATGCAGCCAAGACAAATGCGGGAGACCTTAACGCCAGTCTTGCCAAGGTTGATGTAGTCCATTTTTCCTCCAGGAAGGGTTCTGTGGTTCAGATCGCTGTGATTTGCAGAGACTCGCTTGGTCAGCGTTGCCGTTCCAATTATGCTTTCAGGGGAGACCCGACACCATAGAGGGCCAAGATATCTTTCAAGGTGACAATGCCTTCGAGTTTGTGAATATTGGCACGGCTGACTACCGGCATGGCGTTGATCTGACACGCGCCCATGCGTTCGAGCGCCAAACTGAGGGAGTGGTCGACGTGAAGATGAGGGAAGTCTGTTCCATCCAGGAGTTCCTTCAGCCGTTTAGGCTCGGCACTGGCCGCCGTAGCTTGCTGAAGTTTGCCAAAGCTTAGGACACCGATCAGACCTCGTTCATCGCTCACAGGCCAAGCAGTGAATTCGCTCGAGCGAATCTTTTCCAAAGCTTCCTGAACAGTTATGTCCGCCGACAGAATTTCCTTCGCTGGCCGCATGGCGAGTATTACCTGCCGGTGCCCTTCCTGCTGGCGAGTCTCGGCCGTGGGCAAGTGAATGCCATCCTGGCGCGCCAAGGCTTCGTAGATGGGTTGCTTCTGCAAGCGTGTAGCGATGAAGAGGCTCACCAAGTTTGAGATCATGAGGGGAACAATGACGGCGTAATCGCGCGTGATTTCAAAAATCATGACGACGGAGGTCATCGGCGCTCGGACGATTCCTGCAAAGACCGTGCCCATACCCACGAGGGCGTAAGCTCCCGCCGTGGCCGCATGGTAGGGGAACAGATTATGGGCCACGGTGCCGATGGTTCCTCCGAGCATGGCGCCGAGGAAGAGACTGGGGCCGAAAATGCCGCCGGCGTTTCCGGAGGCGTAGCTGGTGGTAACCGCGAAGAGTTTCAAGACCAGCAGTAAGACCATGAGCCGGAGTGCCATGCCTCCGTTCAGAACTGCGCCGACGTGCTCGTAACCCACGCCTAGCACTTGCGGGACAAACCAGCCCATAAGACCAACCACTATCCCACCGATTACGGGTTGGAACGGAACTGTCTTACGTGAGAGCTTTAGAAAGCGTTCGCGCATGCCGAGCAACAGCTTTGTGAAGGCCACCGATACGAGGCCGCCGGCGACACCGAGCACAGCGTAAATGGCGAACTCCCACGGATTGACGAGTTGGTATTGCGGTACCTTAAAAAGAGGATCATTGCCGAGCAAGAGCCGCAAGACACCCCAGGAAGTGGCGGCCGCGAGAACGACCGAACCCAATACCGGAGCGTGAAGATCGCCCACAATTTCTTCGAGGGCAAATAGCACCGCCGCTAAGGGTGTGTTGAAGGCAGCGGCAATGGCCGCAGCCGCCGCCACCGGGATAAGGGCCTTTACCTTTTCCGGACGCAGCCCAAGATTGCGGCCAAGCACGGAAGCGATGCCGGCGCCGACTTGCACTGTCGGCCCTTCGCGTCCCAGAGGAATTCCACTGGCCAGGGTGGCGGAGGTGCAGAAAAATTTCCCAAACATTGTGGCGGCCGTGATGCGGCCCTCGCGGGCGTAGAGAGCCGCTTTGGTTTGAGGCACACCGCTACCGCGCGCATCCGGAAAATAGCGGTAGAGCAAGTATCCCATCAAAAGTGAGCCGGCCACCGGGATGAGGACACGATGCCAGGCAGCTCCACCGACAGGATAGAGCCGCGTGCCAACTCGCTCGGTTAACAAGATGAAAGCGACGGCCATCAAGCCGACGAGCGCGCCAATCAGGAGCGTCAGGATCAGGAAGACTTGTTCTTCCCGTTCATTGAGCAGCGTATTCCAGTGCCGCGCCGGGGATTTCCACCAGCTTGCGGAAATCTGTTCTGAGGGTTGCGTCATTTTATTGTGGGGTTCTTGGCGCGGATTTCCCCGCCAGTCTTCCCGCTTATCCCGGTTCTTCGGCTTTCGTCAGTCACGTCACTGTCGCACTTCCCTCTTGGCCGCTTTCTTCCGGTTGTTGACGCTGCGCTGCCCGCGATCGAGGAGGGCTTCGATTGCGCCGACCAGGGCCTCTCCGCTGGTGCGCAGTTCACTGATGCGGTTCTGCGCGACCTGCTCGAGCAAACGCTCGCCACGCGGCAACAAAGTTACAAACACGCGGCGGCGGTCGTCCCGGCTGCGGGTTCTTCGCACGTAGCCGTTCGTCTCGAGGCGATCGATGAGCTCGACGGCGCTGTGGTGTTTCAGCGCGAGCCTCTCGGCAAGCGTCTGAATGGTGGCATCGCTGCCTTCGGGGAGGCCGCGAATGGCTAGCAGCATCAAGTACTGCTGGGGCTCGAGACCGACGGCGCGTGCCTTGGCGTCCCCTTCGCGCAGAAAATGGCGGATGCGGTAACGCAACTCGGCCAGCGCGCGGTATTCGGCGGGGGTGATATCCGCTGCCATAGGCTAAGTATATCGTAGTGCGATATACCTTGCCAGGACGCACGGTGGAACTGGTTACGGGCAGCAATCGTCTGTGGGTGGGGGGAGATTTACAACGGCTTGCGGAAAGCTTTCTGGGTTTTGTAGTGTTCGTATCCCTGCCGCTCGTAAAATTTGTGGGCGCGCTCGCGGATCACGTTGGAACGCACGGACATGCTTGGGCAGCCGTGCTTACGCGCCCAATCTTCGGCGGCTTCAAGGAGCCGCGCGCCGGCGCCGAGACTCCGCTGCCCTTCCCCAACAATCAGTCCGTTCAATTCCGCTCGCGTGCCGACCTCGACAAGATGCGTAACACTGACGTGCGCCCAGCCGACGACCCCTGCGTCCCGGGATTCCGCGACGAACAACGCGTTTTGCGATGCAGGCTTCAGTCTACGCATTCGTTTCGTGATCTCCACGACCGTCGTTGGATATCCAAGCTGGCCGCTAAGCTCGGCCACCCGACGCGCGTCAGTACTTCGCGCGCGGCGAGTTCTGACACTTTGTCCCTCAGCTTTCTTGGCCATCTCTCAGCCTGCTTTCTTGCGCAGCCGTTTCTGGACCGCTTCGCTTTTTAGTTCACGGAGCGCGTCTGAGGCGATCCATCGCGCGCTCCGAGAATCCTGTTTTCGAATTCGCTCTGCAGAGCGGATGGCTGCCGCGTTGAGGTGTAGATTTCTTTTTCCGATATTCCGCAGCGCCCAGTTGACCGCTTTCCGCACGAAATTCTGTTCGTCGTTAGCTTCGCGCTCAATCACGGGAAGAAACCGCTCGAATCGCGCATCTGCCGCGGATTTGTCCTTATAACTCAAATACGCGGCCAGGGAAAATGCGGCGCGCTTCTCAAACTCTGCGCTCCGATTGCTCCATTCGTAGATTTTGTCCCAGGCAGGCTTCGCGGCCGCGTAGAGATAACAACAAACCGTGTCGACCACATCCCAGGAGTTGAAATCACGCACCCAGCGCTCCATTTGCGCCGAGGTGATTTTCTCCGATTCGCCGATCAGAGGTGCGAGGATTCTTGCATCGTGAATACCGGAGGACCAGAGCTCCTCCGCCAGCGCTTGATCTTTCCCTATGTGTCGCGCGAACGCGTGTAACACAGGTGCTGAAATCCCATAAGCCTTCGGAACGTTTACGCCGAAATAGGCCAGCTGCGCTCGTGCCTTCGGATCGACATGTTTTTTCAGCTCGATGAGCACCTCGGCTTTCGTCCACCCTCGAGCGGCTTTCGAGCGGCGCGCCGAGCTAGAACGCTTTGTCGGAGTCGAGGAGGATTGTGACCGGCCCTTCATTTACCAGCTCCACGGACATCATTGTTTGAAAAATTCCTGTCGCGACGCTCACACCGAGCCCTTGCATCGCCTGCGTAAATTCTTCGTAGAGCGCCTTAGCTTTATCCGGCGCAGCGGCAGAGATAAAGCTAGGCCGGCGCTGTCCGCGCGCGTCACCGAACAGCGTAAATTGGGAAACGACGAGGGCCGAGCCTTTGACGTCCAAGAGCGATCGGTTCATTTTTCCCTGGTCGTCCTCAAAAATACGGAGGTTGGCCACCTTCTCCGCCATGGACGAGGCGATTGCGGAGGTGTCCTCGCGGCCGACGCCGAGCAAAATCATTATCCCTGCGGCGATTTCGCCAATGATGCGCCCTTCAACTGTCACACTCGCACGGCTCACCCTTTGCACTACTGCTCGCATCCGGGTTTCCTATTTGGCGGCTTTCTTCGCCGACTTTCTTGGCAGCGGCAGCGCGGCGCAACCGCGGGGCGCCGGCTGGCACTTCGGGCAGAAATAGCTGCTCCGCCCTGCGACAATCGCGCGCCGGATCATTGTGCCACAGCGGTAGCAGCCCTCGCCTTCGCGGCCATAAGCCCGATGGTGCCGCTGATATTCGCCTGGCTGGCCCTCAGCGTCAAGAAAATCGGAAATTGACGAGCCTCGCAACAGAATTGCTTTTTCTAGGATTTCGCGCAGCACGCGATGCAACGTCGCCGCTTGTTCCCTTTTTAGGGCGGCGCCTAGCCGCGCTGGATGGATTCTCGCACGCCACAGACTCTCGTCAGCATAGATATTCCCGACGCCCCGCAAGAAGCTCTGATTCAACAGAAGAGCCTTGATCCTGGCGCGACGGATTCGGGCTTGCTTCACAAATTCCTCCGCGCTAATTTCCAGAGGGTCGGCACCGAACGAAAGCAATTCTTCTCTAAGCGGCCCTGCCGAAAGATAGGCCAGCCGCCCAAATCGCCGCGCATCGGTGTAGCGTAGCTCGCGATCATCGTCGAGCACAAAACACGCATGCGTATGTTTTTCGAGAGGCTGGGCCGCAGGATTGGAAGCGATCTGCCCGGTCATTCCGAGATGTACAAGCAGTGCGGCGGGGGCGGCATCGCCATTTGTAGCCGAAGTCCCGAGGCCGTCCACCGGCGAAAGCCGCAACAGCATGAATTTTCCAAAGCGCTCGACGGCTTCGATTTGCCTGCCCGGCAGATGCTGCTCGAGCGCAGCCGGGTCATCGATGAAATCCGTTTTCCCCAACCGAACGGACAGAATTCGCCGGCCCACAATCGTTCGCTGCAGCCCGCGCGCTACCGTTTCGACTTCAGGAAGTTCTGGCATGAGGGGATCGCAAACAAAATAGCACATCCCATCGCCGCGAGGCAGGCCAGCGACACGAATCCAAAGAGATCCGCGACTTGCGGTGACTTTTGCGGGTCACTTCTTCTGATTCTGATAATTCGGCGCAGACGGAGGCCCGGGGATCACAACTGGATGCGCCTTCAACGCCTCCAGCGTAACCTGCACGGCGCGTTCGAGCTGCGGGTCGTGACCCGCAGCAACGGAAGCCGGATCGTTCTCGACTTCAATGTCCGGCGCAATCCCGTGGTTTTCTACCTCCCACTCGTTGCGCAAGCCAAATATCGCCACGCGCGGAGCCGTAACGCCGCCCCCATCCAGCAGCGGTGGGTAACCGTAAATGCCAACGAGGCCGCCCCATGTTCGCGTGCCGACCAGCGGCCCTACCTTGTCTTGTTTGAACATCCACGGCAACGCATCGCCGCCCGAGCCGGACATTTCGTTGATGACCATGGTCTTAGGGCCGTAGATCTGCGCGAGCGGCGAGCAAAATTCCTCGCCTTCGCGGGTAATGGCGCAATTGCGGAGCGGCCGTTTGAGCAGGTCGATGATGTAGTCCGCGATGTCGCCGCCGTGGTTGTAGCGTTCATCGATGACGGCGGCTTGTTTGCCAACCTGCGCAAAGTAATAGCGGTTGAAATTGATGAAGCCCCCGGTCGCTGTGTCCGGCACGTGAACGTAAGCGACTTTGCCGCCGCTCATCTGATCCACTTTACGGCGATTGTCTTCTTCCCAAGCGAGGTTGCGCAGCGGAAACTCGCTCGGCAGCGGAACGACGGTCACTTCGCGAGAGTCCTTGCCGTCCGGGTTCGGACCGACCTTGATTCTGATTTGCGTGCCCGCCGTGTTTTCAAAGTAGCTGTAGACGTCGATTGGCGGACGCACTTCGCGACCACCCACTTCCAGGAGATAGTCTCCGACCTTGACGTCGACGCCCGGCTGGGTCAGTGGCGCGCGCAATTCAGGATTCCAATTTTCTCCATTGAATATACGTGCAAAACGATACCGCCCGTTCTCCACTCTGTAGTCCGCACCCAGGAGTCCGCCCTTCACCCGCTTCGGCTGCGGCACATCGCCTCCGCCGATGAACATGTGTCCGACGGTAAGCTCTCCAAGCATCTCATCGAAAAGATGATTGACGTCAGCCCGCCCTCCTGCACCTTTCAAGTACGGCGCATACTTCTTCTCCTCCGCGGTAATATTCAGCCCGTGATGGTTCGGGTCGTAGAAAAAGTCGCGCTCGATGCGCCAGACTTCGCGGTACATCTGGTTCCACTCGACGCGCGGATCGGTGTAGACCTCCATCCCATCGAGATTCAGGGCGCCATCTCCGGGCTTGACCACGACTGCCGTCGCGGCGATGAACCATGGCGCGCTAGGCCCGGGACCTTGACGGTAGAGAACCTTTTCGCCATTCGCCGAAACCACGAACGCACTCACGCCGCCGACAAACGGCTCTGTCTTCCGTGTGCTCAGGTCAAACTTCGAAACCGAGATCATTGTGGGCTCGGTCAGACTCGGCACACCCGGGATTTCGCTCAGAAACAGCACGCCGGTCTTGCCGGAATCCAGGCCGACGTAGTTCGTCGCTTTGATGTTCATCGCCACGATGCGTTGGCCGATTCCATCGAGGTCGATCGTGACCTTCACTTCGTCTTTCTTTTCGCCTTCTTTTTTCTCCCCTTCTTTTCCTTTGTCTGCGCCCTTGTCGGATTCTTTGGCTTTGTCGGCGTCCTTGCTCTTTTCGTCGCTGGCCGATTTTTCCTCATCGCTCTGCGGTTCAACTGGTGAGGAATCGCCCTTCTTCAGCACAACCGCGTAAATGCTTCTCGAAATCGGGTGCTGGAAGCTCGAGAGATCGAGCCACCCGATGGAGAGTCCCAAGTCCGTGCTGGCCGCGAAATAGAGCGATTTTCCATTCTTGTCGAACACCGGATACCGCGCATCGCTGGTGCCGTCCGTGATTTGTGATTCCTTCCCCGTTTCCAGTGAATACACGAAGATGTTCCGCATGTGGTTTTCGAGATACTTCGCATACGTCAGCCACTTGCTGTCCGGCGACCATGTTTCATTCATCGTCGAGGACGGATCCTCGTACCGGTCGGACGTCACCTTCACCGGAGTGGCTTTTTCTACGTCCACATACCAGAGATTCAGGCGCTTGTCGGTGTAGGCAATCTTCTTGCTATCCGGAGACCATACGGGTCCATAAAAAAACGAGGGGGGATTGCCCAGGCTGATTTTCTTCACTGCGCCCAATCCGGTTTGATCCGCTATGTGCAATGCGTATTCGCCGGATTCGTCAGAGAAAAATGCAATGGACTTCCCGTCCGGCGACCACGCAGGATCCCGTTCCGCAACTGCCGTCGTTCGCGTGAGATTTCGCACGTCGCCCTTCTCTGCCGGAACGGTCAGAATTTCACCGCGCGCTTCGAACACGGCGCGGACACCCGTTGGCGAAATTGCGGCGTTGTGAATCTTGTCTCCCACCTTTTCATAGTGTGGGCGAGTCGCGGGCAAATCGCCGGAGATTCGGATTCCCACTTTGCTGGCTTTTTCGCTTTTCAAATCGAGGGTATAGATTCCGCCGAATTGTTCATACACAAGTGCATCCGGTCCGGCGGAAAGCGATTTAACGTCGAGGCCTTTGTTGTCCAGCACCTGCTTCACATTCTTTGTTTTTGTGTCGTAAGCAAAGATCGTCACGGCCCCTTTGCGGTCCGACAAAAAATAGACAGTGTCGCCGATCCAGACCGGATCATCGTCGTTCGAGTTTTCGCGAGGCACTTTCTCGAGTTGCAAGTCGCTCAACCGCAGCACATAGACGGGAGTTGTTTGGCCGCCGTGATAACGCTTCCATGCGGTTTGCCATTTAAGGTTAGGCACATAGGCGATGCGAGTAGCATCTGGCGAATACGAAGCCGCTTCCCCGCGCCACATTGGCAGAACCTCCGGAACGCCGCCTTCGACTGGCACCGTGTACAGACGGTCAAAGTCCGCGTAAGCTTCTCGGCCTGAACTGATGAGGACTTTCTTGCCGTCCGGGGTCCAGCCGACAACCACGTCTGGGTCGGGATGCCAGGTAAGGCGCTTTGGTTCGCCACCATCGGCGGGCATGACGTAGGCGTCGATATTGCCGTCATACTGGCCCGTGAACGCAATCCAATTTCCGTCGGGAGAAAATCTCGGCCGCCCCTCGTGTCCCCCGGTCGTGA
>Ga0209448_10000162_pt1 | contig 23981 bp, 23 predicted proteins | sample BogFormECP14_OM2_FD_188245 | JGI IMG/M metagenome (GOLD analysis project Ga0209448, IMG submission 188245) | Bog forest soil microbial communities from Calvert Island, British Columbia, Canada - ECP14_OM2 (SPAdes) (version 2) | ecosystem: Environmental > Aquatic > Freshwater > Wetlands > Bog ... | reverse complement strand
TGCTTGATGCGATGAAGGGGCGGGGCCTCCGCTCCTCGTGACGTTCCCGGCGGATGCTGGGGGTGTTCACTTTCCACGAATCATGGGAGGCCCCTATGAACGAGTATGACGGCAAGCAGTTCGTCGGGATCGATCTGCATCGGCAGCGGTCGGTGATCGTGCGCCAATCCGAGTCCGGTGAGCAGCTCTCGGCGGTACGGATCGTCAACGACCCGGTCGCGTTGGGACTGCAAATCGAGGACGCCGGCGCCGACCCCGAAGTGGTGCTTGAAGCAACGTACGGCTGGTATTGGGCGGTCGATGTGCTGCAAGCCCACGGAGCGCAGGTGCATCTGGCACGCCCATTGGGAGTCAAAGGGTTTCGGTACCGAAGAGTGAAAAACGACGTCCGCGACGCCGGCGATCTGGCTGATCTGCTGCGGATGGGTCGACTGCCCGAGGCCTGGATCGCACCACCGGCCACCCGCGAGTTACGGGAGCTGGTGCGCTACCGGGCCAAGCTGGTCGCGATCCGCTCCGGGCTCAAAGCCCAGGTCCATGCCGTCCTGGCCAAAGCCGGCGTGTTGATCGCGGTATCGGACCTGTTCGGAGTCGCTGGCCGCAAACGACTGGCCAAGGTGCCGCTGGCCACCGCCTACGCCGAACGGGTCCGCTCACTGCTGGAACTGATCGATACCCTCGATGGCCACGAGGCGCGTTTCGCCGCATTGATCGCCAAACGGCTCGACGCCGACCGCGGCTATCAAGCCATCCAGCAGGTACCCGGTATCGGAGTGACGCTGGCGGCGGTTTTCGTCGCCGAGATCGGTGACGTGGGTCGCTTCACCGGTCCAGCCCAACTGTGCTCCTGGGCCGGACTGACCCCGCGCCACCGCGAGTCCGACACCGTCGTGCATCGCGGGCATATCACCAAACAGGGCTCCAAACTGGTCCGTTGGGCAGCGATTGAGGCAGTGCAGCGCCACCCGACCACGGCCAAGATCGCGGCCGACAAAGACCGCATCGAAGCTCGCCGCGGCAAAAACATCGCCAAGGTTGCCGCGGCACGCAAACTGCTCACGCTGGTCTACTACGGGCTGCGCGACGGCCACATCCGCGCGCTCGACCGTGCCAGGGCGGCGTGAGCACACCGGACGCAACCCGCGCGCGGCCGCCGTTTTGTCTGACCCCCGAACCGTCGGCGTGGTCGCCCGCTTGATTGACCCCGCGTGTTGCTACCGCACCGCTCCATGCCCACCACAGCTGGGCGAAGGGATGACCGGCAGCCGGAAAAGTCCGGCCCTGCCCCAAAGTACCTGCACACCATCACAGTTGGAGAAGGCCCACAACCACATCCCGTATAGCTGATCTTCCGGCGTCCACCGGGGTAAAGCATGCATCGGCACGGCCCGGGGTCAAGACCGTTCGTCCTCGCTACGCTGCGGGCGCTCCGTCTTGACCCCGGCCCTTACCCGATGCCGCCAACACGGAGGCCGAAAGCCAGCACAATCCCAGGTCGCCAACGTCTTGACAGAACCCCGCCCCTTCAGGGATGACATCAAGGCCGGCGCGATGGATCCATTGACGGCCGCCGCAACGGTGTTCGAGCAGGCCGCCGAGGGCCGGTTCTACTTGCTCAGCCAGCCGGAGTATGTTGGCGAGGCCACGGCAGAGCGGGCGAATATGCTTGCTGCGCAACGGCCCCCGTCGCTATCTAGTCGACGATAGACAGGTCGCCATGTCGCACCGCGCCGATAATCGACTCGCTCAACGCTGAACACACCAGGAATACCCCTCGGCTGGCGTGTGAAGACATCTTCTGCGCTTCAGCGCGCTCGGCACACCGGGCCGCCGCATCGGTGTTCCACTGCACACTGGTCTGATTCCAGCTGCTCTTGCGGGCCAGCACCCGCGCACCGCAATTGCGGCACACCACGGGCACCATGGGCATCTCGTCGAGGCGGTTGTCGTCCCTGACGGACGAGTCGAACGTCATCACACCGAGCCCGCGGTGGTTGTCCGCGCAGCCATGTTTGCCTCGACCTCTTTGATCCATGCCTCGTAGGGCCGGCTGGTGTCCAGCTCAAACTCGAAGCGGTCCACCATATCTGGTTGCACATCGGCGACGTCAACGTAGAACTGCTGGTACCAGCGACGCAACTGGTAGACCGGGCCGTCCTCCTCGACCAGTAGCGGGTTATCGATACGCGCCTTGTGCCGCCAGATCTCGACATCCTGCTCGAAACCCAGCTTGACGTAGTCGCCGAGGGTGATCGCCGTCTGAACGGCGAGGTCGTCGGGCAGTGTCTCTGATTTCTTGACGATGATGCCGTATTGCAGCACAAAGGAATTCGCGTCAATCGGATAATGGCAATTGATCAGTATCGATTGGTGGTCGCCTTGCTCGTAGTGGTAGATCAGGTCGTCGATCATGAAGGACGGCCCATAGTAGGACGCCTTCGATGTCGTACCCAGCATCTGAGCACCTTCGGTGCCACCAAGGTCCGGACGGCCCTCGCCGTTCATGTACTGCGTCGCCACGTGTCCCTCGAAGATGTTCTTGAAATATGTGGGCAACGCGCCGTGGATGTAGAAGAAGTGCGCCATATCCACGACGTTGTCGATGATTTCGCGGCAGTTACTGCTTCCTACGACGGTGGTGTACCAGTGCCAATCGGTCCAGGCGTCGCTAGTAGCACCCTCGATGCGCGGGATGGTGACCTCCGGCGGGGGTGGCTTGCGTTCGGGATCGTTCCAGACGAACAACATGCCGTCCTGTTCCAGCGTGGTCCAGGCCGCAGTGCGGGCCAGCCTGGGTGTGCGCCTCGCGTAAGGCACCAGCTTGCATCGCCCATCGCCGCCCCAGCGCCAGTCGTGGAACGGGCAGGCGATCTCGTTGCCCTTGACCTCGCCCTGCGAGAGGTCACCGCCCATGTGCCGGCAATAGCCGTCGAGCACGTTGATGTTGCCTTCACCGGGCGGGCCGCCGCGGAAGACGACGAGCTTCTGCCCGAAGGCGTTGATCGAGTGCGGCTTGCCGTCACCGAAATCTCTGACCAGGCCCAGGCAGTGCCAACCGCGGGCGAACCGTGTCGGCGCGGCCTGCGCTTCTATGAGCCGAATTTCGTCGGTGTCAGACTGCTCAGAAGGCGAAGTCATAAGGAGATTTAACTCCTCAGGACCGTCCCGTGGGGGTTGTCTGTTCCACTCAATCAGGACGACTCTTCAGCTGCCCCGCGGCTTCGGCATACCGTTTTCAACGTGAGCCCGCACAGCACGACGATCCCCGCCGGCCTTCCCGTGGCCGACACCGCCGTTGACCTGCTCGTAGTCGGCTCGGGTACCGGCATGTCCGCAGCGCTGGCTGCCCACGAGTTCGGGCTGTCGGTGCTGATCGTGGAGAAGTCGTCGTACGTGGGCGGCTCGACCGCCCGGTCCGGTGGCGCACTGTGGCTGCCCGCCTGCTCTGTGCTGCAGGAAGACGGTGCCAACGACACCACCGAACGCGCTGTCACCTACCTGGACTCGGTGGTCGCGGGTTCAGCGCCCCGGCAGCGATCGGCCGGCTTTCTGACCCATCTATCCGCGACAGTCGAGATGCTGCGCCGGATGACTCCGCTGCGGCTCTTCTGGGCCCGCGATTACTCCGATTACCACCCAGAAGAGCCGGGCGGCAGCGCAGCGGGCCGCACCTGCGAGTGCCACCCCTTCGACACCTCGGTTCTCGGCGAATACCGCACTCGGCTGCAGCCTGGCGTCATGGAGGTCAGCGTCCCGATACCGACGACGGGCGCTGACTATCGCTGGATGAATCTGGTGGCCCGGGTGCCGCGCAAGGGAATTCCGACCTTCGCCAAGCGAGTGGCACAAGGTGTGGGCGGCCTGCTGCTGGGCCGGCGCTACGCGGCGGGCGGCCAGGGCCTGGTGGCCGGCTTGTTCGCGGGTGTGCTGCGCGCCGGTATCCCGGTGTGGACCGACACCACACTGCTGCGCCTCCACGGCGACGGTGACCGCGTAAGCGGCGCGGTCGTCGGCCACAGTGGACGTGAGGTGACGATCACCGCCCGGCGCGGAGTGGTTTTGGCCACGGGCGGTTTCGACCACAACATGGATATGCGTTGGAAGTTTCAGTCCGAGTCGCTGGGCGCCAACCTGAGCCTGGGCGCAGCGGCCAATACCGGCGACGGCATCCGTGCGGCGCAGGAACTGGGTGCGGATATCGATCTGATGGATCAGGCCTGGTGGTTCCCCGCTGTCGCACCCCTGCCCGGCGAGGCGCCCGCGGTGATGCTGGCGGAACGGTCGCTTCCGGGCTGCCTGATCGTGGACCAGAGCGGCCACCGGTTCGCCAACGAGTCGGCGGACTACATGTCGTTTGGTCAGCGGTTGCTCGAACTGGAACGGTCGGGTAACCCCGTCGAAGCGATGTGGATCATCTTCGACCAGCAATACCGCAACAGCTATGTCTTTGGCGCCCAACTGTTTCCGCGGATGCGGATCCCGCAGGCGTGGTACGACGCAGGCATCGCGGCGCGTGCCGACAGTCTCGCCGAGCTTGGCGCCCAAATCGGTATTCCCGTGTCAGAGTTCATCCAGACGATGACTCGTTTCAACGAAAGCGCCTCTGCCGGACAGGATCCCGACTTCGGTCGGGGTCGAAGCGCCTACGACCGGTACTACGGCGACCCGACGATAACGCCGAATCCCAATCTGCGTCCGTTGGTCAAAGGCCCGTTCTACGCCGTGAAAATGGTGCTCAGCGATCTGGGCACCTGCGGCGGGCTGAAGGCCGACGAGCGGGCACGGGTGCTGCGCGAAGACGGCGGCGTCATCGCCGGGCTGTACGCGATCGGCAATACCGCCGCCAATGCGTTCGGCGCAACGTACCCGGGAGCGGGCGCGACGATCGCGCAGGGACTGGTGTACGGCTACATTGCGGCTCGGAACGCGGCGACCACCGACAGTTAGTCAGCTTCGCGCTTCGCCTCGACCTGCTTCTCGACCTCACGCCAGTACCCGGGGGTGGTGCGCGGTTTGCCGAAACCACCCTTGGCGGCCTGCTGTGTGATGGCGTCAGCCTCGTCGATATCCTTCATCATTTCCAGGGCGAACTCGCGCTCGGCGGCGTAATACTTGGCCGCCCAGCGCAGCGCGAGCACTGAATACGCCCAGGCCGGTTGGGCCTCGGCCCCGTCGGCGTCCTCGACTGCTTTGCGATGCCTGGCTTCGGCATAGGCCACATGCTCCTGCAGCAATTCTTTGAGCCGACTTGGGTTACTGAGGTGGCCGAAAGTCATGCGCAGCAGCACGCTGTGCTTGAGCACCGGCGGATCCACAGGTGCATGGTTGGTCCACTCGGTGACGGCGTCCATCCCGGCCGGGGTGATCTTGTAGAGCCGGCGGCTGCGGGTGCCCTCGTCGCGCTCGACGCGAGATGTCACCAGACCCAGGACCTCCAGCTTCTTCAGCTCGGTATAGATCTGGCTGTACGAAGGGCTCCAGTAGTAGAGGTCGACGCTCCAGTCGATCCACTTTTTGAGGTCGTAGCCGGAGACTTCCTCTTCGTAGGACATCATGCCCAGCAGCGCCCAGCTGGTGGCCGCAAGTGCCGCCTTCGTTGCCTTTTCGCTGGCAGGGTCCATTTCGGAGTCCACGTCGCCAGGTTAACAACACTGGTCAGAACATCGCGTACCACCGACCGCTGGCCGGGACACCGCTTTGCGGATAGGTTCCCGTCTTGGCGCTGGGGGTGCGCCGCTCAGCGGCGGGCACAAACGGTTTACATCCCAGATTGAAAGCGCGGTCCGGTCCGAGTCCGCCGTAGCCTTGATTTAGTCTCGCGCTCAGCGGCGCCGGATCGACGGCAGTGGGTCCCCTCCATGCGCGAGTGTGTTCCCGCAGGGTTGAATCAACAACCCTGGACTGGCCGTGGTTGTCTAAGAGCTGGCGGCGTCCCACCAAGGACGGATTTGAGGTACAGCATGATCGAGCAATCGGGCGATCCAGTTGGTTCGACGGGTTTCCAGGTCGGGGAATCCCTGGTAGGTCAGGCCGTAGTCCTCGCCGTCTCAGGTGAAGTAGACGCGCTCACCGCACCGCAGCTGGCCGCGGCGATACACACCGCGCTGGCCACCGGGCCGGCGACACTGATCGTTGATCTCTCGAAGGTGAAATTTTTCGCTTCAGCCGGGATGACGGTCCTCGTTGCCGCGAGGACTGAGGCCGGGCCGTCGACTCGATTCGGGGTGGTCGCGGACAGTGCGGCCACCAGCCGGCCGATCAAACTCATGGGGATCGACGCGGTGCTCCCGTTGTACAGCACACTTGATCGCGCGCTGAGCGGTATCGCGTGATGCGTGAACGTCGGCTGGCTAAGTATGCAGCCGGGAACTGCGGGGACGCTCTGATGATCGACCGCCGGAACGCCACGTTAGCGGCATCGCCGATTACCGTGTCGGCCGATCTGGTCATTGTGGCCAGCGGCCGCCCGCGACGCCGGCCACGCCGAGGTCAGCACATTTTAAGCCCGCGCGTTATGGCGCCCGGTTATCGCGCGAGCGCGGCCCTTAACCCGTCGGTAGAACGTGTTACAGTTTGCCGACCGCGGCCGAGGGTCCCGGCAGCCCGGCAGTGCGCATAAGGAGGCGCGTATGGATAGCGCCGTCGATGCCTGCGTTTGCCCCGGGTCACCGAAAGATGCAGCAGCAGAAGTGAACTGCGCCTAATGCTACCGGTCGCGGCGCTGGCGCCCGGCAGTGGCGACGACGATGACTAGGTCGCAGTCGCTGGCGCTCGTTGGAGCGGCGTACGCCGTCGCTGTGGGGGTGGCAGCTGCCTGGCTGACGTGGGGTCCGACCACCGGCCGGTTGTGGCTGGATACGTTGGTCGCCGACGTGCTGGCAACCCTTGTGGTGTTTGCCTTCAGCCGGGCGTATCGCAACTCGAGCTTCTACGACGCCTACTGGAGTGTGATTCCGCCGCTGCTGACCTTTTGTTTGCCCAGGCCACCTAGGATTTCGGCAGGGGTCCCATGAACCGCAAGCGTGTTGTCGTCGCAGGACTTGGAGATGTAGGTATCCTGATCGCGATCCGCTTGGCCCGCCATGCTGACGTCGTCGGGATCTCGGTCAAACCCGCGCTGGTGAGCGGCCAAGAGCTCGGCGTCCGGCTCTCCCGCCCAGACGATTGGGCTCGCGACTACTGGATTCCGTTTGACAGGTTCCGGCGTCTGGACCGGGTACGGACGGTTCAGGCCACGCTGACCGGAGTGGACCTGACGTCGCGGACCGTCTTCGTCCAGCGCGACGATGGCACAACAATCGCCGAGGACTATGACGCGCTGGTCATCTCGACAGGAGTCAGCAACGGCTTCTGGCGCCGGCCGGTATTGCAGTCGGCCGCCGAGATCAGCGCCGACCTACACGCCGCACACAACCGGCTGGCCGTCGCCAACTCGGTGATTGTTGTGGGCGGCGGTGCCGCCGCAGTCAGCAGCGCCGTCAACATGGCAACCACCTGGCCCGACAAGCGGATCGACCTGTATTTTCCCGGAGAGCGCGCTTTGGGCGGGTATCACCCTCGGACTTGGAATCGCATCCAGGGCCGACTGACCGATCTGGGCGTGGGCCTGCACCCGGGACACCGCGCGGTGGTCGCGAATGGTTCCGCCGGCGATGAGATCACCGGCGAACCGGTCCACTGGAGCACCGGACAACCCCCGGCTTCCGCCGAAGCGGTGCTCTGGGCGATAGGGCAGACGCAACCCAACACCGACTGGCTACCGCCGGAGTTGCTCGATCAACACGGGTTCGTTCACGTGACGCCGGAGCTCAAGGTACCCGGTCATGAAGGTGTCTACGCGGTTGGCGACGTCGCGGCGAGCGACCCGCTGCGCAGCTCCGCGCGCAATCGCGGAGATGCGCTGGTGGCCCACAACATCCGCGCCGAGTTCGCAGACCGCCGGATGCGCACCTACCGGACGCCGGGCCGGCGGTGGGGCTCGTTAGTGGGCGCACAGGCCGACGGGCTGGAGGTCTTCCTGCCCACCGGGCGGGCCTTCCGCCTCCCGTCATGGTCGGTTGAACGGGTGGTGATGCCGTGGGTCGTCCGATGGGGCATGTATCGCGGAGTGCGCGAAGACCACACGATTAAGACGTCGTAACGGCGACTCTACCAATGCTTTTCACTATTCCTTGACGTCTTGTTCAGACGCCGGTGACATGAAGCGGCGGTGCAATTCCTCTGTGAGCGCGTGGATCTGGCGAGTGATCTCAGTGTTGGTCTTCAGCTCCAATTCCTGGGTCTCGAAGTCATGGTCGGCTCTGGACTGCTGGAATGCCGCCTGACGGTTCTGGCCGATCATCACGAACGTCGACAGAAAAATCGCCTCAAGTGACACCACCAGGGTCAACGTCGGCCAGGGGCTGCGTTCCAGCAGCGCCATCCACACGCCGAACAGCGCCGCATGAAGCCAGACGAAGTTCATCGAGCCGGCGAACGACGTTATCCGGTCGGCCAGGCGCAGCTGAAGATTCGCGCTTCGTTTCCTGGCCTCCTCCAGGACGACAGGATGGTGAACTTGTCCGCTTCGCAGCAGTCGACGCGGAATCAGTTGCGGGCTGTGCCGGTGGCTTTCGGACTGTGTCGTCATGGGAGAGCCGTTCCTTTCTCTTGTTAACGCTGAACAGGATGTGGGGCGGCGAAGCCGAACGTGGGCTGGCGTGGTGCGCGTCGCTCTACTATCGGCGAGGTGACCGTCGTGACGCTATTACACCCCGGTTCGATGGGCGCCGCAGTCGGCGCCCAAGCCACCCGAAACGATGCGACCGTGCGCTGGGTCGCCGCTGGCCGCAGCGCCGCCACCCGCCGGCGTGCGGCCGAGGCCGGTCTGGTCGAATGCGCTGATCTGGCAACCGCGCTGCAGGACTGCGACATCGTCATGTCAATCTGTCCGCCGGCCTACGCCGAGGACGTCGCCCGCTCGGTGGCCGGATATACCGGTATCTATCTCGACGCTAACGCCATCTCCCCTGCCCGGGCGCAGCGTCTGGTGGGCCTGCTGCCGACAGCCGTGGTTGTCGACGGGGGAATCATCGGCGGGCCGCCCCAGACGCCGGGCACCACCCGTTTGTATGTTTCCGGTCACTGCGAGCCGATCCCTGCCCTCTTCGACGGCACAGCACTCGAAGTGGTCGCACTGCCCGGTGGAGTCGGCCAGGCGTCTGCGCTCAAGTTGGCCTACGCGTCCTATCAGAAGGCCAGCAGAGTTTTGGCCGCGATTGCTCATGCGTTGGCCCGTGAGCACGATGTCGCAGACCAGTTGACCCACGAGGCGGGACTTCTGCACAGTCGGCCCCTGGCCGACCTCGATGTCTTTTGCTCCGCCGCCGCGCGTGCCTGGAGGTGGGCGCCTGAGATGCGCGAGGTCCACGACGCATTGCGAGCTGCCGGATTACCGGGCGGCATGGCGCTCGGGGCAGGCAGCACTCGAAAGTTGACATCCTCCACCTGATCGATCAGGTGGATTCCCTTGGCCGTCATGCGGCGGTGGGTGGTTTGCGGTTCGTTGCAGATGCCACCGGCCCAGGGGCCGGACCCGTGAGGGGGTCGGTCTTACTCTTGCTCCCCGCCTGGCTGACGGCTTCGCCGCCCGCGTTCGCCGCGGATGTCCCAGCCAGTTGTTCGGTTTGTGCCGCCCAGCGTGTGAGGGCTTCCTCACGCACATTGACGGCAGCGTTGGTATCAGCGTTGCCAGACCAGGCACACGCTTTGCATCGGAACACCGCTTGGCTTTCGCGGTTCTCCGGTGCTGTGTGCCCGCACTGATGGCAACGCTGACTGGTGTAGGCCGCCGGCACCTCAACCCAGGTGACACTGGCCAGTTCGGCTTTGTATTCGATGTGTTTGGCCAACCGCGCGAGCGCGGCGTTGTGCAGGACCCGGTTCAGTCCACGTTTGGCGGCCGCGCCGGTCCCGCGGCGTTTGCGGGTCATGCGGTCCAGGTGCAGAGTTTCGATCCCGATGAAGTCATGCTCACGCACGAGTTGGGTGCTGACTTTGTGCGCGAAATCGTCCCTGATCCGCGCCTGCCGCGCGCCCAGGTTGGCGGCGGCGGTCTTGTGCGCCTGATAGCGGCTCCTGTCCCAGTACCGGTGGCCCTCACGAGCCGCGATCACCCTGGATTTGGCCATCCGACGTTGATGAAACTTGCGTTGTTTGTCCAAACCAGCGGTGTCGGGGGCATCGTAGAAACGGCCGCGGTCATCAGCGGCGGTGTGCACCACACCCCGATCAATACCGATCACCTCACCGGTACGGACCTTGCCAGTGACCGGTAGCGGTTGGTTGACGAACACCAACTCCCGCCGCGTCCAGTTCACCCGCACCGATGTGTACGCGCGGATCGGCTGCGACAACCGGACGTGCAGCGTGAGCTTCCAGCCGAGTTTGTGAGGCTTCCCGTCGGCCGCACGCCCTGGTGTGCGGTGCGTTCTCGGATTGGCCCCGCTGATCGTCACCATGCCAGCGCGGCGGCCCGTCTTGGTGAAGACCGCGTTGCGGCCACCGTTGAACCAGCACACAAACCGCTGATCGCAATCCTTACGGCGAAAACCGGGCATCGCCCCCGGCCGCCGGCCCTGAACCTTGTTGGTCTTGCGGCGTTTGCCCGCCGAGAACCAGTCCGTCGCTTCGGTTTTCAGCGTCGCTTCCAACACCAGTGACGGCAAACCAGCCAGAAAACTGTGCCCGCGCCGGGCTTGCGCGTCGGTGATATCTGCAACCGTGCGCCCGATCGGCACCACCACCGGCTCGCCAGCCGCATCGATCACCATCACCGGATCACCATTGCGGTCTTCGCAGGTCAAATACCGGCAGCGCGTCGAACGGCGCTGGTTGAACCGGAACCGGAACCCATCGCACAGCCAGACCAAAACCTCATCCGGGTTGGCCGACCACACCGGGGCCTCGGTGCCATCGGGCCCGGTGACCTCGCCCAGGTACACGGCGCTACCGTGCAGGCGGGCCCAGGTGATCTTGACCTGTTGACTCATGACGCCAGCACCGCGCCCCACTGGCCCTCGATGTAGCGGTGCACCCTCGTCTGCGACACGTAGCCCACCGACGCGGCCAAGTACGCCGGTGACCACAACACCTTCGCGAAATTCCGCAGGTGCGGAAACTCCTGGCCGAGCACTCCTGCGGTGCGCCCTGTGACGCGCCTACCACCGCGGCCGCGGCGTCGGTCGGCCCGACCCCCACGAACAAGTGCACGTGATCGGGCATCACTTCGTGAGCCACGATCTGCCAACCGTGCTCGTCGGCGATCTGCGCGATCAGTTCGTCCAGGCCACGGGCCACCAGCCCGCCCAACACCCGGCGCCGGTACTTCGGGCACCACACCAGATGCAGGCCCAGCAAGTACACCCCTCCCGGCGTGCGACCAAACCGCTGACCTGACATGACCCGAACGTTACGCAACGACACCGACAAAACTCGCCTGACCACGCTGTTCTTCTACACCCCGATTCCCCCGGCCACTAAAGCGACCGGCCCCCTCGGGGCTCATCGGTGGACATCGGTCAAGGATCGCGACGATCTCGGCGTCGACGACGTCTTGGGGCTACTGGCCGACGGCTGACCCAACGGCCCAGGGTTATCCCCGCGGATAGCCTCGGCGGACCGTACGGTCGAGAATGCCCAGAGTCGCCCGCAACGCGCCCTCCGGCAGAACCGGGAAAATTCCGGCGTCCCGCCACTTCGGGTCGATGCTCGACCAGTCGTAGAACGAGGTGACCACCGTGCCCGCGGCATCGTCGGTCGGCTGGAGCTGATAGCCGTAGACGTGACCGATCTGGGGGCGGAGCTGGCCGAGAATCGTCCACGAGATCAGCCGATCTTGTTCGAGCTCCTTGATCTCGACGGTGACGTCATATTTGCCGAGCTCCGGATAATCGTTCAGCGCCTCGCGGTCCATGTGGACCACGAAGCTGTCACCGACGGCCTTTACCGGATCGCCTTCGGCGTCCTGGAGCATGCCGGATGAATCGATCGCGACGTGGCCCTGAGGGTCGCACAGCAGTGCAAAGATCTCGGGTGCCGTTGCGGGGATGGTGCGCTGGGTCTCGATGCGTTCGGTCATGAGTCCTCGCCTTGGACGTCGCTGCGTAGCTGGTTTCATCGCTTACTGTACGACGTTCGGGACGGCTGACGTGAGACCATCACTTGCTGTCGAACGTACGCCCCTTCTGCCTGTCCCCCGTCCCCGGGCGACGACTGATGGGAGCACACTCTGAAGTGAAACAGCTGGTGATTGCCGCGTATGCGGCGATGGGAGGCGGCGGTGACTGAAGCGTACGTGGAGGACGTTGTCGCCGGGTGTGTCAATCCAGCTCACGAAGGCATGGGCGATCTAGGGCGCTGGGCGGCCCTGGCAGCCGGTTTCCCGGACAGTGTCGCCGGGGCCACCATCAACCGGTTCTGCGCGTCATCGCTGAGCGCCACCGTGATGCTGGCACACGCCATCAAGGCCGGTGATCTTGGTGTCGGGATCGCCTGCGGGGCAGAGTCGATGTCGCGCTCCGGCTGGGCATTTATGAAAGGTGACGCCCCGTTCGCGCCACGGGGGCCGGTCATCCTGCTGGACACGATGTGGGCCGGCGCCGGCGGTCCACCTAACCCGACACTGTTGGCCCGAAACGCCTACATCAGCATGATCGAAACTGCGCAGAATGTCGCCGACCGCTACGGGCTGACCCGCGAGGAGATCGACGCCTTCTGCCTTCGGTCCCAACAGCATGCCAAGCGCGCCCGCGACTCCGGCCGGCTGGCAAAAGAGATCATGCCCGTGCCAATTCCCGCCACCAAGAAGACGCCGGCGCGCCTGATTGAGCACGACGAGTTCATTCGCGACGACACCACCGCCGAGAAGTTGGCGGCGCTTCCGGTGCAGCCCGGGACCACGCAGATGACTGCCGCCAACTCCACCCCGCTCTCCGATGGTGCCAGTGCTGTGGTGCTGGCGTCCCGAGAGCGGGCTGACGCGCTCGGCGCCGAACCGTTGGCGCGGGTGGTGTCCTCGGCGGTGTACGCGCTGGATCCCCTGGTGATGGGGCTCGCCCCAGCGTGGGCGATGCCGATGGCGATCAAGCGGGCCGGACTGACGCCTGAGCAGATCGACGTGTGGGAGGTTCACGAGGCGTTCAGTGCCCAAGCTCTGGGCGTGCTGCGTGAATTGCCCAACCAGCTCGACGGATTCGTTGTCCCCGACGACAAACTCACCCCGAACGGGGGCGCTGTCGCGATCGGGCATCCGTTCGGTGCCACCGGCGGCCGTTACATCCTCACGCTGGCCACCGAGCTGCGGGAACGCAACGTGCGCTACGGAGTGATCGGCGTCTGCATCGGATCGGGTCAGGGCGTCGCGGTGGTGCTGGAAAACCCGCACGCCGGTTAGTCGGTCGGCCGCGCCAAGTCCGCCCCGTGACCGATGCAGGCCTTCGGCTGATCTATGGCGGCCGCCCATAACCCGAGCGGCCAGCCTACGTTTGAGGGAGTATTGGATTAGAAGCTTCATCGAAATGCCTGCGCGACATTCCCATCAGTCCATGTCACCGAGTTCTCGCGGGCACTCAGGGAGGACCAGCGGCCAGGTGAGCGATTCAAAAGACGAGGACAACTACCGCAATCTGGCGGTGAACGGACTGCGGCCCAGCGAACTTCAATGGGCCCTGAACCACGATGCCGTGCATGGGATCGCGTACGCGTTCAAGAAGCCCGTCGCAGTCGTCGAAGCCAGCGACGATCCGGGCGACGATAGGAAGACGTACCTCATCCGGGTCAAGCGCGATGACTTAGCCGAGGCGCTGGGAAAGATCAATGGATGGATCACCAATAATCCCGGCAGGGCTGGGATGCACGCTTTCGGCTTCGTCAGGGCGCTGTCAAGAGAGGGGCTCAAACGCATCACCGACGACGAGGGGCGCTGCTGATCCGGGACCGCGTTGAATGACGCGCGAACGTTGGCGGGTGTGGATCGTCCGTACCGTCACGGCCGTCATCGCTGGGGCGGTCATCGTCACGTGTGTGTGGTGGCTGAAAGACCGCCACCGCAGCCACCCAGACTGCCCGACGGTCCGGGCAATGCTCGACTACAACAAGTCACAACGGCACGCTTTGGCCAAGGCGTTCAGGCCCGAAGAAGGATCCCAGCCCAGCCTTGACGATTACCAAAACTGGGCCAACCACATGCAGGGGTATGCAACATCGATCACCGACCCTACGCTGGCCCCACATGCCCACCGGCTAGCCGATGCGGCTCAGCAGTTTGTCTCGCTCAACGCGCAGATCCGCAACGACACCACTGAGCCTGCTGATTCTGAGGCGTCGCCGCCCTGGGTTCAAACCTATGTAACTCTGAATCAACAGTTCAACGCCGAACTCGGAGCACTCGACAAAGTCTGCCCCGCTCCCTGACAACCTCGTGTTCGGCGGGCGATCCGTGTCCGGGCCGTCGGTCATCATCCATCGCCTGAATCAAATCACGCTGCATGATGATGCGCGCGATCACCGAATCGGCGAGCCCGCCGGTCAAACCGGGTGCATCCAGGTGTCGGGCGGGTCGTCTGGGTCGTCGTGGCCTAGCTCTGTCTCGGTGCGGGCCAATTGTTCTTCGGTGCTGAGATTCAGGCCACGGATGACGGTGGGGCTGACGCCGCCAGCAACCAGAGCATGCCGCCGCGCGACCTGTATGCGCTTGGCAGATAGCTGGCACAGCAACACAATGTCGCGCGCCAATTGCCGGGGAGATTTCGACAACTCGCGTTGATCAAGCTTGAGTGCGATCGGCAGGCCACGCTCGGTCGTCTGAACCTGTATCCCTGCGCTGGGGGAACTTAGCGATCCGTCCATGATGGTTGTCCTCGCCAAACGGTCCAAAGGGTCTGTCCTGCAGCTTAGTACAATCGCAGGCGACCCGGCAGCAGTCATCTGTCCGGCAAACGCGGGCGCTACCGTGTGAGCCGTTGGACCAACCAAGTTCGATCGAAAGAGAGTTGGGGGCCACTGATGAGTGGTGACAACATGAATGCGCAGCGTGTCTTCGACGCGGGGGTGCTCTCCCTGGGCATTCCGATCGACGAAATGGAGGTGGAACGCGACGTCCAGTACGCGACATTGGCATTCAAACGAGCAACCGAATACGACCCGCACATGTGTGACGCTTGGCTCGGCCGAGCTGCCGCGGGCGAGACCACCGCCGAGGTAATTCACCACCTGCACCGCACGAGCGATTTGTTAGGCCGCGAGCAGCGCAGGTTGGGTCTGGCGCCGCGCGCACTGTGCGGGCGCTTCGATACCGGTCTTTACGTGGACTACACCTTGAGTTCTTTGACCGAGGTCAAACTGGCTTACGTGGCGAGCCTGATCCAGGGCAAGGACTACGACGAAGCCGAGCACACGCTCAACGAACTCGCCGCGATGCGCCAAGCCAACCGTGACCCGGCCACCGACGAGGTCTGCGCCTACATCCGCGGCATCCTGTACTTCACCACGCAGCGCTGGCCCGATGTGCTCACGACACTGGCTATTTCGGCGTCGTTCACAGACGACTACCTTGCGGCGGGTGCACACCTGATGGTGGGCTCGGCGTGCGCGCAGATGGGCCTGTTCGGTGAGGGACTACGCCGACTCGACCAAGCACTTGAAGGCCCGATCCCGGCGGCTCGCCGGGCCGCCGAGTTCTGCAAGGGTCTCACACTGCGGGAAATGGGCAACGAACCAGACGCCCGCAAGATCTTCGAGCGCATCTACAGCGAAGAACCAGGATTCCAGGCCAACTATGCGGCCCTCAAGGACCCCAAGTTCCGACTCGTCATCAGCACCCAGGAAAGCATCGAGTCCCGCACCGACAAATGGGACCCGGCCAGCTCACCCACCAACACGGACCGTGACGCCGACACGATGACCGAACGCGGCAACGAGCACCTGCGCACCGCCCAGCAAGAACTCGACCGCCAAGTCGGGTTAGCCGACGTCAAATTGCAAGTGGCCAAACTCCGCTCCGGGGCGCGACTGGCGAAGTTACGCCAGGACAAGGGCCTTAATACCGGTTCACGCAGCCTGCATCTGGCGTTCACCGGTCCGCCCGGAACCGGTAAGACCACGATCGCTCGCGTGGTGGCAAAAACCTATTGCGGCCTTGGACTTTTGGAGTCCCTGTCCGTCGTCGAAGCCAAACGGCAGGATTTCGTCGGTCAGCATCTGGGTAGCACCGCGATCAAGACGAGCGCACTGATCGACACCGCGATGGGCGGGGTGCTGTTCATTGATGAGGCGTACACGCTGATCCAGACCGGTCTGTCAGGCGGTGACGCGTTCGGGCGTGAAGCCGTCGACACTCTGCTGGCCCGCATGGAAAACGACCGTGACCGCCTGGTCGTGATCATCGCCGGATACGACGCGGAGATCGACCGTTTCCTCGCCGCCAACGAGGGCCTTGCCTCGCGGTTCACCAAACGTATTCGCTTCCCGTCATACACCCCCTGCGAGCTGGGCGACATCGGCAGACTCATCGCCAAAGCACGCGACTCCGAACTCTCGCCCGCCGCCCACGACGAGCTGGTAGCCGTGTGCACCCGACTGTGCGCCGAGCAGTCCACCGACCACGACGGCAACATCCGCAAAAGCGTCGATCTGGCCGGTAACGGACGCTTTGTCCGCAACGTCATCGAAGCCGCAGAAGAGGAGCGCGCCTACCGTCTCACCGAGGGCCCCGACGCCGCATTGGACAGCTTCGATGAGCAGGCATTGATGCGCATCGAAGGCAACGACATGAAAGCGGCATTGAGCAGCATTCTGCAAACATTGAATCTGACATAGCAATCCAGGGAGTTGGCCGTGACCCACCGACACGACATTGGCGGCGCCAACGCGCCGACGCAGCCTCGCGCACCACTTGACACGAACTTCACCACCACCACCCCCGACATAGCGACCTGGCCGCAAAGCATCAACACCCCGGCCGCCGACGAACTCGGCTTGATTCGTCGCACCAAGCCGGTTCCCCGACACGGTTGGCGAAAAATATTGCACGACCTGACCGGCGGCGTGGTCAACCTGGGCGAATCCGCAGCCGAATTAAGCCTCAGAGCGTTGGCCGATCGCGCCAACCAACCAGTGCGAGGCTCCTACAGCATTGCCGTACTCTCCCTCAAAGGCGGCGTCGGAAAGACCACGACCACCGTCGGATTGGGCGCCACCTTCGCCTCATTGCGCGGCGACCGAATAATCGCCGTTGACGCCAACCCCGACATCGGGACACTAGCCCAACGAGGCCCGAACCAGACCCGCTCCACGGTCCGCAATCTTTTGACCGACGGAGACCTGCTTCGCTACCCCGACATGCGACAACACACCTCACAGAGTTCCAGCCGATTGGAAATCCTGGCCTCCGAGCGCGATCCTGCCGTTTCAGAAGCATTCTCCGAGCACGACTACCGTGCCGTGCACAAAATCCTCGACCGCTTCTACAACATCATCCTCACTGACTGCGGCACCGGCTTAACACATTCAGCCACCCGCGGCGTTCTCGACACCGCCAACGCCCTGGCAGTGGTCGCATCACCGGCAATCGACTCCGCACGCAGTGCCCTAGCGACACTGGATTGGCTGCAATCACACGGCTACCCCCATTTGGTGCCCGAAGCCAGCGTAGTGCTCAGTTCGCCTCGACCAGGTGCCATGCCGATCAATGTCGAACAACTGACCCAACATTTCCGGTCACGAGTACGTTCAATATTCGTTATTCCCTACGACCACCACCTCGCCGAAGGCGGTGAAATCTCGCTGAACCTAATGAACCCCAAAACACGCCACCAATACATGCAACTGGCCGCCTCAGTGGCCGACAGGTTCCCTCGCGCTACAGACCACTCGGCTCAATAATGCTTCCCCCCGAATTCTCATGACCGCGGTACCGATCAGACTCCGACACACCGCGATTCGCGCCGGCCACACCGGTATCAGCCACCGGCACCACAGACCGTGCCCCAGCCGAGCCAGATGATTGCTGAACCCGCCCGCCCAGACCATGTCGGGCATATCTGGCTTGCAACGCCGCAAACGACTCCCGCGCCGCATCAGTGCCCGCAGGCGCAGCACCCGCGGTGGCATCAGCCTGCACATGCCCAGTGGCCTGCCCGGCCGCGTCATACCGCGGTACCGGCGCCTGCTGATACTGCGCCGCATACACCTGGTACGCCTGCGCCAAGCGCGCATACGCCGAATAATCAGGCACACCATCGGATTCAACCGACCCCAACACCCCGATCTCAAACAGCAGCGCACCCACCGCGGCAAGCGACTGCAAAGCGTTGAGCACCATCATGATGGTCATGTCGAGGTACCTAGTTCCGGAGACCTCCTTCTGGAAAGGGAGCAGTGCGGTGAACTGGCCGCGGGCCGCCGCCGGCGCACCCGCCTCCCCGGTGAAGCGGGCGAGATGCGACCCGATCACCTCGCGGTGGAATCCACCGAGTTACTCCACCGCCTGGGCGCAGCATTTTGACTCCCTGGGTGTCGAGCACTCCTCGGTGATCCAAGCCGCAGCCGGCAGCATACTGGTACTCGCCGACCCCGACGGGATCTCCTCCGCATCGCCGACGTGCCGGCAGGCGACGTCGAAAACATAAAAATGCCCGAAGGCAATCCCGAACCCGACGACCCGTGGCTCAACCCACCACCGATGCAACACCCGCACAGCGGCTGGTCACTGAGATTTCTGGTGGCCCAGCCGGGCGCTAGAGCGCATCGAGGGCGCACTGGCCCACACCCGACGACGCTTATCAGAGGATGTAGAGCATCTCCTGGTAGGTGGGCAGCGGCCACAAGTCGTCCGCGACAACGCTTTCCAGTATGTCCGCGGCGGTGCGGACTGCCGCCATCGCCGGCAGCAGCTCATCCCGGGCCTGCTTGGCCTCATCGAGCGGCGACTCTGCCGAGTGATCGGACAGCGCCGTCTTCAGCGTCGCCAATGCCGCGGACAGATCGGTCAGCGGGGCCGAAACCGCTTCCAGCGCAGTCATGCTCGGCTCCAGGCCGGCCTTCTTCAAGGCTGCGACGTTCTGGGCGAGCTCGGTCTGGTAGCGGATGGCAGCCGGCACGATGACCGTCGTCCCGATCTCCAGCGTCAGCTTCGCCTCTACCGCGACGGTCAGCGCGTACTGCTCCAAGCGGACCTCGTAGCGGCTGTGCAGCTCGCGCTCATTGAACACGCCGTATTTCTCGAAGATTTCGATCGCTTCCGGCTTGATCAGCTCCGGAATCGAGTCCAGCGTGGTCTTGAGGTTCAGCAGGCCTCGGTTAGCCGCCTCGATCTGCCACTTCTCTGAGTATCCGTCCCCGTTGTACACCACGTCACCGTGTTCGGTGATGATCTCGGTGAGCAGCTTCTGCACTGCCACGTCGAAGTCCTCGTCGTCGTCGATCGCCTTCTCCAGCTTTGTGGCCATGTAGTCCAACGAGTCCGCCATGATCGTATTGAGGACGATCAACGGCACGGCAACCGTCTGGCTGGAGCCGGGCGCCCGGAACTCGAACCGGTTGCCGGTGAACGCGAACGGGCTGGTGCGGTTGCGGTCACCCGGATCGGTCGGTAGTGCCGGCAGCGTGTCGACACCAATGATCATGGTACCCTTACCTTTTGACGATGTGGCTGCACCTTTGGCGATCTGCTCGAACACGTCGGCGAGCTGTTCCCCGAGGAAGATCGAGATGATCGCCGGCGGTGCCTCGTTGGCGCCCAGGCGGTGGTCATTGGTGGCCGAGGCGACCGAAACACGAAGCAGCCCGGAGAACTTGTGCACAGCGCGGATCACCGCGGCGCAGAACACCAGGAACTGGGCGTTCTCGTGCGGGGTATCGCCCGGGACCAGCAGCGAGCCCAGCTCGGAGTTGCCCATCGAGAAGTTGACGTGCTTACCGGATCCGTTGACGCCGGCGAATGGCTTCTCGTGGAACAGGCATTCCATGCCGTGCTTTTTGGCCACGGTCTTGAATACCGTCATCAGCAGCTGCTGGTGGTCAGAGGCGATGTTGGCCCGCTCGAACATCGGCGCGATCTCGAACTGGCCGGGAGCCACCTCGTTGTGCCGGGTCTTGGCGGGAATACCGAGTTTGAACAGCTCCCGCTCGGTGTCCATCATGAAGCCGAGGACACGCTCAGGGACCGCGCCGAAGTAGTGGTCGTCGAACTCCTGGCCTTTGGGCGGCTTGGTGCCGAAAAGTGTGCGACCGGCGTTGACCAGGTCCGGTCGCGCCAGGAAGAAGTGCCGATCGATCAGGAAGTACTCCTGCTCCGGACCGCAGAACGACACGACATGATTAAGGTCCTTGTGACCGAACAGCTTCAGGATGCGCTCGGCGTGCACACCCATGGCCTGCTGGCTGCGCAGTAGCGGCGTCTTGTAGTCCAGTGCCTCACCCGTCATCGAGACGAACACTGTCGGGATGCACAGTGTGTTGCCGTTCGGGTTCTCCAGGATGTAGGCCGGGCTGGTGACGTCCCAGCCGGTGTAGCCGCGTGCCTCGAAGGTGCTGCGCAGCCCGCCCGAAGGGAAGCTGGAGGCATCGGGCTCGCCCTGGATCAGCGTCTTGCCGGCAAACTCGGCGAGCGCCTGCCCGTCGGAGACGGGTTCTAAGAAGCTGTCGTGCTTCTCGGCGGTCAGGCCGGTCATCGGGTAGAAGACATGGGCGTAGTGGGTGGCGCCTTTCTCCAAGGCCCAGTCTTTCATGGCCGCCGCGACCGAGTCGGCGACGGCGGGGTCCAGCTTGGCGCCCTTGTCGATGGTCGCCACGACGGACTTGTACGCCGCCTTGGGCAGTCGTGCCTGCATCTCGGCCTTGGTGAAGACGTTGGCGCCAAAGATCGCGCCGGGTGCTTCACCGGCTACGAAACTGATGGCTGGTGGGACATATGCCTCGACGTTGTTGATCGCCTGGAGGCGGACCGAGTTTCCGCTCAATTTGGTTCCTATCACTTAGGGGTCCGCGTTTCCCCTATGGAAGATTGACCGCCTCACACTAGGAAGGTTCGATGGCAAACTTGTTACGCTGGCGTCAACGGTGGGATCGCAACGGTTTCGAACGTGAGACGCGGACGGCTTAGCCAGCGCAGCGGGCACCGTCAGGAAGATCTCGCCCCAGGCCGTTGATCCGGCCGCGCCCTCAGTGCGTACCTGAAGGCCCTCGGCCTCGTCGGACAAGCCGCTGCCGACCAACGAAAATAGTTCCAACACATTCCAGATGGATGCATTGGGAGGAGTAGAACGAATGGAATGCAGGATCTTCACCGACCCCAGCAACGGGGCGACCTACGGTGAGTTGCTCGAATCCGCAACATTGGCCGAGCAATTCGGGTACGGCGGGTTCTTTCTGTCAGACCACTACATGCCCTTCGCAGGTGGCGGCCAGCCCGGCCCGACAGACGTGTGGACGACGTTGGCTGGGCTCGCCCGCGAAACCTCGCGTATTCGACTCGGATCGTTGGTGACTTCGGCCACATTCCGCCACCCGGGGGCGCTCGCGATCGTAGTGGCGCAGGTGGATGCAATGAGCCAAGGCCGCATCGAGTTCGGCATCGGCGCTGGCTATTTCGAGCCAGAACACCTCGCCTATGGGATTCCCTTCCCGTCCGTTGCCGAACGGTTCGACCGGCTGGCTGAGGCGTTGGAGCTCATCACCGGATTATGGAGATCGCCCGTCGGACAGCGATATACCTTCACTGGTAAGTGCTATCAACTGCTCAACTCGCCGGCGCTGCCCAAGCCCTGGCAAAGTCCAGGCCCGCCAATCATTATCGGCGGGACCGGTAAGAAGCGCACGCCCGCGTTGGCGGCCCGATTCGCTGACGAATTCAATCTGCAGACCAGCCGCCGTCGCGCACCCCAAGAACATCTCCGGAGCGAGCTCAAAAGCGAAGACGTTGCAGACCAGATCCAGCTGGTGCGGGCGGCAGCTGAGGCGATCGGCCGGGACCCCGCCGAGATTGCCTTCTCCATGAGTGCGCTCGTCGGGGTCGGGCGCACCTCCGGTCAGGCCGCAGCTGCGCTCGATCCGGACTACTTCAGCTCGCAAACATTCGATGGAACGACTTTGTCTGGCTCTCCGGCGCAGATCGTCGACCAGCTGGGCCCTTACCTGGAACTGGGCATCACGCGGGTGTATGTCCGCGCGCCCGCGAGTATCGAAGCGCTGGCGGGCAATTTCGAGCTTTTCGCCTCCGACGTACTACCGCAGCTCGCGGCCATCTGAATGTGCGGCCGTCGACCGAGTCTCGGATCGCGCTTCCATTGGGGTGTTGGGCTGTGATCAATCGGCAAAAAGCCAGTGCGCGGGCAATAGTAGGGCAGCATCGCGATAATGACCGTCGTGGCCCTAGTTGATCGCCAGTCGGCGCCGGCATGAACGATACGAGCCGCTACGCCCTGATCATTTTGTTCGTTAGTGCCGTCGGTATGGTCGCGGTACTGGCGAACCGTCTCACCGAGCGTGTGAAGATTCCTGTCCCCTTGCTCGTGTTGATCGGCGCTGCGGTAGCGCAGAACGCGGTATCGGCCTTGCACCCACCGCCGGAGCAGACGGTGGAGCGGGTGATCACGGTGGCGTTGGTGTTGGTGTTGTTTGACGGCGGCATGCATATCGGGTGGTCGCGTTTCCGGGCGGCGGCTCTTCCGATCGTGTCGGTCGGCATGGTGGGGACCTTTCTGACTGCCGCCGGCGGCGCGCTGTTATTGCACGTCGCGTGCGGGATCGATTGGTATCTCGCGGTGCTGGTGGCCACCGCGGTGGCTCCCACCGATCCCGCCGTGGTCTTCTCTGTCCTGGGCAAACGCGAAATCACCGGCCGCAGCGGCACCATTTTGGAAGGCGAGTCCGGGGCCAACGATCCCGTCGGCATCGCCCTGATGGCCAGCCTGATCGCCGCCGGCGGCCTGAGTGCGGCTGGGTTCGCCAGTGTTGGAACCCAATTCGTGCTGCAGATGGTGATCGGCGCGACGGTGGGCGCCGCCGGCGGCGGCGCGTTGCTGGTGTTCATCCGCCGCGTGCCGCTGCCCAGCGAAGGCTTGTACCCGCTGCGAACCTTGGCCGCCAGCCTGATGCTGTACGGCATAGCCACATTGGCGCATGGCTCCGGATTTCTGGCTGTTTTCGTTGCGGGCATCGTCATTGGTGATGCCGGCGCCCCCTACAAGCCTGAGGTGAAGCGGTTCCATGCCGCGCTGGCCGGGCTGGCCGAAATCGTCGCATTCGCTTTCTTGGGCCTGACCGTCGATCTGCATGTACTCACCCATCCTGACGTGTGGGTGCCCGGTTTAGCACTCGCCGCAGCCCTGACGCTGCTGGTACGTCCGTTGGCGGTGGGCGCCTGTTTGATTCCGGTCCGGCTGGCGCGCAACGAACGCGTGTTCATCATCGTTGCCGGTCTCAAGGGTGCGGTGCCGATCCTGCTTGGGGTGTTCTTGCGGGAGGCAAACGTCCCGCAGGCTGAACGGCTCTACGGCATCGTGGTCGTCGTCGTCATATTCTCGGTCCTCGTCCAGGGCAGCTCGGTCCCAGTCCTCGCGCGCTTGCTACAGCTGCCCATGCGCACCATCGAACCCGAGCCCTGGGCAGTCGCTGTCCGGCTGCGCGACGAACCACACGGTGCTCACCGGCTCACAGTCGCCCCCGGCTCGGCCGCGGAAGGATCGACCCCTGAGATCCTCGCCGAGCACGCCGGCGACATCTGGGTCAGCATGGTGGTCCGTTCCAGCGGACTTGTGCCGGTGCGAGCCGACACCGAACTCAAGGCCGCCGACGAGGTCGTCATCCTGGCCGATCCCGAACTCGGTGACACGCTTGACGCCCTATTTCGCACGGGGCCCACGCTGCGCCAGTTATAGGGCGTCGGTGCCGCGTTCGCCGGTCCGCACTCGGATCAAGGTTTCGACAGACGTCACCCACACCTT
>Ga0209448_10000160_pt1 | contig 24207 bp, 18 predicted proteins | sample BogFormECP14_OM2_FD_188245 | JGI IMG/M metagenome (GOLD analysis project Ga0209448, IMG submission 188245) | Bog forest soil microbial communities from Calvert Island, British Columbia, Canada - ECP14_OM2 (SPAdes) (version 2) | ecosystem: Environmental > Aquatic > Freshwater > Wetlands > Bog ... | reverse complement strand
GCGATAACGGCCATGGCGTTGAGCGCGTTCAACTCGCGATTGCGCCGCCGCATCTCGTCTTCCGAGCGTTTCTTCTCGGTGATGTCGAGAACAAAGCCTTGATAGCGCTCAATGTTTCCGCTGGAATCGCGCGTCGCAAAACAGCTCTGTGCCACCACCAGCAGCGTGCCATCTTTGCGCTTTACCGTGATTTCAAAGTTACGCACGTAGTTGTGCGCTTCGATCTCCTTGCGAAAAGCTTCGCGCTCCTCGGCCACCGAGTGCAGCACGCTGCCCATATCGAGGGCCATCAACTCGTCGCGGCTGCCGTAACCGAGCATGGTGACAAAAGCATCGTTGCAGTCGAGCAATTCGCCACCCGGCGTCGCTACGAACACGCCTTCCTGCGCCTGCTCAAACAGCATGCGGTACTTTTCTTCCGCCACCTGACGCGCGGTGGTGTCGTGCACCACGTGGATGGTGCCCTTTTGCAGGCCTCCCTGCTCGGCATACGATGAGGTTGAAACAACCGACTGGCCGCCGAAACACGGATCCATGCCTTCGGTCAGGCCGGTGCCGCGTTCGCAATAGGGGCATCCGGTCCAGGGTCGCTTTTGCGGCAGAACGTCTTCACATAGATTGCCCAACACGTCCGCCGGCGCCTGTTCCAGGCGCTGCAGCAGGGCTTGATTGGTCTTGAGGATGCGGAAGTCCGCGTCGTGCGCCAGAATCAGATCCTGGATGGAATCGAAGGTATTCATCCACTGCCGCTGCGAGCGCAACACTTGCTCCAGCAAGCGCAGATTCTCCACCGCAATGCCCAGCTTTTGCGCCGCCGATTCCAGAAACTCCAATTCTTCCCGAGTGTGGTGTTGGCTGCCGGAGCAGCCGAAAGACAGCATCCCGATGACCGACTTCTTGCCTTGTACGGGCAGCAGGACCAAGTGATGGATGCCACGCTTCTGCAGTTGTTCCTGCTCTGGCTCCGGCAGCTCCGAGAGTTTCGCCACCGCCGCCCGGTTTTCCTGGAGCACGCGGAGCCGCGTTTCATCTTTCCCGGCTTGCTCCGCCCCTGCTTGCCCCAGGGCTCGCAGAATGTCTGGAGACAGGCCGGCGTGTTGGGTGGGCACCAGACGGTCGCCTTCCATCAACTGGAACCACGCTGCCTTGGCGCCCACTACGGCTTTCAGTTTCTCCAGCGCGGTCTGCATCATGGGAGCATGATTCTGGCCGCGCGCAATGGTGACCGTCAATTCGTTCAGCACCGCCAGTCGGCGGGTGCGCAGCCGCGAATCGTCCAGCACCACCAGCAAGAGGCTGGAGCCGAACAGCACTTCGGCCAACAGGTAACCCTCATTCGGAATATGACTCGTGAACCGAGGCCAGTTCAGGTTCAGCGTCAGCAGCCCGGCTCCAAACAGGAAAGGTCCCACCCCGATACGTCCAAACCGGTAGCGCAGCAGTTCGACGACTGCCCCGGCCGCTACCAGCCGGCAGGCCACATCCAACCCCAGTTCGAGGTTTTTGAAATCCGGAAAATACAACGGCCGCATGGCGGCACAGACCAGCAGCACCCACGAAGCCGCCACCAATGTTGTCAGCGCTCGCCGCGCCTGCGCCGACAAAAGCGCCGCCGCGCCAAATAAGCCCATCGCGAGCACAAAGTCGGCCTGCGCGAACGCCGCCATCGACTTCGAGACGCCGTGCCACTCGCCCGTCCCGGCTACCCATAGAAACGCCCCATAGGCAACCCAGCCCGCACCCCATACCAGCAGACATCGCTCCCGAAAAACCCGGAAGAAGAGCAGGCTGACCACGACCACGATCAGAGCGGCCGTCTCCCGCGCCGTCAACCACGGGACGGTCAGCACGCCCACCGAATGCCCAAATATCCCCGCAGGATTCATAGATAAGCGCACAACAATAGGCGCATCACGATAAGCGCACGAACACCTATGTTTTAAATATCATGCTGGGGGCCCATCGGTACCGGATTTCCGTCTCCCGATGGTTACTTTCGGAACGTGAAGTCGTGGCCTAGAATGAGCGATACATTACACTTAGGCCTATGGCTAACGACCGCATCCTCGTGGTGGACGACGAAGAAACCATCCGCGAGATTGTTTCCTCCATGCTTGGCGGAGCCCATTTTCAGACTCGCCAGGCCGCCAGCGGCGTCGAAGCGCTCTCGATTCTGGAATCGGGGGAAGAATTCGATCTCGTGCTCTCAGACCTGATGATGGCGGAAATGGATGGGATTGCCCTCCTGGAGCGTGCCAAGGAGCGTTACCCTGACATGCCGATCGTCATGGTGACTGCGGTTCATGATATTCAGGTCGCGCTGCAGGCCCTGCGCAATGGGGCATACGACTATCTGCTCAAGCCTTTCGAGCGCGAGCAACTGCTGGCCACGGTCCGGCGGGCGCTGGAGAATCGCCGGCTCAAACGCGAAAACGATGCCTATCGCACCAACCTCGAGTCGCTGGTTGCCGCCCGCACCCAGCAATGGAAGGGAGCGCTTTCCGAGCTTGAAAAGTCCTATGACATCTTGCTGGAAGCTCTCGGCGATGCGCTCGACTACAAAGACAAAGAGACCGAGTTCCACTCCAGACGGGTTACGGCATACACCATCGCCATTGCGCGCAAAATGGGCCTGCCGAAAGAAGAGATCGACGTGATCGCCCGCGGCGCCTTTCTGCACGACATCGGCAAGATGGCGATTCCGGACGACATCCTGGGCAAGCCGGGCAAGCTTACGGCTGACGAAATGAACATCATGCGCGAACACGCCTATTTGGGCTATAAGATGCTCAGCAAGATTCCCTTCCTAGCGGCGGCAGCGGAGATTGTTCACGCCCACCAGGAACGCTACGACGGATCAGGCTATCCCCGCAACCTGAAGGGCGACGCGATCCCCCTTGGCGCGCGCATATTCTCGATCGCCGACACCCTCGACGCTATGACCATGGACCGCCCGTATCGCCCCGCTCAAACATTTGAGGCCGCCCGCAAGGAAATCGAACTCTGGTCCGGTCGCCAGTTTGATCCCGAGATCGTCAAGGTTTTCCTGGAAATGCCTGACGAAATCTGGAAAGACCTGCGGAAAGGTATCAGCGGGCCTAAATCGAATGGGTCTGACCCGTCTTTCCCCAAGGTGTAGCCGCCGACGCGCTGGCCGAGATTGCGATGCAAAACGCACAGCTCTGACTGGCATTTCGCGCCAGGCTCCAGGCATCGTTTAGCCCCGATCGCGTCATCCAACGAAAACAGTGAAGTCATTCCAACGGCCCCACCACGGAGTTCTGCCGTTCTGGGGGAAATAGCCCGTGCCCGCCGGAATGTGCCTGATTCACGTCTGGTGGGCAGACCGGGTTTTATTTCTTGCTCAGCAACGGGAGTCGCACGATGCGATCGCACTAATCCCCATCTTGGAGCAGAACAGTGCTTTCCCGAGAAGCGATGACTGGTATCTTTGCCGCTCTATTATTGGTGGTTTGCCCCCTGGCGGTCGCGCAGACGGCGTCTCTGCAGACATCGGCTATCAATCGCCTGATTGCCTCCTACGTTTCGGATCACCATGTACCCGGGTTGTCAGTGGCCGTGATTGACCGGGGGCATGTCATCCTTAGCCAAGGCTACGGTCTGGCCGACGTTGAGAACGGCGTCCTTGCCACCGCCGATACGGTGTACCGCATCGCATCGATATCCAAATCCATCACGGCGACGGCAGCAATGAAGCTGGTCGAGACAGGGAAACTGGACCTCGATGTCCCCATCCAGAAATATTGCCCAGACTTTCCTAAGAAGCCATGGCCGATTACGGCGAGAGAGCTTCTCTCGCATCAGAGCGGCATCCGGGATTACAGGAGTGAAGAAGAGAGCATCAATACTCGGCACTACGCGAGCATCAAGGAAGCATTGACTCAGTTCGCCGGTGACCCTCTGGAGTTCGAACCCGGAACCAGGATGCAGTACACCAGCTACGGCTACATCGCTCTCGGTTGCGTGATCGAGGGCGCTTCTGGAACCAGCTATGACCGCTACATGCAACAGGCAATCTTCGAGCCGGCACAGATGCCGGCCACACGTCTCGATGATGTGTTCGCGATTATCCCGCACCGGGCGCGGGGCTACAGAGTTTCCGCCAGCGGCGAGTTGCAAAACTCTGTCTTCGTCGATGTGAGCAACAAGCCTCCCGGGAGTGGAATCAATTCGACTGCAAGAGATATGGGCAATTTTGTTGCCGCGCTGTACTCGGCGAGTTTGGTGTCCAACGCCGTCCTCGGTCAGATGCTCACGCCGGCGACGACTCGTGACAAGAAGCCGACAATCTATGGCCTCGGCTTCTTCCGAGGTGGCCCGATCGGCACGCATCGCGGATTACAGGAGGCCGGTCACGGAGGGGATCAGCAGGGCGCCAGCAGTGTGCTGTATCTTTTGCCGGAACGACAATTTGGAGTCGTAATTCTGTCAAACCTGGAAGGACAAAAAAATACCCTGGATTTTATCGAACTCTCGCGCAAGATTTACGATGCTGTTTCTTCGCAATAAGTGCGGCCGTTAGTCGTCAGTCGTTCTTAACAATAACCTCACGCCGCGAAGAAATCCGGCCCGCATCCACGGTCACTTCCCGCTGGATCTCCATCTCGATCGAAGTCCCCGGCTCCAGCCTCACGTCGGCGCCACGCGAAAGCATTCCTACCGCCAGCCCAGCAGCTCCTCCAATTCCTGCTCCGATGCCGGCTCCCTTCAGTCCGTTAGTTACCGCACCGATCACCGCTCCCGTGGTTGCCGTACCGGCAGCGGTCTCAGCTTTTTTCCCCGCGTCGCTATCCTGGCGGATCGTCCCTTCCGAATCTTTCATCGACGTCTTCTGGGCCCCGGGCGTGTTCTCGACGGAACCGCCGAGCAAGACCGTATAGCCGTTGGGATAAATCATCGAGGTGAAGTGGATCAGCACCTCGGCCCGCCCCTTTACGTGCCCACCACGCTGCACGCGCTCGATCTTTCCCTGGATGTAAGTCCCCGCGGGAATCACGACCTGCTCGTTGATCACAAACGGAAAGGCAGTCTCCGCGTACACCGGGTCTCCATCTTTAGCTGTCTTGGTCGAGATCGCCTGCTTCAGGGATAGTGGAATCCTCGCTCCCACCGGAATGGTCAGCGTAGACTTCGCAGAATCAGCGGGAGGTGCGGCCGGAGCGGGGGTCGCAGGTGGCTGCGCCACCGCGATACCTGCCAGCAGTAAAGAGCAAATCGAAGCAGCACGGATCTTCATCGAAGGCCTACCGTTTCAGGATCGATAGCATTAGCATCACACTTGCATTCTCAGATGCGCTCAGCAGCGTGCCCGGTTAGCTGAAAACCAGCTATCGGTAGACAGCCGAGAGCCTGCCGAAAGGGGCAGTTGTCGCTACGCAAACCCTAACCACTACTTCGCCGCGTCTGGTTCTCCAGCACATTGCCCATGAATTGCGACTGCAGTTTCTGCGCGCACAACTCGCCGCAAACATGCATGGCGCCTTCATGCACTGCGAGTTCCTCGTCCCACGGCGCCAGATGCATCACCGGCGCCTCGTGATCGCTAATCGAGCTCCACACCACCCACCAGCGGTCGCTCACGCCCTTGAGTACCCCACAATTGGGCCCGGCGCAACGATAAAACGGACTTGGAATGAGACGTAGATTTTCGGCCATGACTGCCCTGCCCACTAAGAGCAATTGTAGCGTGGAAGACCCGGGCATCGCGCGGGCAAAAACATAGGTCCGTCGCTTCGCGCAGGATGACAATGGGAATTTACTTGTAGATCAAATATTTTTCCCGGAGGCGCACGAATTCAGCCAGCCGATCCTGCCAGTCAGCCGCAATTCGCCTGGGATCCTCTCCCTCTTTGAGGGCTTCGAACACCGCCTGATTTACCAGCAGATCCGCCATCCGCTCCAGCTTGAAATCGTTTGGATAGAGCTTGTGCAGCGCCGATGCCATCTCGATCCCCAACTCTGGAGAGTCCAGAGTGTTCCGGCCGAGGACAATCAGGTTTACGCCTTCGCAACGTTCGCCTGCAAAGTTACTCGCTGACGGAGTGAAAATAATCGGCACGAAGCGGACACTCTGAATACCGCGCCCGTTCAAGTAAGCCGCGAGTTCCCGGCTCTTGATCCAAGGAGCGCCCACCACCTCGAACGGAGTATCGGTGCCGCGTCCGACCGAAACATTGGTCCCTTCAATCATTCCCACCCCGGGATAAAGCGTCGCCTCGATCAAGCTACGCAGATTGGGCGAAGTGTTGACCCAACCAACCCCAGTCGAATCGAACCAGTCCCCCGGCTGCCAACCCTCCATCGCGACAATGTCGAGGCGAGCCCCGATGTGCCGCTCGGCATTCACCATTTTTGCCAACTCACCCAGCGTCATTCCGTGGCGCACCGGCTCGGGAAAGTAGTTGGTAAACTTTTCCTGGCCGTCACCGGAATCGGAAACCGGCCCCTGCACAAACGACCCCGTAATCGGATTCGGCCGATCGAGAATGACCACTTCTACCGCTGCCTGGGCGGCTGCTTCCAGGAAATATCCCACCGTAGCTTCGTACGTATAAAATCGCGCGCCCACGTCGGCCAGATCAATCACCACCGCATCCAGCCGCTTCAGCACGTCCAGCGGCGGACGGCGGGCCGCGTCGCTCGCCCCGTACACGCTGTAAACCGCGACTCCGGTCGCCGCATCCTTGGTATTCTTGACGTCGGTCGTGTCCAGCGTCCCCGTTACTCCATGTTCAGGACTGAAAATCGCTTCCAGCGAAATCCCGGGAACGCCTGCCAGCACGTCAATCGTCCGTCTGCCTTCCGCGTCCACGCCGGTCTGATTCGTCAACAGCCCAATGCTTCGGGGAGCCCCGCCCCGGGCCGGATGCAGCGCTGCGAACTTCGTCTCCTCGAGCACATCAATTCCCGTTCTCACCGTCCCGTTCCGCGCCGCCAGCCTGCGCGCCGCGCTCTGCATTTCGTTGTAGCCAGTGATCGCTGCCACCCGCATCTTCTCCGCTTCAGCCGGATCGAGCGCCAGCGCCGCCGCTACCGCTGTCGCCACCTCGGTGCGAAGAGACACCGCGGTTCCCTTCTCCTTCGCGGGCACTCCATTCATGTGCACCGCGTTCGTCAGCAGCACGATATACGTCTGCGTCGCCGGATCAATCCACAGCGAAGTGCCCGTGAATCCAGTATGGCCGTAACCTCCCACGGGCAACAGTTCGCCGCGGTTGGTGGAAAGAGGAGAATCAATATCCCACCCAAATCCCCGCAGCGCCGTTGCATTCACGGGCTGCTGCGGCGCAGTCATCTTGGCAACCGTCGCCGAAGTCAGGACGCCTCGCCCGCCATCGAGCAAAGCCTGCGCAAAAATTGCCAGATCATCGGCAGTGGAAAATACTCCCGCATGCCCCGCCACGCCACCCATACGGCGAGCCCTGGGATCGTGCACCACTCCGCGCAGCAGGTGATGGTTTTCATCCTCTTCGGTGGGAGCGATGCGCGTCTCCCATGACCGCGGAGGCAGGTACCGAGTCTCCTTCATGCCCAGTGGTCCAAAAACATGCTTGGCCGCATACGCATCGAGCGACTCACCCGAGAGCCGCTCCACCAGCGCTCCCAGCACGATGAAGTTGGTATCGCTATAAACAAATGCCGATCCCGGAGCCCGCTCGGGGACCTCCTCAAACGACATCCGATACGCCGCTTCCTTCCCTTCCCACGGCTTGGTCAAATCGATATCCGGCGCCAGGCCCGAGTAGTGCACCAGCAATTGCCGGATCGTAATATCCTGCTTCTCGTTCTGCGCAAACTCGGGAAGGTACTTTGCGACCGGATCGTTCATGCGGAACTTTCCCTGCTCCCACAGCTGCATCACGGCCATAGTTGTTGCCATGACCTTGGTGAGCGACGCGCAATCAAATACCGTATCGAGCGTCATCGCCTCACGCCGAGGTTCAATCGCCCGGCTGCCGTATGCCTTCCGATAAACCACTTGTCCGTCATGGCCGATGACCACGACCGCACCCGGAATCTGCTGCTGGGCGATGGCGACGTTGATGATGGGGTCGAGAACGGCGAGGCGGGAATCGAGCGGAGCCTGGGAGAATGCGGCGGCAGAAAGCAGCAGAGTACAGAGCAGCAGTTCTGTTGTGAAATGTTTCATGTCTGCTGTGACTCTACATGACGCAGGAGATCTGGCTCAAGGCGCTGGGGTAACCACCCATCGTCTCAAAGCAACTATCGTTCCTCCATAACTTTCGCGATAAACGAACCCTCGACATTAATTCGGTCGCAGTACAGGGCATTCTGGGGTTTGCGATGGAATGAATGTTTGCACCGGATCAGTGTTCCGCTGTCAAACCAGCAGACGTTGTAATAAGTCTCGTAGAGGTCGGGATTAAGGAGCTCAGGTGGAATTACCTCCAGCGGTGGATCTTCCAGTCCAATTATTTCTCTTGGATTCTTATAGAGCAGAGTCTTCCCGTCGGAATCAATAAATACGAAAATGTTCGCCCCATGGAAATATCCATGCACGAACTTCCTTGCTAGAGGCACGCCGGCAGCGGCCAGCAAGAGTATGGTTCCGAAAAGGATTACTGTGAGCACGGAGCTGGATTTTATCACTGTGGAGATTTGCTTAAACGTGATCCAGTTAGCGTGTGACAAAGCTGATCACTTTGCCTCAGCCCCTTCAGTTTGCTATAACCCGAGCAGGCCCTTGAGATTGCCTTTGACCACGACCCAGAATCCGTCCGCCGGCTTTTCCTTCCTCGTGCGCAACTCGGTTGCGCAGGACGATCGGTTTCGCGACGCTTTCAGCATCCTGGAAAAAGCCGTTGCTGCCCGCGCCTTCCCTGCTTGCTCGGTCGCCGTCACCTTCCGAGGTGAACTCGTCGCCTACAAAGCCCTCGGCCGCTTCACTTACGATCCGGCTTCGACGGAAGTGACCACATCGAACATCTTCGACCTCGCTTCGCTCACCAAAGTCCTCGCCACGACTGCCATGGCCATGATCCTTTATGAACGCGGTCTGCTCGATCTGGAGGCTCCGGTCACGGCCATCGTCCCCGAATTCGCTAATGGCGAACCTCGCCGCCGCGACGTCACCGTGCGCATGCTGCTCGCACACAGTTCCGGCCTGCCGGCTTACGAAAAGCTTTTCCTGCGCGCCCAGACTCGTGAAGCCCCGCTGCGAGCCGCCTTCGCTACCCCGCTTGCCGCCGCGCCCGGCACCCGCGCCGCATACAGCGACATCGGCTTCATCATTCTCGGCGTCGCGCTCGCGTCCCTCGCCGACGAATCGCTCGACGCGTTCTGCCAACGCGAAGTCTTCGGACCGCTCGGCATGGCGCACACAACTTTTAATCCCGCGCGAGCCTTGAAAGACTCCATCCCGCCCACCGCCGACGATCGCAGCTTCCGCCACCGCATCATCCAAGGCGAAGTGCAGGACGAAAACGCAAGCGTCCTCGGCGGCGTTGCCGGGCACGCGGGCCTGTTCTCTACCGCCGAGGATTTAGCTATCTTCGCGCACGCTTTGCTCAACGGTGGACACCCCATCCTCCGGTCTTCGACCGTGACCGTCGAACTTTTTTCGCGCCGGGAATCCGTGCCCGAAGGCACTTCCCGAGCGCTCGGCTGGGACACACCCTCGGCGCACTCGCAATCCGGAAAGCACTTTTCATCCCGTTCCTTCGGACACCTCGGTTACACCGGCACATCCCTGTGGATCGACCCGGACCGCCAACTTTCGATAACTCTGCTGACCAACCGCACCTGGCCTGACTGCCAGAACCAGGCAATCAAACAGGTGCGTCCTGCGTTTCACGACGCGGTGATCGAATCGCTGGGGAAGAACGCTTGAAACGCAAAGCTTCTGATCGCAAGGCTTCGAACCGAAAAATCAGCAACCTGGAACTCCACCGCCTTGGCACCGAGAGAGCAAACTCCGCCTCCGCCGATCTCGATCGCAAGTCCGCGCTCGAAATCGCCCGCATCATCAACGCTGAAGATGCCAAGGTCGCAGGCGCGGTGAAACGTGCGCTCCCGCAAATCGCGCAGGCGATCGACCTGATCGCCACGGCGCTCTCCGAAGGCGGGCGCCTCATCTACGTGGGCACTGGCACCAGCGGACGCATCGCCGCGCTCGACGCCGTCGAATGTCCGCCTACGTTCGACGTCGATCCGCGTATGGTCCAATTCATCATCGCCGGTGGCCCAAAGGCGCTCGCCTCAGCCGTGGAAGCCGATGAGGATTCGGGCAAGTTAGGCCGCCAGGCCATCGCGAAAAAGAAACCGACTCATAAAGATGTGGTCGTGGGCATAGCCGCCAGCGGACGCACTCCCTTCACCATTGCCGCCATCGAATACGCGCGCGCTCACGGCGCAAGGACCGTTGCCGTCGTGTGCAACCCGGGAACCGCGCTCGGCAGAGCCGCGCACGTCGCTATTGTTGCCGATGTGGGCGCCGAAGTGGTCGCAGGTTCGACACGTATGAAAGCCGGCACCGCGCAGAAAATGATTCTGAACATGCTCTCGACCGGGGCTATGACTCGTCTCGGCTACGTTTATGGCAACCTGATGGTCAACGTCCGCCCGAGGAACGTGAAGTTGATCGAACGCGGAGTGGGCATCGTGGAAAAAGCCGTCGGACTCGACCCCCGGGCAGCACGCAAGCTTCTCGCCGCCGCCGGAGGTCTCGTCCCCACAGCCATGGTGATGGCCAAGGCCGGGGTCAGCCGCGCTCGCGCGGTAGCTGCACTTGAGGAATCCTCGGGCCGGGTGCGCAAGGCCATCGCAACCGCCAAGCAAAAGTGAAAGCCGGAGGCGCTCGTCGCCGGGATTTGGGGAAGTTACAAACGGAACCACCACTCTGAATTCCACATCCCGTGCTCGCGCATTCCCCGCTAGAATATTCGTAGTGCCCCGTCTGCAAGGGTTATTCGCGGGGTATCCTCAGGAACTCATCGCGACCAGAGTCATCACGACATGGACAAGCTGGTAATCCGCGGCGGCAATCCCCTGCTGGGGACGGTCCGAATCAGTGGCGCGAAGAACGCCGCGCTCCCATGCATGGCGGCAGCTTTGCTCACCGACGAGCCGGTGATTCTCGAAAACATCCCGCAGGTGCGCGATATCGAGACTACGCGCAAGCTGCTTGCCGCCATGGGCGCGGAAGTCGAACTTGGCTATGGACGCGCCCATCATCGGACGACGATTTGCGCGCGCACGCTCAACGCTCCCGAAGCGTCGTACGAACTGGTCAAGACCATGCGCGCCTCGACGCTTGTTCTCGGACCGCTCCTGGCGCGCTGTGGCCGCGCCCACGTCTCGCTGCCTGGCGGATGCGCCATTGGCGCGCGCCCTATCGATCTGCATATCAAAGGTCTGGAACGTCTGGGCGCGAAGATCGCGCAGGAGCACGGCTACGTCGAGGCCATCACTGATCCTCTCAAGGGCAACCGGCTCAAGGGTGCCGAAATTGTCTTCGACAAAATTACCGTCACCGGCACCGAAGACCTGCTGATGGCCGCCACGCTTGCCGAGGGCGAGACCATCATGCAGAATTGCGCCCGCGAACCTGAAGTCGCGGACCTCGCCGCACTGCTCAACGCCATGGGTGCCAAAATTCACGGCGCTGGCACGTCTACCATCCGCGTGAAAGGCGTCAGCAAACTCCACGGAGCGCGGCATCGCATTATCCCCGACCGCATCGAAGCGGGAACCTTCATCATTGCCGCGGCCCTCACCGGCGGAGACGTCAACGTTGCCGGATGCGACCCCGCGCACCTCACCGCCATCCTGCAGAAGCTCGCGGAGACCGGCGTGAAGACTTCGGTGAAAGCCGACTCCGTGCGCGTCATGGGCGATCAGCCGCTCGCAGCCGCCGACCTGAACACGGAAGAATATCCCGGCTTCCCCACCGACATGCAAGCGCAATATATGGCGCTCACCACGCAGGCCGCAGGCACGTCGATTATCACGGAAAATATTTTTGAGAACCGCTTCATGCATGCGCAGGAACTGGTGCGCATGGGCGCCAACATCAAGATCGAAGGCCATCGCGCCATCGTCCGCGGAGGAACTCCGCTCAGCGCCGCCGCCGTGCTTGCCTCGGACCTGCGCGCCTCGGCCTCGCTCGTGCTCGCTGCCTTGGTCGCCGACGGCGAAACCATTATTGACCGCGTTTATCACCTGGACCGGGGCTACGAGAACATCGAAGAAAAGCTGAAAGCCGTGGGCGCCGAAATCCGCCGCGTAGGCAATATCTTCCCCAAACGAGCCGCAGCCCCTGCACAGCCGTGAAGGCAGTCGCGAAGACAGTCTTGAAGGACGATCACTCCCGCCAGAAGATGTGGAAGATTCCCGTCTGCAGGCTGTGCGGAAACTTGCGCATGACTTCCGCGCGTATCTCCGGGTTCATCCTGGCGGTGGGGAAGAGTGGCCCTTCATTGATGACTACCAATTTCAGATCGCCGGATTGCAGAGCCTTCAACACTTCCTCTGGCGGCGCGCCCCCATCGTTGTTTGTTACGTTCTTCAGCCCGGAGAGGAAATACAGCTCCGGACAGTCATTGGCCGCATACATCAATCCGTTGGGCGAATGCTGCTGCAGAAAACGAGTTAGGCCCTCAAAATTCGCGGCGTAGTTGATCCGTAAGCCGCCCGCTCGCTGCAGATGGAGTTCATCCATCCGTCCCACTTTGTGGGTGAATTCATAAACATAATCCGGAACCAGCATAAGCACGCCAAAGAGCAGATAAAATCCCGTCACCGCGGCCAATACATAGGTGCCCGGTTGCTTCCTGGCGGTCGCCACAATCGCCACCGCTGCCAGCAACGTCAGCGGCAACGAGTAGGACAGATAAATCGACGCGGCCCAAGGATACTGGACAAGGGTACACACCGCCGCCAGGGAAATCAGTAGCATGATGCGCTGCTGTTGGAGTTTCGTAGGGCCGCTCTGCTTGCCTGCCGTCAGCACGACCGCCGCGCCTAGCAACACGACCAACGGAGTCAGTGTCGCGGCCGAGTACCAAAATCCCAGGATGATCCGGTCTGACGCCTCAGCCTTCACGAGCATCACCGTCAAACCCAGGGCGACAGCCGCGCCTACGATTTTCCCCTGAAATTCGCGCAGGTACATCGGCACCGCAACCAATCCCACTAATGCCAGCGCGTAGATGCTTTTTTCGACCGATACTGGACGGAGCAGTCCCAGTGCGATCGTGCGTGTGACGGCGCTTGACGTCACTCCCGAAAGAAACTGGCCGATCGCTCCCGAGCGCGCATACGGCACCAGGAAAACAATCACCGGGCTTATGACCCCGCCGAGGAATGGAAGCACCGCCCGGAATATTGTTTTGAATCGCTGCGCTGATCCTGTCCGGACGCTTCGTTCTCCCAGCAAGATCAGGCTCACTAACGCTGTGGAGGGCAGCACGAAGTGGTATAACTCCGCCATGCCCAACCGCGCGTGCAGCACATCGAGCAGAGTGGCCAGGAACAGCAACAGCGCGCTCACACTGAAGATGCGATACGGCCAGCTGTTGTTCGAACTCTCCCCTGCGCAACTCTCGCTCTGATTCTCGCTCTGTTCAAGAAAGGCGAGAAACAGAAGCGCCCCGGCAACGTAGTACGCCCCAATCACCTTGATCAGGATTGATCCGCCACCACATACTCCGGCGACAAACAGCCATCGCCGTTTCCGCACGTCCAGGTAGCGCAGCAGCGCCGCCGCTCCAAACGTCGCGAAGAACAGGTTGTACCAGGAAGGCATGGCCGCTGGATAATTCGGATAACCCCAAGCCACTGCCAGCAGCGTGATCGCTCCCGCGGCAAGCGCCGATGTAAAGCGCAGCGCAATGTAGTAAACAGCCGGAAGCCAGGCCATGAAAAAGAGGAAGACGCAGATGCGCAGCGACATCAGATTCACGCCGAACGCTCGAAACGCCAGCGCATGAATAAAACTGAGGCCCCCGGTGTAGATCTCCGCAAAATCGCGATGCGGGAGTTGCCCCTGCATAACGCGCAGCGCGCTTTGGCTAAGAGTCCCGTCATCGGACGGCGCCCAGCCCCGGCTAATGTGAAACCCGGCGTAAAGCCCAGCAACTATCAGAACCACAGCCAGCACTGTCAAACGAACCTGCCCAGCGGTCAGCGCTGCTGTCTCATTCTCGCTAGCGACCCCCAGCGGTTCCGCGCTCTGCTCGTGAACCCTTATTTCCACGCTCAACATTTTGGCGGTCGATGCGGGATCGATTAGCGCAGACGGCTTCGCGGGGGTCTTGTCCATTTCCTCGTTCACTTCGCCTCCAGCGCCGCTAGCCGCACTTTTGCTTCTTTACTGTCCGGGTTCAGTTGCAATGCTTGCTGATACTCCGTCCGCGCGGCGGACACATTCCCGTTGCCTTCAAACGACACCGCCAGCCAATAGTGGTAGTCCCAAACCTTCGGATCCATGGCCACCGCTTGCAGCAGGTAAGGCTGGGCCTCCGCGCTCCGCCCATCTTTCAGAAGTGCGCGCCCCAGAAAATGTTTTGGCGCCGCTTGCTCGGGCACTAACTGCACTGCGCGCGACAGCAGTTGTTCTGCGTCCTTATACTGGCCGTCGACCAGATGAATGTTGCCGCAGTTGTAGAGAGCCGAATACAGATCTGGTTCCTTCTGCAAGATTTCCGAGCACAGCGCGAACGCGCGCTCATAATCACCCATCTGGCCATATAGTCCGGCGACCCCCGCCATCCCTACTTCCGACTTGGCGTAATCCGGATTCACACGGTCGAGCCAAACGCGACCTTCCTCGAATCGACCGGCGTGGATGTAGACCTCCGCCAGCGTCAGCGGCCCATAGCCATACTCGGGATGGTCCCTTACCACCGCCTCCGACAATTCAATCGCGCGATCGTTCGCGCCGCCCTTGCTGTACTCTTTCGCCAAACCCACCATGGTGTACGGATTTCCTGGATACAGCGATTGCCCGCGCAGCAGCACCATCAGATCGTTTGCCCAATACACCTGCTGTGCAATCGATGCGCACGCATAGCCACCGCACAACACAAGCACCGCGCAAGTCTGCACGGTCTGGACACTCCAACCCTTGATGGACGGCAGCCGCCGCAGCCCCATGGCCGCCAGAATCGCAAATCCGATCGACGGCAAATACATGTAACGGTCGCGCACAAAATCGCCGTTGCTGAAGTTGCGCAAATACAGCGCGGGTGCCAGCCCCACCAGCAACCACCATCCCGCAAACGCGACGATGGAATTCCCTGCGCGCCGATTCCAATACCACAATCCCAGCAACGCCGCCCCCAACACCGCTGCCGGCGCCACCACCTGGCTAAAAATTGCGCCCGCGCCCGTTACATATGGGGTGTAATAGAGTCCCGTAATGCCCAGCGGGACCAGCAACTGCCGCAGATAAATGGACATCACCAGCGGCAAAGTCCGCGCCACGTCAATCATGCCGTGATCGGGATTGGACTGCCCGGTTGTATGCAGTAGAGCGTGCCTACGCAGCAGCGCATAAGCGAGAGTCACCACCGCGTACGGAGCCGCCTCGAACACCGCCGCAATAGCTCTTTTCGCCGTCGATGACTTCTTTTCCGCCGGGTTCAGCCAAGCGTAGATACCCACCAGCGCTGAAAACACTACCGCCATTTCCTTAGTCAGCAGCGCGCAGGCGAGCAGCGCCAGCGACGCGATCCACCATGCCGTTCTCTTCTTCTTCTCTTCGAGATTACGCTGGGGATCCCGCCCGTTAAGAAATGCCACAAAAGCCAGCGCCGCAAACGTCGTCACCATCGTGTCCGAAGCCGCGGAAACCCAGGTGACCGGCTCAATATGAATCGGATGCAACGCAAAAATCAGCGCCGCCAGCGCGGCCGTCCAGTATTCCAATCCCAGCTTCCGCGCCAGCCAGAACACCGCCAACACTGCTCCCACGTGCAGCAAAACCGCTCCCAGGTGCCATCCCCACGGCCGCAACCCGAACAGTGTGTAATTCAGCATCGACCACGCCACGAACAGTGGCCGGTAATACACCTGGTGGCGCGCCACGTGATACCACAGGTCGCTGGTGAACGCCCGCGGCAGATTGCTCCATGTCCGGATGATCGGACTGTTCACAATCTGGGGCCAGTCGTCCCACACAAACTCGAAAGACAGCGAGCCGCTGTAAAGCACAAACGTGACCAGTCCGAGCAAGGGCAGCAGAACGCTCGGCCGTCGCAGATACCGGGCCAGCAATTCCAACGCGCCAGGTTCCGGATGTTCTGAGGTCCCGCTGATGTGTTTCGCGTCCAGAGTCGACACTCCGCCCTCAATCAGCTCATACTAAGCTCCCACTCCTTTGAGTGCATGTTACTCAGGTTACCTAGGTGTGCCACTTATTCAGGCATTTCGTCCTCTTATCTATGCGACGATCATCCCATGGGGTCTGTCACAGGAGCCAAAACCGCCAAGGTGTCGCCGCCGGTTTTATGCGTCGATCTCGACGGCACTTTGATCCGAGGCAACGTGCTTTGGGAGTGCGTCCTCGTCCTCCTTAAGACCCGCCCCATCACGTTGTTGCTGCTGCCCTTCTGGCTGCTTTCGGGACGCGCCTCGCTCAAGCGCAAGATCTCCGCTAGGATCAAACTCGACCCTGCCCGGCTTCCCTATCGGCAGCAGGTTCTTGATCTTCTGCAGCGTGAAAAAGCCGCCGGCCGCAGCATCGCGCTCGTGACCGCCGCCGACCGCGAACTGGCTGAAACAATTTCCAGTCATCTCCGCCTCTTCGACGAGGTCCATGCCAGCGACGGCCAACTTAACCTCAAGGGGGCGAACAAGGCTGCGTTCCTGGCCGAGCGCTTCGCTCAGACCGGCTTCGAATACGTGGGTGACTCCCACGCCGATATCGAAGTCTGGCGCAGCGCTCGAGGAGCTTACGTGGTGGGCACCGAAGCTCGTGCCGAGCAAGCCGCCTCTGTAACCACGCTCAAAGAGACGATCCTAGAACCGCGGGCATCGTTCATCGCGTCGTGTCATGTGTGGATCAACGCTTTGCGGGGACATCACTGGGCGAAGAACCTATTGCTCTTCCTGCCGCTGGCGCTATCTCACAATCTGGCGGCCGAGCCGCTGGTCCGCACTCTCGTTGGCTTCGCCCTCTTTGGATGTTGCGCGTCAGGACTCTATATTCTCAACGACCTCCTCGATCTCCATTCCGATCGCGAGCATCCATGGAAAAAAGGGCGCCCGTTTGCCACCGGCGAAATCTCGATCCCCGGAGGCTTAGTAGCCTCGTTCATCTTATTGTCTGTGGCACTCGGACTGGGCTTCTTCCTTGACGTGCCATTCGGGCTGGCTCTGCTCGGATATGCCGCACTTACTATGCTTTATTCGCTCTATCTCAAAAAGATTGCTCTGCTTGACGTATTCGTTCTCTCCAGCTTCTACAGCTTCCGCATTCTTGCCGGCGCTCTGATTTCCGCCACGCCACTGTCGCAGTGGTTTATCGCGTTCTCGATGTTCTTCTTTCTTAGTCTGGCGATGGCGAAACGGTATTCTGAGTTACTGCATGCGAGCGACTTAGTGAAGGCCGGTAACTCGGGACGCGGCTACCATACCGGCGACCGTGAACTCCTGCTCTCGCTCGGCGTCGGCAGCAGTTTTTCCGCTGTCGTCATTTTCAGCCTCTACGTTCACAGTCAGGATGTGCTTTTGCTCTACTCCTCGCCGGAGGTTCTCTTTTTGCTTTGCCCCATCGTTCTTTATTGGCTCAGCCGAACCTGGCTGCTGGCACATCGCGGAGAATTAAAGGAAGACCCTGTCACACTCGCCATCCGGGATCCAGCCAGTTACGGAGTGGCCCTGGCCTCGGCCGCGGTCATCGCCGCGAGCATGATCCACATGAACTGGTAGGGTAATAAGAAGATACTGGGCCAATTGGCCTTCGAAGTTACTGCACTTGTTTTCGACACACTTAGTATGTCAGGTCAAACAGCGGCAACGTTGCGCAAAAAACCCGCGACCCTGCAGCCCACGAAAAGAATTCTCTCGTGGGGGCGTTACCCGAAGACCGCGCACCAGCACGTCCACAGACCTGCATGGAACGACCAGGTACCGGATATTCTCAAGGCTGCAGCGCCCGGCTCCCTGCTTCCGTACGGACTCGGCCGCAGCTACGGTGACTCTTGTCTCAACGACGGCCGCCAACTGATCGACTGCCGTCGCCTCAACCGCATCCTCGGGTTCGACGAATCCACCGGGATGCTCAGTTGCGAAAGCGGCGTTAGCCTTTCCGATATTCTCGACGTATTCCTGCCTAAGGGATGGTTCCTTCCGGTTACACCCGGAACCCGCTTCGTCACCGTCGGAGGAGCCATCGCCAACGACGTCCACGGCAAGAACCATCACTGTGCTGGAACCTTCGGCGCTCACGTCCGCCAAATCGGCCTGCATCGCTCCAACGACGGCCTGGTAGTTTGTAATGCCGAAGAAAATCCGGACATGCTGCGCGCCACCATCGGTGGCCTCGGCCTGACCGGCGTGACCGCGTCGGCAGACATCCAACTCAAGCGCGTGCGTGGCTCGTGGATTGACGCTGAGTCCATCCCCTTTCACTCGTTGAAATCTTTTCTCGACTTGAGTCGCGAAAGCGACGGCCGCTTTGAATACACGGTTGCATGGCTCGACTGCTTCGCCGGGAGGAACGCGCGCGGCATCTTCTTCCGTGGCAATCACTCGGCCGAATCTGGAAAGATAATCCGATCGAAAGGCGGCCCGAAAGTGCCTTTCGCGTTGCCCAGTTGGCTGCTGAACCGCTACACCGTCAAGGCGTTCAACACCGCCTATTATCGTGCGCACGCGGCGAGGCAGAGCACGTCGGTGGTTCCCTACGATTCGTTCTTCTATCCACTCGACTCCTTACGTCAATGGAACCTGCTCTACGGCAAGAATGGATTCCTGCAATACCAGTGCGTCATCCCGGAGAGTAACTTCGAGGCCTTCGAGGAGTTACTCGACCTTATCGCTCATTCCGGCATGGGATCCTGCCTTGGCGTCCTGAAGCAGTTCGGCTCGGCGCCACCGGCGGGCATGCTTTCGTTTCCCCGCGCCGGACTGACGCTCGCTCTCGACTTCGCCATGCGCGGCGACCGCACGCTCCAACTGCTGCGATCCTTTGACCGGATCGTCCTCGAGAGCGGCGGCGCTCTTTACCCCGCAAAAGACGCGCGCATGAGCCCCGCTTTGTTCGAAGCATCGTTTCCGCAGTGGCGCAGTTTCGTCCCCTTCATTGACCCCAAGATGTCGTCATCTTTCTGGCGGCGGGTCACGGAGGCGCAGGCACAATGACGGTAACCACCAGTTCCTCGACACCTCGCATCAAGCGCATGCAGAAGATCGTGATCCTCGGCGCTACTTCTGGCATTGCGCTCGAAGTCCAGCGCCGACTCGCGCTGCAGGAATGCGAGTTGCTCCTGGTAGCTCGCTCTCCCGAACGCCTGGCGGCGCTGCAGTCGGACCTCATGGCCCGTGGCGCGAAACAGGTGCTAACCTGCGCGGCCCATTTGGCTTCCATCCCTCACCATGCCGGAATCTTCGATTTCGTGCGCCGTTCATTCCCTGACTTCGACACCGTCCTGCTCGCCTACGGCACCATGCAGGACCAGAAGGACTCGGAAGATTCTGTCGACGCGCTCCTCAACGAACTGAACGTCAACTTTGTGAGCGCAACCGCGCTGCTCACTCTTTTCGCCGCCGATCTTGAGCAGAGACGCACCGGATGCCTGGCCGCCATCACCTCCGTCGCCGGAGATCGAGGACGCCGCTCCAACTACGTGTACGGTTCCGCCAAGGGCGCGCTCTCCTTATTTCTTCAGGGACTTCGCAGCCGCCTGCATCCCGCCGGCGTGCGCGTCATTACCATCAAGCCCGGACCGGTGCAGACACCAATGACCGATCATTTGCCGAACTCGGCACACTTTGCCGATCCGGAGCAGGTTGCCCGCGACATCATGCGCGCCTTGGAACGCCGCTCTCCCGACGTCCTTTACACTCCACGAATCTGGCGTTACGTCATGACTGCCGTCGGGCAGATTCCCGAAGGCATCTTCAAGCGCCTGTCGTTCTGACCAGCAGAGGCAAAATCAAAAGGCAAAATAAAAGGGCCGCATCGCTGCGGCCCTTCAATTCACTGATAACTGAGGACTGATAACCGAGAACTGGTCCTAGCGTCTTCCGCGTCCGCCACCGCCGCCGGAGTGGCCACCACCGTGGCCTCCCGAACCGCCGCCGGGGCCGCGACCCGGGCCGCCGCGACCGCGCCGCCGACGATTGCGATCGCGATCACCGCCACCGCCACTGGGACGTCCGTCACGCGAACCTTCCGGACGCGCGGCACCCGCCTCTACCGACGCTACCACTCCATCCACGCGGTTGAAGTTCGGCTCATCATCCGCATCGAACTCCGCGCCGCCTTCGATTACCGCCGTGGGTGCACCCTGTGGCGTTAACGGAGCCTGGCTTGACGATGAAAGATCCGCTGCCTCGCCCGCTGCTTCCGGAGGCGGAGCCCCGCCCATCTTGGCGCGCTGCTCTTTCAGAATCGCCTTCCGGGACAGCTTGATGCGGTTGCCTTCGACGGCCAGCACTTTCACCAGCACCTGGTCGCCTTCTTTCAGTTCATCGCGAACATCCTTGATTCTGTGCTCGGCGACTTCGCTGATGTGCAGCAGACCGTCCAGACCCGGCAGGATTTCGACGAACGCCCCGAAGTCCGCCAAGCGGCTGACTTTCCCGAGATAAGTCTTCCCCACCTCGGCCGACGCCGTCAGGTCGCGGATAATCTGCAAAGCTTTATTCGCCGAAACTTCATCGTTCGAAGCCACGTTGACCTTGCCCGAATCTTCCACGTCGATCTTCACGCCGGTCTGCTCGATGATGCTGCGAATCATCTTGCCACCGGGCCCGATCACGTCGCGAATCTTGTCCACTGGAATCTGCAGGGTGTAGATACGAGGAGCGTAAGCCGAAACCTTCACGCGACCTTCGGTGATAACCTCGTCCATCTTTCCGAGGATGAACAGCCGGCCACGCTGCGCCTGTGCTAGCGCCTCGCGCATGATCTGCGAAGTGATGCCGGCGACTTTAATATCCATCTGCAGCGCGGTGATACCGTCTTTGGTTCCGGCGACCTTGAAATCCATGTCGCCGTAATGATCTTCCGCGCCCGCGATATCAGTCAGGATGGCGTAGTTGTCGCCTTCCTTCACCAATCCCATCGCGACGCCGGCCACCGGAGCCTTCAAGGGCACGCCGGCATCCATCAGCGAGAGTGAGGCGCCGCAAATTGTGGCCATCGACGACGATCCGTTCGACTCCAGAATGTCGGAGACGACGCGCATCGCATACGGCCAGTCATCCAAACTGGGAAGCACGGCCGAAACAGCGCGCTCGGCGAGTGCGCCGTGGCCGATCTCGCGGCGTCCAGCGCCACGCATGAACCCGACTTCTCCGACGGAAAACGGCGGGAAGTTGTAATGCAGCATGAAGCGTTTTTTGGCTTCGCCTTCGAATCCTTCGAGTCGCTGCATGTCGTCGCTGGTGCCAAGTGTGGTGGTAACCAACGCCTGTGTTTCACCGCGAGTGAACACGGCGCTGCCGTGCGCCCGCGGCAGAACTCCAGCCTCGATCCAGATCTCGCGGATCTGGTCGAAAGCGCGCGCGTCGGGACGCCGCTTGTGATCGATTACTTGGTTTCGGAAAATTCGCTCGCGCAGGATCTCGTAATACTTCTTGACCTTCGCCTTGCCCGCTACGTCGTCTTCGGGCACGGCGGCCAGCAGTTCCTTCTCCAGCACGCGAACCAGTTCGTAACTCTCGGCTTTCGGATGTTTCGCGGTGTCAAGAGCGTCGGATAGTCGCCGGCCGATTTGCGCTTCCAGGCCTTTGAAGTAAACTTCGTCGAATTCCGGCGGGGTCACCTGGCGCTTCGGCTTGCCAACCTTGCCGCGCAGTTCGTTGATGGCGATACAAATCTTCTTAATTTCGGTGTGCGCGAATTCGATCGCGTCCACTACCGTCTCTTCCTTTACTTCTTTCGCGCCCGACTCGATCATGACAATCGCATCGGCGGTGCCCACGACCATGATGTTGAGCAGGCCGTCACGCATTTCGGTGTAGGTGGGGTTGGCGATGAAGCGGCCTTCCACCAGGCCGACGCGCACGGCGCCGATAGGGCCGAGAAACGGAATATCGGAAAGGGTCAAGGCAGCGGAGGCGGCGTTGATGCCGCAGACATCGGGATCGTTTTCCGTATCGGCGGAGAGAACGAAGGCGATGACCTGGGTCTCGCACTGGAAGCCGTCTGCGAACATCGGACGGATCGGCCGGTCAATCTGGCGGCAGGTGAGGGTCTCGCGCTCGCTCATGCGCCCTTCGCGCTTGATGAAGCCGCCGGGGATGCGTCCACCGGCATAGGTGTATTCGCGGTAGTCGACGGTGAGCGGGAAAAAGTCGATGCCGGTGCGGGGCTCGGGATTGGCGGTAGCGGCGGCGAGGACTACGTTTTCGCCGAAACGCACGACGGCAGCGCCACCCGCTTGCTTGGCAAGTTTTCCAGTTTCAATAGAGAGTTGTTTCCCGCCGGCGATTTCGACGGTTACTTTGCTGACTTCAGGCTTCATAGATCATCCTTTGTGGGCAGAAGGGCATGCGCGGGCACGGAGTTCGCGTGAGCAGGCGGATGCCAGGCGGCGGTTGGGAACGCACTTTGCTAAGGCTCTCGTGATCTGGAAACCCAAGTCTGGAAAACCAGTCTGGAACCGGCTCCACACGGAGCCAGTCGCGCGGTTACTTGCGGATGCCGAGCTTGGAAATAACGGTTTTATACCGTTCCGAGTCGTACTTCTTCAAATAGTCGAGCAGACTACGGCGCCGGCTCACCATCATGAGAAGTCCGCGGCGCGAGCCGTGGTCTTTCTGGTGCGTCTTGAAGTGTTCCGTCAATTGACCAATGCGTTCGCTCAACAGCGCGATTTGAACTTCGGGACTTCCGGTATCGGTAGCGTGCGTACGATACGTGTCAACGACGGTCTGTTTTTGCTCTCTGGCTAGCACTAACCTGTTGCACTCCTGTCTCTTCTCGTTTTCGTAACGTTCTTGAGAATAACACAGCGCAGTGCAAACTCGCCAGTGGCCTGTTTTGAGGGTCGTGGGTTACTTTGACTGGACCAACCTGCCCGCTCGCTCCGCATCCTCGGCGCGAACCAATAGCCGCACGCCGCCCATCCAGAGGCTGGGGCGCAAACCTCCAGCGTCGTCAGCTGAGACGATGGACTCGATCTCGGCGGCTTCTAACGCCCCTTGCGCTATTTCGGCCTCGACCTTGTTCAGGAACGTGCCGACCACCACCAGTTCAGCATTGCTCATAGTTGTCCTAATCGCTCTGGCATGCCCAAGTATTGCACGCCTCGAACGGGTCCGCCTGAACTTTTCCCGGAGAGCTTTCCGAGAACCGCGAACTGAGAACTGGGAACTCGAATCGAGGTTATAATATAGTCGAGACTCTAAATAAACGACGGATGTAACCATCTTCCGGTTTATTGCAGAGAGACAAGCTGTGCCAAGCCTACAGGCTCTGCGTGTAGCCAGCCATTATGAAAACTAGAAATACGGGGAGATTCATATGCCACGAGGCCGATCAACTTTTACCAAACGTCAGAAAGAACAAGCGCGCCAGCAGAAACAGCGGGACAAGAACGAGCGCAAGACCCAGCGCCGGCAGGATCAACCGGAAGGCGCGGTTGTGGTGGACGAAGCGGAAGAATTGCGTCAGATGCGTGAGCACGCGGCGGAACAGGCGGCGCTGTTCGGCATTGGCGGCAGCGACGACGACGAAACGGATCCTGTCGAACTACTCACACCTCACGGCAAGCCAGCCAATCACTAATCGACAAGCCAGTGGAGGGACGGGCGTCTCGCCCGTCAGCGGTTCGGCGGCCGGGCGGGGACGCCCGGCGCTCCACCAACCAGAGTTAAGCAAAAAGCTAAACGAAAACCTCACCCGGCAACGCAGTCAGCGTCCGTGATGCCAGCGTGTTTTCCACAAACCGCTTCGGACGATCGCTAGCCGCCCCATTTACCTGCTTGCGTTCGATGCGCAGCTTCAAGGTGCGCTCGATATTACGGAGATCCAGAACCTCCACGCCAGTG
>Ga0209448_10000158_pt1 | contig 24343 bp, 21 predicted proteins | sample BogFormECP14_OM2_FD_188245 | JGI IMG/M metagenome (GOLD analysis project Ga0209448, IMG submission 188245) | Bog forest soil microbial communities from Calvert Island, British Columbia, Canada - ECP14_OM2 (SPAdes) (version 2) | ecosystem: Environmental > Aquatic > Freshwater > Wetlands > Bog ... | reverse complement strand
TTCTCGGGCGGCGTCATGGGTTCGGAAAGTCCTCACAGGGCACAAAGCTCTCGATCCGGGTGGCAATGCAAGACCGATGATTATGGCAGAGGGCGGGAAGGGCGGCAATGAAAGCGAAGGGTACCCCCACCCCCGGCGTTTTGGGCAAAGAGTGCGGAACATATTGAAAAGAAGCGGGATGCGAGATGAGACGGTGCAAAAGAGTGCGTAAGAGTATGAAAACAAAGGGCGACTAAACTGTTTGGAATGATACGGATGTGAACAGCTTGTAAGAATCAGAAGCAAAATGGAGAGCGGCGTAACTCCGCGGGCCCGGCGAGGTTGGAGGCGCGAATATCATACCGGATATTATCACAAAATGATGTTAATATAAATAGTTAATTGTATGGTACATGATTCGAATCGCCGCATTTTGCGCGCAAGGCAAGGAAAGAAAAAGCCTTAACGCAGAGGAAACAGAGTTTAGCAGAGGACACGGAGAAATATGCGCCGGGACACGCCGGCGTGCTGGCGGAGGTAAGTCCTTTGGATAGTTGGTGCAGGCATACCCAGCGCCAATGAGTTTCGCAACTGTGCGAATGGGGACAGCGGCCAGGGCGGCGCTCGGGTAGCATTGGAACTGCATGGAGATATTGGAAGCTGACGCGTCCTAAGTCGAGCGGCGCCAAGAGGAAAAATCAGATGAAAATGAAGACAACGTTAATTGTGGGCGCGTTCTCGCTAGCGCTATTTATTGCCGGGTGCACCACTGCCCCGGCTGCTGTGCCAGAGGCAGGACCAGCGGGGCCCCAGGGAGCGACGGGCGCGACGGGAGATCCTGGCCAAGACGCGGACCGGCACCGCACGGAAGAGGAAAAGCGGGCCGATGATCAAAGACGCGCCGACGAACTAAAGCGTGGCGATGATCAAAAACGCGCAGACGACCTAAAACGTGGCGATGACCAAAGACGCGCGGACGAGAAAGTTAAAGAACGTCAAGACGCCGGTTGCGCAGCGGGAGAGCACGTCTTTACAAATTCCGATGGAAGAAAGACTTGCGTCAAGGACTAATAGAATAGCCTGACAGGGACGTTCGATATCCAGGTCAGAATTTCGATGGAGCGTCCGGTCCGCGATGGTTGCAGACCGGTGCGCGACTCCGCAACAAACCTTCACTGAACTTGGAAGCTCACATTCTCGCAATCCGGCCGGCCCCGAGGTAAACGACTCGGGGCGGGCCGGAGTGCGTATCCTGTGCAAGAAATGCCCTCGCTTGCGTTCTAGGTCCATACGCGCTCACTGGGGCGGATCTCTATCCAGCGGAGGCGCGCGATGCGAATGCGAAGGAAACTTTGGTTTTCTCTTTTTGCCGCTAGTCTGTTGGCTGGAATCCTCACCGCCCAACAAGCTCCGCAGGCGGAGCCTTCTCCAGATGCACACCTCGTGCGCATACGCACAGGCTCCTATGCCGGGATGTGCATCGGCTACTGTGATCACGAGACAGTCATAGAGCCCGGATCGATTCGTTCGGTCAGCCGGTCTTTTTCGGAGAAGAAAAAGTATCCGGAAGTGAAGATGAAGTACTCGATCACAAAAAAAGATTGGGATGAGCTGAAGAACTTTCTCGATGCAAAAGTGCTGGCTGCGTTTATTGGACGCATCGGTTGTCCGGGCTGCGTGGATGAAATGGTGGAGTGGGTTGAGGTCGAGTTCAGCGATGGCACAAAGAAATCGGTTGCTTACAACGAGGGGAACGCACCGCCGCTCATTGAGGCGCTATTGCAGAAGATCAGGTGCATCGGGGCAAAGCCTAAGATATGATGGGAGAGTCCCGCCTCCTGCAAGATTAAGCTGAAACGCGTACGAAGAGTTATCCATCTAAGGTGCAGCGGTCTATAATGCCCGCTATGTTTGCCGCATGGAGGCTCTAATGCCCATCCGAGTGCGCGCGCTCCTAACGCTGGTCCTTCTCTTCACCTGCTTCGCTGCCGCCAACACCAAGAAAAAGGATGCTCTTCCCGCTGAGGTTCTTAACGCCCAGACCGTCGTGGTGCTCGTCGATCCAGACGCCGGGATGTCGACATCGGCTCCTCTGGCCAACAGAACGGCACAGGAGGATGTAGAAAAAGCGCTGGCTAACTGGGGGCGGTTGAAGCTGGTCCTCATCGGGGGAAACAACGCTGATTTGGTCATCACCGTGCGCAAGGGAAATGGAAAAATTGTTCAGCCGACGGTGGGCGGTGAGCCTACGAACGACCGTCCCGTTGTCGTGGTGCCAAGCGATAGCGGTATCCACATTGGCGTGCAGCAGGGCCGTCCTCCGGATTCCACGCAGCCCCCGCCTGCGGAGACTTCCCCTCGCCTCGGTGGCGAAGTAGGGGCCACGGAAGACACATTCCTTGTCTACGCGGGCGGTTCGGGCGCTGCTCCGCTTGAGCGCGCGCCCGTTTGGCGCTACGTCTCCAAGAATGCTCTGCACTCGCCCGACGTGCCTGCGGTTGCCGAATTCCGCAAGGCCGTCGAAGCCGCGTTGAAGCAGCAGCAAAAGACGACCAAGCCGTAAAGCAGAGCAGGGCAACCTCGGCAGACTTAAGCGCATTCGCAATTGTGTCTTGCCGAAGGCGCTCATCTGCGAGCAAAATCCTGGAGTTCGATTCCGCCAAAGAATGAAACTCTCATTCTCGATCGCTGCGTTGCCCGAAGTACCTGCGCTGGCCGCGCTACACACTTCGGTCGCTGAAGATCTCACGCTCCGCTATGGCCGCGGGCCCTGGTCGTGGCGGACCACTGAGAAAGGAGTGATGCTCGGGATGCGTCACTCGCGTGTCCTTGTCGCGCACAAGGGCAATGCCATCGTCGGGACTCTGCGTCTGGCCACCAAAAAACCCTGGGCGATTGATGTTTTGTACTTTGCGCCTGTGGAGAAACCCCTCTATCTCACCAGCATGGCTGTGATTCCCACGATGCAAAGGCAGGGAATCGGCCGTCTTCTCGTTGCGGAAGCGGTCAAGCAGGCTCGTGCCTGGCCTGCTAACGCCGTCCGTCTCAACGCCTTCGATGCTGACGCCGGCGCCGGCGCATTCTACGCCAAGTGTGGTTTCCGCGAAGTCGGCCGGGTTACATATCGCAAGGCGCCGCTCATCTACTTTGAACTGGTCCTCTGACTAGTTCAGCAGAAGCGATCGTTATTCCGTTCGGGCTGGGCCAATATCTCAGCGCCCGTAAACCAAAACGTGAAACGTACCTTGAATCACTGGCCGCTGCGGATGAGGCCGATCCGCTGTTGGGGCGGGAGCCTCTCCGAAGTCCGCCGTATCGAGGAACAATTTGTGGGTCTTGGCGTCGAGTCCCATTGTTTTGGCGCCGTATTCGGTGGTGATGGTTTCCGCTTCGCTGAATTTGTCGGGCGAATCCTCGTGGAATACGTGGACCTTGCCCTCGCGGGTGGAAACGAAAATCATCCCGGTTTCGGGATCGTAAGCTGCGGCATCGACACCGGCGGAAATCGGGAACGACTGAATAACTTTTCCGCTGTCGGAGTCGAGTACGACCATCATCTGCGGATTGCGGCCAGCGCTGAAGAGCCGGTGGTGCTGCACGTCCAGCGCGAGAGCTGTAGGCGCACCGGCGGGAGCCAGCGGCCACCGCGATTTGATCTTGAGCGAATTGGAATCGACGGCGACGAGTTCGCTTTTGTCTTCCAGATTGATGTACACCGTTCCTTTGCCGTCGGCCACGGCAAATTCCGGGCCGCCACCGAGGTCAATCTTACCGACGACAGCTAAGCTCTTGGCATCGATTACAGTCGAATTGTGCGGATCTCCGTCCATCACGAATACGCGCTTCGAGAATGGATCGTAAATAACGCAGTCGGCGTCCTTGTCCGCGTCGACCTCGCCCGTTACCTTGAGCGTTTTGAGATCGAACATGATGACTTTGCCCTGCGCACCGTCGCTGATGAAGCCGCGATTGAATTCGCTTGCAACGGTTACGCCGTGATCCTGTTTCAAACCGGTGATGTTGCCGACGAGGGCGCCGGTGTCAGCGTCCATGATTTTGATTTCCGTGCCGTGCGAAAGGTAGACACGGCGCGCGGCAGAATCGACCGTGATGTAGTCGAAGTACTCGCGAGTGCTGCCCTCGGCGGCTCCAAAGCTATATTTCTTTAACAGGTGATAGGTGTCCGCTGCGCCCATCACGAATGAGCATGCACCGAACAAAATCACGAGCGCGCCAGTTGCGAATCTCACGAACAAATTTGTTTTCATGCGAAAACTCCCTTGCGATGGAAGCCATTTCGAGAACTCAACTGCCGTCGAAGCGATTCGGTACAGTTAGCTCAGCTCTCCGTCTGTGAAGAAAACTATCGCGAAGCGGCTAAACAGAAGATAAATGGCAACCAACAGGCGGCGTTACTCGTCATTTCTGACCGGCAAACCATCCATGCCGACATCCGCGGCTTTCTTGCTGGTGTGGCTCATTTCGTGTGACGAAAATTTCATCCGCACCAGCCAGTTTTTCCGCAATTTGCTGCCATAGAAGGGCACGAGAAACAGCCCACGGGACAAATCTTTGAGTAATGCGCGCTGCTGCTTGAAGTTAATCAGCGCGCGCCAGCCAAGCTTTCTGAGAAGGGAAAGGCGCAACCGAACCAAGTGGAAGGCCATCTTCGACAAAGACGCGGCAATATCTTCCTCGCGGTGGAACTCGTAATACCCGAAATTCATCGAGATGCCGGACTGCACTTTAATGAAATTCTCGAGCGTGCGGTTCTTCGGATTTGCGGCGACTTCGCGTATGAGTTCCTGGATTTTCTTGGAATCGCCCTCGAGTGTTTCGAGGCTGGAAAACCAGTTGATGAGTTTCGCTCCCAGCGGGTCCCACAGATAGTCGTTGATTACCAAGGGGAGGGCGAGGTGAAAGAGTTTGGTCACTGCAAGATGCACGCCTAGATGGCATTGGTAAGGATTGCCCATGCAGGCATAGAGTCGTGTCGTATCGCGCGTCACTCCACGTTGAAACGCGGTGATGGCGGTGTCGAGGTCCTTGGTGAAGTCTGCGGTGTCAAACCCGTTTAATTCTCTCTGGATGATCGCCGCGATTTGGCGGATTTGCAGCGTGGACAGAGCCAGGCCAACGCTGTAGAGCGGATCAACGGTATCGCTGGCGTCGCCGATGATGTACCAGCGATCGAGTGAATAGCGCTGGCGGCATTCCCACATGTAGGAGTTGTAGTAATTCGTGTCCACCACTGTGCCGGTATGGATTAGCTCGACGAGCACCGGATGTTCACGGCCGACGCACTCCAGGAATTGTTCCATCGTGCGCACTTCGCCGTGCGGGTAGACGTCCTTGCGGTACGTGATGCCGATACTTACTAGCGGCGCGTTATCCGGCGAGCGCATCGGGATGTACCAGATCCAATTACCCTTTCCGAAGAAGTGATGCGTCGCGTAGTAAGGGACGTAACAGCGGTTTGGCGTCTTGAGGGCCTGGATATGGCTGAGAATTTCAGGATTGAAATTTGCCAGCCGGAACCAGAAGACGTCTTTCTGTTCCGTGACCTTTTCCTGGAGTTGCAGGTGTTTCTGGAGGACGCGGTTGCGGCCGGTGGCGTCGACCAGCCAGCGCGTGGTCAGCGTCTGTTTTGCGCCGGAGGGATCTTGCACGGTCACAGTGTGTAGTCCGCCGTCGGTGCTGATTTCGACGCCGGCTACCGTGGCGTCGATCAACTCGACGCCGTTCGCCATGTTGCGGTCGCGAACTTCTTTGTCGAAGGTGAATCGGTTAATTTGGAAAGAAAGGATGGGGGGCGCCGTCGGGATTTCGTCGACGATGTACGTGCGGTCGGCGGGATTGTCGATATCGGGCTTGAAATAATAGGTGAGACCGTATTTGGGATAATGCTTTTCCACGAGATAAGCGCCGAGGCCGAGCTCAAAAAGGAAATCGACGCTTACTTCGACAAGGGATTCACCCACAATCGGGCGATTTTTGTGCGGGCCCTCCACTACAGCCACTTTCAGGTTCGGAAAGCGCATGTGCAGATAGGCAGCCGCAAGTTGGCCCGTTGCTCCGCCTCCCATTACTAGGACGTCGTTCGTCATGGTCATCCGGGATGCAATTCTGCGACTCTTTGATCTTTAATATCGCCCAAGAGTGCGCGAGTCGCAAGCCGAGGAATCCTAACATAGCAAAGGAAATGTGCCGAACGCAGTACGCGCCACTCCGGATCGAATTGGCCGGTCCTGGCGCCAGCCAGTATCCGTAAGAATTTGAGACTAGGGAGATGGTGGCTATTGCTAAACTCATTTGAGGGAAATCCGCGGAAATCAGATCGCATCACTTTGCTTTACAAACTCGCTGGAATCGAGGGGTGCAGTGGCTGTAATCGAGTTCAAGTATGACGTTCCGCTAGAGCAGACAATGGACTTTGAGGCGGTCTACCACCCGGGCCTGCAGCTCGATCTCGAGCAGAAGCAGGAAGTTTGGGAAACACCGGGAGCATTTTTTGTATGGATGTTTGTAGATGGCGAGCTTGCGGGTGAATCCTACGGCATTCCGCTGACTAGCTCCAGCGAGCTTATCGAAGATCTCTTGGTCCTTCCAGAAAGCGAAAAGGAAAAGGCGGTGTGCTGCTTTTCCAATACGATCCTGCCCGCATTTCAAAGGCAAGGATACGGAGCCATTTTGAAGGCGCACTGGCTGGGTCTGGCGGCTGGCAAGGGGTTCGATGTTGTTTACGGGCACGCACGGCCCGGCGGGAGCCAGGCGCTGAACGCAAAATTCGGGGCCGTGTTTCTTGAAAACCTTCCGGATTGGTTTGGTTCCGGCGAAGACTACCGAAAGTACCGGCTGGTCCTCAACAACTCTCAGACAACTTCCTGACGGACGCTTAGCGATTCGAGGAGATGCTAGTTCATTCGCCAGGGCGAACGCTCGGGCCACTGTCGCAGCGCTTCTGTCGCCCAAGCTGTCGTCTTATCGGTATGGCAGGCCGTGCAGGGATTGGGGATTTTGTATTTGTCGGTCATTGCGGGAGTGATGAAATTGAACGTGTGAGCGCTTACGAAAACGCCGGGGATCGTCACTTCGATTTTCGGCATGTGGCAGACCACGCACTGGCTTCCCGTTGAGCCCGTTTTGTGATGGGTATGCTCTTCGAGAGTCGCGGTGCGCGGTCCGTTGCGTGAGCCAGGCTGGTGACAATCCAGACAAATCTTTTCGACCGGCTTTCGCAGTTGCGCATAATTGTCCGTACCGTGGACGTCATGGCAATCGAAGCAGGTTACGCCGCGGCGATACATGACGCTTTGGACGAAATCGTTTCCTTGCATGCGGTTTTTGTGCGCGGTGCCGTCCGCAAAATGCGTGAAGCTTTGTTCCCCGAGTCTATGATCTTCAAGTTGCCAGAGATTCGCGAGATTTTGCCCCACTTGATAGCCGACCGGCCAGTCGTAATAATTTCCTTCTATCGGATTCGTTAGGGGACGCCCTTGTGAGTGGCATTGAATGCAGGTGTTGTTGGCGGCGACGTACTCCATGCGCGAGGGATTCAGGATGCTGCCTCGCGTGGCGTGCTCGATGTGTTCGCTGCCCGGGCCATGGCAGCGTTCGCAGCCGACGTTCCACTCGGCAACCTTTTTTGTATGAATGTTGTAGTCAACGGAGTGGCAGCCGTCGCACGTCGGCCCAGTCGGACGCTGCATGTTATCTGGCGGATAATACGGCTCCCACCAGTCCGTGCCCTTCGCCACGAAGTACGGTTTCCATACGTGGTTGGTTACGTCCCATTGGGCGGGCTCGGGAAAATAATCATCGCCGATTTTTGTAAAGTAGCGCTGCTTCCAGATGCTTCCGTAAACGAACGCCACGTCTTCCTTCGTGAACTTCTTGCTCACGTTGTTCGTGGCGAGATCGGGAATGATGGCCTCGGGATGCTCGCGGGGATCGCGGACGACGTTCGCCATCGGCGTTTTCTTCCAGTGCTCGTAGATTTGCTGGTGGCATTTCTGGCATGCGGCGGAGTCTACATAGTGTGCCGATTTTAGTGCGGCAGCTTGCTGCGATCGTTCCGGCGGCATCAGGCCGGCGATGTTGCGAACGAAAAGAACGAGCTTCCAGGCGTCGGTGTCATCCTGCTCGATGTGCGGGTTCCTCCAGGCAGGCATGCCCGTCAGGCGAACGCCGTTCTTGATGATGTAATGGATTTCGCCGTCGGTCAGGTGCTGAGTGGCGGGCAAGCGGAGATCGGGCGCTTTCGGATAGAGGTTTTGACCGATATTCGATTCGCCGTTTCCGTTGTTGCCATGGCAGTTCGCACAGCGATTTGCGAAATGCTCGCGAGCTTCCGTCAACATCTCCGGAGAAGCAGACAGCGGATTCTTTTCCTTCCGCGCGCGATTAGGAATCGAGACGTTTCGCACGGCGCGGGCCATGACGCGCTCCAGACCTGACGGTTGATCGGCAGCGCTGAAACCTCGACGGATGACAGAAACACCGTACAGAGTTGCCACCAACCCGATCGAAACAAGAACGCCCATGCTCCATCGTTTCATCTTGTTGTGCCTCACCCACGTGCGGCAGGGGCTCGGCAGGGCAGCATACCAAATGAAGATAACCCGTGGATTAATTCGTTTCCGCTTGAACTGCGGGTGCCTATGCCTTAAAGAGCGCGTGATCCGCTAGTCTTCGGGCTGCGACTCTGTTTCGGGGATGTCTTCTCGGGTGATGGCCTTGAGTTCTTTGCGGACCACATCAGCGGAAAATCCCGCGCGCAAGAGACTGCGGTACATGGAAGCCATTTTATTTTCGCCAATCTCGCCGCGGAAGGAGCGGAGTTTGCGCTCCAGACGCTGGCGCACAATCGCGGCTTCGTCGGTTTCCTTGGCGGCGTCGGCGAGGGCGGCCTCGATGTGACGGTCAGGGACGCCGCGTGCTCGCAAGTCTCGGGCAATCCGAAACTTGCCCTGGCGCCGGATTTCTGTGCGTTGGCGGGCGAATTGTTTCGCAAAGCGTTCGTCATCGATCATCTTGGCGCGCTTCAGGCGGTCCATCACGGTTCGCAGAAGCTTGTCATCTTCAGTTCTCCGGCCGAGCAGTTGTTTCATCTCATAGACCGAATACGCGCGGCGCATCAGAGCGCGCACTGCGGCCTCATATAATTCCGTTTCGGTTTCTACTTGGCGAGGCTTTCCAAACATGGAGGAAGCATAGTGGAAAGAAAGTTGACAGTCGACAGTTGAAAGTTGAAAGGGAGAGGCAAGGATGGAAGGACAGAAGAAAGATGGAAGAAAAAGATAACGCAGAGAGACGCTGAGGACGCAGCGATTCGCCGAGGAAATTGCGGAGGTCCGATCGCGCGACAGTCCCTTGACGGCGGTCAGTTCGGATTGGACACGGATTGGAGGGACTGGGTGCGTTGCTCGAGCTTGGCGGCTTCGTCGTTGCGGCCGAGTTTGCGGAGGGCTTGAGCTTCGGCGGTCAGGTCGCGGACGAGATAGGGGCTTTCGGCGCCGAACTGTTTTTCCTCGAGGGAGACCATACGGGCGTGGCACGCAGCGGATTTTTCCGATTGGTTCGAAGCGTCGTAGGCTTGGCAAAGGCCGGAAACTGGAAGCGCAAGACGATAGTCATCTTGACTATACATGGTTTCAAAAATTTTTAGCGAGCGATTCATTAGGGACTCAGTTTTGACGAAGTCTTTCTGAGTCAAGTAAATGCGCGCTAAGCCGCTGAGCGAAGTGGCGGTCTCATTGCTGTTCTCGCCGTAGGCTTTTAGATTGAGTTCGAGCCCCCGTTTGAAATCAGCTTCCGCCGTGACGAAATCCTTTTGAAAAAAGGCGAGCATGCCCATGGATTGCAGGACGATCACAAGCATGGGCGATTCCGGGCCGTAGAGTTTTTGGCTTAAGGCAAGTTGGCGTTTGTAGGAGGCCTCGGCGTCCTTGTACTGGGCGCGCCAGGCATAAACGTTGCCGAGCTGGCCGACGGCCTCGGGGAGGCGGCCGTCTTCAGGCTGAAGTTTTTCAGCGATGGCGATGGCTTCTTTGGCGGACGTTTCAGCATCGTTGAAGCGCTTCTCCATCGTAGCTTGCTTGCTATCTTCCATGGCGGCGTGGAATTTTTGGTCGAGATTGGGAGCACCTTCGTGTTTTTTGAGTAGAGCATCGAGCGCATCGGCCTCGGAAGACTTGCCAGCCGCACGCAAATCGGCGAGATGTTGCTGAAAGCGTTGCCGCGCGCTTTTGTATTTGTTCTGCGCGTCGTACGAGTATTCGGCTATGCCGTTGCCCTTTGGTGCAGGCTCGTCGATGGCGGCCTGATGGTAGTTCTGTAGAGCGGCGCTCCAGTCGCCGCTCTTTTCGAGGGCAATCGCGAGATCCAGTCGCGCCTGAACCTCCTTAGGAGAGAGAGTGATAGCTTCTTTGAATGCGGCGATGGCTGCCTTGCGATCTCCGGAGCCTTGAAGGGCCTCGCCGTGAAGCGTGTGGTTGTACCAATTTGCGGGATCGACTTCCACGGCATGCTTCAGGTCGGGGAGGGCGGCAGCAAAGTCTTTTTTCGCGATGAGGACACGGCCGGCTCCCGCAAAGGAGTGAGTGTCCGTGTCGTCAAGCTTTTCAGCCTTTCGATATTCGGCAAGAGCCTGATCGAGTTTATTTTGGACTTCGTAGTTTCTTCCCAGACCATAGAGCGGTCCAGGCGAACCGGGGTTCTGCTCGATGGCCATTTCCAATTCCTGCTGGGCCTCTTGGTACCTCCCGGTATCGGTCAGGGCGTTCCCGAGGCATTGATGACAGTAAGGCCAGTCAGGGGCGATTTGAGCGAGTTCGCGGAATTCGGTGATCGCTGCGCCTGGATCCATGTGCATTAGAGCAGAGCCGAGATTCTGGCGAGCTTCGAGCTTCTGAGGATCGAGGCGCTTCACCTCACGATATTCGCGGATGGCGGAAACGAAATCGGCTTTTTCGCCATAGACAACACCGAGGTTGTAGCGAGCCTGGATGTTGCCGGGGTCAAGCGCGAGCGCTTTTTTGTCCTCTGCAATAGCCCCATCGAAGTCCTTGAGGTCGTCCAGCAAGCTGCCGAGGTTGATATAAGCCAAGACGAAATCGGGCTTGCACTGGAGGGCCTTCTGGTATTCCTGTTTGGCGGCGTCGAAATGTTGCAAAGCTTGGAGGGACACGGCTGCGTTCATGTGGGCGGCGGGGTTGTTGGGATTTTCCGCGAGCGCGGCTTTTGCCTGGCGAAGTGCTTCATCGGGATCGCCGCTTTGATAGTAGGTTGTGCTCAACCTGGTGTGCAGTTCGGGGAATTGGGGATCCTCTGAGAGAATTTGAGAATAGATTGCACCAGCCTCCGGATAACGTTTTTGCTTGATCAAAACCGTTCCCATGACAAACCCGATTTCGGATTTGGCGCCGCTGCGGGAGAGCGCGTCAGTGAGTTCGATGCCGGCGTCGTCAAAGTTCTTGGATTTGATCAAGCTGCCGGCATGGCTCAAGTGCTGAAGAAGTTCTTTATCCGAGGGACCTTCCGTGTTTCCGGTGGGGCTGGTCTTGGCCGCGTCGAGCGCGGCAAGAATTTTGACGTCCGCTCCGGCGGATTTCAGGAGCGATTTGTAGGAAGCGTCGGGAACGAAGGCGAGTCCGCGCGCTTGGATATCGAACGCGACGTTTTCTGGAAGGATGTCGCCTGCAACAAGCACCAAGAGTTCAGCTTTGCTGAGCGGGCGAGGACTGCAACGGGCGACAGGCTGCGAGGCAAAAACTATCCCGATGAGGCAGATCAGGAAGATGAGAGTAGTCTTCCTCTTCATGCGACCTCCTATTAGCGTTGAGTTTCAAATACGGTTATTTGCGGGCGAAGCGCTCGAAGTCGGCCATTTGGCGCTCCATTTCCTCGCGGGCGGAGTCGGCGGCGGAACGGATACCTTGAATGCGCAACTGGAATTCGTCCGGGTTCGTGGAACGGAGCAGCGCTTCTTCGAGGGTGATGAGTTGCTTGGTGTAGAGGTCGAAGAGCGACTGGTCGAAGGTCTGCATGCCGTATTGGCTGGTGCCGGCGGCGATGGCGTCGTGGATGAGGCGCGTTTTGTCAGCGTTGATGATGCAATCGCGGATGTAGGCGGTGGCGATCATGACTTCAACGGCGGGGACGCGGCCTTTGTCATCGGCGCGACGCACGAGGCGCTGGGAGACGATGGCTTTGAGCGTGGCCGCGAGCTGCAAGCGAATCTGTTTCTGCTCAGGCGGCGGAAAGACCGCGATGATGCGTTGAATTGTTTCCGTGGCGTCGAGAGTGTGCAACGTGGAGAAAACCATGTGGCCGGTTTCGGCGGCCAGCAATGCGGTGGAAATGGTTTCGAGGTCGCGCATTTCGCCGACCAGAATCACGTCCGGGTCTTGACGAAGGGCGGCGCGCAGGGCCGTGGAAAAGTTTGCGGTGTCGACTTCGACTTCGCGCTGGTTGATGAAGCTGCGCTTGTCGCGGTGAAGAAATTCGATGGGGTCTTCGATGGTGATGAGGTGGTCGGAGCGGTTGGCGTTGATGCGGTCGATCATCGCGGCTAGCGAGGTGGATTTACCGGAACCGGTGGTTCCTGTTACGAGAACGAGGCCGCGCTGCTCTTCGCAAATTTTGCCAATGACGTTGGGCAAATTCAGTTCTTCGATGGTGCGGATTTTCGTTGGGATGACGCGGAGAACCATTCCAACGTTGCCGCGCTGTTGGAAAACGTTGACGCGGAAGCGGCCTAGGCCAGCGACGCCGTACGCCATATCGAGTTCGGCGGTTTCCTTGAACTTTTGTTTTTGGCGGTTGGTCATCATGCTGAACGCCATGGAGAGCATTTCTTCCGGCGTGATGCGGGGGACGTCGGTGATGGGCGCGAGGAGGCCGTCGACGCGCAGATAGGGATGGTTGCCAACTTTTAGATGGAGGTCCGACGCTTTGTTTTCGACGGCGCGCCGGAGAAGATCGTCAATGCTAATTGCCATGTCGTTGTGAGCTCCGCGAGAATACGACCAATGTGCGACGTTAGCACCCGAAATAGGGCCGGGCAAGAAAGGTGCGCTGTCCGGTTGCGCGCTAGTCACCTGAACGAAAGGACAGTGTTTCGTGGCTGGAATTTCGGTGCTAGTGTCCCGTTTTGTACAGAGGAGTTTCTTACTTAGAGGTGGCTAGACCTTCCTCAAAAAGAGCGAGTCGTAGAGGAACCCTGCGAGGAAGCCGCCGGCTAGCGGGCCGACCCAGTAAATGCCGTGATTCTGCCAGTGCGAAGACGCCAGCGCGGGTCCAAAGGCGCGAGCGGGATTGAGCGCGCCGCCGGTGAACGGCCCGGCAACCATGATGCCCAGCACGATGCTGATGCCGATGGCGAAGCCGGCGACGGGTCGGAACGAGGAGGAGCGCTCATCGACCGCGGTGGCGAAGACCGTCAGTACGAGAAAGAAAGTGGTGATGCCTTCGAGGATCATGCCGTTGAGGCGCGTGAAGTCGTGCGCGAACATGGGGGTGCCGAGCGCGACGGCGTGCCAGGTTTCTTCGGGAATAACGGCTTTGAGGAGAAACGCGGCGGCAGTGGCTCCGGCGAGCTGCGCGGCCCAGTAGGCGATCGTGTCGATCGTGTTCAGGCGCTTGGTGACCCAGAAGCCGATGGTGATGGCCGGATTGAAATGGCCGCCGGAGATATGGCCGAGCGCGCAAACCATGATGGCGATGGCGAGTCCGTGAGCCACAGCGATGCCGAAAAGCCCGAGGGCGTTCGAAGCGTGGGGATACCAGTCCACGCAGATGGCGCCTTCGCCAAAAAAGACCAGAGCGAACGTGCCGACGAACTCAGCCGTGAGCTTCTGCGGAAAGTTGTACATCTAGTAGCCTCCCGGCCGGGGAACGAAGCGCGCCCGCTGCGACCGGGAAGGATTCTATCTGGAAGGCGAAGAGAAACGCCAGCCCTTCGGAGATTGGGTTGTGGGCTGGTTTCCGATTACTGCGTTTACCAAGCCCTTGCGAAGTTTTCTGAGGCTGTGAACTACTCAGCTTTTACTACCGCAGGCGGTTGCCATGTTCCTGAACCGGGCGGCAGAATTGAAGGTGGCGTATCCTTCGGCCAATACAATCGCATCACCAGATAGATTGTGTCGTCGGGCGCAGGCAACCAGTTCGATTCCTTCGGCTTTCCGGGCGAGTCTTTCTGAATGTATAGAGTGACTGAGCCGTCGGCGTTTTTCTTCATATTTCCGAGCATCGGCGAGTTGATGAGATAGCGATTGATGGGATTTTTGATAAGAAGCTGGCTCTTACCATCGTACACGGTGACCGACCAGAAGGCATTGACGGGCGGAAGCTGCCCGGCGGTAAAGGTAATTGTGTAATTATGCTTGCTTCCGTCTAGCGTTTCGCCATTGCCGTCCGTGCGGGTGTACGGATACATCGCTTCATCGGCATTGTTCCCGTAAAGTCCGCCCTTGGCTGCGCCTGCACGCATCACCCAATCGGTCTTGAAGAAATCCTTGTCGCCGAAGAACGCGCCAACGTTCCAGCCATTGATGTTCTTGTTTCCGCTGGCAAGAAATTTATCCACCTTGTCGTCGCCTTCCTTCATACCGAGCAAGATGGCAGCTTTATGCTCCGGGGAGAGGTCTTTGAACTCGAACTTCTTACCCGGCCCGATACCGATGCTGGCCAGCTTGCTCCGAACATCGTTTGTCTCGGGCGTCGGTGGTACAAATTGAAGAGCAGCAGAAAGATACTCGTAAAAATTTGCTTTTATTCCGGCGGTGGTCGCAGGAACGAAATCAATCTTCGGAGAAGCAGGTGGAGGTGGTTGTTTCAGGAACGCGGAAAGGGGCTGGGCCTTATAGCCTGCTTGAATTTTCTCAACGTTTGGCATGTCTTGTGGATTGATGAGTTGGGTGCGAAACAGAATCAGCGCGAATGGCGTCGTAGATGTAAACACTTTCTTGATGCCGGGAGGTGTCGCACCATTCCAGTCCGGGCCAACGATGAGATAGCTTCCCGGAGAAACGCCTGTGGCGCGGCTTCCGATATAGCCAAAGTTGTAGGTGTTGCCGTCGATTAGCTGCACAGAGTAGTAGCGAGGCTTTTGCACCGCAGGTACCGTGACAACGAGCGGCTCGGCTCGTAAATCCGACCACAGCATCGAGTACGGTGTGTCGCTGTTTGGCGTGATGACAGCCGTATCCTCCGGGGTAGCGACACGATGTTGGTTATTAATTTGATTGAAAGGTGCCTTGAACTGACCCGAGTTCGGGTCCACGGCGAACTCGTGCATCACCGCGTAATTCATCACAAGCGGCAGCCCATAGATGAACCCCTCCTCGGCGATGGCCTTCGTTTGGGCAATACTGGGTTCGGGGACACCGTTGATCGAATCTTGTTTTTCTGCCTGCGAGATCGCGTCGTTCTTGCAGCCCGCGAATAGCATGCACAACGAAAATATAGATGCGGCGGTGTACAGTCTTTCCTTCATATTTCCTCTCTTGATTATTCTTCCTTGCCGACAGTCGCCGTGGCCCTACTCTGGACTGGCGCCGGATTGTAGGACGTGTGATATCGACTGGAGCACTGTCAGAACTAACAGAGGAAGTTTCTGATCGAATCACGGACAGGAGAATCCTTATGCCTAATAAGTCGCCTAATCGGAAACCGTGACTCTTGTTAGCGAGAGGTTGCCGCCACTGGGGCGTTAACGGGAGTGAGCCAGTTGTGGCGATCGGGTTTGGCGCCGCTGGTCAGGGCGAAGAATTCTTCCTGGAGTTTGCGCGTGATAGGTCCGGCGACGCCTTTGCCGACTTGGATTTTGTCGACCGAGCGGATAGGCGTGATTTCGACGGCGGTGCCGCAGAAGAAGACTTCGTCGACGATGTAGAGCATTTCGCGGGGAATGACCTGTTCCTTGACGGGAATGTTCAGATCTTCGGCGAGCGTGACGACCGTGTTGCGCGTGATGCCTGGGAGAATACTGGTGGCGAGCGGCGGGGTGTACAGCGTGCCATCGTGGACGAGAAACACGTTCATGCCGGAGCCTTCACTGACGTGGCCACCGGAATCGAGCGCAATGCCTTCGGCGTAGCCGTTGAAAGAGGCTTCCATGCGGATGAGCTGAGAGTTCATGTAGTTCGCGGCGGCTTTGGACATGGCCGGCAGCGTGTTCGGCGCAATGCGCGTCCAGGAGCTGACGCCGACGTCGACGCCTTTTGTGAGGGCTTCCGGGCCTAGATAGGCCCCCCACGACCAGCAGGCCATGTAGATTTCAATCGGAGAACTGAGCGGATTCACGCCGACTTCTCCGTAGCCGCGGAGAACCATGGGCTTGACGTAACAGGCATTCAGTTTGTTGAGACGAACCAATTCGGTTGCGACATTGCAAAAATCATCGAGGGAATAAGGCAAGTCCATACGATAGATTTTTCCGGAGTTGATGAGGCGCTGCATGTGCTCGCGGAGGCGGAAAATGGCGGGACCTTGCTTGGTTTCGTAGCAGCGGATGCCTTCGAAGACCGCGGAGCCGTAGCTTACGACGTGGGAAAGAACGTGGAGGGTGGCGTCTTCCCAGTTGATCCACTTTCCGTTGTGCCAGATCTTGTCGGTTTTTTGGATGGGCATGATGGTGTCCTTTTGGTGGCGCGACTCGCGGTGTTGCCTGAAAGTGCAGAATACGGTACGCGACCGAGAGCGTCAATAAAGTGTAATGAACGCGGTGGCAAGTGCAAAAACCAAATTGGCGCGTTGCGATTCGCGCGGAAACGTTTGCGCCAGTTCACTTCGGTGAATCAGGCTCTTTGGGCGAATCGGATTCCTTCTGCGAATCGGGCGGAGGCGAGGACTTCGCAGGAGCGCTCAAGGAATCGTAAGCCGACTGAGCTTGCGCGGGGATATTGCCGAACTTGTTCTCCCACAAGCCGAGAAGCAAGAAGGGAATGGCGGTGGCGAGGACCAAGAGCTTGGCGTTGCGAGGCACCTTGACTTCCGGCTCCCAGCGAAAGAGCTGAGTCGACAGGAAAAATGTGAGGATGGCCCAGAAGGTGAGAGAGCCGACTTGAACACCGAGTTGCCAAATGGGGAGGGAATTGAAAATGGCGCGCTGCAAACCCTGCACGAGGTAAGTCGCTGGCAAGAACAGAGAAACCTTCTGGACGACGTGAGGGAGGAATGCCAGGGGAAAGGTCGCGCCAGATAGAAAAATCAGAGGGAGCCAGAGAAGCTGGTTGATGACCTGAGTTTCCTGCATGGTGTTAGTCACGCTGGCGACGACGAGGCCCAGAGACGCGAAGGAAATGGTGCCGACGCTTATCAAGATGAAAGCAGCGAGGAGGTCGCCAAAGTGCGTCACGTGAAAGATGTAGCGTGCGAACAGGAATTCGAGAAGAACGGTGGGAAACATGAGGATATAGTTGGCGACAATGCTGGAGGCCAACATGTCGCTCGCTGTCACTGGAGTTACGTGGAAGCGCCGCAAGATGCCTTGTTCCCGGAACATGACAAGAGCAGCGCTGAGTCCCCAGAAACTGCCCATGACCGTAAGGGAAATGACTGGTCCGAAGAAAAATTTGACGACGATGGGCTGACCTTTGGCGAAGACACCGGCATAGAGAAAGAAAAAGGCAAACGGCATTAGAACCGTGAAGAACAAAAACATCCTATTGCGCAGCGTGAGCTGAATGCGCATGCGGGTGAGTGTGGCGAAGTTTCTCAATCGCGTAGCCTCCTTCCGGTCATTTCGATGAAAACATCTTCGAGAGAAGGGGAAGCAATTTCGAGGCTGACGAGTTCGTTGCCCTGGGCCTCGAGGTGTTTCACGATGGCGACGATGGTTTGAGGCGCGCGATGCGAATGAATCACATAGGCGCCATCGACTTCCCGAGCGTCGGCGACGCCTTCCAGTTTTTTTAAGGCGCCGTCGGTCTCGGGTCTAGCGAGGCGGACTTCGATGCGCGTTGTGCCGCCGGAACGCGTTTTCAGCTCGCGCGGCGTGCCGAGCGCGACGACTTTTCCGTGATCGACGATAGCCACGCGGTCGCAGAGGCGCTCGGCCTCTTCGATGTAGTGCGTGGTCATGACGATGGTTTTCTTTTCGTGCTTGAGTTCCTCGATGATGTCGTAGATTTCGCGTCGGACTTGCGGATCGAGGCCAGCAGTCGGCTCATCAAAAAAGAGAACCTTGGGATCGTTGACGAGGGCCATGGCGAGAGCTAAGCGCTGCTTTTGGCCGCCGGAAAGCTGGCTGTAGAACGTGTTGCGCTTTTCTTCCAAGCCGAAACGCTTGAGAAGCTCTTCGGGATTGCGGCGCCGTTTGTAGAAGCTGGAGAAGAGGCGGAGAGCCTCCATCACGCGAAGTTTGTCGGGAAGAGAAGTGGATTGCAGGGCCGCGCCGATTTCGTGCTTCAGCGCTTGCGAATCGCGTTGCGGGTCGAGACCGCAGACCGAGACACGACCCCCATCCAGATCGCGGAGGCCTTCGAGAATTTCGACAGTCGAGGTTTTTCCGGCGCCGTTGGGACCGAGCAGGCCGAAGACTTCGCCTTCTTCGACGGAAAAACTAACGCCGCGAACGGCTTGGACGTCGCCGTAGCTCTTGACCAGGTTTTCAACTTGAATGATCGGAGTTGCCATGGGCATTGACGGCTACATCGTGCTACGCAAAGGCGCCCCTTAGGATAACGCAAGTGCTCGCTTTCTCCGCTATCTCGGGGCGCCGTGCAGCGGGTTACTTCGGGGCGTAGAACAAGTAGTCGGCGGAATAAGGAACGCGGAGTTCCTGGTCGGCGTGAGAGGCGTCGCAGGCGGAGGCTGGCCCTTTGCCACCTTTGGTGTTGAGGCGCTGGATGGATGTGGCATGGGAAAGTACGCCGTTGCCTTCGTGGCTCACGATGTTGATGAGTAGCCACGGAATGGAATCGGCGTTCGGCGAAGGCACATTGGCGACGGCTTTGCCAGTGACACGGCTACCGTCATTTGCTTCCCAGGATGGTCCGGCGAAATGTTTGCCGAAGGGTTTGCCGTCTTTGTCGAAGAGCTGGGCGTCGGGAGCTTTCAGCCCCCACGAGAATTCCGTGGCGCCTTCCTTGCAAATGTAGATCTGGTCGCCCTTCGCATGGACCCGGAGAAGAAGCTGTTCGCCCGCGGGCGGCTGGAGTTGCTGCGGAACTTGTTGCGCTGAGGCGGAAAAAGAAAGACAGAAATTAGTGACGGCAAGGACAGTGGCGAACGTGAACGAATGGATGCGATTGCGCATGAAACGATTCCTCCTCGGAGAGCACAACTTAGCTTGAGAGCTGACATATCTCAACTCGGTTTAGATCATAAACCAGGGAAACATGGCTTGCAGGATGGACTAATTGAAACCTATTTCGGCGGCGTCGCTCCTGGCGAGGATTTCGATCGGAGAACATTTACCGCGGACGATGACAACAAGCCGAGACATGCGACGGGCTTGTTCCTTTGGGTCGAAGGAGGCGGGCTTTTTCCAGCCGGGCAGTTTGCTTAACCTTACGGTGGATTTATCGGGTGCGACCTCAGGCTCCAATCCCATTTCGTGAAGTTCCGAGCGCGCAGCTTGCTGCTCGTGCTCGGGGATCGGCTGAGGTTCGCCGGTTCGAAAGATGACGAACTCATAGCCCAATTCTTTGAGGCCAGCACCGAGGTTCGCGAGGACGCGGTATTGGTCTTCGGGAGCGAGATTTGTGGGAACCCCAAGATTGACTTGCCGCCACTTCTTTCCGACCTTTTCGCCACCAAAGTAAAACTTGTGGCCATGTTCTTCGTAGACGATATCCATGCACTCGCGGAAGATCGTGCGCATTTCGATCGAGTAGTTCGCGGCTTTTACTTTGTTGGGACGACGCTTGAGCCAGCCGAACATACTCCACAGAATAGTTCGCTGTGAACCGGGAACAAATCCAGTTAATGGCTTTCGCACTCTATTTGGCACTGGACGAATGGGCGGCCGGACGGCGGTAAACACGCTTGCTGGTTTTCTTGCCTGAAGAACCTTTCTTTCGCGGCGGAGTCCACAGGTGTCTCTTTACGTTGATGCGGGATTCCACGACAGGAATGCCTTCGGATTCGAGGAGCTTTTTTTGCAGGGAGGCGTATGGCTCGCGGATCAAGATTTTGCCGTTGGCGCCGAGGACGCGATGCCAGGGGACGCCCTTTCCGGAAGGAGTGGCGCCCATGGCGCGGCCAGCGGTGCGTGCGCCACCGGGGAGACGCAAGGCTTTAGCAATGGCTCCATAAGTAAGAACCCGGCCGCGAGGAATTTGTTTCACGAGCTTGTAAACGGGATCAAAGGACACAGGAGATCGGCTCCTTGCAAAGAATGCTCCATCAGTCGCCGCGCGAGTCTTTATAAATGTGCGCCTGACATCGTAAAAGCAGGTGAGAGGCGCAACAAGAGAAATAATCGGCGCTGCGGTGTTCTATGGAGTGAGCGGCTTTTGAAGCGAGTCCCGGCAAGTAAGTAGTTCAACGAGCTGGGATTGAGTAGTCTATCAGTCAAATCGCTGCGCCGCGCATCTAAGTAAGTATGAGAGAAAAAGTTGGGTCAGATGATGAGGATGCATGGAATCGATGAAACAAAGCGAAAAAAGTAATGAACAAATAGGCAGCAAATTCGTTACGTTGTACGCGTTATCGATTGGACGCAATCTTTTGGGCTAGTACGGAACGTTCATTGACGGCGTAGTGGAACAAAAGTACACTACAGGCACTGTCAATGACTCGAGGTGATGTCATGGCTTTTGTCCGCCGGAAAGGAAATTCGTTTTATTTGGTGCACAATGTGCGCCGCGGCGGAAAAGTGCGGCAACTGCATCTTGCACGGCTTGGGGAGCGCGCGCGGATTACGGATGCGGTGGTGAAGGAAGTTTCCAAGAAACATCCGTTCGTGGAGCTGAATTGGCAGGCTCTGCGGGAACAGATGAACAATCAAGTGGATCTGGCCGACGGCACCTCTCCGGCGATCCAAAGGCTCGTATCCAACCTGCGAGCGCTGAACCTCGAACTGGCGGACCTCTTGCCGCCGCTCCTACGGATTTCTGAAACGCCCACGGTGGCGCGAGAGCTGTTAGTGCAACTTCGGCTTTTGCAATCCACACTTCAGGTAAAACTCAACCAGTTTGACCGGAAGCGCGGACGCTTCAGCAATGCGACCCTGCGAATGCATGGCCGCTAGGAGGAGACCATGAGCGCCCAGATACTCCCACTCGATCCAAATTTGCGCAGCAACACGACGATTGAATTTCAGACGGCGCTGCGCTCGAAGATCGTCGGACAAGCGGAAGGCGTGCAGGCTCTGGTGGACCTCTATCAGGTCTTCTGCGCGGGGTTGAACTCGCCGGGGCGGCCGGTGGGGAACCTCCTTTTGCTGGGACCGACGGGCTCGGGCAAGACGCGCATCGTGGAAGCCGCGGCGGAGATTCTGTTTGGAGACGCGCGCGCGGTCATCAAGGTGGATTGCGCGGAGTTTCAGCACTCGCATGAGATTGCTAAATTAATTGGCTCGCCTCCGGGCTATCTGGGCCATCGGGAAACGCACCCATTGATCACGCAAGAAGAACTGGCCAAGAGCCATACCGACAAGCTGAAGCTGAGCTTTTTGCTGTTTGACGAGATTGAAAAAGCGTCCGATGCCTTGTGGCAATTGCTGCTAGGAATGCTTGATAAGGCGACGCTCACCCTGGGTGACAACCGCCGGGTGGATCTGTCGCAGACAGTGATCTTCCTGACGTCGAACCTCGGCGGCGGAGAGATCACGGAATTGATGCATGGTGGAATGGGCTTCGTTCAACCTGCGGATACGCCTGCCACAGGATTGGACGAAAAAGTCGAGCGGACAGCGATGGAAGCTGCGCGCAGGAAGTTTTCACCAGAGTTCATGAACAGGCTGGACAAAGTAGTGGTTTTCCACCCCTTACAACGGGAACAACTTGAAGAAGTACTTGAGATTGAGCTTGGCCAGGTTCAGCAGCGAGTGTTGGAGACGGCGAAAGGGCAGTTTCTGTTTCGTGTGACGGCAGCGGGAAGAGAGTTCTTGCTGCAAGAGGGAACGGATCAACGCTACGGAGCTCGTCATCTGAAGAGGGCGATTGAGCGATACGTGGTATATCCGCTGGCGAATCTGCTGGCTACCGAGCAAGTGCACCTGGGAGACTTGGTGTGCATCGATTGGGATCGCAAGCACAAGGGACTGACGTTCGCTCGAGAGGGTGAAGGGGCTCTAGTGACGCCTGCAGTGCCGCAGATTGGGCAACTTGCGGCAGCGGCGGAAGCTAAAGACGGCAAGACGGCAGATCCAACCCCGGAAGTGGTGGTTGCAGAGAGAAAATTGCGGGCGGCGCAACCGTCGGTGGCTCCTGCGGCCGCTCCTCAAGGACGAAAAAAGACGGAACGGTAGAGAAAACAATAGCTTTAGATGATTTTGGGGCGCGTCGAACAGGCTGCGCCCCTTTTTGTCGTTTGCAGGCTGACAGAAACTGTTTCATCCTCTCACTTTGAACACAGATGAAACACTGTCTCACGGCGTGAGACAGTTTCCATAATTGCAACACTTGTATGTCATTGAGTTTGTACCAGTTTGCGATGGCGAAGGTAAGGGCGGGGATTGGCAGTTCCCATGCTCTATTTCCTGCAAGCGCATAGCTGAGACGCATGGCGCGTCTTGCGCAGCTGAACGCGGAAGGAACGATACCATGAAAAGCGCCGCAAGACAGCAACTGGATCCAAGCATTCGCAGCACGGATAGCCGGGACTTCGAGGGAGCTTTGCGCTCGAAGATCGTCGGGCAATCGGAAGGGGTTCAGGCGCTGGTGGACCTGTATCAGGTCTTCTGCGCGGGATTAAACTCACCAGGACGGCCGGTGGGGAACCTGCTGTTTCTTGGTCCGACTGGCTCGGGCAAGACCCGAATCGTAGAAGCGGCCGCAGAGATACTGTTTGGAGATGCACGCGCGGTGATTAAGGTAGACTGCGCGGAATTCCAGCACTCACATGAGATTGCCAAGCTGATTGGTTCGCCTCCGGGATATTTGGGACACCGTGAGACTCACCCGCTGATTACCCAAGAGGCTTTGGCGGCAAGCCATACAGAGAAGCTGAAGCTGAGCTTTTTGCTCTTCGATGAAATTGAGAAGGCGTCGGATGCCCTTTGGCAGTTACTGTTGGGAATGCTTGATAAAGCGACGCTCACCCTGGGCGACAACCGCCGGGTGGATTTGTCGCAAACGGTGATTTTCCTGACGTCGAACCTCGGCGGAGGAGAGATTTCGGAATTAATGCAAGGCGGAATGGGCTTCGTGCAGCCGAAAGACAAACCGGCCGCGGGACTTGACCAGAAAGTCGAACGGACGGCAGTGGAAGCGGCGCGCAGGAAGTTTTCGCCGGAATTCATGAACCGGCTGGACAAAGTGGTGGTCTTCCATCCCTTGCGCCGGGAACAGCTTGAGGAAGTGCTAGAGATCGAGCTGGGCCAAGTGCAGCAGAGAGTTTTGGAGACAGCGAAGGGGCAGTTCCTGTTCCGTGTTACAGCGGCTGGGCGAGAGTTCTTGTTGCAGGAAGGAACCGACCAGCGCTATGGAGCGCGCCACCTGAAGAGGGCGATCGAGCGGCATGTGGTCTATCCTCTGGCGAACCTGCTGGCAACGGAGCAGGTGCACCTGGGAGACCTGGTGTGCATCGATTGGAGTAAGGACAATGAAGGATTGAGCTTTGTTCGCGAAGGCGAGAATTTGGCGATGCCAGCGCGGCGGCCGGAACCAGTTGTCACGGCGCGGACTGCGCAGGCACGAAGCGGCCGAAGCGTCGAGGCACCGTCTACCGCAATCGGGCCTGAACCGATTCCGCGCATGGCGCGCTAAGCCTGGCCCAGAATAACTTTCTGATTTGTGACCCGGCCCGGGAGTTAGCCTCCCGGGCCGTTTCCTTTGTCAGAGTCGAAAATAACTACGCCTGTGCTTGGCTGGCTTGAGGATTTAGTAGTTCAATCCGATAGCCCAGATTTCGGAGTTGCCGAATCATTCTCCACGTGCGCTGATACCTGGATTGTTTGCTGACTGCTGGGCCCCGTTCTTCGTAGCGGGCTCCCTGATGCAGGATCAGCCAGATCAGACGACACTGTCGATGCGCAATGACCCCGATGGCCCCGATGGCTTGATTATGTCCGAGGCGCGGGACGCAACGGCGATAGACAATTTCGAAGATACTTCCTTTGGCTTTTACGGCGGCGTTAGCAACCTGATTGAGTAAGCGCCGCATGTGACGGTTGCCCTTCGGAGAGCGGTGACTGTAGTTCACGCCGGCGCTCTCTTCTTCGCCGGGGCAGGCACCGACCCACGAAGAGAGG
>Ga0209448_10000157_pt1 | contig 24410 bp, 19 predicted proteins | sample BogFormECP14_OM2_FD_188245 | JGI IMG/M metagenome (GOLD analysis project Ga0209448, IMG submission 188245) | Bog forest soil microbial communities from Calvert Island, British Columbia, Canada - ECP14_OM2 (SPAdes) (version 2) | ecosystem: Environmental > Aquatic > Freshwater > Wetlands > Bog ... | reverse complement strand
CTGACCGAAGCAGTTATATTTGACTTGAAATCGTTCTTCCCTGCTCGGCGGGTTGGGTGATACTTTCGCCCCACCCGCCGGTCTTGTTTCGCGGAACGCATATTTTTTCAAAGCTCTTGAGGGGGCCCAATGCGCAATTGGATTCACACAGTTTGTGTCGTAATCATTCTCCTGGCAGGCCCGGGCGGCGCCTCGGCACAAACCTCCAGCCCGAAGCAAAAACTCACCATCGAACAGTTGGTCGACATAAAGCATCCATCAGATCCCATCTGGTCGCCTGACGGCAGGCACGTCGCGTTTGTCTGGGACCGCGCGGGCGTCGCCAATCTTTACGTCGCCAACGCCGACGGCAGCGGCTCGCCGAAGCCGTTCACTTCGTTCACCCAAGGCCAAGTCGAAGGCGCATTTTGGAGTGAAAATAGTGATCTCGTCTACTTTCCGCACGACGGCGATCTTTGGCAGGTCGCGGTGTCTGGTGGTGCTCCGAAGGCTGTCTGGAGCAAACCGGACCCGGGCAGCGGATATGTTCCCTCGCCCGATGGCAAGCGCGTTGCCTTCGTCCGCACCAACCCCGCGGGAAAGGAAGGCGCGTCGCGCTCGAGTGATCTGATTATTCGCTGGTTCTCCGATGGCACCGAGGCAACCACGGCGCACGACGATGTCAACATTCGCGGCATTTTATGGTCTCCCGACGGTTTATCCATCGCTTATGCCGGCGGCTCCAAAATCATTCATCACGATGAATCGCCCTCTTATTCCGGAGCCAAAATCATCTATCGCGTCTCCGAATACGTCCCCGGCCAGATCTACGCCCTGAAGCTCGCGGACGCGAAACCCGTCCCCATCGCCAAGCCGGGGGAATACGGCGGATTGGCCTGGGTCGACAATGCGCACCTCGTCTTCGATGGCCAGTCCAGCGACTTTAAAAATTATTTTATCTACCTGGCTGACACCGCCTCCGGCGCCACAAAGACCATCCACGAAATCCACGAAGAAAAATTCTGGAGCATCCCTGACTGGGGCGAAGCAGGCGCGCAGCCGTGGCCCTCTCCCAATGGCAAGTGGATCGCTTTCCTGAGCGATGAAGACGGCTGGGACCATCTCTACGTGATGCCGGCGTCTGGTGGAGACGCTTTCCAAATCACCAAAGGCAAGTTCGAAGCCTGGCGCCCCGCTTGGTCGCACGATAGTACGCGGATCGCCTTCGACGCCAACCTCGAGGACCGTCCTGGCGATCGCGTCCTCGGCATCGCAAAAATCGGCGATGATCCCGCGCACGCCGAAGTCACTTACATTCCCGCCACGCCGGGCACAAACATAGAGCCGCATTGGTCCGAAGGCGACGGCCGCCTCGTCTATCAGCACACCGACACGCAGAACAGCGCCGATCTTTACACCATCGGCTCCAACCCCGGCGCGCCACCCGTGCGCCTCACCGATTCCATGCCCGCCGGTATGGATCGCTCGCAATTTGTCGAACCGCAATTCGTGCATTTTCCCGGACCCGACGGCCAACAAGTCCCAGGCTGGCTCTTTGTCCCCAAGAATCTGGATCGCACCAAAAAACATCCAGCGATCATGTGGATTCACGGCGATGGCGTAAATCAAAACTACGACGGCTGGCACGTTCAACGAAACTACGCCGTCTACTACAGCATCCACCAATATTTTCTGCAGAAGGGCTACGTCGTCTTCGCGCCCGATTATCGCGGCAGCATCGGCTACGGCCGTGACTGGCGCACTGGCGTCTACATGGATGTCGGCGGCAAGGATGCCAAGGACGCCTGGATGGGCGCGAACTATCTAAAAACTCTTTCTTACGTTGACGCGGAGCGCATCGGCGTCTGGGGCTTGAGCTACGGCGGCTTCTTCACGCTCATCGCCATGACCGATCAACCCAAACTCTTCCGCGCAGGCGTGGACGTCGCTGGTGTCGCCGACTACGCCATGTATTATTCCGATCCCTACCACGGCGATTGGACCGCCAGCCGCATTGGCACTCCCGAACAAAATCCGCAAGTCTATGCCAATGCTTCACCGCTTTCGCACATTGATCGACTCGAGCGGCCTTTGCTGGTTCTCCACGGCACCGCCGACGTAAATGTTCCGTTTCTCGAATCGGTCTGGCTGATGGACGAAGCTCTAAAGAAACACAAAGGCGACCTAATCTCTTTCATGATTTATCCCGGCGAGTTTCACTATTTCACGCGCGAACACGTGCTGCTGGACGCTTGGCACCGCGTCGACAACTTCTTCGACGCCAACTTGCGCGCCCCCGCCACAACCAAACCAAAGCCGAAGTGATTTCGCGCCTGCTCTGAAGTCATACAAGGCGGATCGGTTAAGATGCTTTGAACTCTTTAATGGCTTGGTTCGAGAATTAATTTCTGCACGCGCCAATTTAGGATTTCGCTCACGTACAACTCGCTCTCGGATGGGCAAGCGATTTCGTGGATCCATCCAAATTGCCCGAGCTGCTTCCCTGCTTTACCAAACATCCCGAGCACTTTCCCATCTAGGCTAAGTTTGTAAATCCGTCCAGGGAACGCATCGGAAGTGTACAGCACCTGCTTTGGCCCCGGCGTAATGCAAACGGTCCACGGCGCTCCTGGCGCCATCGTTCCGGCAGTCGTAGTTGGCTTATTGCCGATAGCCGCCTTCGCATCCGGAGGAGCCGGCACATCGATGGTCATCTGTCGCAAAAACTTTCCGTCACCATCGAAAACTTGTATGCGCCGATTCCCGCGGTCTGCCACGTAGACATTCCCCGCCGCATCCACAGCAATGCTGTGCGGCACGTTGAACTGCCCCGGCTGGTCGCCGGGCTCTCCCCAAGACTTCAACCAATTCCCATCCTTGTCGACTTTCGCCACGCGCGAATTAATATATCCATCGCTGATAAAAGCATTCCCAGCCGCGTCCCAAGCAACGTCCGTCACTTGCCGGAACATTCCGTCCACTGCAGGCAGTGGCGGCTTGACGTGTTTCAGAGGCCCTGTCCCTTCGTCGGAAGCTTCTTGCTTCCGCCCAAACACCATCACCACGCGCCCCTCGGGGTTGAACTTAATCACCATGTCAGACCCTTTGTCCGTGACCCAAATGTTGTCTTGTTTATCGACTTTGACGGCGTGCGCGAACGACCACGCATAAAGATTGTGTCCAATCTCTCGCACAAATTTTCCATCGGCATCAAACTCCAAAAGTTGCGCTCCACTCGCCGCGTAGGCTGGCCCTGTAGAATTTCCGCGCGAAAAGACAAAAACGTGCCCCTTCGAATTCACCGCCACCCCAGCCACTTCTCCCAAATAGATGTCCGCTGGCAATTTCAGAAAGTCCGGAACAGAGATATAACGAATCTCCGGAGGCTGCTGCGCGAAAAGCTGCCCGGCCCCAAAAGGTAACAAGACAAAAACAACTCTAAGAATGGTTCTTTTCATTTGAATCACCTCGCCTCGTTGCGCCCCGCATCATACGCGCCTCGCCTCCCGAGCGCCAATTACCAGCGCCGAATTACCAGCGCCGAAGACAGCCAGGTGAATGCGACTCTTCTCCGCCCCACCAAGCCTGAACGGAGATTGACAGGAGCAGGTCGACCGCCCTATGGTTTTCCTTTGGACTTACGGCCCGAACCGAGTACCCAGCCAAGAGGCAATCAAGAGCGCAGCCGCAGTAGAAGTGGAGGTGCCCCTCCGGTTTGCTCGACTTTTCCCGACCAGGCACGTGTTCGACCGCGAACTTTGCGAGGCTGCGAGGAAACACTCCCGCCGGCCAGAATTCGAAGGAGAATTCCAATGAAAAAACAGGGGACCACGCTCGTATCTGTTCTTTTTTTTATCGGAGCAGCGCTGATTGCCTCGTGTGCGCAACCTCTTCACGAGGAAAACGAACGTTACGTGTTCGTGGCCACGAATATTAACTTGCCTTACTGGCAGGAGGCTCAGGCTGGTTTCCTGGACTCGGCCAGAGCACTCGGTGTAAAGGCTGAACTCGTCGGTCCGGCGACCTACGATCCGGACGCTGAGGTCGGAATGTTCCGCCAAGTCGTGGAACAGAATCCCGCTGGAATCTGCCTTTCCGCGGCGCGCCACGCGATTTTCCAGGCGGAGATTGACAAGGCCATTGCTCAGGGCATCCCGGTGATTTGCGTTGATTCGGATGTGCCGGATTCAAAGCGCATTCTGTACATCGGAACGGACAACTTCAAAGCCGGCAGAGAAAGTCTCAGACGTATGGCGGCGCTTGTCGATGGTAAAGGAAACATTGCGGTGATCACGATTTCGGGACAGCGTAACATCGACGATCGAGTGGCGGGCGTGGCGGACGCGCTGAAGAATTTTCCTGCTCTCAAGCTAACAAAGATCCTGGATGACAAGGGGGACGCGCGAAGCGCATTTGATCAGATCTCCGACCTCATACAGAAGAAAGAAAAAATAGACGGTATTATTTGCTTGGAGGCGACAGGCGGTTCCGGCGCCGCCGGAGCGGTGCACCGTTTCAATTTGGATGGCAAGCTGCCCATCGTGGCCTTCGATAACGATCCGGAAACTCTTGATTGGATCGACCGCGGCGTCATCACCGCCACGATCACCCAAAAGCCATATGTCATGAGTTACTACGGGCTGAAATTCCTCGACGACTTGCACCACAACGCAGTACATCAATTCAAAGATTGGCGCACCGCCCTTGCGCCGCCGATGCCTACGTCCGTGGATACGGGCACCGTGGCAGTGGACAAAAGCAATCTCAAGTTCTATCGCGAGGGTTTGGCCGAGCACCCCAAGCCACTTTAGCGATTGAATATTCTACGCGCGCCTTGATTGAGTTCTCCGGAAATCAAAATGCGGACTTTGCCTCCGTTACATTTTGCTCGGCAATAGCAGCGGACGCGTCGTTGGTCGCCGTGACAGAACGCTTGGGGCGTTCGTCGACGCAGAGTTGGAAAATATCAGGCCGGGAATAGTGGCCGACGACATCGAAGTCGTACTTGCCGCGGATGATTTGGCGGAGATCGATATCCGCGACGAGGATGGCTTCGCCTTCGGTGTTTGGTCCGGCAAGGAAATTCCCGAAGGGATCCACGATGCAGCTGCCGCCGCGGCAGATGACTGTGTCCGGATCGTTGCGGAAAGACGAGTGATAGTCGGCGGGAAAGTCGCGGCCCCGCTGGAACTGATTGCAGGAGAGGACGAAGCAGCGCCCTTCGACGGCGATATGGCGGACAGTGGCCAGCCAGGAGTCACGCGCATCGGCAGTAGGCGCGCAGTAAAGCTCGATGCCCTTGGAATACATGGCGGTGCGCATCAGGGGCATGTAGTTCTCCCAACAAATCACAGCGCCGAGCTTGCCGAGCGGCGTTTCGAATACCGGCAGCGTGGAGCCGTCGCCGAAACCCCAGACGAGGCGCTCAGAGGCCGTGGGCATCAGTTTGCGGTGTTTGCCGAGGAAACTCCCATCCGGCGCGAAGAAGAGGACCGTGCAATAGAGACTGCCTCCATCGCGTTCGATGACGCCGACCACGAGATAGATGTTGTTGGTGCGAGCGATGCGCGAGAGATGATCGACCGCCGGACCGGGTACGTCGATGCTGCTTTCCCAGTAGCGACGAAAATCTTCGCGTCCGGCATCCGTGCGCGAGCCAACGACCGCGCCGAAATCAAGGCCTCGCGGATAGGCGGAAACAAAGGCTTCCGGGAAAAGCACGAGTTGCGCGCCCTGCTGCGCGGCTTCGCGGGCCAGCGCGGAGAGTTTCTCCAGAGTGCGTTCGCGATCAAACACAACGGGAGAGGCTTGCACGACAGCGACTTTGTGACTCATGGGATTGGGTCCTTCCCTGCCGTAATCGATTGGTGTGTTCAGCTGCCTGCTAAGGCCGCATATTGGACTTTTGTGAGCGGGACGACCGAAAGCCTTCCGATGCGCACCAGCGGTGAGTCGACAAACAGTTTGTTCGCCTTGATCTCCGCCAGCGTCATCGGCTTTGCGATCGCCTTTCCCACCTTGATCTTCACCTCTGGGGTTTTGGGATTCGAGGCGTCGACAGAGACCACAGTGGCCGTTCCCACCGCGCTCTTGTGATCACCGGTTTCGTAAATAATCAACCTCGAGCCGGGCTGCATCTCGCGAAGATTTCTTACCGCCGTGGGATTCGTTACGCCGTCCCAAATCGTGACGCCGTCTTTTTGCAAATCGGCAAACGAATATACGGTAGGCTCCGTTTTCAATAAATAGTCTGAAGGCATAAAAACTCCCTGAATGGGCGATTCGAACCCGCCTATTCTACATGTTCACCAGTTCCCACGCTGTTCTTTGGCAAAAATTGACTAGCCGCGAGATTTCTCTTTTCGAATTCTCGACCGTCACTCTGCAAGGCAACTCCGCGATTCAACGCAACGAATCGTCTCGCTTGCCCGTGTCCCCCCGTTCTGGCACGATGCAAAGAACATCGCGGTGCACTTGGAAAACTCTCCGGAGGCAAAAATGGCTGGCTTTTGCAGAAATTGTGGCAGCCCGTTGGATGATGGGCAGGGATTTTGCACTCGTTGCGGCACGCCAGCTTCTGGTCCGCCGGTTCGCTCCTCAGCAGCGCCTCTGCCGCCCGCTTCCAGTGCCTCGCCTGCGCAGCGCCCTCAAGCCGCGCCTCAGCCCGGGCCGCAAGCTCCTGCTCCCATGCCTCAAGCTGCCGGAGCCGCTCCTGCAAAATCCGGCAACACTCTCTTCAAAGTTCTCCTGGTTTTTCTCTTTGTGATTTTCCTTTTCGGCGCCATCGGAATCGCCGGCATTTGGTATGTCGCGCATCGTGTAAAACAGAAAGTTCATGAAATCGGATTGGACGATCTCTCCTCGGGAGCAAACGCGGCTCGCGGACCAGCCCTCGCCGGCATCGATCCGTGCAGCCTGCTTTCGAAAGCAGACGTGGCCCAAGCCGTGAAGATGGACGTTGTCCGTTCCGAACGGCCCGAAGGAAGCGACGCCGGCTGCGAGTACAGCGTCATGGGGAATTATGTGGATCTGATTGCTAAACATGCTTCGCTGCTCCACAAAGATGAAACCAATGAGTCTCAAAGGCAGATGATGGAATCGTTTGCAAAAGCGGTTGGTCATAGCAATGATTCCCAGCAAAGTGGCCCCAGGCATCCCGGCGAAGCGCCCGTCTTCATGCTTTCGGTGGACAATAACAGTGCTGCGGCTCAGATGAGCCTGAGCCGCGCAACCTTTGGCCGTATGGGCCCGGCGTTTACTCCGATTCCGTCCCTGGGGGACGACGCGTTCGACATCGCCAATGGAATGATGATGATTCGCAAGGGTGACAGAATCGTTCGCATCATTTATATGATGTGTCCCTGTACCACGGATGATGTCGTTCCGCTTGCTCGAAAAATCGTCAGCAACATGTAATTCCCTGTTCTGATCGAAACTACAAACACGGCCGAGGCAAATCTATGGGGCTTTCGCGGCGACCACGCCGATGTCGGCGATGTTGTCCCCTTTTTTCAGCGAAGGGACCGCGTTCACGTGGAGTATCACGCCAGCTGCGGGAGCCCGCGCTTCCAGAATGACCTTGCCAAAATAATCCGTCACGTGGCCAAGTATCATGCCTTCCTGAACGTACGTTCCGCGTTTGACGACCGGATACCAAATGCCTGGGCCATCCGAAATCACGTCGACGACTTTCCCCAGCCAAACCGGATTTTCGACAAAGTGCGGCTCGCCGGGAATCATTTTCAGATAACGCATCGTACTGAGCGTGCCGTTTACCAGCAGCGCCACGTCGTCTGATTCAACCGTTCCCGCGTGCCCTGCTTCCACAACGATCGAAGGCTTGCCGCGGACAGAAGCAGTGTTGTCCAGATACCGGGTTGCAGTAGGATCGGTGGGACGCTCGCTCCAAATAATGATGTGATCGAGTCCGAACGCGAGAACCATCTGCTTTGAAACGCGGTCCTGCGCTTCCTTCCCCACCGCTCCCCAATAGGCATACGGGCGCAGGCTTTCATCCAAATCGCCGCCATGGTAGTCGATCAAATAATCGCAGCGGTCCACCACTTCCTTGGTAATCATGAACAAGGCTCGGTCCGTTTGCGTCCCGTCCATTTTCCCGGGATAGAAGCGGTTCATGCTCTTGTTGTCGATGGGATTCACGTGCGGAACTTTTTGTTCGAACGAAAGGACATTCACCAGCGGAACAAGAATGACCGTGCCTGAAACCTGCGCAGGGTCAAGCTCGCCGATCAACTTTTCGACGGCGATAATCGAGACGTATTCCGTGCCGTGTGCGCCCGTAACGAGCGCGAGGACAGGCCCGGGCTTCGCGCCATTCACGACCACAACCGGAATGTTTGTCCCCGCGTCCGCACCCGCGGGCACTTCGATATAGCCGTTCGCTTTTTGCCCAGCAGGCGCTGTCGCCGTTCCAACCGTAAACGACCCCCGCTGCGCTGAAGTTAGAATGGGGAATGCCACCAGCATTGCTGCCGACGCGAGCGAAAAACGAAATGTGCGAAGCATGAAGCCTCCTCGGAGCGAGTGAGCATAACGCGAGCGAAGAGGATCGGCAACTGCGGTTGCTGAATGGCGTTCGCTGCGGGGTTGAACGGAACGGGGCGTGGACGCGCTGGTGCGGTGATATGATTTCTGCCGCTGGGAAATTTTGCCTCCGGGAGTGTCGCATGATTCTCGACCGAAGAAAGTTTTTGAAAACCGCCGCAGTGACGGGCGCGGCGGCGACCTTTGGCAACGTGGCTGCGTTCGATTTGGTTGCGGACACAAACGCTCCGGGTTCTTTCGATTTTGTTTTCTTCACCGACACGCACATCGAACCGGAACTCGAGGCGCCCCACGGCTGCGACCTCTGCTTTAAAAAAATCGCCACGCTCAAACCGGAGTTCGCCATCATGGGCGGCGACCACGTCTATGACGCAACGTCGGTAGGCGCCGAACGCGCCAACACGGTTTTCGATCTCTACAAAAAGACCGAGCAATCGCTGCAAATGCCCATTCACCACGCGATCGGCAATCACGATCCCTTCGGAATCATCGCGAAGAGCGGCGTGCCGTCGAGCGATCCGGCTTACGGAAAGAAAATGTACGAGGATCGCATCGGAAAGACGTACTACTCCTTCGATCACAAGGGCTATCACTTCGTGGTGCTTGATTCCATTCAGCCGACCGAAGACCGCTTGTGGGAAGCGCGTGTCGATGAAAAGCAAATGAGCTGGCTCGCGGAGGATCTCAAAAGCACGAGAGCGGGCACGCCTGTGATCGGCGTCGTTCACGTCCCCCTCGTGACGGCCTTCGGCACATTCGCCGCCGCGACAATTCGTACCGGTAGCAAATACAACACGCTCACGGTTGCAAATGCGCCGGAAGTGCTTTCGGCATTTGAGGGACATAACGTCATCGCCGTGCTGCAAGGCCACACCCACATAAACGAAATCGTGGAATACAAAAACACAAAGTTCATTACCAGCGGCGCCGTCTGCGGTAACTGGTGGCACGGTCCGCGCATGGGAGTTCCCGAAGGGTTCACCGTCGTCAGTTTGCACGAAGGCAAAATCACCACGCGCTACGAAGCATCCGGCTTTCAAAGCGTGGACGTCCGAGAAAAATTCTGAAGCCACAGAGGCGAATTGCAGCTATTCCTGAATGTTGCATCTGGAGCAAATCATTCCCAGGAATAATCTTTCTGGACTGTCCTCAGCGATAAACTGTTCCTAGATGTTGCACTCTTAGTGCTGGTTTGGCTCCTCCCTCCGTCAGACCTCCCTCTTGGCACCAACGCTTGGAAAGCGGCGCCCAGCTATGCCCGAAGAACGCCAAAAAGCCGGAAGCACCGCTGTAGTCGCACCGTCTGCAACGCAGCGTACTCACCCTCGTTACCAATTCACGGCGACAGCGGAGGCGCTCGATGCCCAACACCGCTTGCGAATGAACGCGCGCACCAGCGATTTGGGAAAAGGGGGATGTTATGTGGATACGTTCAGCCCTTTTCCGATGAAAACTGGCCTGAAGTTGCGCATCACGAAAGAAAAAATCTCCTTCGAGGCCGAAGCCACCGTCGTGTACTCAAAAATGGGCATGGGCATGGGGCTGGCGTTCACTTCCATCGACCCGCAGCAGATGGGTGTTTTGGAAAAATGGCTAGGTGAATTGAGCGGTTCGACGCCGAGCGAGTTGTCAGTGATACACGAGCACCCGAACAGTCCGAGTAATGGCGGTACTGCCAAAGAGCCTGGGTACGTTTTGAATGACCTGATTGTCGCCTTAATGCGCAAAGGCACGCTAAGCGAAGAACAAGGCAGGACCATGCTTTTGCGCCTCGTTCATCGCGATTTCCGGCCTTAATAATTTCTGGACCGCAGCCAGGAACCCTCGCCATTTGTGTTGTGCAAATTCGAGGCGCTGCCTTTTCAGGCTTGAATCACTCCTCTGAGTTCCCTTCCGCTTTGGTTCCTTCCGCTTTCACGACGGGAGCCGTCCGCGCCGGCGGCGTAGCTGGCGTTGAATCGCCTTTTACATAGTGCGCATACCAGGCGAGATAGCGCTCGAGGCGGTCCTTGATATGCGACGGCACGGTGAAGCCATGATACTCGCCCGGGTACACGACGAGTTCAGTAGTCCGGCCTAGCGCCTTCATGGCCTGATACATCTGCTCGCTTCCGAGAATCGGCACGTTCGCATCGATTTCTCCTCCCATGAAAAGCGTCGGCGTCGTGATGCTCTTCACACGGTAGAACGGCGAAATTTTGTCCCAAAGTGCCTGATGTTCCCAGGGGTAGCCGAGTTCCGTTTCGTAATCGCGCTGGTAGTGGTCATGCCCGTAGAAACTGGTGATCAACGCCACGCCTGCGCCGGAGATGGCGGCTTTGAACTGCGTGCTCTGGGCAATGATGAAGTCGGTCGAAATGCCGCCATAGGACCAGCCGCCGACGCCGAGCTTATCGGGATCAGCGATGCCTTGGGCGATAGCGTAATCTACCATCGCCATATCGTCTTGAAAATCCTTGTTGCCCCAGTCCGCATAAATGGCAGCGCAGAATTTCTCGCCGTAGCCGGAAGAACCGCGCGGATTCGGCAGGAGAACGGCGTAACCGTTCGCAGCATAAAGCTGCGCGAGATGGTAAAAAGATGCTTCATATTCGCCTACCGGACCTCCGTGAGGATTCAGCAGCGAGGGAACCTTTTTCGTCGCGTCGAAATCGAGCGGTTTGTAAAGATATCCGGCGACGGCGGTTCCATCTTTGCTTTTGAAGTGAACATATTCCACCTTCGCCAATCGCAATTGAGAAATGAGGGCATCATTGGTCTTGGTCAAACGAGCGAGATCGCTGCCGTTCTGAAGAAAAATCTCGTCGGGACGATCCGTTGTCCCGATTTGCGCGGCGATGGCGCCGTCCTTGCCAAGGAAATAGGACGCCACAGTAACCCGGCCACCGATAACTCGGGTGACGTCGCCGCCGGTAACCGCGATGCGGCAGAGATTTTGCGTGCCATCATCCACCGCGATGAAATAGATGGAGTTGCCATCGGCGGAAAAGTGCGGGCGGCGCACACTGCGGTCGAACGTCAACGTGAGCACTTTCGCCTCACCGCCATTCGAAGGAGCGACCGCCAGATGCTGCGTGGCGTACCAGAAGAGGTGCGCGTCAATCTGCGCCACATACGTGATCCATTTACCGTCGGGAGACCAAGCTGGTTGGCTGTCAGCGCCGGGATTAGTGGTGATCTGCGTGAGATGTGCGCCTTTATCGGTATTGTCTGCCGCAACGACCCAGATATTGGTGTCACGCGACGCGTCAGGATCGGGCATGCTGCGATTGCTCGTAAAGGCTAGCTGCTTGCCGTCCGGTGACCAGGCTGGCTGCGAGTCGTCGAACTCGCCGGAAGTGATTTGCGTAACGTTTTTCTTTTCAATGTTGAAAACGTAGAGATGAGTGCGCCGATTGTCGAGATAACCGACGGTGTCCTCCTTGAACTGAAGGCGATCAATCACATACGGAGGCTGCGTTTTCGGCTTGGCCGGAGCCGGCTTGTCTTTATCTTTCTCCGCCTCGGCGTCCTCCGGTTTGGGGTCTTGGAGGACCAGGACGAGACGCGTGCTGTCGGGGGACCATTCAAAATCGCCAACCCCTTGCGCGATGTCGGTAAGGCGAACGGCTTCCCCTCCAAGACGGTTCAAAAGCCAGACCTGACTCTTCCCGTTATTGCGAGAAGAAGTGAAAGCCAGATATTTGCCGTCAGGACTCCAGCGAGGATGTCCGGAGGAGATACCTTCGGCGGTCATCTGCAGCGGATCGCCACCGTGCGCGGACACCATCCAAATGCGCGTTTCGTTTTTGTCTTCCTTGAGCATTTTGGTGCGCACGGTGTACGCCACCCATTGGCCGTCCGGACTGAGCTCGGGCTGACTGACGTCACGAATCTGGAAGTAGTCATCAATCGTGATGTTACGGACGGCGGCGGGAGTGCGTGGCTGCTGCGGAGCCGAGTCTGCAGGCCGCGCGCAGAACGAGAGCGCTAAGACTAATAAAGAAAAGGTGAAGCAACGAACGATTTTCATGCCGACAATTCCTCCAGATGGCATCCATGCATAAACCGCGCGCAGTGTAGCAGAGGCGCGGTGAATGTAGCAAAATTGAACGCTTTCCAAATGGAGAGGAGGCTGACATGTACATACACATGTTTGCGTTTCGGTTTAAGGCGGAAGTGACGGAGGACCAGAAGGAGCGCGTCGTTACGGAGATACAAAAACTGCAGAGCCAGATTCCTCAGGTGATGGAATCGTGTGTGGGACGGAATGATTCGCCCCGAGGGCAGGGCTATGAGCTGGGCGGCGTGATGAAGTTTGCGGATAAGGAAGCTTGCGAGGCTTATGGGGCGCATCCGGTGCATCAGAAATTATTGAGCTGGTTGATGCTTTTGATTGAGCCGATTGAGGTGGATTTTCCGGTGACGAAGTAGCTGGCGCAGCAGAACGGACCGCCTCGGAAGGCGGTCCCTAGTCACGTCGACCTATTCATAGCCTATTCATAGCGCAGGGCGGTTAGCGGGTCGAGTTTGGAGGCGCGGTAAGCTGGCAAAAAGCTGGCGAAGGCTGCTACGGCGGAGAGCACGACGACCGCGGCGAGCAGCGCAATCGGATCGCGTGGCTTGAGGCCGTAGAGCAACGATTTAGCGGCTTGGGCAGCGCCTAACGCCAGGCCAGCACCAATCACGAGGCCTGCGACTGTCAGCATGCCTGCTTCCTGCAAGATCAATCTCAAAACGTCCGCGCGTTCCGCGCCGATGGCCATGCGGATGCCGATTTCCTTGGTGCGCTGGACGACCATATACGAGATGACCCCGTAGAGTCCGATGGCCGCAAGCAGTGCAGCCAGGAATCCGAAAAAACCCGAAAGAGTTGCCATCAGTTGATCTTGCAGTAGAGAGTCGTGGATGCGCGTTTTGAAGATTTTGAAGTCAAGGTCAATGCCGGGATTCACATCGCCGATAGTTTGCTTCATCGAGGCCATGAGGCTGGCCAAGGGCAAGGACGAGCGAATCAGGATTTGATCGTCCGGGCTGGGCTTTTCCTGCTGCGTCGCCGGAAAATACATGAATGGCAAGAATTCTTCGTGCATGTCCTGGAACTTGTTGTCCTTCGTCAGTCCCACAATCTCATAGAGAGGGCGCGGTTTTCCTGGCGGTTCGTGGATACGAAACCTTTTGCCGAGCGGATCGGCGCCCTTTAGAATTTTTTGCACAAAGGCCTGGTTGACGATGGCCACCTTCACCGAAGTCGCTGTATCGCGATCATCGAAATCGCGCCCAGCGAGGAGTTGGGTTCCGATAGTCGAGAAATAGCCTGGGCCGAGGTAATTCATCCACGCCGAACCTGCGTCCGCCTCTGAGCCTTCGTTGAGGACTTCGTCATTCCAGGTGCTGCCGCCGAACGGCACGAGCATAGCATCAGCAGCAGACTCGACGCCGGGCATGGCCTGGACGTGCTTCACTAATTCGCGTTTGTATTCCGCGTAGCGCTCCTCGGGAAGGTGCAGACGGTCGAAATCGACTGTGGTGACCAGGATTCCGGTTTGCAGAAAGCCGACGTTGAGCGTGGTCAAGTTGCGCAAGCTTCTGACAAAAAGCAACGCACCCATCAAGAGCACTACCGAAAGCGCGACTTGAGAAACGACCAGGATGCGGCGAAGGCTGAAGCGTTCGCGGCCACCGGTTGACCCGCGGCTGCCGGACTGCAGCAAGGTAGCGGGTTCTGCGCGAGTGGCGCGAATTGCAGGGGCGAGTCCGAAGGAGACCGTTGTCAGGACCGCGAGAGCGGTAGTGAAAGCCAGAACTCGCCAATCCATTCCGAGGTCGAGGGAGATTTGATTCTGCTGCGTGCTGATAAACCCCACCAGCATGTGACTTACAGCGAAGGCTAGGAACAGTCCGCAGACCGAACCGGCAAGGGCCAGTAGGATGCTTTCTGAAAGAAGCTCGCGAATCATTCTCCAGCGCGACGCTCCGAGCGCGCGGCGGATGGTGATCTGTCGTTCACGAGCGCCAGCGCGGGCGAGCATCAAGTTGGCCAGGTTGGCGCAAGCGATGAGCAAGACAAGCCCGGAAATTCCGAGGAGCAGCCAGAGTGGAGTTTCCGAATCCTCGCGTAGGCCGGAGAAGCCCGTGCTCGCCGAAAAAGCGCCGAGTTTGTACTCCAGATATTTCTTTGTGGCCTCGGAGTCGTACGTGGTAGGAATCGTCTCCTGCAGAATAGCAGGCGTGACAGCGTTTATTTGCGCATTGGCTCGTTGAATGGTCCATCCCGGTTTCAAACAGCCAATAGAGGCCAGCCACCAAGCGTGACGCAAAGTCAGCCGATTGTTGCGTGGACTGAGAATCGGCTCGACGCAAACCGGTATAGCGACATCGAAAGTATCGCCTACGGAGATGCCAATGAAACCTGGCGATGTTACGCCGAGAATCAGGAAGGAATTGCCGTCGAGTGTGAGGCGTTTGCCGATCACGGAGGGATCCCCGGCATAGTTCCGCTGCCAGAAGGCGTAACTAATGTTGGCGGCAGTCGTGCTGCAGCCGGGCTTGTCATCTTCGGGATTGATGAGACGCCCGAGAATGGGTTGGACACCGAGGACGTGAAAGAATTCGCCACTGACGCGCAGGCCTTTGGCGTAGTGGACTTCCCCACCGTTTGCCAGATTAAATTCCTGGCCAGTCCAAACTGCTATTTCGGAAAAGCCTTCCTGGCGTTTTTGAATCTGCTCCCACATGGGAAACGTGAGCTGCGAATATTGGCCTGAAAATTGGCCGGAACCCCAGTGGCGGTCGGCGATGCGGATAGTGCCCAGCTGTTCAGGATTCTTGACCGGGATGGCACGGAGGCGAATGGAATCAATTAGTTGGAAGATGGCGGCGTTTGCACCAATGCCAAGGGCGAGGGTGAGAACGGCAACGATTGTGAAGCCGGGACTTAGTCGAAGAAGTCGAAAGGCGTGGCGAAGATCGCGCAAGAGATTGGTCATCGTGAAGCCTCGGGAGTATCAGACGAAGGAAAGCACTAAAGGTTCCGTAGAAAGAGAGGCAGTCAGCGGTTGGAGGCGGGTGGGGGCAGACTAAAGTCTGCCCCGACTGAGAGTTAGGACAAGATCGCTGGCAAATGGCGCCAGCGGTGAATCACGGAAACTGGCGGGCCGGCTGCGCCTTGGGCAGCGGCTTGCGGGGTAGCATTTCGTCGCGGTTGGCGGTTAGGTAGACAAAGGAGGCGACGATTACAGCCATTTGCTTCATGTCGGGCTCCTGGATGCGTTCGTAGACGTCCATGTTCGAGTGGTGCGTGCGCGTGTCGTAATCCATCGGATCCTGGATGAACTGGAAGCCGGGGAGGCCGACGGCGTCGTAGGAAAGGTGATCCGTGCCGCCGGTGTTGCGGATGGTTAGGGTGGTCATGCCAAGATCGTGGAAGGGGACCATCCACGCGTTGAAGATCGGCGCAACCATTTCGTTTCCTTGAAGATAGACGCCGCGAATTTTGCCAGTGCCATTATCGATGTTGTAGTAGGCGTCGAGCTTGGCATGTTCGGGAGTCACCTTCATAAGTTTTGTGGCGGGATCTTCGACTTCGCGATCACCGAAGCGCTGCTTGATGTAGGCACGAGACCCGAGGAGGCCTTGCTCTTCCCCGGTCCAGAGACCGATGCGGACGGTGCGCCGCATCTTAACGCCGGTGGCTTTGAGGATGCGTATTGCTTCCAGCATGACCGCGGAGCCGGCGCCGTTGTCGGTGGCACCTGTGCCGGACTGCCAGGAGTCGAAGTGGCCGCCGAGCATGACAATTTCGTCGGCTTTGGCTTTATCGGAGCCGGGTATTTCGCCGATGATGTTGAAAGAATTCAGGTCGTCGTCGTAGAACTTGTTTTGAATGTCGACGAGCATCGTGACGGGAACCTTTTTCTCTAGCATGCGAACGATACGGCCGTAGTTTTCGCTGGCGACTGCTATGCGGCACGGTGCCGGAGGATCTTTTTCTTTGTCGCGGCCGCCGCCTTGTTGAACGAAGACAGTGCCATCATCGCTGCGGGAAGGCTCGATCCAAGCGGCGACGCCTTCATCGACTAGAAACTTCTGAACTTTAAGCTGGAATTCGCGCGTGGCGCGGAATTGGGCGATACGGTCTTCCTGGCCTGCCTGGGCGGCGGGTACTGGCTGCGTTGCCAAATCGGCGAGCTCGGCGTCGGTGTAACGGTGGGCTTGCGGCTCGAAGCGTTCGGGATTCTCAGGGATTGCGGCGGTAAGAACGAACTTGCCCTTGAGCTGGCCCTTGAACTTGGCAAAGTCTTCTTCTTTCGTGATAAGCGCAAAGTCGGCGTCGGCGGTAACGGGACCGTTGGTGCCGGGCGTCCAAGCCTTGGCGTAGGCGATAAGTGGAAACGGATGCGGGGCGATGACCTGAACATTGGTACGCTCGTTGGACCAGCCGCGCCCGAAGGGTCCCCACTGTTCGAGATGGACGTTTGCGAGCTTCCACTCGTTCATTGTGTCCGTGGTCCACTTGGCGGCTTCCTTGATGTTCGGAGAATTGGTGAGACGCGGGCCGTGGACATCGCTCAAGTAGCTGATGATTTCCATGACCTTGGAAGTTGTAGCGCCAAAGCCTTCTTCCCTGATTTGATGAATCGCCGCCAGATCGGCCTGGCTAATGGCTGGGGCCTGCGCTCCGATAGGGACAACCGCCAGGACTAAAGCAAGAACTGCCACCACACTCGCATGCTTACGCACAATCTTCCTCCGTTTTGGGTTTCGCCTGTCTGATTCTCAATGGAGCCGCAACAGGGACCGCGTGCACCAGTGTGACGGCACCGGCTTAGAATGCGTTTCAAAGAGTTCAGTAATCCGCGCCAGCCTAACCGTGCCCCAAGTTGTTAGCCATGTGTGAGAAGGGGTGCGGAGAAAGTTCGCATTAAATCTCATTCTTGCGGAAACGCTCAATCATATGATCGCATGCGCGGACGGTGACGGCCATCATGCTAAGCGTCGGATTCTGGCAGGCCGAGGACACGAAGCTCGCTCCGTCCATCACGAAAAGGTTCTTCACATCGTGCGCTTGATTGAACGCATTGAGGACAGACTTCTTTGGATCATTTCCCATGCGCGCTGTGCCAAGTTCGTGTATGGCCATTCCGGGCATTTCGACGTTGGCTTGCATGCGGATATCTTTCGCGCCAGCCGCTTCCAGCATTTCGGCCGCCGAGGCGCCGGCATCCTGCATTAGCGCGGCTTCGTTGTCGCCGTGTGACATGTTGATGTGCAACGCAGGAATGCCCCAGGCATCTTTTAGATCCTTATCGATCTCGATGTAATTGTCCCACCGGGCCAGGGATTCGCCGAAAGCTCCGAGTGAAATGGAGTACTCGCCTTCTTTCACGGCCCTCTTGAGCGTCGTTCCGTAACCTTCGACGTTGAAGTTGAATCCCGCCTCAGCTCCGCCCTGGTAACCGTACCCGCGAATGAACTGCGAATGTTTCTTGCTCGAGGGAGTGTTCCGGAAGCGCGGGATGTAAATTCCGTTGGGCCGTGCCGGTTCGTTCGCATTAGGCAGAGGATTGAGGTTTGGCAGGCGGCCCGAAGCTCCTGCTCCAACCACGTGATCCATCAAATAATGACCTAGCGCTCCGCTGGAATTAGCAAGTCCATTGGGATATTCGCGCGTGGACGAGTTGAGCAAGATGCGCGTGGATTCCAGTGCTTGCGCGCAGAGGATCACCGATTTTCCGCGGACTTCCTTCACCTGGCGCGTCAAGCGATCCACGTAGGTCACTCCACGTGCTTTGTTTGGCTCGGCGGACATGTCCACGTGGCTCACCACGGCGTTTGTGATGAGCGTGCAGTTGCCGGAAGCAATAGCGTCCTTGACTGTCGTAAACGGGCTGCTGAAATACGAAAACGTGCTGCATCCGCGTTCGCACGGTCCGCAATAGTGGCATTGGAGGCGGCCATTATGATTTTGCGTGAGGATCGCCGTGCGTCCGATCGTGACGGTGTGCCCAAACTTCGCTTTGACGCGTTCTCTGAGCTGAATTTCTCCACAGCTCATTTTCATTGGCGGCAGAAATTGCCCGTCAGGCAGCATCTCATTCCCTTCCGCCGCCCCGCTAATGCCTACGTACTTCTCCACGATGTCGTAATACGGCGAAAGCTCGGCATAGCTAATCGGCCAGTCGTCGCCATACTCGTCGCGGCTCGCTGCTTTAAAATCGTTATCGCTCATGCGATAGCTCTGACGGCCCCAGACCAGCGATCGCCCGCCAAGTATGCGCAAGCGTTGCCAAGTAAACGGCTTACCCGGTGGGGTGCTGTACGGATTCTCGAGGTCGTTCACGAACCACTCATAGTTGTATTCCATGCATGCGTAGCACTGCTTTTGGACGGGCCTCGTGCGCACGATTTCGGGCGAGTGATCGCGATATTTCAACTTATACGCAGGCATGTGCTCGGTAAATTCTTTCGGACTCACCGCGCGCCCCGCCTCGAGTAAGGCCACTTTCAATCCTGCTTCGGCACATTGCTTCGCGGCCCAACCGCCGGTAGCGCCTGAGCCCACAACGATTACGTCATACGTTTGCAGCAGCGGGTCTTGCGCCATGCCAGTCCGGTTATTAATCCCGATCACTTATGATCCCCCTCTGGATGTTCACACCCTTGATAGGGGCCGTGCGCAAACGCACCGTCCCACCCCAATTCCTTCTCTCCAATCTGCGAACTGTAGTACGACATCATGATGCGGCCCTTCAGAGCTTCAAAATGACCGTGCCCCGGATCGGCCACGGCACTCGTATCGCCCGTCCAGCTGCTCCCAAAGCGGGGATATGCCAGCGCGTGCAATAAAAGATCCTGGTCATCTCGCGACAGATAGCGAAACGCCGCTTTAAATCGCTTAATGCTTTCACTATCCAGATATCCTAGCGAGTTCAAAAAGGCTTGTTGCGTCTCACGCGTCTCGGCAGCCAGCACAAGGTCAATATAGCGATTCACCAGCGCTTCCTTGGCGCCTGGAGTGTCCGTCGCCGGAATAATCAAGTCGCTAAGAATGATGAGCGTTTCGTTCTGGTGCTCATCCAAAAAAAGCGGCTTCCATCCGGGCCCCTCAAATTCTTTCGAGGCGTCCACACCGCTCTGCGCTGGCGTCAATTCGGATGGCTGCGCGGCGCCCTGCGCCGCACTTTGAGCATTAGCAAGCGCGGGGCGCAACGCTGCCGCCGCACCGGCAAGAACACTCGCTCGTAACATTTCGCGTCGTTTCATGAAAACTCCTCGCGTGCCTGTCCGTCTACAGCAGCCTACGCCATCGCGTGCAAATAATCATAATCGATCTTGATCGCTTCCATGGCGGGCGTCGTGGTAAACGGCGGCTCTTGTTCGACGTAATACAGCTCCACCTCGGTTTTTTTCGCCGCGGCGAAAATCGGCACGTAATCAATATGGCCGCGCCCCAACTCCGCCGGCTTCGGACGCACACTTTCATCGAGTCCCACGGAGGGGCTGACGGTAGGGTGAAAATCCTTAATGTGCAACAGCCTGTAGCGCTTTGGATATTTCGTGAGGTAGACCACGGGATCGTGCCCAGCCGCAACCATCCAGCCGCAGTCCAGTTCAAATTTTACGAGCGACGGATCCGTTTCGCGCAATATCACGTCGTAGCCAACTTCGCCGCCGTCCAGCGGTTTAAACTCAAAGTTGTGGTTGTGATATCCGAACTGCATGCCAGCTTTCTTTGCCTGTTCGCCCATTTCGTTGCAGCGCGCCGCAATTTTCTTGAAGTCGTCCAATGTCAACGCGGCCAACTGCGCCATGAATGCTTTCGCGTCAAATTTGCCCGGTTCAGGAACTTTTGGAAGTGTCACGGACGAGATCACATACTTCGCGCCAATTTCCCTCGCATAGGGCAGTGCCTCCTCCATTCCGCCGAAACCCATGTGCAATGACTGGCATCGCAAACCGGCATCTTGCAATGACTTCTTGACGTCGGCGGCCTTGCGCTTTGGCGAAACGCCCGTCTCGACTTCCTTGTAACCAATCGCCGCGATCTGCCGCAGCGTCCCGTCATAGTCCTTGTCCAGCTCGGCGCCCACAGTGTAGAGCTCCAACCCGATAGGCTTGCCCAATGGATTCGCAAACAGGGGCGATGGTCTCCCAAACCCGAATGCGGTGGCCAACAGCGCCCCGCTTCCGCCTACTAGAAGTTCTCGCCTCGAAGGTTTCACGATAGCCTCCTCTGTTCCATCCAGTTGTGCCAACTTCAGCCGTGCCGCTTCCAAGCCAGCTTTAAGGCGCGCAGATTGTATACGACTTTTCACACTTCCGCCGTTTCCTGTTTGAACTGGATACTCCCCACCCCACCGTGTTTGTTGTAAGAGTCGGTCCCGTCGCCGCGACCTTTCCTTCCGCGAAGCAGCTCTCCTCGTGGGTGGGCGCCTGCCCCGGCGACGACGAGAGCGCGGGTGTGAACTACAGCCACCGCTGCCCGCAGGGCAACCGCCAAATGCGGCGCGTTCTCAACCAGGCGGCCAACGCCGCAGCCAGGACCAAAGGCAGCATCTTCGAGATCGTGTATTGCCGCTCGGTCCCGCGCCTGGGACATAATCAAACCATCGGGGCCATTGCCCATCGACAGTGCCGGCTGATTTGGTTGATCCTACACCAGGCAGTTCGTTACCAAGAACTGGGCCCAGCCGTCACCAAACAATCAAAAAAGAGGCGCACGAGGCAACTCCGAAGTCTCGGCTATCGGATCGAGCCACCGAATCCACAACAATCCAGTCCAGCACAAGGACAGTGATTTTCAACCAGTGGCAAACAAAAGAGTTATGAGTGAGGTAGGTCGTAAGAGTGGCAACGAAAGGACTTAAAGTAGCCGGATTTTCAGAGCGTTGCAGAGAGCCTGCAAGAGTGGCAGGGAAAGGAGTTACGTGAACATTGGGCGACGATTTGAATTGAGAGAGTAAAGCAGGCCGAAAAAGACGCTTGGCCTGAAGCTGACGCAGGTTGGGGACGGGAACTGTGAGACAAGGGGATGAGACGAATGGAGTTGCAATTAAGGTTGCTGCGTGTTGAACAATTACCGGCTGTGGAAAAACCGGGAAGCGTTAGGGTGACGGAGGAAGCTGAGACGGCAAAAGAAAAAGAGGACGTAAGAGAGTTGAGCGAGGAGGAAGACGGGAAACGGTGGCATGGGATTAGCCAAAAAGCAAAGACAATTACAGGGAACAGTCGAAAATTAGCTTTTAACGGCAATTAGTTGGATTGAACTACAACGCTGGGAGGCGTGAAGAAAGCTGAACACCCCAGACGCAAAGCGGGCGTCTGGGACACCCGCACCCGCCGCCACATCTATGTGATTTGAAGCTAGTCTGTCGATTTGGGAGAAGGCTCGGCGGGGCGGGCGGGGTTGCCGTCGGCTTTGACGAAGTGGGCGTACCAGGCGAGGTCGCGTTCGAGGCGGTCTTTGATGTGGGAAGGAAGGGTGAACTCGTGGTATTCGTCGGGGTAGACGACTAGTTCTGTAGTGCGGCCGAGGCGTTTTAGGGCTTGGTACATTTGCTCGCCGCCGAGGATGGGGACGTTCCAGTCGAGGTTGCCGCCCATGAAGAGAGTGGGGGTGGTAACTTTTGTTACGTTGCGGAACGGGGAGACTTTGAGCCAGGCGGCTTGGGCTTCCCAGGGGAGGCCCAGCTCGGTTTCGTAGTCTTTTTGGTATTGGTCGTGGCCGTAGAGACTGGAGAATTCGGCGGCGCCGGCGCCGGATATGGCGGCTTTGAAGCGGGTGGTTTGGGTAATGATGAAGTCAGTCGAGATGCCGCCGTAAGACCAGCCGCCTACGCCGAGTTTGTCAGGGTCGGCGATGCCCTGCTCGATGGCGTAATCGACCATGGCCATGTCGTCCTGGAAGTCTTTGTTGCCCCAGTCGGCGAAGATGGCTTTGCAGAAGTCCTGGCCGTAGCCAGTGGAGCCGCGCGGGTTGGGGAAGAGGACGGCGTAGCCGTTGGCGGCGAAGAGCTGTGCAAGGTGGGAGAATTCGGCGTAATAGGCCCAGACGGGGCCGCCGTGCGGGATAAGCAGCGTCGGGAAACGCTTGCCGGAAGCGAAGTCGAGCGGCTTGTAGAGGTAGCCAGAGACTGGGGTACGGTCTTTACTTTTGAAGTGGACGTACTCGCCGTGGGTGAGCTTGAGCTGGGAAAAGAGGGCATCGTTGACGCGTGTGAGTTGTTTGTACTGGTAGCCCTCGATCATAAAAAGCTCATCTGGGCGGTCGACAGTGGCAATTTGGGCGACGACTGAGGGTACAGGTCCGGGGCTGATGGAATAGCCGTTGACAGTGCGAGAGCCCGAGTACTGACCGGACGTCATGTACGGGACTGCGGCTGCATCGGCAATTCCGCCGGTTTCGAGGTGAATCGTCTTAAGGACTAGAGCGCCGTCGTTATCGGCGACGAAATAGATGAATTTGCCGTCGGAAGAAAAATGGGGATTGCTGACCATGCGGTCGAGGGAGAGAGTGAGGACTTTGGCGGGGCCACCGGAGGCGGGGGAGATGGCGAGATGGTGGGTGGCGTAGTCGAAGAGTTTTGGATCGAGCATGGTGACGTAGGCGATGGACTTGCCGTCGGGGGACCAGGCGGGGGACATGTCGATACCTGGATTTGTGGTGACTTGGGTGAGGTGGGCTCCTTTGTCTGTAGAGTTGGCGGAGACGACCCAGATGTCGGAGTTGTAGGTTTGGTCGGGATCCAGCGTGGAGCGGTTGCTGGTGAAGGCGAGGAGCTTGCTGTCGGGGGACCAGGCAGGTTCGGAGTCGTCGAAGTCGCCTGACGTGACTTGGATATGAGATTTATTGGCGATGTCGAAGACGTAAAGATGGGTGCGACGGCGGTCGAGGTAGCCGACTTCGTCGACTTTGAATTGGAGGCGGTCGATGATCCAAGGTTTTTTGGATTTGGACTTTTTATCGTCGGAGTCGGACGCGGTTGAGGAGTGTGAAGGGGCTGTGGATTTCTCTTTGGCGGCGTCGAGTTCCTCGGGAGTGGGATCGCGGAGGATAAGCACCATGCGTCGGCCATCGGGAGACCAGGCGAAATCTTCGACATCTTGAGGCGTGTCAGTAAGTTGCTGGGCTTCGCCGCCTTGGCGATTGAGGAGCCAGACTTGGGTCTTGCCTTCGTTGCGTTCGGAAAGGAAGGCGAGGAATTTGCCGTCGGGGCTCCAGCGAGGATGGAAGGAGGAAACGCCCTCGGCGGTCATGGGGAGCGAATCGCCGCCGGCAGCGGAGACCATCCAGATCCGGGTTTCGTTTTTGTCGGTTTTCAGAGCCGATCTATCGACGGCGTAGGCGACCCATTGGGAGTCGGGGCTGAGTTGAGGGTCGTGGACGGTTTGAATCTGGAAGTAGTCGTCGATGGTGATGGGGCGCAGGGCGGGAGCTTGGCCGGACGCGGAAGAAAAGTAACTAAACGCAAAGACGCAGAGTACACAGAGACGGACACAAGGGAGGGCTGAGGGAAACTTCACGGCGATAGCTCCTAGGACGAGATTGCATGCGAATCCGCAAGAGTGCGAAGAACAGAAAGCGGAGTTTAGCACATGCTCAAATGAGGAAGCGGGATGGGAGGGGAACGGGTGCGGAACTGTTACGGCGGTGAGAGCTACGGTTGAAGACTGTGGCACTGGATGACTTTTGCGTTCGTCGGAGCACAGGCTGAAGCCTGTGCTCCTGGACCTGCGCGGAAGGACAGTTTTCGTGGATGAAAAAAGATTCGGCGAGACGCATTTTCTTGTTGCATGCAGGGATGAAACTTGTATTCTTCGAATGCGAACTCACTTCACCCAGCGCGCGAGTGAGAATCGCTAAGGAGGACGAGAGTAAAAATTGA